>Ga0307516_10005976_pt1 | contig 14389 bp, 23 predicted proteins | sample 19_EM_MG_FD_203310 | JGI IMG/M metagenome (GOLD analysis project Ga0307516, IMG submission 203310) | Populus trichocarpa ectomycorrhiza microbial communities from riparian zone in the Pacific Northwest, United States - 19_EM | ecosystem: Host-associated > Plants > Roots > Unclassified | place... | reverse complement strand
TCGGTATGGGACATGACACTCAGATGTTGGCAGCAAGACCCAGCTTCTCGGCCAACAATAACGGAAGTGGTCGGACTCCTACGTGAACAGTATGTGTTTTCCCTCTCCATGCACCAACATCGTGACATCCTTCCTGCAGCTATGGGCTACGTTCTATGGGCCTGTCTTTATAAATCTGACTCCACGTCCACCAGTGGAGATTGTAGATGCTGCAATGATCTGTGCGCCTGCCTCTTAGATGTTTATGAGTGGAGAACTAACCCCAACGCAATCATTGGGAACCCCTCAGAACTCTGGTCAAATGGGCTTTAAGACTCCCGAGACCTTTTCATAGTATTTTTATCTTTTGTTTAATTCGGTACACCCTTGCATGTTTGTTCTCACTTCACAGTTTTTGGTCCATTGGATTCATGCTCATCCAGGGGAATGTGTGACGGAAACCCGGGGCCCCCACGTCGTCAGTAAATGAAATGAACAACGGCACGCCTCCACGGTCGTCACGACATTCTCACACTTTCCTGGAGAAGTCGTTCCTACTCCCCCCGCCCGACGAGGTTCGCGACTTTGAGTGTACTAGGTAGTGGTCGTGATGTGGGTGAATTTGCTCAACTACCGAGCGTCGTTGTCGGGGGTATAGACACTGGATTAATGCAAGGTTGGGGGACGTAGCGCTGGTACCATAGGGTTCGCCTTCCTCCTCCCTCGGCTTCGCAGTCATCGACCTCCGAGCTGCAATTCCCAAGGGTACAGACCTTGACTGAAGCGACTCTTGGCATTTTCCAAGCACTCATCATCGCGTTCATAGTTATGGCCACGTCCTCCCGTTCGAAAACTTTCTCAAGGGTTTGCACCATCCTCGCGACAGAATCTAGGTCTCGGCTTCGCTTGGCGATGTCCAGCTCCTGCAGTCAATATGTTGGTATTCAAGGCATCGAGGAACGTTTTGGAAGATTCAACATTTAGGTTACAATCGGGCGCCAGGGGATCGACAGCGGACTTTGCCCAGGGGGTTCCAAGATCTGTATCCCGACCGCAGAGCACCAGACCCAACAAAACACACGACTTCTCCCCCGAAAGAAAGCCGAAAGGAGGCGCAGAGATTGGATATCGCTTTGCGGGTGTCCAGCCCTGCGAGCTGTGGGGCTTCTTTTGCTGGGAACCGCCATTCCACGTCCTCATCGAGAGTTATATGTATGCACTTGGATGGCAGTAGTAAGCTGAAGTCGGAATCGCATTTTGTAATGATTTACTGCCATTGAAGATGCCAGCGCGAACAACCACGAAGTACTGATGTCTGAAATAATCCGCTGCTAGTCCACGCCGCGACCGCAAATGCCATTTGAATTCCCCACACTCGAGAGGACCGCCTTGGCCAAACCTGCCCACCCACCGCTCGTACCGCCACGCCGGGCATGTCCGAGGTTCTTCCTGTCGCGCTTGACGGGGGTCCCGTTCCGTTGAGGGTCGTGTTCATCGGAGAATGCAACCTTTGGAAAGCTTATTCCTGGTGGCCAAACGCTCGTCGCCGCTGTCAGGGCATAAACGCACGCGTCCACGGAAAGAGTCGGCCTGCCGCCTGTCGGGGGGTCAAACTCGAAGAGAAGTTCTTCGATAGGATACCCACGCGCCAAACCATCGCTAACTGTTACACGTTACACAATCACGAATCACAAGCGGTGGCGTTGTGTAGATCAGGAGGGGGTGAGCCCGGATCGGAGGGATTGTAGAGGATGGGAGAGGGAAAGCGAAGTCAAATTTGTGGGCGGTTCGCGCTCTAGCGCCGGGACTGGACTCGTCCACCGACGACATTCCTTCACTGGTGGTAGCTTCGCCTCGTGGCAAGGGTGCGGTTAAGTACCGCGAGACTTCCGACGACTTTCGTGCTGCGTTTGGAGTCCAGGAGGCAGTTCCGCCACAATGTCCACCTCTCAAATCCTACAACAGCTCTACTCGCTCGATATCTCTTCCCCAAATCTCTCGCGCTCCCTCTATTGCTTGATTCAGCGCGACGAACAAGATCAGTACTTGTCTAGTCTTCGGGGGTCGGAGTTGGATCGGCTGGTGGATTTCCTCGACGAAGTACGTACTCCCCCTTTAGCCTCTCGTCCAGTCACAAAGCGGACCCTACAGGCTCTCAATGCCGTTCCCACCGCCGACGACGTTTTCCGGCAATGTCTACACAAACTGCAAGCTATCTGTCGCCACCACATGACCATACCATCCTCGCACAACGTATCCGGTGATCTCGTCAGAGTTGGTGACTACCCGATCTCCGTCGATGGCGGTACTGCCGATGTATGGGAAGGTACCTACGAAGGCAGGAAAGTTTGCATCAAGTGCCCAAGGGTTTCCGAGGAGGACCTCCAGGCCGTCACACAGGTTCGTGTTTGATGTCGGTATGCCTTGTTCGCGTTACTCAGGAATACCGGTGGGCGACGCAGTCATTCCTCAATGAAGCCGTGATATGGAAAAGGCTGAGGCACCCAAATGTCGTTCCTTTCATCGGCGTTACGAGAAAGCCTTTGCAATTCGTTTCGGAATATATGCCAAACGGAACTCTGACGAAGTACGTCAAGAGAAATCCGGGTGCGGACCGGATCGGCCTGGTGAGCCTTTCCCTGGGATGACTGTCTGACCGATAACGTCACCTTTCCAAGCTATTGGATGTGGCGGAAGGTCTCAACTACCTCCACGCAAACTACACGGTACACGGGGATTTGAAAGGGGTAGGTAGTCTCTTTTATGTCATTTCGGTTTGCATTGACAGCCTTTGGTTAGCCCAACGTTCTCGTCGATCACAACGGCAACGCCCGTTTAACGGACTTCGGGCTTACCTCACTTGTTCGTGGGATGAGCTCTGTGCTTGTGACACAGGTGAAGGGGTATACAGAGGCGTGGGCCGCGCCGGAGGTTCTCGAGAAAGGGGATAAAGCCACACAGGAAGCAGACATTTTTGCTTTTGGTATGATCGTGATAGAGGTTGGTCCTCGTCCCTCCCCACACCTAGTATCAGAGGTGGAGGGATTGGCGGTTCGACTGACATTTGAATCCCGGACAAGGTGTTTACAGGAGTGTACCCTTTCAGTGGCTTCACCACCTCGGTCATTGTTTCGATGATCACGAGTGGTCAACGGCCCTCCCGTCCGCAGGAGGCGCAAGAACTGGGCCTGACGGACTCGGTATGGGACATGACACTCAGATGTTGGCAGCAAGACCCAACTTGTCGGCCAACGGTAACGGAAGTGGTCGGACTCTTACGTGAACAGTCAGTGTTCTCCCTCTCCATGGTACCAGCATCGTGACATGCTTCCTGCAGGTATGGACTACGTTCCGTGGATCCGTCGTTGTCCGATTTGGTTACATGCCCACCAGAGGAGAATGTAGGTACTGCGACGATCCACGCGCCTGTTTCCCAGGTGCCCTCGAGTGGAGAACCACCTCCAACAAAATCATCAGGAACCCCGAACTCTGGCCAAAAATACCTTGAGACTCGCGAAATTTCGACAGACCTGGGTCGGGTGGTCAATCCATCTCGCAAATCGTTGTCTAACAAATCCCGCACCCCCTCTGGCACCGGTAATCCCAACTGTGATTATCTGGTTTCTATTGTTCATGACATGTGCAGTCCACACCAGCGGCCACCGTACAGCCTCAATGTTGGATATCCGCCCAAAGGAGCGACCCATTCCCCCGTCGATGGGGGGGTTACCCCACACCAACAACCGTCGTACGGTCCCAACACCAGGTGCTCCCCCAATGGACCCGATCTTTGGAGCGGCAGGGAGGCGCATCGACGAACTCGCAGAGGTAACACAACTTGTTACCTCTCCTTCCGGTTCTGATCATACCTCCGTTCTAGGAGCTTGTAGATGGGGATTCGAGGCCATGGCCACGAAGTGCCATCGAACTTCGGGGGTTGTGTGGTAACCAATATACAGTCCCAACATCATATAGACTCGAGGGCGTCGCGAGGGAGGGGGACCATTGCCTGCGCATCTCTCAAGCAATCGAAATTTGGAAGGGTAGGTACAGAGACGAGGCGGTCACGCTCAAGGTTCTCAAGGTGTCCCGTCGTGATCCTCACATATCACCATTCAAACGGGTAAGTACGTCGCGCTGTTCCCCTGGAAAACGGTTGCTCATCGTTGTCCTGACCGATGGTACAGCTGCTTTGTAGGGGAATGGTGAATGCAAAACGTCTCGAGCATGACAACATACTCCCTTTCTATGGGGTGTCGTTGACCGCCGCCGACTTTTGCCTGGTATATCCCTGGTACAAGAACGGACATATCATGGACTATCTGAAGAAGAAGCCAGATGTGAACCGATTTGATCTGGCCAGTACATTCGGACGCGCCCCATACTCCTGACGCTTACTTTCACCAACAGTTGTCGGATGCGGCCCGCGGATTGCGCTTTGCACACGAAAATGGTGTGCCTCACGGCTCCTTGAGACCGGTATGCGAATCTTTATTCTTGTCGACGAGATTTAACATTGTCGATAGACCCACATATTGATCGACGACAGCGGGGCTGCCCGGTTAGAGGTACAATTTGCAGGAGACATCGATAACTACCGGTACTCGGCACCGGAAACCAAGTTTCCCAAAGACCATAGCGATGGCCTCACCCCTTACACGTATGAGAGAGACGTATTTGGAATGGGTATGATTGTCTACGAGGCGAGTTTCCATCGTCCTAGATTGCCTGGCCCGTGGTCGATGTCAAATCTTGCCTTATCCTAGGTCTTGACGGGGTGGATGCCGTACTCCGGGTGCAGCGACGTGGATATGTTGTCAAATATACGGGCCGGGGTAACACCTCGACGACCCTCTGAGGGTATTTACGATCAAGTCTGGCAACTTCTTGAGAAGTGCTGGAGCAGGAAACCTCCGGAACGACCATCAGCCACCCGAGTTTACAATACCCTTTCAAAGTTTCGTTCCGTTCGCCCGGCGATGGAGGAGCTACCGGCGAGGTTGGAGTTGGAGGTTCAGAGCATCAAAATTTCGCTCACCAGAGCGGAGAAACGGCAGTTTTTTGTCAAGTTTAAGTACGGCAACGAGGGTCACACAACTCCACTGACAATGAAGGCGGCGGGTGGTGACGAGTACACATGGTTTGCTTTTGGCCCACCCCTACCCTTGGTTCTGTCACTGAGCCTCAAACAGGAACTATCCAGGAGCCTGGTTGATAGAAATTGACGAACGGCGTCACCGACAGAAGGTCTCCATCGAAGTACTTTGCCGGACTCCAGGCATATTCAAGAAAGACAAACTTTGTGCGACAGGGAAGTTCTTTGTAAGTCCGTCACCACTACGCAACTTCCAACATAGTTGACCATTTGCGTGTAGCTTTTGAACAGGGCCCGCAAGCAGACCGACGTGAATCTCAAGGCGCCAGACAGCACTGGAGAGGCAGTGCTCAAGATCTTCTTGAAGTAAACGTTCCAGTTCTCCGCTCGTCTCCTCGGCAGGGTCTGACTATTTTGTAGGGCCGTTTGAATCCCCTCAGACAACCCGCGAACGTAACAGTGAGTCAGTATCACGGGTTTCCCCAACATCGGTCTGACGATTACCGCGCTCCCTTGTTGGACGAACTCCCAGTATGGCTCATGGTGAAATATACGAACTTGCAAACACGTTAGCCAAACCAACGACAGAACCCGCCGCCACCACTGTCGGCAACTAAGCAACGGAACGGGATTTGATTTCACCGGGTTTGGCCTAGCGGGCAGGGGTCGAACACATCACCAAACACGCCAAGGCTGCGCGGGGCGCGTGTGGCCTTCGTGGTCGGGGGATTCTGGGGAGTCATGCTGCGAAACCCTAAAGTGGCACCCCTCGGACGGTTCTCAATCCCGAACCCACGATTGAGTCTTCTCATGTACTCGGGTTGTAGTAGTAACCCGAGGTCGGAATGTCATTTTGTGATAACAAAAAGGACCGGCTTGACCAAACCTGCCCAGCCACCGCTCATCTTGTTGTGGGTCGCGCCGGGCGTGACCAAGGTTCATCGCGTCGCTCTTGACAAGATCTAAACCACTCAACGAAATATACCCTACTCCTCTGAGGGTCGTGTTCAACGGAAAATCCAGCCTCTGGGAAGCCTCTCATAGTGAACCCCCGGTCGTTGCTTACTGTTACTCAGTTAAAAGATTGACGTTTTTCTATGAACGACTTGGTCCCGGGGTCGGAACTGAGGTTCGAACGTTTAGTATCCGACATGAATTTGAAGCGACGGCGCTGTGTAGGAGGGATTGTCTTTGCCATTGAAACTTGAGGATGGGAGAGGGAGAGCCAAGCTGGGCGGTTAGCGCTCTAGCGCCGAGACTGGATTCGTCCACCGGCGGCCCGCGACGACGTTCCTTCACTGGTGGTGCTTTCGCCTCGTGAGGTTAAGTAGCGCGAGACCCTCTACGACTTTTGCGCTTCCCGTGGAGTCCGGGAGGCAGATCCGCCCACATGTCCACCTCTCAAGCCTTACAACACCTCTATTCGCTCAACATCTCTTCCCCGACACTCTCGCGCTCCCTCTATTGCTTGATTCAGCGCGACGAAGAGGACCAGTACTTGTCCAACCTTCAGGGGTCGGAGTTGGGCCGGCTGGTGGATTTCCTCGATGATGTACGTACTTTCCGTTCCATCCCCCGATGATGATCCAGTAACATCGGAGCGGATCCTACAGGCCCTCAATGTCGTTCCCACCACCGACGATGTTTTCCGGCAATGTCTACACAAATTACAAGCTATCTGTGGCCACCACATGACCTTACCGTCCTCGCACAACGTATCCGGTGATCTTGCCAGGGTTGGAGGTTACCCGATCTCCGTCGATGGTGGTACTGCCGACGTGTGGGAAGGTACCCATGGTGGTAAGAAAGTCTGTATCAAGTGCCCGAGGGTTTGCATGGAGGATCTCCGGACGGTTACGCAGGTTCGTATTCAGCACCGGTGCATCTCTCTTATCTACTCAAGAAAACCTGCGTGCGCTGTAGTCGTTCCTCAAAGAGGCCGTCATATGGAAAAGGTTAAGACACCCGAACGTCGTCCCTTTCATTGGTGTTACGAGAGACCCTTTGCAATTTGTTTCGGAATATATGCCGAACGGAACCCTGACGAGGTACGTCAAGAATAAGCCGAGCGCGGATCGGATCGAGCTGGTGAGTCTCCCCTCTGTCGTAATTGTTCGACTAGTGACGCTACCTTCCCAAGCTATTGGATGTGGTAGAAGGTCTCAACTACCTCCACGCGAACCATACGATACACGGGGACTTGAAAGGGGCAGGTGATTTTCTCATGTTGTCTCACACTGCGCTGACGAGCTTTTGCTAGCCCAACATTCTCGTTGACTACAACGGCAACGCCCGTTTGTCGGATTTCGGGCTCACCTCGCTTGTTCGTGGGCTGAACTCCGTTCTCGTAACGAGAGTAAAGGGATATACTACTGCGTGGGCTGCGCCGGAGGTTCTTCTCGAGGAGCGTGATAAAGCCACCCTGGAAGCAGACGTTTTTGCTTTTGGCATGGTTGTGACCGAGGTAGGTTGGTCCTCGTGCCTCCCTACACCTAGCATCGGAGGTGGAGGGATGAATTGTTCACCTGACATTCTGACTCTCGGCCAAGGTTTTTACAGGGGGGTACCCGTTCAACGGTTTGACAGAGATGGCTATCAGTCTGAAGATTATGGGCGGTGAAAGACCGGCCCGCCCGCCGGACGCGCAAGAACTGGGTCTGACAGATTCGGTATGGAACATGACGTGCAAATGTTGGCGGCAAGACCCAGCTCGTCGGCCGACGGTGACGGAAGTGGTCGGTCTCCTCCGTGAATGGTCAGTGTTTTTCCTTTCCACGGAACCAACGTCACGACACCCTCCCTGCAGCTACAAACAACGCACGAACACCCCTTTGTCCAACATAGCCCCACACCCACTGGTGAAGAATGTAGATGTTACAGCGGACCGCGCGCCTATCCCCCAGATGCCCACGAATGGGGAACCGGCTCAAATAAACCCACCGGGAACCCCACAGCATTCCGGTCAAACGAACTTCCAGAGTAACGAGCCCTCGTCAGACCTTAGTCCGGTGCTCGGCTCACCACGTGAACCGCTATCTGACGAATCCCATACCCCCCCTGGCACTAATTCTGATGATGAACATCCACTTTCCAGTGTCCACAGCATGGTCCACGCCGACAGGGCCAACAACCACCGTATCCCCTCAATGTCGGAAGCCCACGCGGATGGGTACGACCCCGAAGCAACCGAATGGCACATCAAGGAGATTGCTGAGGTGGCGTAACCCGTCATCTCTCCTTCCCATCCTCATCACGCTTCTTAGGGACTTGCGCATGGGAACCCAAGGCCGGATGGAAAGGGGACGATTCAACTTCGGACGTTGTGTGATTACTATTGTACTGTTGCAACATCACGTCAGCTCGAGGATGTCACGAAGGAAGGTGATCACCCCCAAAGTGTCTCCCGGGCGACTGAGATTTGGAAGGGTAGGCACGACGGTAAGCTGGTCGCGCTCAAGATTCTCAGAGGACCAAGGGAGGATTATCATGTACGGAAATCCCACAGTGTAAGCACGTCCCACAACAGCCAGGGTGAAGGCCAGCTCGTTCTGATAGACAAGATAGCAGCTTCATGAAGAAGTAGCGTTAGCGTTAATGAACCAGCGCGAGCGCGACAATATTATCCCTTTCTACGGGGTATCGACAACCGTCGCAGACTTTTGCCTGGTGTTTCCATGGTATGAAAATGGAAACATCATGGGCTATCTGAAAAAGAGGCCGGGCACCAACCGGTTCTGTTTGGTCTGTAGTTCGAGCAAGCCCCATACTCCCGACTCTCACTTCCACCCACGAATAGTTATCGGACGCAGCCAGTGGATTGTGCTTCTTACATGAACACTTCGTGGTTCACGGTGCCTTGAGACCGGTATGCGAAGCCGCGTTCCCACCGATGAGATGATTGATCGGATGCCAACAGGACCACATCTTGATCGACGACAACGGTGTTGCTCGGTTAGCTGCCGCGGGTTGCAGCTCAACTGTAGCCCTACCTGGCTCTTCCATCGTGGGTCATGTGCAATCTGTGGGGGAAATCGACAACTGCCGATTTTTGGCACCGGAACTTCACTGGCCTGAAAACCACGGCATGGATGAAAATTTTATAACAAGAGAGAGCGACGTGTACGGAATGGGTATGGTTGCTTATGAGGTGAGTTCCCACCACCATACATCATCTGGCTTGAAGGTCAAACCTCACGTTAATCTCCTAGGTCCTGACTGGGGATACGCCGTACTCCGAGTGCGACGATGCCATTACATTGGCAAAGGTATACGCCGGGGAATTACCGCAACGGCCCTCAGGCAGGATTGTTGATCCGGTCTGGGGGTTCCTCGAGGAGTGTTGGAACAGGGATCCTACAAAACGCCCGTCGGCTGTCCAAGTTCTAGACGCTCTGTTACAATCCCGACCCATTCTTCCGCCGATGGAAGAGCTACCACACGCCGGCAACCACTTTACAATCTCAACGCCGGACCCCCGTCCAGAGGAGCCGGTCTTTGGAGTGGCCACAAGGCGCATCGATGAGATCGCCGAGGTGACATAATTCACTCCTCTCCTTCCTGCCCTAATCACACTCCAATCTTAGGAGATTGCGCGTTGGAATCCAAAGCCGGGAGTGAGGGGTACCGCCGAACTTCGGATGTTGTGTGGCCAAAACCGTACAGTCCCGACACGGTATAAACTTGAGGGTGGTGTGAGGGAGGGAGACTATTCCCAACGCATCTCCCGGGTGATTGAGATTTGGAAGGGAAGGTATAAAGATGGGATGGTCGCGCTCAAGGTCCTCAACGTGTCTCTTCAAGATCCTCATATATTGACATTCAAACGTGTAAGCATGCCGCACGGTTCCCCAGTGGAGGGTTCTCATTGCCGTTCTCACGTACGACAGCGGTTTTGTGAGGAAGTAGTGTTCATGGAGCAGCTTGAGCACCACCATATTGTCCCTTTCTACGGGATATCGACAACCATCGCTAGTTTCTGCCTGGTGTTTCCCTGGTACAGAAACGGAAACATCACGGAATATGTGAAGCAGAAGCCAGGTGTCAATCGGTTCGATCTGGTCAGTATGCTCGGGCAACCCCATACTTCTGACGCTTACCTGCTATCGCGAACAGTTATCTGGTGCGGCCAGCGGACTGAAATTTATCCACGACAATGCCATCTATCACGGCGCCTTGAGACCAGTACGCGGAGCTCCATTCTCATTGATGAGATTTAACGCAGTCGGCAGAGCCACATATTGATCGACGACAGTGGGGTTGCCCGATTACAAGTTCAATCCGTGGGAGACATTGACAACTACCGGTACTCAGCACCGGAAACCAGATTTCCCAAAGACCATGACATTTGTTTAGATCCTCTCCCGGCAAAGGGCGACGTGTATGGAATGGCCATGATCGCATATGAGGTGAGTTCCCATTGTCCTGGATCACCCGGTCGGGTCAAATTTCAAACCGTACCTCATTTTAGGTCTTGACGGGGAGCGTTCCATACTTCGGGTGGGACGGTGTTGCTGTGCTGTCAAAGATACAGGCGGGGAAAACGCCTCCACGACCCTCTGAGGGAATTCCTGATCCTGTCTGGCAGTTGCTTGAGAAGTGCTGGAGCAGGAATTCTCAGGAACGCCCATCGGCCACCAAAATTTACAATACCTTCTCAAAAATTTCTTCTGTTCGTAACGCGGTCGAGGAGCTGCCGGGGAAATTGAAGTTGCAGATTCAGAGCATCAAACTTTCGCTCGCCAGATTGAAGGGGCGGCAGTTTTCTGTCAGGTTTCAATACGGGGACAAGGTCCACACGACTTCACTGACCACGGGTATCACGGCTGGCGGTGAATACACATGGTATGCGCCTGGTTCACCCCCGCCCCTGCTACTGCCACTAAGCCTCGGACAGGATCCGTCCGGAAACCTGGTTGATAGAAACCGGTAAACAGTACCCCGCGCGGTCAGTCTCACTCGAAGTGCTCTGCCGGACATCCACAGTCGTCTTTAAGAAAGACAAGGTTTGCGCGACAGGGAATCTCTCTGTGAGTCCGTCACCGCTGCGCGACTTCCAACGTGGATGATCATTCGTGTACAGCTCCTAAACAACGTCAACCAACGGTTCCATGTAATGCTCATGGTGCCGGGTGGCACTGGAGATGATATGCTTACAGTCAGCCTGACGTAAACATTCCAGCTCTCGAATCGTCTCCGCAGGGTTTGACCATTTCGTAGGGCCATTTGAATATCCTCGAAGACAGTCTGCGAACATAATAGCGGCTCGGTATCACGGGTCCCCCCGACGTTGGTCTGACGATTACCATGCTCCCTAGTTGGATGAACTCCCAATGTAGCTGATGGCGAAATATATGAACTTGCAAACACGTCGGCCAAACCAACGACCGAACCCGTTGTAACTACCTCCGGCAACCAAGTAACGGAATGGAATTCGATTTCGCTAGCCTCCATAGCGGACAGGGGTCGAACCCATCCACAACACCCCATGACTGTGCGGAGCGCACGCGGCCTTCATGCTCGGGGGATTATGGGGAGTCATTCTATGGAGAGCCTGCGAAACACTAAAATGGCACCCCTCGAACGGTCTAGTAGGAACGAACCTCCAAGAGATGGTAAATGTTTCTGGCGTAGTTCGCAAATCGCCCCTCCCCTCGCCTACAGCAGTTGGAGCTTCTTTTTGTAATCTCACGGGGTGGTGGTGGGCAATGGACTACATGCCGGTTGCGACCTACCGTAGTGCGCTGCACCGGTTCCGTCGGAAGGGATCGAAGGTGTTGCCCTACAAACGGAACCAGCCAGCCATCTCCAGTCGGTTTTCACATTCCTTGATGAGAGAAGGCACTCGCAACCACCGTTCCCAGTTGGTACATGCGCATTCGGACGCTGCAGTTGTAGAACCAGTGGTCACCGCACGGAAATGTAGTGGATGCAGTGACAAAGATCGGCTGAAAATTATCCTCACGGAACTTCGGCCGACTATTCTCCCATCCCACCCACCATTCTTCTCCTTTGACTTCGCAGTCACCAGCGCCGACCTCCGAGCTACTGTTTCCAAGGGTATGGACCTCAACGTGAGTGAAGAAGCGACCCTCAGCATTTTCCTAGCACCCCACCATTGCGTCCACAACCACCACCGCCTTCTATATATCGTTCGAAAACTCGCCCAAAGGTCCTTACCATCCTCGCTCTACCTCCCACCTTTACCTCACTCACAACGGGATGTACCCACGCGACCCACCCTTTCTCAGTCCCTCGTGTTGCCATCATCCAGTGGTTCACCTGGTTTTCGCAATCGCAACGATCGCTGCATTCTCAGAACCACGCATCCATTCGACGGTGCCCACAAACGAGAAGTCAATAACCGGCATCTAAGAAACGCCAGTTTTGCCGGTTGACAGTCCAGGTGCTCTATGATTAATTGATGACTGGCAACGACTTTTCTGCTTTCTCCGGGTTGTCGGGATGGAGCCGGTGACGGATTGACGGAACGTGCAGCTGGGCGAGGATCGAACGCATCGCCTAATGTCCCAGCGCTGCGGCGCGTGGTGCGTGTAATCCTCACGACCAGAAATTCCTGTGAGTCGTCCCACAACGGACCTATGGAGCAGAAGTTGGCGACTCCCGGATGTGGTGGGGACGTGGCTCCAAGGGATGGCAAACCGCGTCGCCGTAACACTGCGAACCTCCTCGACGCGCAATATAAGCTGCTGGTACCCAAGATGCTGAAGAATCAAGACCGTGTTGAGAGATCCGATCTTGGGAAAGCCGGGCCCAGAATGGATCGGAGGGTGGCGGTCCTGGTATTCTGGACGGATGACGTCCTACACGAGCGCACATCCCTGACGTTGTTGGATGTTATGTTATGCCAGCACAACTAGCCTCGCCCAAACCGCGTGTAACCCCTGGCCATAGCTCAGACTTTTGACACCTCACACATCGCCAACATCGTTACCTCGGCCATGGCCATCCCAACCCCGTTGCAAGAGGCCCTGAGGGATTCGATCACTTCTGGAACTTTTATCGACGCCAAGTTCTGGGTCTTCTCCAAACGCAGTTCGAAACTGGGACGTGTCGGGGAACCGAAGGCGCTATTTGTAAACGGCCACGTCGTAAGGAGCGTCCCACGGCTTGGTGCTCGTATGTCTGTCTCCTTCAGTCGCTGAGGATACTTATCTGACCCGTTCATAGTGCTTGACCAGAAGGAATCTAATGAGAATCTGAGGACCGGATTTCCGGTTGATGCCAAACCATATATCGGCGGCTACGACTACGATGCTGATAGCGACCTCGACGAAGATGAAGGCTGGGATCCCTCCGACGTTGAAGATTCCAAATTTGTACCAGAGAAGGAGGAAAGCAACAAGACCGACTCCGGCGCATTGGTTGACAGCAAAAACTCAGATACGAAGGGCGATGAACCCGGTTCGGATATCATCTCCGTTTCTGACGTGGATTCGCTGTTCTTGGACTCAGTCGATACGAAAGCCGAAGCTGAGGTACCCGTCGCTCCTGGTACTCGCACTCACGTTGGAACCGTTGTTGTTATCGAAGACGTTGCCTTCGTAACGTAGGTCAATGTCTCGCTTTCGCGCTGTAGACTCCTAACCTTGCGCGACAGATTCCAGGCGTTACTCCGTTACTTGTATACGAACGAGATTGAGTTCGCGCCATGGGGCTCTGCAGAAAGACGGAAGGCACGTGCTCTCGAGGAAACCGCCGATCCGTTCGACCCTCCAAGGCCGTCACCGAAATCCATCTACCGGCTAGCCGACAAGGTTGTGATGGGTCACGTTGTTGCTGTGTGCTGGAACTAATCTTGTTGCCAGTATGACATCCCGGAATTGAAGAAAATCGCGTTTCAGCAGATTCAGCGTGACCTCTGTGGGTGCGACATTGTGGAGGAGGCGTTCAGCAAGTACACCTCTCAGTTCGTCATTCAATTCGTCCGCGACCGTCCGAGCTCTGACCTCGCCGCAGATATCCGGAGCTGAGAGAACTGGAACTGAAGCAGTTGGCACGTACATTGCTGTCGGCGGACCCGGGTCCCGCGTTGCACGCGTTGAAAGCTAAGATCAAGACTTACACCAGCGGTCATTTACCTCGTGCAAAATACGCCCTTCCGGCTCTATATAAACTCATGGAAACGGGTGGTGTGTTTAAGGAGACGACCCCACCAGCTCGGCCACCTGCGCCTTCCGAGCAAGCCACCGACTGGGAAAAGCTGAAGGATGCACTCACCTGGTCAATGGGGTCTGGCTCGTTCCTTGACTCCCAGTTCTATGCGCTGGATTCCAAACCAAGGGCTGGCACACCAAC
>Ga0307516_10005975_pt1 | contig 14389 bp, 20 predicted proteins | sample 19_EM_MG_FD_203310 | JGI IMG/M metagenome (GOLD analysis project Ga0307516, IMG submission 203310) | Populus trichocarpa ectomycorrhiza microbial communities from riparian zone in the Pacific Northwest, United States - 19_EM | ecosystem: Host-associated > Plants > Roots > Unclassified | place... | reverse complement strand
ACGGGTCATGCAGACATGGCGGCCTACACTGCCTATCGCACACGCAGTCTCACCGAGATATTCTCCATGTTCATCGATACAGCGAATGTGTCATTGGTGAGGACTTCATACAAGGAGATGTTGAACAAGTTTGGTGTGATGGAAGTTGAGTGGTGCCTCAGTGGCAGCTTGGATCGTGCGTCACCCGCCTTTGTCTATCCACGCGTCAACGTGATAGAGCCCTTTGTGAGTGCGTACTTTGACAGCACGGACTGCGAACTCACCGCGATGAGCAGCGGATACCTGTCGTGGGTCAGGTTCGAAGGCAGCTTCCACAGCAAGGCGAGGTGAGCACAAGGAGTGTAAAGTATTGCTAAAGTATATCATTAGACAGGGAGAACAGAGGAGATCGTCAGGGCTGCGGCAACGGGAAGAGTGGGCGGCGAGCAAATTTCAGAGTGTACGGTAACAAGATAAAAACATAAAAAGAATACTCCCGTCCTAATCAAGCTTGCAATGTGTCAGAGATGAAAACGTTGATGTGTGCATGGATCACACTGAACGAACGGTTGGTGGCATGCGAGACAGATGGACAGTAACCACGCACTAGGTCCATGGCGCCATCGAGGATGCTGTACAACGGGCATATGAGGAAGTGCAATAGGTGAGGGGGTCACGCCATGCAAAGGTGTTGAAAGCGGGAGTAACAGCTAAGTGACTAGTTGGACTCCTCTCTGGTCGAAACTGCCCATCACAAGAGCCTTGACGGTGTGCCATACTAGAAGCTCCGGCATCGTCATGGTCGGCGGATGAGCAACCTCTAGGAGTATGGCTAGAAACCATCAACCACACTCTACAGCGCCAAAAATGTCATACTCACCAGCTGGATGCGCAGGATAACACACAGGTGAGCAGACTCAATGGACACGTCAGGCATGGGCAGGTACGCACAGACCAATGGAAATGACAAGCAAACGACTGCAGGAATGCCAGAAGATGTCAGCCTACCCCAGAACAAGCCAAAACTATAAGACCTACCTATTGGTACACTGGATTGGTATACTGGAGATGCAATAGACAAAGCAGGAGCCTGTTGGAGGGTCTTGTGGATGTGCATGCAGGGCGTTGGGCCACCTCCAAACCAACTTCAAACACTGGACGACTGGAAAAAGCGGTGCGGTTACCATGTTTGTGGAGGATACTGCAGGATTGTTCTATATTTGGACAATCGTATCCGTCATAGCCACAGCTTAGTAAGCGGTTGTCTGCTCATTGAAATTATTCGCAATTGCTCTCTGGGACCCAGGATTGCAAGTCACTCGACACACGTTATTCAGCAAGCTATATAATCACAAATGCAACTGTTTGTTGAGAGGTAATTTGCCGTTCTTTGCCTATTAAGTACGTTGGCACTGTTGCAAATGTACCTTTAGTGTTTCGAGAAATTCCTGGCCATTGACAGTAATCAAAAACCCACTTGGATGAATTCTTTATGCCACAGGTGTGTAGAATGTACTCAAGTTAACAGGAGACCACCCACTTTCGTTTATATATGCATATTTATTGCTTTTCATCATGAAATGGGAGCTGGGCAGCCTTTCTACAATACTTGGGAGTCAATGCAAGTGTTCTGCATGCGTCCAAACAACAAGGTGTACATAAATGTAATACATACATATTTTGTTTCGGATTCCGTCCTCGATATTCCTTATCCCCACAGTCCTGACAAGGGTTGGAGCAATATCCAACTTGAGCATATGGACGGACACACACAGTGGTGGAAATGAAAGAGTAACGACTGGAAATGAAGCAAGAATCGTCAGAATGTGTTGAGTCGGACAGAGGACATGAAACTCATTGAATATGCCCGAAAACAAGACATCCATGCATATCTATTGATGGTGAAAGGTTAGCCCTGTCAGTATTGACATATACGTACTGTAGAATGCACCTGTTGAGGTGTTGGGGACCGAGTCGAATATTCGTCTTTGGATGAGTAGAGAGCGCAAGTGATGGGATCGAGGCAATGACGGCGGTGACAACACAATTAGCAGCAGCAGCGACGACCCAATGCGACTCAAAGCAATGCGGCTGACTGGAGAGAGTCAGTGGGTGCGCTACAGCCAAAGAACACACATAGGGAACTTACCTGTGTTGTCAAGGCCACCTGTCCGACTCACAGGGCATCCAGACGGACTCATTAGACAACGATGGCGATGCGGAAGGCTCAAGATTGAGTGGATAAACAACATTCCAACACAACAAGATGAAACGACTTCCAAGATATGTGCCAGCGCTGCACAGCCACCCGGAATTGTCTCGAAACATTCCTATAGACGTTATTGGACTCAGGCGTTGAGGTGGGCGAATCAAATTCATACCTATAAAAGTCATCCAAGCGCAAGAACGCGAAACCACTTACCCAGAACACGCATGTGCCACGCAGCCACCCTGGAACATGTCAAAACATTGCTATGAGGTTTGTATATCTAGATGTCAATGCGGTCATATCAAGATCAAACCTATAAATGTCAGTCAAGCACAAGAAGTCGAGAACACGTACCTTGGACGTCCCAACACGATGCGGTCGATGTGGTCACCTAAAGAGCAAATCAGAATGCTGAATGAGCTCGCCATTGAGATTGGGATGAGCGGCTGAGCATAGACACTCACAGGATGCAAAACGACTCACCTTGACTTTCTGATGCTATTGTCTGAGCATCCTGGATTATTAAAGTCGGCGTCAATGTTAGCCCTGAATTGCTCACTATCAGATTCTTCATCAACTGCAGAAAAGCATTTACTCAACGATGTACAATGAGATGATAACCAATCTAACGCCCAACCAGCGCCTCTTCTTTTCGAATTATTTTTACATATTTTATTTTTCATTCACCACAAACATGAAAGCCGAGCTGCAAAAGCCAACTACCTTATATAAGCAGAACGCCGAAGCATCACATTGAAGAAACACTTCGTTTATAAAAAAATACATATTCATGAGCTCATCATTTTTATCCACCAGTTCACTGTGTTTTGACCAAGGCACTCAAAATAACCAAATGCATCAGACATACTGCATATTCTTGATGCACTGATCAAGCCCAATGCCAGCACCAGTGTTAGTGTGGCACAGGAAATGAAAAACACCATGAAATCATAAATGCCAGGGTTCTGGGGAACGACATCAGGATCATCAATAACATTGAACTGGGTCAGACCAACAGGCACAATAGCTTTGCAGAACCTAGTGAAAACCGAATCACATTCTAACAATAGCATTTTGATTAGATAAACTCACCAGAGTAAAGACACATACCTGCATGCCAAATTGAGATATATGTTACCTTGCCCCTGAGTGAGGATCCTAGGGCGAGTACACATTCATTACCACTGAAAGACTTGTAACCATGCACGATAAGGTAAGGGCACTAGGCATGTAAAACATGAAACTCACAGAAATGCTCTGAATTATATCGTCTTCCAAACGGTTAGGTCACCATGAGTCAAATTGTCCATTTCAAATTTGGTTAAATCTTCACCTCGATGATTCAGGATTTGTGTGGATCCACGTGGTGTTAGCTCCCAGACACCAACACATCCTGAGCTGCTGCCACTTACAATGGCAGTACCATGCAGTACAAATGAAACAGCAACAGGATAACATTGAGCTGGTTCATTGATTGGGTCAAAATTGTGGCAGGGGACCCTTTCACCAACATGGTGGAGCTGGATGCCTCCACGCATGTTTCGCAGAGCAAGAAGATTTCTAGAACTCAAGAACGCTGAACTAGCACTGGAGAGTTGTAGTAAAAACGAAGATCAACAACAGAAATATAACTTACAGCTGGGGGCAGCCCAGAGTTGGTTCAATTGACCACACTTGACTACGGGTCTGCAGGTCCCAAGCTCTAATATATAGTGGGCGTCAATACTCATTTGCAGTGCACGGCATTGAACCTTAACAATGTACACTACTCCATAGTTGAGATAAGTCACGATGACCTTGGTACCCCGCTGGTAGAAGTGCAGTGCTCGTGGGCGAACCCTCTTGTCATCTCCCACACAAGAAACATCGTCGGGGGGATATATTCGAAAGCTACCTGACAACTTGCCTAATATTTGAAAGCTTTGTTTTAGGTGGTGAGAGAGAGCCAACTGATACGCACCTTCTGTAGTCTCGGTTGCGATCTGGACCATATTGCCAATGCCAACAGCAAGACGATGACTATTGCCATCATAATCAATGCAGTGTATTTGACCTGCCACACCAATGTACAAGAACTTCTGAGAAAGTGTTGCCTAGATATCGTCATGAAAAATGTTAGCATAGATAGCTGTCTTGGAGTGGTGGCATGTCCACATACTCTCGAAAAGTCTTTCAAACGGCATAAGGCCCCATTCTCGCACGCACAAAAAAGAGCACCCCTTGTAGTCGGATGCCACATAACTGCAGTTACAGCGCTCTCGAGGACTAATCGATATAAAAGGTTACCGTCTGCAACTCTCCATATGATGAGTTGTCTATCATCTCCACCACTCGCCAGGAATACCCCACATGGTGAAAAGGCGAGGGAATTGATGCTGTCTGTGTGACCTCCAGTAAGTTCATGTACTAAGTGAAACATGGCAAGGGAAGTGGCTCTCCGCCCGAGTTGAGCGCTGAGCACCGAGCGATGGACTCAGGCCAGCCACACAAAGACAATCACCTCGAATACACACAAGTATACAAGACGTTAGAGAGTATGGCCAAACTTCGTCGGCAGGTACCTTGTTTAGTCGATGTCTCTGTCTTACCTGTCTGCCAACTCTCCTCGTCGATGCATGCACGTACGCCTGTACTACTCTGGCAGCCATTCGAATCACCTCACCCTAGCAACGATGGTGGCGGAGGGGCGGCAGCAGCCACACCCATGTCTTTAGTATACTTTGTACTTAGTCTACTTAGACCACTTAATATAACCTTGGTTCTCTCAATTGATTTGCTTGGTGTGGCTTAGTTGCTTGACCACATATCACCAAGTACTAATGGGTTGAGGCACTCGAGGGGGAAACGGGACACATATAGGCATTGGCATGTGTACAGCCACATAGGTCCTGTGGATAATCAAGCCATAATTCACCAAGCGTCACTTAGATGCCAAGTAATTAAGCTGCCCATGGAAGACAGCTGTAATCTTGCTGATGTGACTCAAGCTCACTACCGAGTGGACGATTAACGCCATTTAATGCATATGATACGTACAAGCAAGGTTTCTGCTGCCACCAGGCGGTGTTTCCCAAGTAAAAAGTATGACAACATAAACCAGATATTCCATCCATGGTGATATAATACAGGAGCGAGGTATCACGTTGAATGAAGCATCATCCTTATCTCTTCAGTGCTCAGTTGTTTACCTTGGCGCAGTGCATACCAAAGTGGGCGACCTTGATCGTCTTTTATGCCCAGGAAGCCCCTTCCAGTAATCCAAAAAATGCCGCCCACCACAGTTAGCAAAGCTAGAGTTTGTACCGGGCGACTGCCTAGAAGCCTGAGAAACGTGGCTTTAACTCCAACAGCGACAGCATTGGTTAAAAGGACGAGGTGAGGGCCAACCCGGACATTGAATGGACGTATGGCTGTAGTGAGATGGGTGCATGCTTGTACCCAGGATGGTGCAATAAGATCGGGACAAATATTAACGAACCAAGAAGTAGCATCAACCCTAGTATGCAAGTGCCGCTAATGAGAATTCTTGGTCAGACTGGCAAATAAGTTCATACGGAGCTTACTTACAGAGAATACACGTGGAATCCTGAGAACGGTAGCTGCTAAATCATGACAGTCTATACGAAGCTGTGATGGTGACGCAGATATTAAATGAGACCTGCAGTACTTATATCTAGCATCATGAAACACCTACCCAATAACTGATCTTGCGATCATCCCCATGCACACCTGCTGGACCACCGGGAGAAACAAGACGGTGTGGGACAAGTAACAGCTCGTCTTCTAAGGTGCGGGTCAGACAATCCAGTGTATGGCGCGGTCCCTTCAAACACTCTAAGTCGCCCCTAAGACCATCAATGGTAACTTGGATATCATGTAGAGAATCTGCCATGAAATCTGCATCATGAACGTGGTCTACAAGGTTGATCACACCATGGGACACGTCATCTACACCTGCCAATGTCTGTATGATAAATTCGGTGTGCTTATTCTGCACAGTCTTGATGGCTTCTATGCTGTTTTCCAGAGCCTTAAAATGCGCAACTACCAAAGTTTGCGACAGCAGTAACCGTCCTAACGGCTCTGATATCCATTGGTAAAAGCTAGCTGAAGGAATGACTAAGAGTTAAGCTCGTATGAAGGCACAATGGTGACGCACATCCTTTCTCTTGTAACTTCCGTTCGAAATCATTCTTACTTGATGCCAAATCTCTTTCGAGTTCTTTAAGGGACATCTCAACATCTTTTAAGCTTTCGCCCTGTGAATTCATCCTGTCCTGATAGATATTTGTATCGGCGTTAGTGCCAAAGGAGGTGCATACTAACCAACTGCTCAGATTCCTTTCTCTGCAGCCCCCACACCTTGCCACGGAGAGCATCCAAATCGTGTCGTAACTCAGCAAATTCTTGTTGCTTATCATCCAGCTGGCCATCAACATTTTCCATCCGGGTCATCAAGTCCCTGATATGGCAGCTTTGTTGCATCTCGTTGGTCGCAGTGGTGGTGTCCTATACCATTCATGAGCATCCAAGTAGAAACACAGCAATGAAAGCAGACTTTGCTGTATCTTAAAACTCTCTTCTCTCCAAGTTGTTCGGGCTGCTTGTGGTGTGTAGAAACGTAGATATCATGCTTAGATTCCGAACTGTCCCCATTGGAGCCATCTTCATTCCAGTCTTGGTGGGAGAAGGACATGGTCTCCATTAGGGTGTGTGATGAATGGACAAGCCTCTCATTCCTGTTGATATCATCTAGTTAGGAGTCCTGTTCTCACCCAGATGTCAGAAGCCTTTGTACCTCGATCCAGCGCAGAGAATCATATCTAGGATCTGCCTTGCTCCAAGCAATGTATCAGCATTAAGTGGGCCTTGAATTAGGTCTTGCACATCTGTGGGCTGGTCCACGGATTGATCGTCATTCAGTCTTGCAACATCTCTAAGCAGGTTTGGGTGTCGCTCGGAAACCAAGTGAACAACGGTAGGAACCTCGCCAAGTGGTATACAGGGTTCAGTGTTACCATCCTTGGCGGTCAGAGGACTAGAATGGATGTAGTCCTCGATGTAATCCAGGACTTCACGGAGAGCTTGAGGTGGTTCGGAGGTCATTGTAGTTTGGTCACCGACTTAGTTCTGCATGTTACCTTTGTGCACTAACTCCGGAGTTCGGACCGTGGAGGCCGTGCAGTTCAGTCAGTAGCACTACTCATCTCCCACTGATTTTCAATACTCGGAAACAATAAATCACAAAGTCATCAGAAATACAAAATGTAATATAACCATGCCTCCGTCGCCGACTATCCGTCTGCGCAAGGCTGGGCTGGGTGTGACCACCTTCGTCGTTGTCGCCTGGGATAGGGGGGTCATTGTCATGTTGAGACTGGGGATGACTGCCGTTGTAACTGTCATTGGGTGAGGGTGAGACCAGTGGCCGTTGTTGTTGGGCGAGGCTGGGGATGGCCGTTGTCGTCCTGGGGGTGAGGAATGTTGACACATTACTAAAGATAAAAGAACAAGAAAAAAATGTTTACTTGGCAGTGGTGGCGCGTTTGCGTCGATACGCTAGAGATGGGGCGGGCTGCCATCATCGCTGGGGGGTGGTCGTCGTCCATTGTCCATGGCATTGCGACTGTCACAGGACGAGATGGGCAATTGTCAGTGAAAAAATGAAACTTACTTACCGAGCACTCTGTTCACAGGCATGAGCCTCAACAAGTGCGGAGTAGATAGCATTGGCCAACCAAAACTCAGAAAGATCCTTGGTGAAATCATCCTCCATTTCGTAGCACGGAATCCAGCTGGCAAATGGTTAGCCAGGAGGTAAGAAGGGAAATGCAAGGACTGACAAGACTCCTTCAGAATCGTCTCGTTGGCAACTTCAACGATGGCGGGCTCGTACAAAATTGCCGAAAGGAACTTGTTATACACGATAGAAATGCTATCATATTCAATGTGTTGTCGTCGTCATCGTTGGGTGAGGTTGGGGCTGAGGCTGATTGCTCGTCATCAGGGCAAAGCTGGGCCTGAAGGAGGCCGCTGTCGTCGTTGGCAGTTGTTGTCGGACCCTATTACTTAAAGAAAAATAAACAATGGTATAAAAAAAGTGTACATGCCAGTGGTCATGCGTTGGCATCAATATGCTGGGGCGTCGCATGGGTGATGGGTAGTTGGCGCAGTGCCGTTGCGTGAGTCGTCGTTGTGCTGGTGGGTCATGTTGGTGTGTTAGGGAAAAAAAAAAAGAATAATAGATAAAATGAAAATCCCAGTGATGTCGACATGCTTTGGAGAGAAAAAAGGTGTACTTGCCAGGGTTGACGCGTTGGCGTCGATACGGTGTGGCTGGGTGTCGTGATTGTCAGGAAAAGTTGGGAGGGGATGGCCGTCGTCTGGTCCATCAGGAGCTGGGGGTGGGAGTGGTGGCCATCGTCCACGCTAGGGCTGGGGATAGCCACCGCGACCGGAGGCTGGTCGTCTAAGTGTTGTGATAGGCACGGGGGTGGACATCGTGAACGTCGACAAGGCTGCGGGCGAGTGTTAGTAATGTGGTTTGCACGGTGGGTGCTCACCCGTCATGCTCGCGCTGGGGGGTGCTGGGGGTGAAGGTGGCCGTCCATATCGACACTGGGGGCTGTTGTAGTCATTCGTCAGTTAGCGATGGGGCCTGTACGGTAGTGGCACGTACCTGCTAGGTGGTGTCGACGACGTCAGCGTCGCGTGGGGGGTCATTGCTGGTTCCCATTATCATGGTGGACAGTGAGGGCGGACAGAGACTTCTACATAAGTGTTGCGATTACAAATCCGAGTTATAATCACAACGCTTCGAAATCTTTCCAACAATGACGACAGCCATGACAGGTGAGCACTCCTCGTCGTGCAGATACTATTAATACTCTCATCATTAGTGCCGTGAAGACCCCCATCCCACCCCCAGCATCGTTGATGGCAACATCGCACGACGCACGACCACCCCGAGTCCATCCCCAACGTCGACGATGGCCACCAGCACCACCCCGGGACGCATCCACCACTTACAGCCGCCAGCTATGACGATGGCGTGCCCACCGTCCCCTGCTGCCAGCGACAATGATGATGGACCCCGCACCCCAGCCATTAGCGATGATGACATGGTCAAGACCACCAGCATCCCCAGCTTCGCACGACGACGAAGATGATCAGGCCCCAGTCCAGCGTGTCGACGCCAACCCAGCAAGTAATTTTCTTTTCTTTCTTTTCCTTACAGCTCCAGCGCTGACGACTACCGCGCTACCACCACCACCAGCGTCGACGGCCATGGCAGCCACCCCAAGCTCCAGCGTTGACTACGGCGGGTACCACTGCCACCAGCGTCGACAGTTCAGTCATGACAGCCACCCCCACCACTAGTGTCGACGCCCGCAGTAGCCACCCCCAGCCCCAACATTGACGAATACAGCGGTTACCAGTACCATGAACGGCCGCAGCCCCCAGCCCATCAACTACATCCCCTGCTATCGCCACCACCCTCTCTCCACCCCCCTACTTCATTGCCAACCACCAGCCCGCAGCATCTACCAGTCCCAGCGAATGAACACCATCGCCAACCCCAGTGTCAACGCATCCGACGATGGCCACTGGCGTACTCACTTTTCATATTCTTAGTGCTCATTGTATTACTTTAGTCGTCATCTTAATAAAATTTATTTGCAGCTGGTTTTTGTCAAGTGACTTAGCAGCAATAGACAAGTTACGAAGCATACCAGTATGTTGAGGCATGTTGTCGTATGTTAGTGAGCTGGGACTAAACAGCCATTGATTCACTGATGAAGTCCATGAGTGTAGAATCAGGCCAGAGCACATGGAACGTTGAGATCGTCATGCAAGCTTCCTGATCTGCTCGAGATTATGAGGGTGGATCTGGTGAGACCTATGGGTCCCATCTATGGTGGCGATCATTGCATCAAAAACCGATCCATACCAGACAGCAAGAGGAGAGAAGGTTACAACGTAACACATTGGAAATTTGAATACTACTTGGCCACCAGCCCGACTCTAGTGCTCAGCCAATACTTGACCATGTACCCCCACATGATAAACACAGGTGGACAAACCTCCCCAATTTTCTAATATCGTGAATACTGCAACACCGAAGTCCATACCCGCATTTGCAACCGCAGGAAGGATAGAGAATGATTGGATATGGTGGGGAGTGTAAATGTTGTAATCAAAGGAGGATAATGGCACTAATACTATGCCATCCATGACCGCTGGCGTGGACTGGAAGAGTTCCAGCAGAATGCCGGTGGCGCTCTGATGCAAAGCGTTGTACTTCTCTAAGTTGTTATCGCCTTCCACCATTCCCCATAAAATTATTTTCCGGGGAGCCATGCCAATAGAATCAGTCAGATGCACTAGGATGCGTTGAGCCACTTAAGGTGCACATCAAGAAGGTGGCTCACAGGGACGATGGGTTACTGTAACATGACTTATGTTTATGACATCAGCGAGCGCTATTGCGAGCTGGCCAGAATGGCCAGGAAAAAGCCAGCAAAATTCATCCTGAACACCGTCTTTGATGGCAAACCACTCTGAGTGCTTGGGCTTAAACACCCCAAACAATACCAAAGTGGAGCAGGGAGACGTGAGGTGGCTTAGGATGGTAGCACCTTTTGCACGTGAAGCGAAGTTTTCAAGCACAGTTGGAGAATAGGCAGCTGCCTGGATTGTGAAAGACGTTGGAGACAGAGGTGGCTGCATTGATAAAAGAACTTCTTCCAATTTCGCCAAATGGACAGCATGATCATCGTCGAGGGGTTTGAATGAATGAACTAGCATTCTACCACTGAATGGACGTAAACCAGGGCAAGTGTACCACAGAAGGGCAAGTGTCAGAGCACAGACGGTGAGTATGACCCATTTTACCGAGACAAGCGGATGGCTAGTAATATTGCGCCGAGCGTACCGTGCTGAAAGAATATAATCAGAATCAAATGTCGTTCAAGACAGGACTTCAAAACTCATGCTTGCCAGAGGTCTGAATGGGCTGCACAATTGTGCCAAAAGGTAAGATACGACAGGCTGGATTGGAATTCAATAAACACTGACCGTGATGTGGCTAGTCAGTGGAGGCACTTCCCTCTTCCGGAATCGAGAGGAGTGGCATGCTCTCTCGTCAAAACTAGGACGTTTGAAGAACATCATGGTCAGGTAAAAGAAGAGGATAACACGGGGGTAAGGTGTGATGCGGATGATGGAAGGAAGAGATTGACAGAGAAGGGCACCAATATAAGCTCTGTTGAAAGAAAGGATTCATTCACAAAGACGGTCAGGGGGAAAGGTATAAAGAGTCACCCAGCAGGCAGATTGTCACCACACTTGCATGGCTCGCACCGAAAGTCACAAGAAGTCGAAAACCCGCCATGATCACGATATTCCCATGATAGAGAGCGACGACTCCAACGAAGATGGGTTCATGTCCGCTGTAGAAGAACTGAGTTCCATAGTAGATGAGGTGCGCCACTCTGTGAATGCCCTGAGACTATTGGGCTGATCTGTGTGGTAGGATTATGGCGTAGGGGACACTACTGTGACGCTGCAAACACCTCCCACTCGCGTAAGTGGTCGAGATGCATGTTGGTCAACGTGTGTCTGACGTGCCTACTAGTCCCTCCCACCTTTCCCTCGGCCGCTCCAGATACGGCCCCCGCCTCCGATGCACGTGCCTGTGGGAATATCCTCGGTCCCAATGCAAGAGGGCCAATGGAACGAGTCGACCGCACGCGAAAGTCCCCTCGATAATGATCTTGCCCCAATAAATCATCGAGATCTGCGCCTTATCACTGAGACCCTTCAGTCGGACCTTGCAAGTGCAGCAAAGGCCGCTGTTAACCACGCTCTGAATCAGCATTTTAATTCCAAGTTCCCCCAGACTGCATCCTCTAGCCCGGATGACCGTGAAAGCCAGTCACCATCCAAGCAACGCAAAAAGAAGGGCACCCCTTCTCATCGCAATCCAGCACATTTAGAATTTCTGGTGTGGTTATTCTCGATTTACTTGAATCTGGCACGTCTAATGTTTGCCCAAGAAACTGATACGTGAACATGCCCAGCTGCTTATGGGCAGAGAAAACGTGAAGTCTCTTTTTACAGATGTTCCTACGAAAGAAGAATCTGCTGCATACAAGCCTACACAAGGTCCTGTATGTACACCGGAAGCCTTCCGTGTCGACTTGAACGATGTGCCCAGTTCTGCATGGAACAAGTCTGCATCTCGTGTGTTTACTGACAGCTTCCGTGACACATACCCAAACTGTGGCCGCACATCGAAACAAATATTCACTGCTTGGACCGTGCACTTTAACTACCTCCGCCAGGTATACGTGACTCAACAGCAGGTTGCATGTGCGGAGCAGGCTCGCATCGGACAGATTGCAGCTGGTCATACAGCTGTTGGGGATATTGAAGTTGACGTGGAGGAACAGCAACGACGTACTCGTAGGCAGCAAGAGCGGAAGTCACAGGTAGGACCAAAGATCTAATTTGACCTCTCGTCTACTAATGCATTCATAGTTGTACCAAAGGCGTCTAAGGGCGGCGGAAACTCATTCAAGAGCCTACCCTACTGGCCTCCAGGTGGTCCAGGAATTGGGAGTGTCCGGTATGAGCTCCGATGAGTCAGATCACGAAGCTGGTAGTGGGGAGGCCACTTACTTCATAACGAAGAAGCTGTGGCGTGCAAACCAGGTGACAGCATTGTTACGTGCTCTTGATGCCCTTCACCTTCGAGCCAGGTATCAGCGACAGTGGAGGGCAACAGCTGGTGCTTGGCCCCACCTACGTCTGATCTCAGAAAAGCAGAGCAAACGAGCTCCGGTCGAAGGTCTGGCCTGTAATTTCTATACTCGGGAGTTTATGGACTCCTTGTGCCCACACTCCCTGAGTGAGCTCGATATTCAAGATGCCATAGATCTTGATATTCCTGAAAGTCTAGTAAAGTGCGTTTTTGATGTCTTATTGCTAGGCTGCTTCCATGAACGACTTCATACAGATTAAAAAAGGAATACGATGTGTTTGACAAAGAAATTGTATGTGGTCTGGCCCGCAAACTTGCATGACAGACTCCGTTACTTTGAATTCTGTTCTGGTGGCAGTTCCAAGCAGATCAAGCAGGCTGCAACGGGGAAAAAGGCAATTGGGGGGAAAGTATGGCATCGAAATTGAACCGTGAATGTATCGATAGAAGCGGAAGATAGGGAGCAAAATATATTGTGGCTGAACAGACTTGGTACCAAGGGCCCTAACTGTGCTGAAACCTTGCCCAGCGGAGAACTACATAAATCACTTCCCTTGCTTGACAAGGGGTCTGGGATATGGATAATTGACTGACAACTGAACTTTTTCCCTTTTGTGGAATCAGACTATACCAGCATTGAATAAGGACTAACTTACCAACGTTGGCAGAAAGAAGGGTGGATACTAAGTACATACTAATCAATGACACCGTGTATATTTGTTGGCTATTGGAGAACAAGAAAGTACGCCCCCACAATGGGACATGGGCACAAACACCAGGACACGAGTCTGAGATGCGAGAACATTGAGACTGGAGAGTCTCTGTCAACGATGACAAAAAGTGGGACCAACAGCAACCGAAGAACGACATAAGGTGATGCGAATAGTGATGAAAATCAACTATGCGCAATCATGTTGTGTCACTGTCGTCGTGACTCGTCTGTTGTTGTGGTAGGCAATGCTGGCTGTGGTGGGATGGGCTGTGCCTCCATCACCACCATCTGTGCAGTGGTAGCCATAGTACTTGGGTCGTGTCACTGTCACCATCGTCTGTTGTCACGGTAGTGCGGTGCGGTGGTCTTCGTTGTTGTAGTTGTAGGAGTCGTCGTCATTTGTAGTTGTGGTAATGGTGATCACTGCATAAAGTACTGTGGTGGTGGTAGTGATAGTGTGGGCCTGGCTATAGTAATGATAATCGCGCCTTACCTGTGTCATCAAGGCCACCCACCAAGACATCTCAGTAGGGTCTATATATGCAGGAATTGACGCAGAAGATTTACATAAGTTTAGATCTACAAATATGTATCAGTCAGTTCAAGAGCACGGAGGATCAAGGATGCATCTTAGATCGGATAAGGTGATGCGGGTGATACTATGGCCTCAAAATGGCGGCTGGACACTGGAAGATCTTGCTCTCGGATGTAGGATGCAGGGAGC
>Ga0307516_10005974_pt1 | contig 14390 bp, 8 predicted proteins | sample 19_EM_MG_FD_203310 | JGI IMG/M metagenome (GOLD analysis project Ga0307516, IMG submission 203310) | Populus trichocarpa ectomycorrhiza microbial communities from riparian zone in the Pacific Northwest, United States - 19_EM | ecosystem: Host-associated > Plants > Roots > Unclassified | place... | reverse complement strand
GGTGGTGGGGGACGCACCACCCCGACGGGTTCGATCGGCGCTATCGGAGAGCTTGCCCTCCCTTGTAGTCGAAGTCCGGCGCCGCCTTCCGGGCGGCCCGGAGGCTGCCGTCCGGGAACAGGCCGGTCTTGGTGACCGCGAGGGTGTAGACGGCGTGCGTCGCCGCGTCGCCCAGCTCGTGCAGGGCGGCCGTGCTGAGGTTGTTGGTGGTGTCGCACGCGGCGTGGTAGCAGGAGTCGTACGGCGCGCCGGCCGTGCCGCCGTAGGCCGCCGCCTGCGCCGGGGTCTTGATGCCCTCGGCGCCGCTGAACAGCCCGCCGGCCGGGATGCCGACCGCGATGAACGGACCGTAGTCGGAGCGGCCGTCGAACGCGGTCGGTTCCGAAGCCAGGTTCTGACTCGCGAAGTAGGCGTTGAAGACGCCCTCGATCTGGTCGGAGCCGGGCGGGCCGGCGTCGCCGGGCCCGGAACCGTCGCCGTCGTAGACGAACCGGGCGTAGTTCGGCGAGCCGAGCATGTCGAAGTTGAGGTTGGCGTAGATCTTGCCGAGCTCGGTGTCACTGAGGTTGGCGACGTAGTGCTCGGAGCCGAGCAGGCCGGGCTCCTCGGCGCCCCAGAAGGCGAAGCGGACCTTCTGCCTCGGCTTGACCTTCAGCGCCGCCATCTGCTCGGCGATCTCGAGGTTCGTGGCTGTGCCGCTGCCGTTGTCGTTGATGCCGGGACCCGCCACGACCGAGTCGAGGTGCGCGCCGACGACCACGACCTTGTTCGGGTCGCCGCCGGCGGTGTCCGCGATGACGTTGGTGGTCTTCGCGGCGTCGTCCGTGACGGTGGACGTCGTCACCCTGGCGGTGACCGGGCCGGCCTGGGCGGCGGCGTACAGGGCCGCCCCGTCGGCGAAGCTCGCGCCGACGACCGGAATGGCGAACGAGCGGCCGAGGGTGCCGATGAACAGGCCGTCGCGGCCGGGCTGGCCCTCGTTGAAGACGATCACGGCGTCGTAGCCGGCGGCCACCGCGTTGGCGGCCTTGACCTCGAAGAAGCAGGTGCCGCGCTGGATGAGCGCGATCGCCGGTCCGGCCGGTGCCGGCGGGAAGTCGGCGGCCTCGCAGCCGGACGTCGAGCCGGGGGTGGCCGGCGGCGGGATCAGCACGTCGTTGGTCGGCACGACGGTGCCGGTGACGTCCCCGCTGCCGGAGAATCCGTACGTGCCCGTCGCGTACGTGGTCGGGGTCGGCGTGACCTGCGCCAGCGTGGCGGGGGCCAGCTCCCGGAAGAACGGGAACGTGAACTCCTGCTCGGTGACCTTGTAGCCGGCCGCCTTCAGGGTGTTCTTCACGTACGCCGCGGAGGCCGCGAAGCCGGGCGTGCCGGACGCGCGGGTGCCGCCGTTGGTGTTGGCGATGCGCTGCAGGGCCCGCTCGTGGCCGAGAATGCCGCTGACCGTCACGGCGTCGCGGATCTTCTTGCTGTTCACGGTGTCGACGGCGGCCGCCGGTGACGCGGCCAGCGTCACGAGCAGCAGTGCTGCCGCGGGAATGGCTAATTTGCGCACTTACCCTCCCAGGTCACATGTGGGTGTGTGTCCCCATCGCGGCGGCGAGGACAACACCATGACCCGCAGCGACGAGGGCGATACTCGGTGTGTTTCTCGTGCAGGGTAGCCGCCGGCGAATGGGGCCGGGAAGATGAGTCCGCTGTGGACTCGGGAATGCAGCCGAATGGCCAGATCTGCTGTCTGAGGTCCGACAAGGTGCCAGGTTTGCAAACGTATGCGGGAATGTTGCAGGAACGGTCAGGCCGGTCGCGCCCTCGCTATGCTGGCGGCGGAGAACCGCCCACCGGAGGCGGCCCGGGCAGTGAGGGAGAGGCGCGCGTGCGCACGACCGTGCATGACGTCGCGAGCGCGGCCGGCGTCTCGGTCTCCACGGTGTCGCGGGCGCTCACCGGCGGCCGGGTCAGCCCCGCGACGCGCGAGAGCGTGCTGGTGGCGGCGGAACGCCTCGGCTACCAGCCCAACCGGGCGGCGCAGGGGCTGATCACCGGCCGCACCGGCAACCTCGGCCTGATCGTGCCGGACCTGCGCAACCCCTTCTTCGCCGACGTCGCCAAGGGCGTGACGGCCCGGGCCAGGTCAGTCAACTGCGGCGTGTTCATCAGCGACACGGACGAGGACGTCGCGGCCGAGCTTGAGGCGATCGCGACGCTGGGCCGCAACACCGACGGTGTCCTGCTCTGCTCGCCGCGCGCGGGGGACGACGACGTGCGGGAGGTCGCCGACCCGGAGTCGACGGTGCTGGTGCACCGCCGGGTGCCGGGGATGCTGTCGGTGGCCGGCGACATCGCGGACGGCACCCGGCAGGCCATCGGGCACCTGACGGCGCTCGGGCACCGGAGCATCGCCTTCGTCGCCGGTCCCGAGGACTCCTGGGCCGGCCAGCAGCGGCTGGCCGCGCTCGCGGAGCTCACCGCCGGCGGCGACATCGAGATCCTGCGGCTCGGTTCCGTGGCGCCCACCTTCCAGGGCGGCGTGCTGGCCGGTGACCTCGTGCTCGCCGGCCCGGCCACGGCGGTGCTCGCCTACAACGACCTGGTCGCCATCGGCCTGCTGCACCGCCTCGCGGCGCGAGGCGTCGCCGTGCCGGAGCGGATCTCCGTGGTGGGCTACGACGACATCAGCCTGGCCGCGATGAGCCACCCGCCCCTGACGACCGTGGCGGTGCCCAAGGGCAGGGCCGGCGCGATCGCCCTGGAGCTGCTGCTCCGCCGGATCGGCGGCGCGGACGGATCACCCCGGCGTACGGGCGCCCCGCGGGAGCCGGAGGTCACGCTGGCCACCAGCCTGGTCGTGCGGGCCTCGTCGGGGGTCGCGCCGTCGTGACCGGGCCGCGCTATCGGGGGTCGCGCCGTCGTGACCGGGCCGCGCGGGGCCGCGCTGTCCGGGGTCGCGCCGTCGTGACCGGCGGGCTCAGGTCACCGCGCCCAGTTGCCACGGCACGAACTCGTCGCGGCCCAGATCGAGCTCCTCGCTGACGGTCGGGCGCCCGGAGGCGACGTCGAGGACGGCCTGCAGGATCTCGTCGCCCAGGTCCTCGATCGTCGTGCTGCCGTCCGCGATGCCGCCGGCGTTGAGGTCCATGTCGTCGCGCATGCGCTCGTACATCGCCGTGTTCGTCGCGATCTTGATGCACGGGACCGGCTTGGTGCCGAGCACCGAGCCCCGCCCGGTGGTGAAACAGACGACGTTCGCGCCGCCGGCGACGAGCCCGGTGACCGAGACCGGGTCGTATCCCGGGGTGTCCATGAAGGTGAAGCCGGTGGCGGTCACCCGCTCGGCGTACTCGTAGACCGCCACCAGTTCGGCGGTGCCGCCCTTCGCGACCGCGCCCAGCGACTTCTCCAGGATGGTGGTCAGGCCGCCGGCCTTGTTGCCCGGCGACGGATTGTTGTCCAGGGTGCCGCCGCCGGCCCGCAGATAGCCGTGCCACCACTGGATCCGGTCGAGCAGGCGCTGCCCGACCTCCCGGCTGACCGCGCGCCGGGTGAGCAGGTGCTCCGCGCCGAAGACCTCGGGCGTCTCCGCCAGGATCGTGGTCGCGCCCTGGGCCACCAGCAGGTCCGAGGCGCGGCCGAGGGCGGGATTGGCGGTGATCCCGGAATAGCCGTCGGAGCCGCCGCAGTTGAGCCCGAGCACCAGCGCCGACGCCGGCACGGTCTGCCGCCGGCGCAGCGCCACCTGCTCCAGCAGGCCCCGGACCGCGGCGACCCCGGCGCGGACCGTGGCACGGATGCCGCCCTGCTCCTGGATGACCAACTGCTCGACCAGGGTGTCCGCGGCGTGCGGGCCGCCGGCCAGGGTGTCCGGGGCGATCATCTCGCAGCCCAGCCCCAGCACCAGGAGCGCGCCGATGTTCGGATGGCCGGCGTACCCGCGCAGGGTGCGCTGCAGCAGCAGGCCGCCGTCGCTGGTGGGCACCAGCCCGCAGCCCGAGTCGTGGGTGAGCGCGACGACGCCGTCGACGCCCGGGAAGGCCTCCAGCGCCGGGCCGCGGAACTGGTCGGCGATCATGCGTGCCGTGGAGGCGGAGCAGTTGACCGAGGTCAGGATGCCGACGTAGTTGCGGGTGCCGACCGAGCCGTCCGCGCGGACGAAGCCCTCAAACGTGCGTCGCTGCCGGGCCGGGGGGATCGTCACCCGGGCCGTGCCGAACTCGTACGCGTGGTCGACGGAGTCCATGGCCAGGTTGTGCGTGTGCACGTGGTCGCCGGGGCGCACCTCGCGGGTCGTGCGGCCGATCGTCTGGCCGTACTTGTGCACCCGCGAGCCGGACGCGAGCCCCCGCACCGCGACCTTGTGGCCCTGCGGCACCGCGGCCGTGACGGTCAGCGTGAGATCGCCGTGCCGCAGCGCCAGGCCCGGCGGCAGATCCCGCAGCGCCACCGCGACGTCGTCGTCGGCGCCCAGCAGCAGGGCGTGTTCCGAAAGCGGGTCAGGCATGGGGCTTCCAACCGTCGTGAAAAGTTGCGGGAACGTTTTCATTCGGTATCATCGCACGCAGTCGATGCGTCGTCCACCGGTCGGCGACCGGTGCTTCAGGTGTGCCACGGAGAGGAATCACGTGACCCTGGCGAGGCCAGAGCTGCGCTCCCTGGGCGGCGCGGGCACGTCCCGCGCCGAGTTGCCCGTGCGGATTCTGCAGATCGGCGCCGGCAACTTCCTGCGCGCCTTCGTCGACCTGATGGTGCATCAGGCCAACGAGGCCGGCGTGCTCCGGCACGGGGTCGCCGTCATGAAGGTCACCACGCGACCGGAATCGGTGACCGGCCGCCTGGCCGAGCAGGACGGCCTCTTCCACGTCGTCCTCGACGACGGCTCGGTCGCCCGGACCACCCTGGTCACCGCGGTGCGCGAGGTGGTCAACGCCTACCAGGACTGGGACCGCTGCCGCGCGCTGATCCGCGGCGGGGAACTGCGGCTGGTCGTCTCCAACACCACCGACGCGGGCATCGTCTTCGTGGCCGGCGACGACCTCGCGGCGTCCCCGCCCGCCTCGTTCCCGGCGAAGATGACCGCGCTGCTCCACGAGCGCTGGCGGCACTTCGGCGGCGACCCCGCCCGGGCGTTGTCGTTCCTGCCCTGCGAGCTCATCGAGGACAACGGCACGACCCTGCGGTCGATGGTGCTCCGGCACGCCGGGGACGCGGGTCTCGACCCGGAGTTCCTGCGCTGGGTCGCCGAGGACTGCCGGTTCTACGACACGATCGTCGACCGGATCGTGCCGGGCCTGCCGGAGCACGAGGCCGAGGAGATCAGGCGCAGCCTGGGGTACGACGACCGGCTCATCGTCCGCGGCGAGGCGTACGGGCACTGGGCGATCGCCGGCGACCCCGCCATCCGCGACGAGTTTCCGCTCGACCGCGCCGGCCTGCCCGTCGAGTTCCTGACCGACATCCGGCCGTACCGCGAGAAGAAGGTGCGGGTGCTCAACGGCGCGCACACCGCGCTGGCCGCGGTGGGCCCGCTGCTGGGTTGCCGAACCGTGCTGGAGGCCGTCCGGCACCCGCTCGCCGGCGCGTACCTCCGGCGACTGCTCGACACCGAGGTGCTTCCGAGCCTGCCCGGTGACCCCGCGGAGCTGCGCCGGTTCGCCGGCGCGATCCTGGACCGCTTCGGCAATCCCGTGCTGCGGCACCGGCTGTCGGACATCGCGCTCAACGCGACGGCGAAGTGGCACAACCGGAACCTGCCGGTGGTCCTCGACGCCTGGGCCGCCGGGCGCGCCGCCCCGCTCACCGTGCTGGCCCTGGCGTGCCTGCTGGCCGGGTATGCCGGCGCCCTGGGCGACGTGCCGGTCCACGACGATCCGGTGGTGCTCTCACTGGTCCGCGACAGCTTCACCGCGCACGATCCGCGGGGCTGGCTCGCCGGCCTCTTCCCGGCGCTCGGCTGGACCGGCGCCCTCGGCGCGCCGGGCGTGGCGCGGCTTGCCGCCGAGACCGCCGTGCCCCTGCGGGCGCTGCTCGGCGGTGACCCCGCGGAGGCGCTGGCGTGCCTGGTGGCGGCTGCCCCGGTGTCCGATGAGGAGTGCGGACGCTGAGCGAGGTCACCCGAGCAGCGCGTTGATCATTTCGCGCAGGGGATCGACCAGCTCCTGCTCGCCGGCCGAGGCCAGGGGCTCCATCGCCGCCATGGACCGGAGCAGGGCGATGCCGAGCGCGGCGGAGAGGGCGATCTGGGCGCGCAGCAGCAGCCGCTCGTCGTCGGGGTCGCCGGGCTGCCGGCCGGCGGTCGCCGCCAGGCTCTCGGCGAAGGAGCGCAGGACGCCGAGCCGGATCTGGTCGGCGCGGGCGTCGCCGGAGGAGCGCAGCAGCAGCACCAGCAGGCTCGGGTGCTTGGCGGTGTGCGGCCCGGCCAGCTGCCGGGCCATGACCTCCGGCACCTGATCGAGGGTCAGGTTCGCGGCGACCGTGCGGCCGAGCTCGTCGGCGGCGCCCGTCAGGCAGGCCTTGAACAGGCCCTCCTTGGACGTGAAGTAGCGGTTGATGAGGGCCACGTTGACGCCCGCCTCGTCGGCGATGTCCCGCACGGTGGTGGCGGCATACCCGTCGCCGGCGAAGCGCCGCCGGGCCGCGTCGAGCAGCAGCTGCTGGGTGCTGGCCGCGTCCCGGCGCCGTGGGGCGGGTGGGCCGCCGAGCACGGGATTCGGAGTACTTGTGGTCATGGCTTCCTTTCGCTCCGCTACCACCCTAGCGGGCCTGGGAGTGTGACGTAAACAATCGTTGACTTTGCCGCCGGCTGGCCGATACTGGATGAAGTCAGCAAGTGTTTACATCTAGTTTCGGGGTTCTCATGACGCAAACCATCTCCGAGCCGCACCGCGCGGACTCCGCCTCGGACGCGGGCCGCGGCTCCGCCGGCACGCTGCTGGTGCTGTACCTGTCGCTGGGCGGCCTGGCGTTCGCGGTGCTGCAGTCGCTGGTGGCGCCGGCGTTGTCCACGATCGGGCGGGAGCTGGACGCCTCGACCGGGGACGCCAGCTGGGTGATCACGGCGTACCTGCTGTCCGCGTCGGTGCTGACGCCGATCCTCGGCCGGCTCGGCGACATGGTCGGCAAGCGCCGGGTGCTCATCGTCGTGCTGGCCATCCTGGCCGGGGGCACCCTGCTGGCCGCGCTGGCCCCGAACCTGATCGTGCTGATCGTCGCTCGCGCGCTGCAGGGCGCCGCCGGTGCGATCCTGCCGCTGTCGATCGGCATCGTCCGCGACGAACTGCCCAAGGAGAAGGTCGGCGTCACCGTCGGCCTGCTGTCGGCGATCTTCGGTGTCGGCGCCGGCGTCGGCATCGTGGCCGCGGGCCCGATCGTGGAGCACCTGTCCTGGCACTGGCTGTTCTGGCTGCCGCTGGCCCTGGTCGTGATCGCGCTGCTCGGCGCGATCTTCGGGATGAAGGAGTCGCCGGTGCGCACGCCGGGACGCCTCGACGTGCTCGGCGCGGGCATCCTGTCGGTCTCGCTGGTGTCGCTGCTGCTGGCGATCAGCAAGGGCCAGGCCTGGGGCTGGGGCGACGGGAAGACCGTCGGCCTGCTCGGGCTCGGCGTCGTCGCGCTGATCGCGTTCGTCCTGGTCGAGCTGCGGGTGAAGGAACCCCTGATCGACATGCGGCTGATGCGGGTCCGCGGCGTGTGGGCCACCGACCTGGTCGCCCTCATCCTCGGTTTCGCGATGTTCGGCACCTTCCTGCTGGTGCCGACGTTGCTCCAGCTGCCGGCCGCGACCGGGTACGGCTTCGGCAAGTCGGTGTCCCAGGCGGGCCTGTTCCTGCTGCCCACCGTCCTGATGATGGTCGTGTTCGGCCCGCTGGCCGGGCTGCTGGACCGCCGCTTCGGTCCCAAGGTGCCGATGGTGCTCGGCGCCGTCTCGGTGGTCGTCGCGTTCGCGCTGCCCGCCCTCGGGCACGGTGCGATCTGGCAGGTGCTCGCCTCCGGCGTGCTCACCGGCGCCGGCATCGGCCTGGCGTTCGCGGCGATGTCCAACGCCATCATCGAGACCGTCCCGGCCACCCAGACCGGCGAGGCGACCGGGGTCAACACCATCGCCCGGACCATCGGCAGCAGCATCGGCACGGCGGTCGTCGCGGCGGTCATCTCCTCGCACAGCACGGCGCAGGGACTGCCCACCGACGACGCGTTCACCTACGGCTTCTGGGTCTGCGCCGGGGTGGCCGTCCTGGCCGTCGCGGCCTCGCTCGCCCTGCCCTCGGCACGCCGCCGCCGCACGGCCGGCAGCCTGCCCGGCTGACCGTCACCCACGCCGGTTCCCAGGCCGTGGCCCCCGATCCGGGTGGCCACGGCCTGGCCGCGCGGAGGGGAGATCACGTTTCCGAAACGGCGGCGCCCGGTACCGGCCGGACGGGGCCACGCGGGCGCCGGCGATGCCCTACATTGGCGCTGATCGCTTTCCGGCTCTGATCGTCCACATGGGCGGCGGGCCGGGCGGTCCTGTCAAACGTGGGCGCGTCACGCGCCGACAGCTGTGCGCCGGCCCTTCGCTAGCCCGCCCACCCCGCACCGGGCGCCGGGCGATGTCGGGCCGGCACGGTCATGGGGGGCTACTTCAGTGTCAACAGACAGATCCATCAATCGTGCCCGGAGAGCCGGCGCCGGCCTGCTCGTCGCCGCGCTCGCCGCGACCGGGCTGGCGGCCTATCCGGGCGCGCCGAGCCTGGCCGCGGCGCCGGCCGTGCACGCGGTCGTGCCGGCGGTCCTGCCGGCGGTCGTCGCCGACCCGACGAACCTGGCCACCGACGAGGACAAGGTCAAGGCCGCCGCCGCGCTGGGCATCAACCCCGGCATCGACCTGCTGGTCCTGAACGATCAGGCGTTCGTGCTGGCCATGTGGCGTGCGCCGGAGGCGGGCGCCAACGTCAAGGCGGAGGCCCTGCGGGCCTACGACGACGAGGACGCCAACGCCGCGTACGTCTTCATCACGGCCGGGATCTTCGCCGCGGCCCACGATGACGCCCAGGCCGAGATCGCCGCCGAGCAGGCCAAGGCCCGGCGCCGCTCGGTCGCGGTCACCGTCGGCCTGGACCCCAGAGACACCGCCCTGATCGAGCTGAGCGACCTCAACTTCATCCGCAGCGTCTGGGAGCGCGCCGAGGACGGCAGCCACGTCCAGCAGGCGGCCCAGGCAGCGATGCGCGTCGACAGCACCCAGGTGGAGTGGGACGCGTTCCTCAACACCGGGGCGCAGGTCGCCGCCGCGCAGGACATGCAGGACAAGATCGACAAGGCCGACGCGGAGCGGGCCGCCAAGCTGCGGGCGGAGCAGCTGGCGACCGCCAAGCGGTCGCTGCTGCAGCTGTTGCTGCTGCCGGTCACCGAGGAACTGATCAACGCGCCGAACCGGCAGTACGTCCTGCACGTGCACAACCAGGCCACGGGCGCCGAGGTGCAGTTGGCCTCCCAGGTCGCGTTGAACGCACCGGACGTCGAGCTCGAGAAGGCCCTCAGCGACTTCATCTTCACCGGGGGCGCCGCGGCGAACACCCGTGACGAGCAGGTCGCCGCGGCCAAGGAACTCGCCGGATACCGCGCCCGGGTCGAGCCGATCCGCGACGCCGCCCGCAAGGACGGCTTCCAGCCGCAGCTCGTCGCCGCCGCCGAGCAGGCGCTGGCCGACAACACGCTGGTCGCCCTGCAGACCTTCCTCCTCAAGGGACAGGACGAGGCCCGCGCCCGGGACCGGCGGCTGGACTTCGGCGCCGGCTTCGAGCCGGCGGACGCCCGCCCGAACTGGGTGGACACCATCGACAGCACGGGCACCGGCCACGGCGGCATGGTGAACGTCGGCGGGATCGTCACCACGACCACCAAGGCGGAGCTCGGCGTCCGGGCGGTTGCGGGCGCGCACGGCGGCGCGACCGTCCTGATGTACTCGGGCAAGGACAACAGCGCCACCTCGTCGTACGCGTACGCCAAGGCGTACTCGCTGACCAACGCCACGGTGCGGTCGACGACGAAGCTGTCGTACTGGATCTACCCGCAGAGCACCACCGCGTTCAGCCAGGTCTCGGGCAGCAACAGCACCTGCGTGGCGGTCGATCTGATCTTCGGCGACGGCAAGAGCCTGCGCGACTCCGCCGCGACCGACCAGCACGGCAACCGGGTGCACCCGGCGCAGCAGTGCACCAAGCTCACCCTGGACACCTGGAACGAGGTGGTCGTGCCGCTGGGCACGGTCGCCGAGGGCAAGAAGATCCTCAAGGTGGACGTGGGCTACGACCAGCCCGCCAACACCGGCGGATACCGCGGCTACATCGACGACCTCAAGCTCACCGACCTGGACAGCACGCCCAAGTTCCGCACCTCGTCGGAGGCGGGTGAGCCGGGCCTCACCTGGACCAACACCGTCAACGCCGCGACGAACATCGGTGGCGTCTGCTGCAGCCTGACCGGCCCGGAGCTGAAGGTCGGCGCCGGCCCGCCGAGCGCGCGTACGGGTGCGAAGTCCCTGCTGTATTCCGGCAAGGACAACTCGGCCACCAGCTCGTACGCCTACATGAAGGCATTTTCGCTGACCGACACGTTCGTCACGCCGACCACGACGTTGTCGTACTGGATTCTCCCGCAGAGCCCCACCGGGCACGCCTCGGTGTCGGGCAACAACAGCACCTGCGTGGCGGTGGATCTCCTGTTCGAGGACCAGTTCGACGGCGCCGACTCGGCCCTGCGCGACACCGGTGCGAAGGACCAGCGCGGCAACCGCGCCCACCCGCTCTATCAATGCGGCAAGCTCACCCGGGACACCTGGACGTTCATCAGCGTGCCGCTCGGCGCGGTCGCGAACGGCAAGCGGATCACGCAGATCAACCTCGGCTACGACCAGCCGGCCAACACCGGCGGCTACCGCGGCCTGATCGACGACATCCGCATCACCCAGTAACTCCGCACTCCGCATGAGGCCCGGCCGGCCGTGACTCACGACCGGCCGGCCCTCGCCGACCCGTTCTCTCCGTCATCGTTTCGAAAGGCTTTTCCGTGTCATTGCGCAGAGTGAACTACCGGGCGCGCGCTCAGGTGGTCGCCGGCCTCGCCGCCGTGCTGGTGGGTTCCGTGGGTGCGGCCGTGCCGGCGTACGCCGCAGACCCGGCGGCCGCGGCCGCCGCGTCGTCGGTCGCCGACCCCACTGAGTTCGCCACCGATGAGGACAAGGTGGAGGCTGCGCGGGTGCTGGGTATCAATCCCGGTATCGAGATGCTGGTTCTCAACGATCAGGAGTTTGTGCTGTCGTTGTGGCGGCAGGCCAGGGCTGACAGTTTCGTCAAGGCCGAGGCGTTGCGGGCCTACGACACCACCGATCCGCAGGCGGCGTACGCGTTCATCAAGACCGGTGTTTTCGCCGCCGCGGCCGATGACGCCCGGGCCGAGATCGCCGCGGAGCGGGCCAAGGCGTTGCGGCGGTCGGTCGCGGTGACGGTCGGGCTGGATCCGGCCGAGACCGCGTTGATCGAGTTGGGTGACCGTGATTTCATTTTCGCGGTGTGGCAGCGGGTGGCGGCCGGTACCCATGTGAAGGCCGCGGCGGAGGCCGCGATCGTGACGGGTTCCGATCAGGCGGACTGGACGGCGTTCCTGACCACCGGTGCTCAGGCGGCTCATGAGCAGGACATCGCCGATGCCATCGACCATGCCAGCGAGCAGGAGGCGGCGCGGCTGCGTGCGGAGCAGTTGGCCACCGCGAAGCGGTCGCTGTTGCAGTTGCTGCTGCTGCCGGTGACCGAGGAACTGGTCAACGCCCCGAACCGGCAGTACGTGTTGCACGTCAAGGACACCGCGAAGGGTACGGAGGTGTTGCTGGCGGCGCAGGCGGCGCTGAATGCCCCGGATGCCACCCTGGACAAGGCGTTGAGTGACTTCATCTTCACCGGCGGTGCGGCGGCGAACGTCCTGGATGAGAAGGCCGCCGCGGCCAAGGAACTGGCCGGCTACCGCACCCAGGCGATCGCCATCCGCGACGCCGCCCGCAAGGACGGCTTCCTGCCGAACCTGGCCGCCGCCGCCGACAGGGCGCTGACCGACAACACCCTGCTCGCCCTGCAGACCTTCCTGCTCAAGGGCCAGGACGCGGCCCGGGCACTCGACCAGAAGTCCTGGGCGTCCGTCGTGCTCGCGGGTGACCGGATCGGCGTGCTGAACACCGGCAGCACCGCCTACGCCAAGGACGGCAGCCTCAGCGCCTCCTGGGTGACCCAGCGCTCCGGGGTCAAGCAGCTCGCCCTCTCCGGAGAGCGGGTCGGTGTGCTGACCACGGACGGCACCGCCTACGTCCGCGAAGGGGCGCTGAACGCCACCACCTGGGTCAACGAGCACACCTCCATCAAGCAGATCGTGCTGGCCGGCGACCGGATCGGCGTGCTGACCACGGACGGCATCGCGTACGTCAAGGACGGCAGTCTCAGCGCCTCCTGGGTGAACGTGCGGACCGGGGTCAAGCAGCTCGCCCTCTCCGGAGAGCGGGTCGGCGTGCTGACCACGGACGGCACCGTCTTCGTCAAGGAGGGCGGGCTCAGCGCCGCCTGGGTCACCGAGCACACCTCGATCCAGCAGATCGCGCTGGCCGGCGACCGGATCGGCGTCGTGACCACCGGCGGCATCGCGTACGTCAAGGACGGCAGTCTCAGCGCCTCCTGGGTGTCCCAGCGCACCGGCGTCACCGAGCTGGCGCTGGCCGGCGAGCGCGTCGGGGTGGTCGGCACCGACGGCAACGCCTATGTCCGGGAGGGCGCCCTGACCGCCGCCTGGGTGACCGAGCACTCCAGCGTCCGGCACCTGGCGCTGGACGGCACCCGAATCGGGGTGCTGCGGGCCGACGGCATCGTCTGGGTCAAGGAGGGCGGCCTGAGCGCGGCCTGGGTCAACGAGCTCAGCGTCGGCCCCCTGACGTAACAGCCACCCCACGATCGGGCCGGTGTCCCCCTCGGGGGCCCGGCCCGATTTCTTGTTCCATGGACAAAACTCAATATATGGGAGCGCTCCCATTGTGGTCGGGGAGGGCCCGTCGTAGCGTGTGGACACCCCCCGATCAGAGGTAGGTCATGAAGTCGAGACTCGCCACCTTCGCCGCCGCCGTCCTCGCGGCCGCCGCGGCCGTACTGTTCTCCGTCGGTCCCGCCTACGCGGCGACCGGCCTGCATGTCAGCGGGCGCGACATCGTCGAGTCCGGCGGCCAGACGTTCGTCATGCGGGGCGTCAACCACGAGCACACCTGGTTCGCCAACGAGACCGACTCGTTCGCCGACATCAAGGCGAAGGGCGCCAACACCGTACGGGTCGTGCTCAGCGGCGGGCGCTGGACGGCCAACAGCGCCGCCGACGTGGCCAACGTGATTTCGCTCTGCAAGCAGAACAAGCTCATCTGCGTCCTGGAGGACCACGACACCACCGGGTACGGCGAGGACGGCGCCGCCTACACCCTGGATCAGGCGGTCAACTACTGGATCGGCCTCAAGAGTGTGCTGGTCGGCCAGGAGGACTACATCAGCATCAACATCGGCAACGAGCCGATCGGCAACACCAACGCGGGCCAGTGGACCAGCGCCACGGTCGCGGCGATCCAGAAGATGCGCAGCAACGGATTCCAGCACCTGCTCATGGTCGACGCGCCCAACTGGGGCCAGGACTGGACCTACGTCATGCGGGACAACGCGCAGACCGTGCTCGACGCCGACAGCCAGCACAACACCGTGCTCTCCATCCACATGTACGCGGTGTTCAACACGGCCGCGTCCATCACGTCCTACCTGGACACCTTCCGGAGCAAGGGCTGGCCGCTGGTGATCGGCGAGTTCGGCTGGCAGTTCGGCTCCGGCGAGGTGGACGACCAGACCCTGATGGCCGAGGCGGTCGCTCGCAACCTCGGCTACCTGGGATGGTCGTGGGCCGGCAACAACGATCCGATCCTGGACATGACGGTCAACTTCGATCCGAACCAGCTCACCACCTGGGGTCAGCGCGTCTTCAACGGGCCGAACGGGATCAAGGCCACGGCCCGGGAGGCCGCGATCTTCGGCGGCCCGACCACGCCACCGACCAGCACGCCGCCGACCAGCACGCCGCCGACCAGCACCCCGCCCAGCACGCCGCCGGCCGGGACCGGCTGCGCGGCCGCCTACTCGATCGCCGGTCAGTGGACGGGCGGCTTCCAGGGTGAGGTCCGGGTGACCGCCGGGAACGCCGCGATCAGGAGTTGGAGCGTCACCCTCGCATTCCCGAACGGGCAGACGGTGACGCAGGTGTGGAGCGCGACGGTGACCACCAGCGGATCCACCGTGACCGCCCGCAACGTCGGCTACAACGGCAACCTCGCCGCCGGGGCCAGCACGACCTTC
>Ga0307516_10005973_pt1 | contig 14394 bp, 13 predicted proteins | sample 19_EM_MG_FD_203310 | JGI IMG/M metagenome (GOLD analysis project Ga0307516, IMG submission 203310) | Populus trichocarpa ectomycorrhiza microbial communities from riparian zone in the Pacific Northwest, United States - 19_EM | ecosystem: Host-associated > Plants > Roots > Unclassified | place... | reverse complement strand
GGGGCAGCGACCTTCCTTCCTTCATCCCCTCGGCCACGATCTGCATGCGGCAATGCCCGTGGCACCCAAGTCGGTGGCTCTCGCCGGCGCTGGAGATCGCCCGCGAGCGATATGTACACCGCATGTCCGGCGGCTCGGAGCGCGGTTCCGCGGAAACGCACCGTATGGGCCACGGGGAGAGGGGGATGCGAGGCCGATATCGATAGCGGACTTCCCGTGGTGGGCCGGACTGCTCTGCTGCGCCGGCGCCTAAAATGCGCACAGATCATACGTACCAGCTATCTATCTATCCCGCGCGGGCAGGCCGCAGTGAAGCGATCGCCAGCCGGCAGTACGTTCCGTGCGTCCTTGCCGCCGATGGGTCCGGCCTCCGGACGGGCACGAGGCGTCAGAAACGCGGGCCGGCACCGAGAGCTCGGTCGATGACCCGTGCAGCGCAGGGCGCGTCGATCGCGGTCGGCAGTGCTGCAGACAGCGGAGGAGCACCGCATGCCTGGGCACCTGCGAGGAGGCGGCATGTCGTCATGTCGTTACCATGTACCTATGTATATACCTATGTACCTACCTATGTAACTATGTAGTTACCTATTGTATGTACGTACTGTACGTATGTGCACATTCCAGCCATCTCGTGCACCCCCATCCCCCCATCCTATGTAATTACACGCCCGCGTGCGCTGGAATTATCAATATAGATATCTCCCACCTCCGATCTCTCGGGTTTTCCAGAAATGGTCATTTTTCCGCCGGTCGAGCGTTACTAACCCCCCGCACACGTGCGGAAGAAAGAAGAAGAAAAAAAAGAAAAAAAAAGGACAGCGCTTCGGACGACAGCAAGTGCGACGGTCCCGATCATGTGACCGTCTCCCTGCTCCGTGCACTCCCGACCCTCACGTCTCGAACGGAGCTCCCAGCGGCACAGCCGGGACTACGCATGCATAGCCACTGGAGAGCGAGCACCTACGGCCTTCTCACTCGCGCTGCCCCGGGACAACCGAACAGCCGGGAGCGGAACACGCACTGCACCCTACCACCGGCCCTGGAGCAGAGCATATACATACGTACGTGAGCATGTGTAAGTCGTCAGTCCATTTCTACCTATGTATGTACGTTTTTGATATAGTTACAGAAGAAAAGAAAAGAAGAAGAAGAAGAAGAAGAAGAAGAAGAACTCCCTCTCGCAAAGCAAGCACGCACAACCCTCCGCAGTCAGACGATGGTGACGGAGAACGTGATGTCGGTCGCCTTCTCTCCGGGCGGGTGGTCGAACTCCTTGCCGTCTTCGCTGATCCTGACGGTGCTCTTGGAGATGTCGCACTCGACGGCGAGCTCGAGCGCGGACTCCTGCGCCACGCGCTTCCAGAACTTGTTGAAACTGGCGCGGTCGTGGCGCATCATGACGCCGACGGTGGGGTGCGTGTACTCGCCGGCGAGCTGGCTGCCGATGGCGCGGCCGACGATCATGCTGCCCTTCTTGCGCTTGAGGAAGGCGACCAGGCGCTTCGCAGCGAGCAGCTGGCGCTGTTTGCCGAACAGGTGGAGGAAGTAGCTCGCGTGGACGACGGCGCAGCGGCCCACCATCTCGCGCTGCGTCCAGGAGTCGTCGTCAAAGATGTCGGCAGCCTGGATCCGCATGCCGCTGCCGTCGCCGGGGGCGTCCATGAACAGCTCGTGGCCGATCTCGAGGAACTGCGGGTGCAGGTCGCAGCCGAACAGCTGGGCGCCGCGGATGCCCTCCTGCGAGTGCAGGTACCGCAGCTCCTGGCCCACGCAGCAGCCCACGTCGAGGTACACGCCGCCGGACCGCAGCAGCGAGAGCATGCGCGGGTACGCAGGGTACAACGGCAGGTTGAATTGAATGAATTCAAAGAGGCCGATGCAGGGATAGGGGAAAATCGACCAGGCTTTGTCCTGCTGTGGGCGGGGAGGGAGTGCAGCACGTTAGCAGGGCGGAAAGGCGAGAGCGAACCGACAAACGAACAGACGAACAACGAGCCAACGAGCGAACAGCGAGCCGAACGAACGAAGCGAGATTTCGACATGATCGTCGGGGCGGGTAGGGATGTGTGTAACAGTCGCGCTTACCAGGCGTTTAACGTGGGCCTCGAGTAGCTTGTCGACGACGCCGTGCCGAGTCATCACGTCTCTCGTTTTCTCGGGACAGCGGTAGGTTTCGAAGTAGAACAGCATGTCTTTGGAGCACGAGTCGGGGGAGGACTCGGAGGTCTTGGCCGCTGCTGCTGCTGCTGCCGCTCGGGCCTTTTGCTTTCTCTCCCTCCGGATCTGTTTAGCTGGTTTGGTTGGTTTTTTGACGACAGTGCCTGACGGACGGATCAGCTATGCAGTCGGCCCCAAGCCGGCTCCCGGATTCAAACATACCATTGCCGTTGGCAGCTCGGTGCAGCAGCGGGAGAACCATGGCTCTTGGTTTGTGTGTCGTGTGGAGGGAATCGTATAGGAGGAAGGGAAGAATGGGCTGGGGGCCGCAAAGTTGTAGATTGTGCAAGAGAGGTGAGGAGGAGACTTTGTGGGAAGCAGAATTGCGGGACGTTTGTTTATGTTCCTGACGGTGGCTGCTCGCAGGCGGACGGAGAAAGGAAGCCACTGCCGCCCTGGGAACGCATTCCTCTAGATGTATGAGGTATGTATGTATGTATATATATATATAACGCCGCTGGCATCTATTTCGATAGCACCTACCTGATTTACCAGCTCCGCATACATATGTACGCACCAGACACCAGACGAACGCCAGATACCACGCCCCACCTCCCGCGCCCATCCCTCCTGCCCATGGGGAATTCGGGGGGGATCGATGGAGCAGGGGAGCTGGCGGATTCCCGATGGGAAGATGGCACGAAACGTACATAAGCATATCTGGCCAGGAATCCATATTCCGTCCGGGACGCCTGATTCGAGGTGTGTGGAACTGCGGACTAGTGAATAGCTGGTGCGTGGAGCAGATGCGAAGGGGGGGAGAAGCAAGCGAGCAGCGCAGCAGCCCATGCTTGCTTGCGTGCGTGCGTGCTTGCCTGCTGGTCGTGAGAGCTAGAGTATGTAGCAGCCTGAGCCAGACCGATCGGTGCGTATGTAGCTGACGAAAACGAACTCCATCCGCACATACACTTTATCCAGCGGTCTCGTGCGTGGATGTCTATCTACGTGTGCTGCTGCATATCTAGGACGTTAGGCGGGTGTAGTTAGCTGATGCTTGGTAACCATTATCTCACCAGTGCCGCCTGTATGCCGAGTACGGGGTGGTGGCCACCACCACCGCCATCGTCAGCATATCGCCACCGCCATCGCAGGACTTCTGCTCGAGACCCTCGACTCCAGTCGCAGGCCGCGCAGTCAGTGCGGATGAACGGCCCGCCCCGCCCGTCCGCCTGTCCGCCCGTCCGCATTCCTGCCAGCCAGCCCGCCCGCCCGCCCGCCCGCCCGCCTGCCTCCCTGCACGCTCCATTGGCAAAAGCCCCCCCCCCCCCCGATCGCTGCGCCGTCCAGACCTGCGATTCGGCTCAGCCCTAGGGGTTCACCCGAGCGAAGAGAGGATGGGTCTCCTCCACACGCGGGCAGCTCCGACACCAGCTTCGGAACGGCATCGTCGCGGACCGTACGAATGGGAGTTCGTGGGTGTGTATGTACACGGCTGTAAGGGTATGTAAGTGCTGCCTCACCACCATCATTATGGGCGCTTAATAGAGGTGCTTGGCGGACCGGGGGGGGGCGGCGGGGGGGTGGGGGGTTGGCATGGCGAGGAGTTGTGAATAGGGGCGGACATCGAACTTCAGCAACATCATCAACCGTCCGCCGCCCCCGTCCGCCGTCAAAAGTCATCGTTAAGTTACGCGAAGTCATCATTGCACGAAATATTCGGCTATGAAGCAGAAGGGAGCCCGTGATCCGGCAGGTGGAGTGAGGCACCGAGAAACCACCCGGGACGAACGGATGCGCGGGTTGTTTCATTACGTGAACACGCCAGATGGAGCTGGAGGCAAATAGGGAGAGAGCTCCAGATCGATCCTCGAACGGCCTCAAGGATACATTCACCGCTATATGTAGCCAGCATGGCACTCCTTCGAACCGGAAACGAACCGGCAGACCTCCGATATCCGACGATGATGAGAAGGCGCGTCGTCCTGAAATCCGCATAGAGATGGACCACGTCGTGCGAGATGTCATGATTTCACTGGGATATCACGAACGTGTACCAAGAACGAAGTTCGGCGTGAAACCGGACAGCAACCCGAAAAAGAAAAGAAAAAAAGAAGAAGAAAAAAAACGGGTTGCTTGGTGTCAAGCCAGACTGCACTGGACTAAGGAGGAGTGGAAGAGAGTTATCCGGACGGATGAATCCTCCTTTTCCAACGGCAGGTTTCGGTCATCGTCCACGGGCCATCCGGAAAAGCAGATGAAGAATATCACCCCGACTGCGTCGATTTAAAGTTTCGCTCGGGGCGGAAGAGTAAGATGGCTTGGGAGGGGGGGGGGGGGGCCTTCCGAGGAACCACAAAGTCTGATCTTAATCTCCGTTTCCGGCAGAGCGACACTCGTCTTTGAGCCTGCTCTTGTGCCGTTCTGGCATCAGTGTTTGCGAGGAACACGGATGGGCTATTGTGCAAGAGGATGGCGCTCCAGGGCATAGAGGGTATGCCAAAGCCTACAGAGAGCTGAAACTGGATGGAGACTCTGGAATGGCCAGCCGAGTCTCCCGAGATCCCACTCTAATGGAGGGGCTTGCTGGGGAGAATTAGAGACGGAGTTGGGCGAGATATGGGGACGAGCAGTGGATGTTGAAGCATTGCAATTGTACTTGGCCGTGTGTTGGGCTCGGGGTGTCACAGAGGAAAGGTTAGATGCATTGGTGGGGAGCATGCCTGCGGGATTGCAAGCTGTCATTGATGCTGGAGGAGCGGCAACGCAATATTGAGTGGGCGGGCGGAGGGTGAGGCACGACTTCCCCCTCCCCCCCAATACAACTTAGTCATGACCACTCACCCATTCAATTGCATCTGGCTTAGTGCGCTCCTAATGCATACAGACTAGTGCTTATCTGCGCCCACAACCCGCAACGGCGGTGAGGCACCACTTTCTGGCACTGGGTATATACGTATGTAGATATGTACATATGTATCGTACACACGACACCGGACGGTTCGGTTCCGGCGAGCGTGGGAAGGCCAGAAACAGAGCCGATCACCTGCAACAGCCCGCTTTCGGGCTGCCACGCAGCTGGTGCAATGCGGGCCAGAGACATGCAGCGTACCGTGGGCGCAGCGGCGCACGACGCGCAGCCAATCGATACGGCGATATGCGTGCCCGCACGTACGGGCTGGGCGAGCGACGACCGGATGTGTGCCTGCCCACTCTTCCGCTTCTGGGGAGCGCTGGATTCACGTTCGCTCCCGTTTCGGGCAATTCGACTCCACACCCCGATGGAACGGGTATCTATGTAAACGCTCGAGTTCCCGGCCACTTAGACGGGCAAGGGTGCAGCCACCGACCTCTGCTCCCCAGGGATTTATGTATTTAAGCAGTGCACGCTTACCTGCCGGAAGAGAATCACACATTTCTACGCATTCCCGTTCTCTAATTGGCGGTGGCACGGTACCGTGCGGCCATACATATCTACGGGTTCGAAGCAGGGGATGTAGGTGGCCCGGCACCCAAATCTGTGGAGGATCTTGGCGTACTGCAGCTGCCTAATCGGGCTAGCGACCGAGTGATAACATATGCCTACACGCGATTACTATACGGAAACATCTACGTCCGACCTCCTGTGCGATTCATGCTACTTTTCAGCATGCTCGCGCTGTCCCCCGCAGGGGGGGGATCGCCGATATAGGCCACCGTCCACCTTTTTTCCCTGACAGCGCTTCCTCCGAAGGGCGGCTGCCAGGTATTTCCCCGCTGCTGACTGTTCTTCTCTCTCCGCCGGAACGGACTGCTGAGCTGACAGACGCTCTTTTGGAAGGGCTGGGGCACAGCACGGAATAGGCGGAGGTTCTGACTGTGAATACTGGCTTTGACGATGTGGGGATTATTTCGCGGGGTCATGGCCGAGCATTCGTGACCAGTCGTCCGGAATCGACAATCTGCACATACATCATACATATGTGTATACATAGTGTGCAATGTTCCAGCCCCGTGTGTGGTGATGCGCCATCGATCGCATGCGACCTTATTGGGTCGTGGTTCCCGTCCGCCGTCCACCCCGACGGCGGCCCGCGGCGGCTCCCTGTCCGGGCACTCTACGTACATACTCAGATGTGGCCGGCCCTTAATCAGAATAGATATGGAATGCGCGACTCGCACAGACACCCGTCCCGTCCCCACGGGCCATGGATGGATATGTCCATCGCCTCGGTCCGCACATCTTGCGGAGTGTGCGGTCCACTCCTCTTGCTCCACCCCCCCGCACCGCACTAGAAAAGACGGGCGTGTCTTGCAGGGCTGGACACACACACAAAACCCTAGAGTACATGTATGTAGGTATGTATAGATAGAGTACGAGATCATGGATAACCCACACACATCCCACGGGGGGAGCCGCGCATGTCTCACTCTAGCACGTGGTTTGCGTGGCTCCGTGCCTTGGAGCGGAGTCGACCGAGGGGTGGGGGGGAACACAGCACGAACTTGGGTAGATGTCTATCTATCTATCTATCTATGTACAGCAGATACATACTCTATCTATGCGGCAGATGGAACGGGCGGAGACATTCATCGCGCCGATCTCGCCCCCCCCCCCCCTCCCTTCTCCCCTCCCCTCTTCCCTAATCCACGATCAATTGGCAACCGGAAAAGGAAAAAAAGAAAAGGGAAAAGGACGGAGGAAAAAGAAAAGAAGAAGAAAAAAAAGAAAAAAAAGAAAAAAGAAAAGTGGATCCGTCTTCCATTCCACGAGACATGTCATCAGCAAAAAAATAAAAATAAAAAATAACCCCCCCGTCCCCCCCCCCCCCCTTCGTATGTATCAAAGATATCCATCCTTTCGTGCCGCACGTACACGGTTCATTCGTGCTAGAGCTGCCTGGCCCGAGGTAAATAAATACCTACATACCTAGTTACTCTGCACACATGTCTACATATACATACATTGTACATGCACCGACGAAAGAACGTTAATCACTCACTTCCATTGGTCCCCCCCCCCCCCCCGGGGGTACTGTACTGGTATAGTTCAAGGGGGCGGTATCTACTCTAGCAAAGAAAAAACGGTTTTTACCGCCGGACGCATACATAGTGCTATCGTATCGGGACATGAAAGACACGCACTTCGACCGTGCCGATATGCACCGTATCACTACCACTTTGTCCTTGACATGACAGCACTGCCACAATTCCTTACACCCCCCCCCTCGACTGCACAGTATCTATACGTATGTATCCATGCCTAGTTCCCGCTCTCGCCCAATCGCCGCCAGACATGTTCCATTTCCCAGCCCGATTCTGTATGTACAGCGACGCACTGATATCTACGCCCGGGGGGGATCGGCCTGGGCTGGTGAGCAGCTGGCGACAGCGGTGCGCGCGGCGCGGACATTGTCCGACTCCGTCGGAGAGGCCCGCACCGGCCTGCTCGCCGTATCTAGAGTATCTATGCACGTGGAGCACCTACAGCAAGAGGCAAGCGTAAGCCGGGCGTGTCGGCGTGTCAGCGCCGTTGCCGCATGACATGGGTTGGAGCGTGCCTGTGCACACATGATAGACGCAAAACCTGGCGGAGCGCGGCGGGGGGGGCGGGGAGCAGCCGACCCCCCACTCGCGCTGGCGTCGTCGGGTTGCCCGCTTCGAGGATGCCGGGCGAACTCACGCCGAATGAGCCCCCCTCGCACTGCCCACGCCTGGCCCTCGCTCGGGCGTGCGTCTCGTCGATGTCCGCGGCAGCCCCTCACCCGCGCTGACGCCCGCACGCCTCCACGCCTCCACGCCTCCACGGACGGCAGCAGTGTCCGCCTGCACGTGCTCGCGGCACTTTCGGCGACCCGCCGCGGCAGTTGGTCGAGTGAGCCGGAGAAGGAAGGTGCATCGTACGAGCGCCATCCGCCCCCCTCCCAGCGGGGGCGGCGCGTAAGCCGCCCGGCAGCTGCTTCTATTTCCGCATCCGCATCCGCACCGTGCGAATCGTGCGAACCGCCAGACATCGTCGGGGTGCACGGAGCAGCACTCGGCGCCCCTGCCGAGTGACCGCTGAAGGTAAAGTGAGACTGCACGCTCTGTTGGCCCGAGAAGCCACGAAACTCGCTCTGCCTGGCGAGGCCGTTGGAACAAGATCGGTTGGGCCGAGGTAGCGCCCTTGGCCGGGCACGAAGCTCGCTCCCTCCGGTAAGTGCAGGTTAGTTGGATTTGGGACACCCCACTCCTCACGATGCAGCCTTGGTCTGGTCTCCTGTGGGCACGAGCAACCCAGACCAGCGAGGTCTATAACACTCAGGCCTGCCTCTAAGCTCCCCAGACCTGGGATGCCTCCAAACCCACCATCTTCCCCCCGGATAGAATAGAAACCTCCAGACGGGGGGGACGACTGTCAGTAAAATGTCCAGGACTTTGTATTTGTCCCGAGCAACCCACACGGGCCCTGGCCGGAGTCTCGATACGAACAAGGGGCTAGAGAGAGTTTTGGCTCGTCTGCCTTCACCGTGTTGGAGCCTGCGACGAGCAATCCTCGAGGTATCGAGTTATCCAAGGGTAGCTCTAACGCCTCGCTGGTTTTTATGGCTTCTCGGGGCCCTTCGATGGGCGCAAATGCCTTCTCTTCCGTCGATCCTGGGGCTCGCCATGGTCGGACATGGTCGCATGCGAGTATTGATCGAATAATAATAATAATAATAAAAGACAGCACGCTCTGCCACCGTTCCAAGCCCGCCGTCACTCTTCCACGATCGTTCGGTCGTACAACCGCAAGTCATGCCTCCAGCCGTCCAACCCTCTGAATAGCCCCGTACCTCCAGCGCCGGGTCGGTGTGGCCAGCCACGTGCTGTGGGCATTCCAGTGCCATCTCTCCGGAACTCCGTTCGATTCCCGCCCTCCGGATCTGAGGGCCCCCTCAGAGATCCCCAGGAGCCGATATTTCCCGCCGATGCCTCACTCTGTGTGTCCTCACCTCTTCCGCGGCCGGATCCGGAATCCTCCCGCCGCCACATCGGTGGGGGCGGACAGCGAGAAATTCCAGAATCGCCCGTCTGCTCCTCTCGCCGGCGAAGAGGTCCCGGATCCTTCACCCTTCCCGTTTCCCTCCCCCACCTCCCGCCCACAGAATCTTCTGTTTGTCGGCCCCGCCAGCAGCCAGCACCGAGTGAGAGAGAGAGAGACTTCATCTACTGCATCCGACCCATCTAGCTGGTATGTAGTACATACAGGTGGTAGGTACGTACATATCGTCTCTCGCGCGATCGTCTTCGGAGCTGCAGATACGCATGGATCTGGAAGATGTGGCTGAATATCTCGATTCCGGATGTCGTAACGTCGGTTTCTTTTTTTTCTGTCTCTTACTCGCTCGTAAGCCCAGTCTGATGACTCCCACACCAGGCCCCTCCAGTTCGTCTGTAGAAAAGTTTCCCCATGTATCTACTTACTCGTTTCCCGCAAAATGCCCTCCTGTGCTGGGCGCCATCTAATCTCCACTGGGATGCCGTCAGCACCGAGTTTTGAAGCCGCAGGTTGCAGCCAGCACCATGCACGAGTGACCGCACATGCTCCCACACCAACTGCCCCCCGGGTCTGCAAGGCCGAAGGTGGTGTGGCCCCTCTACGGCGTCACTCGGCTCGCCGCTCCTCGAGCTCAGGTTTCGGGTCTCGGGTTGTGTATGGCAATTGCTCTACCTGTAGCCCGTTGCGCCGGCGTGCGTACGGTACATATGTACATACGTGCTTTCTCCCGCGTTCGGTCGGGGCCGTACTCCACGGTGGGCGGCGAGAGAGTGAGAGAGAGAGAGAGGACGGCAACACGGCACCCATTCCGGCCGAAACCTTCTTGCGAGCGGCGGGAAGGGAAATAAATACTTACTTATGTATATATAAATAAAAACAAAAAATTGCCACTTTAGCCACTCGGAGCTGGAGAGAGACCGACCGAGCGAGTGAGTGGGGCGGGAGCTTGCGCCGAGCTGCGGAGTAGGCTCCCGATAGCATAGAGCGCATGCACCTGTCCTACGGCCGGGACGGCACAGCGGGTCAGGGTGAGCGTGCGGATCCTGTAGCGGGCCGAGCGGACCATCGGCGAAAACTTGCTTGTTTCCTTGCAGAGCACACCCAAGTACCTACTTAACTTACCCACGGCATGCAGGAGCCTGGAGGTGGGGGGTTTTAGTTTTTTTTTTTAGTTTTTAGTTTTTAGTTTTGTTTTTTTTCTCTTTGGATGCCGGCGTGCGTCCGTGGTCCTGTTCAGCTCTCCGCGCGACGATGGGCTTCCATATTCGCGCTGCGGGGCGCTGCTGGCCGGGATGGGGTCTGATTCACGATGGTTCTGCTTGCGCGGAGCGGCTTCTCCTCACGGCCGACCGGGGGCTCGTTGTGGTTGCGGCTGGAAGGCACGCCACGCCCGGACCAGCAGTTCGCCGCCGGCAGCCCACGGCCACGACGCATGCGGGTGGGGCATCGCCTCCGCTGGCCGCCCGTTCACCAGCCAGCACTCACGGGGCCGTGTTGTCGCTGCGTGGCAGCCTGTATGCTTAGTCAGAGCGCGGACCGTGCCACGGGTGCATAGATATAGAATACTTACCTACGTCAGTGGCGCCAGCCCTAGAATAGATAGGCACATATGTACCCTACTCTACTCTAGACAACCAGATACATACACAGCTGGCAAACCGCGGCTACCGGCCAGGACGAACGCGCAGCTCCAAGGCACGCCAGACTCGGCCCAGCCATGCCGACCAGCCCGCCCGCCCGTGCGAGTCGTGCGGGTGCGGGTGCGGGTGCGGGTGCGAGTGGTGGGACCACCGCAGCAGACTCCTGATGCGTTGTCACTCGGCGAAGTTCCCCCGCACTCATCTGGATGGGGGCCTTCTCTCCAGACGTCGCTTATTAGGGTTGGACCTTCCCGTTTCGGCGCCGGCGAGTTCTGTGCTGCCGTCTTATGTGCAGATGTCAGTCCTCCATCTTTCCGACCAGCCGCCGAGCAACTATCTACATATGTACATATCTGGATATCCAGATATCTATGTACTCTACTCTGCTCTAGAAGTAACCCGTCCAGCACATGGCGCTTTCCCGGATACCGTATTCCGCCGCTCTTGTTCCTCTTCCTTGCCTTTCTGCGTTTTCGGCGGACCCGTGGGGCTCTCGCCGACAGTGGGATCGCGTCGGGGGCTGGAGATGGATCTGTAGCCACTGGGGGAGATTCACGGCGCATGTGGGTGCCCTATGTATGTATGTAGAGTAGCGCCGAGATCCGTTGCGCAACCGGCCGGGAGGGGCGCGGAGCAGCGAGAGTGAGGAGGACGCAACTGTTGCTTTTTCGCTGGACACAAGGCGGACACATGGCAAGACCGATCGATACCCGCAGCCGGTGAAGCACAACATCCATACAACGGGGCCTCCGCACGCTCTCCGCGGGGTTGCTGCGCTGCGTCGATGTTTACACACCTGATCGGGGGGGGCAACCGCAGACGGGCAGACAGACGGACAGGCAGGCGGGCCCAACTTGCCCCGTTGGCAATCGGCCATGGCCGCCGTGCGGTGCGGGTGAATCATGGAGTTGGAGTGTGTAGATACACACACTGCGTACATACCGCCATCTGCCGCAGCCCTGCGTACAGGACGGCACGGACGAATCACGAGGCGGGGATTGGTGGCTGGCCCCTCCGTCGTATCCGAGCGGGCGGGCGGGCGAGTGGGCAGTGTCGTGTCCGGGCACGGTCAAACGGACCGCAAGAGGCTGACCGGCCTCCGCCACGACGAACGCGCCCACACCAGCGGCACATGCGGTTGCATCCGGTCAGCGAGAGAAAAAAAAAGAAAAACCTGCACAAACACATTCAAATCTCCAACACGCGGCATTGCCTACCTATGTACATAGATACGACGTATATCTAGTGCTAGACTGAAACACGGGCGAGCGGTGTTCCGCAGCGAATGCACTTCGATACGTAATCAAGCATAGATATATGTATCCACGCTTTCGTAAGTGCATTACGTACGCGAGCACGCATGCTGCGCTCTGCTGTGTGTTATTGCCGCAGAGCCAACCAGCGCGGACTCGCGGCGGCGTCTCAGCTGCGTCCGGCCGATGTTTCCCGGGTCTGGCAGGTTGTTTGTTGTGCCCGCGCTTTTTTGGCGCCGTGTCTTTGTGTGTGTGTGTGTGTGTGTGTGTGTGTGTGTGTGTGTGTGTGTGTGTGTGTGTGTGTGTGTGTTTGTGTTTGTGTTTATGTATCGCATCTGCCATGCGCGTGGACACACCCAACGCCGCCGTGGGGCATCGCCGTCGTCCTGCTCGATTGCGGTTGGAGGGGATTCGAATCCAGACTGCGGCTGTGGGCGCCACGCTGCCGGCGAGTCATTCCTTCCCGGGACATGGCGCGACGCCAGTGAGTGCGGATGATGGGTTGATATGCAGAGTATGTATGTATGTAGATAAGTGAGTGGGTAAGCGAGCAAGTGAGTGCAGCACAGGGAAGCAAGCATCTAGAGTATGTAAGCACATAAGTATGACTGCTGCTAGTTACAGACCTGCAGCGAAGTACCCAGTACAGCAGTACATCCGGTACCTCCCTGCGGACGGCGGTGCACGTATAAATGGAGTAGATACATACATTAGGTACATACATCATGCCTTATGTAGAGTAGAGTATGTAGGGGCTCTACAAAGCTACATACATATGTATGTAGACTTGCCTGGTTGCTATTTTCCGATCCGCATCTGGGGCCGTGGCAGGAGCGGGTATCGAGCAAAAAAAAAAAAAAAAAAAAAAAAAAGAATTGCGGTGCACACTGCACACTGTTGTGCCGCGAAACACTGCAAGCGAGAGGCAGGATAGGTCCGGAAGTGAAGGGAAGGGCGGGCGATATGCAGAGTGAAGGGTGAAGAGTACATTATGTAGGTGGTGTGTATGACATGTAGATATGTATCGACGTGGAGGAAGAGGGGGGGCGGGAGCAAGGGGGCTCCGCTATCTACGGGTCGCAGGACGGTTTCACCGAGCTGGATATCTATCTTAGTCTATGTAGTCTATGTAGTCTATGTAGTCTATGTAGTCTATGTAACTAGTCTATGTAGTCTAGATATGTAGTCTATGTACTCTACTAGTACATAGGTACATACAATACTCCGTGGGCCACGGCACCGGGCCTCTGTGGCTGTCTGTCCAGCAGCTACCGAGATGTAGGTTACGCACCCTCTGCGTACTTTCGTGTCCAGGGAATTTCCGGGAGCGCGGCTGCACGGCAATCGCACTGGGATCCTCCAGAAAGCCGGCGACGGCGGTCGATCCAGTGCCCGCCGTTTGCGGCGTCAGTCACGGCTTCCGCACGGTGGCAGTCCTGGCCGGTCACGTACCATGAGCGCCCACACATAACCATCTATGTACATATCTACATATCACGATCTGGCCATGCACGGCGCGGATACATATCCTCAAGTCAAGACATGCATTAGGGGGACCCCCAACGTGCGACTGGAAGCTAACGAGAAGTCCGTGTTCTCCAGAGCGACGACGCACGCATGTATCGGGGAGAGATCCATCCACTATGTATGTGCGCATGTATGTATGTATGTATGTATGTATCCACAGAAGCATGTAGGTGCCAGTACCTCCGTCGATACGTGGGGACACACACATGGCGAGCTCCTAGATACCTGCGGACGTGCTCTGTTGTGAATCCACGGATTGCGGGGCGAGGGAGGTCGGAGGAGCGCGGATTGGTGCGGGCGGGCGGTGAGGCGAGGCTAGCGGCGAGCGTGAGGATGAGGATCGAGCGTGGGCAGCAGCAGGCCTCCAGCCAACAGTCGTGCCTTCCGGACGCGGGGCCCTTCGTCGTCGTTCGGACGCGATGGGCGGTGATTGGGCGGCGGGCTTGGTTCGCTCGGCAGTTTGGACGCCAGCCAATAATTCCTGCCAGCACGCAACGGAGTGCAGTTCCAGCCATCCCTGCTGCAGATATCGCCTTCTGCCCCCCGCCCAGCATCCAACCGGCGGACCGCAGTCTCCTCCTCCACCACCACCACCACCACCACCACCACCACCGCCGGCACCGCCGCTTCTTCTGCTGATGCTGCTGACCGGCTCGTCTCTTCGGACGTCAACCCCGCCAAACTTGCCAGTTTTGTGCGGGTGTCTCGCGAGATGCAGCAGCGAGCGGGATTTGACTTTCTGCGCTGTCCCCCGCCACCACGCGGGAGAGGGGGGGGGGGGGGGGGGGGGGGGGCGGAGGACAAAAAATAGTAAAAAGAG
>Ga0307516_10005972_pt1 | contig 14396 bp, 20 predicted proteins | sample 19_EM_MG_FD_203310 | JGI IMG/M metagenome (GOLD analysis project Ga0307516, IMG submission 203310) | Populus trichocarpa ectomycorrhiza microbial communities from riparian zone in the Pacific Northwest, United States - 19_EM | ecosystem: Host-associated > Plants > Roots > Unclassified | place... | reverse complement strand
ACCCACGTTGATTTCCCGTTTCGATCTCTTGTATCTGGTACTCGACCAAGTTGACGAGGTGCTCGACCGGAAACTTGCGCAACATTTGGTCGGCTTGTACCTGGAAGATGCTCCTGAGACGGCCGGCCAAGATATACTGGTGAGCGGCCTACCACCGGTACAATAGATGGTGCTGACCGCTCCCCTACAGCCCATAGATGAATTATCTGCCTACATCAACCTTGCGCGTTCGAGAAACATTCCTAAGATTTCAGAGGGGGCGTCCAACGAGCTCGTTCGTTCTTACGTGGAACTGAGGAATGCGGGTGAAGATACCCGATCCAGCGAAAAGCGGATCACGGCTACAACTCGACAACTGGAGAGCATGATCCGCCTTTCCGAAGCTCACGCTCGCATGCGGTTGTCTTCATCCGTCGAATTTGATGACGTCAAGGAGGCGTACCGCCTCATGCGGGATGCAATCAGGACTTCAGCGACGGACCCGAAGACAGGAAAGATCGACATGGGTCTGTTGGATAGCGGTGTCGGCCAGCAGGAGAGGAAACTTCGGGGAGACATGGGCAAGGAAGTGCTCAATATTCTCGACGCAGCTGGAAATCGGGGGATCAGGTGGACGGACGTACTCAAACAGCTGGAAGGACAAAGCAGCATCAGGATCAACACGGCAGAATTCGGGGAGGTTATCAAGGCGCTCGAGCGTGAGGGCCTCGTAAAGGTCGTCGGCGAAAGGGACCGTCGCACGATAAGACGAGTGGAAGGAGGATGATGATGATGCGGCTCCCGGTATTGACAGTCATATTTGCTTCGGATGTATTCGCTCGATCGTGTATCCTTATCTTATCATCTTGGATGATGCAACTCTCAGGATCCCGCGTGAGATGTAAAGGATGCCAGGAACAGATTTGTTTACATTTGCCAAAGGTCGTTACTTTAAATTTTGATAAATACGGCTGGATAATTTATTCCCGCGTAGAGGTCAGCACTTCTAGGCGTTCTTGGCAGCCAAAGCGGCCTTGAACCTCGCTGCAACCTGATCACCGTATGCGCCCCACTGCCCGGCGTAGGCAGCCCAGTTGCCATCGGTAGGCTCCTTGGGGTGCTCCAAACCCTCGGTGACCTTGGTCAAGTCGACACCCTTCTCGGCGGCGTAGGCGACCCAGACCTCGGCGACAGCCTTGCCCCAGGCACCCCATTCAGCACCGGTGGCCTCGGTGGTGGGGAGAGGGGGGAGGGTAGGGCCACTTTCAGAGTGGATGGGCTTCCCAGCGACCTTGGTGTTGTAGTAGTCCTTCCACTGAGTTCCGTATTCACTCCAGGTCTCGGCTGTAAGGAAAATTAGAATTGTCAGAATTGATGAGAGAGGATGATTAGATTGTGAAGGACGTACGAAGCTTGTCCTGACCGGGGACAAGAGGAAGGTTGGGGGTGGCAGCGGGGGTCTTGTACTTTTCGGCGAGCTTCTCACCCCACTGCTCCCAGGACTCGTTCTCGCCCTTGGGGTTGTCGATGAGGATGGCTGGGGTTTCAGAAGACATTATCGGTGGTGGTTTAGATGGAGAGGTCGTTAAAGAAGAAGAGTGTTGGTTGTTTTGGTAGAGGAGTGAAGATGTTGTTGCTGGAGAGATAGGGGTCAAAATCTCTGGCCTTTTATATGTTCAGGAGACATCGTGTCCAGTGTGAAGTGGACGGGAGCTTCGCCCCTGATGCGTTTCAGTCGCGCTGAAACGATGGATCTCGCCGTGCGCCCCAGCGAAGATGATTGTTGTATTCGACAGATGATCTGGGCTGTACTCCTCCGATAGACCTCCAGGGCGAACATTTGACACCAAGTTCTGACGGTTTACATAGTCAGGTAGTGGTGGTCATGCGCATCGCATAGTGCCCTCTGTTCCCACGAACGGGATGGAGGGACTTCTTCCGTACCGGTGAGACCGCATGGTCTTGAGGCAACAAATGCTTCCGCGATGTGGATCGCCGTGAGCCATCAAAGAAACCTGGGCGGCCCGCCGACAGGGTTGGTTCATCGATAGATGCCAGGATTAATCAAGGTATGATCCCGCCAGCCGAGACCGAAGCCGCCCACTACCTAGGATTTCCTGCCCGGCGCTCGTAAAAATTCTACGCGTTTTGTTCTAGCTACAGCGGTACGCCTTCCTTGGCTGTGATTTCCGGCATTGCGGTTAGACCGACATTCGGTGACTAGAGATGTCCTCCAAACGTTTCGATCTCATTACAATTTGATGAAGGGTTTGGATCCTGAACACACCACATCATGGTCACGACGACTAACCCAGGTTCACCTCGAATCAGCAAACGAACAAGCCATTATTCCTGTGATCGAGAAACGGTATCCTAGCGCTGCGCAGTGGCTGGATCTTATGGACCCGAAACCGTTGCGACTCCTTCCCATACAATTCCACCTCCGACGTCTGAGACCCTGAGAGGTCGAAACCAAACGCATCCTCAGCTGCATTCTTCTCGTCCCATTCATATCCCCAAGATGCGAGTACGGTGCGGATGTTCATCGTGAACTCCGCGTCGCAATAGATTTTGATGTGGTCCACCAGTAACAGAGATAACCGGGGGTCAGAAGACTCGGTATCAAAAAGGGAGGCATCTGGTGGCGTCGGCTCGTACTCTGCGGAGTCGTTGTACGCCGGTCTATCGTCGTCGAATGAAGTATCCGCATGAAACGATATGGCTGTGTTTTCGAACCCCTTCCCCTCGACCATCCCGCTCAAGAAATCCCAGAACGCAACGAGCGAGGCGTGAGTCCAAACAATGTCGGTATAGCCCTCGAACGACTCTTTCGGCGGGTATGCATCGGAAGTGGGGTTTGGCTGGAGAATCCGTGCCCTTGTGCACCCATCCCATGGGAGTAAACCACGCACTGGGATAATCCACGAGCCCCGACCATGAGAAGTTCGGAGGTAAATCTCAATGCTTGTATCGGTACTTGGGTAGATTGGAATGGGAATACTTTTACTAAAAGGTGGAATGCGCGATCGGCGAGCGACGGAAAGGTCTGCAGAAGGTGCGGGACGAAAATGAGGCTAGACGATCGTCAGGCCTGAGTTGGTGCACGTAGATCGTAAAGCGTGGACGTACCTCAGGGATAACGTACAGGAGTATGGACGTGTCGAATTTCCTTATCGACTGCAAGTCATGATGAGCGGTCACTTGGGGAGACTCGAGGTGGTCTGAACCTCGGTGTGGGCTCAAGTTATGGGGCGGAGAACCATAGAGATCAGCATCGGAGGAACTACTCGTGAGGTGATCCCGTTCGAATCGAGAGCTTGTAGGCGGATTAGGGTGGGGTTCTCCATAAATTCCGGCACCAGGGCTCGTCGGGGATATCCCAGGAGCGAAGCCTGGAATCACGCTCGGACCAACTGATAACTCCTCCAGTGGGACATGTCCAAGCAGGGCGGGCGGAATGCGTGGCATGGGTTGTACTCCGGAAAGGTGGACTTCAGCATACGGATCGTATTGGGAGGCGGCATGGACTCCGGGGAAGCGATTCGGCAGAACGGAGATGCGGAGGCAAGAAAAATCCGTGCCGACGAACTCGTCTAGATCCGCGATGGAGAATATCTCATCGGGCGAAGGCGGCTCTCCCCACTCTTTTTCAATTATCAGGGAAGTGCCTGACAAGAGAACGGGGGCCGGTGGTGCGTAGATAAAGGAACGGTCGTCCCTGCAGACTACTGTATTAAGATGGTCAGCGTTGGTGGGCGGGTCAAGAATGCATTGGGGGGCATACACTCAAAGACTGGAGGGGTTATGACACGCCATCCAGAAGCAGCTGTTGCCATCTCCACAGCTCGGCGTCCAACATCTAACGGGCTAGACCTCGAACTATGTCGCGAACCATATGTGTATTGGTGGACGGTGATACGGGGGGTGAGTGGACGCCTAGGCTGCGGGTGGGGCAACTTCGTCGGAAAGTCTTCTGCGCGCAACTCTACGCCAGAGAAACCTGGGATAACTATGTCGTCCACATCTTCGAACATGAGAGTGGTGGGGAAGGCCGAATCGGCCACGTGATCGACACCATCCTCTCTTCCACACTGTCCACGATGGCGAAAACCGACCCTGAAGCCGACATCTCTGAGCATACTTCCGAGAATGAAGATGTTGAACAAACGGATGCTGGTGGCTCAAAGTTGACTCTGGAACAAAGGCAACAGAAACTCACCCAGTTACGCTCACGGATGGTACGCCAAAACCACTGCTTTGTGACGTCCGACGTAGCTCACATCCAGACTCCAGCGTTCATCTGCTCAAGCGAACAGAGCATCTCTGATAGAAGAAAGTACGAAAGCCAAGGTATCGGTGAGGGATGCGGCGCGGTTGGACCGTCAACGGAAGCTTGCCGAGATCATGCGTCAAAAAGCAGACGCAGAAGACCGCGGCGAGGACGTCGAGAGACAAAAGAATTGGGAGTGGACGGTAGAGGAGAACGACGAGTGGGAGAAGAAACAGGCCAGGAAAGCTCGAAGAGCGGATTTCGAGTTCCATAGTGCGTCTGATTGCTCGTCTCGACAATTCTTGCGTTTGCTCACGTTATCCTCCCCAACAGACGACTCGGATGCTGTCAGGAGGAAATACAAAAAGGACCTCGACCACCTGAGGCTGGACCTGGAAGCGTATAACCGCCAGAAAGAAACTGCCCTCGGTCTTGCAGCTGGGACACTAACCAAGACTGGAGAAGGTTCATCCGCAGCTGTTCCAACAAGCCAGGAGCAGCGGGTAGCCGCAGAAAACTTGTACCGGAACGCCAACACTCTCATATACGGTGACAACAAACCTTCGGAGGAAGCCATCGACAAGGTGGTATCTAAGATCAATCAGGAGTGGGTCCATTCATACTTTACTCGCACTCCCAGGGCTAAGCATCCACAGTGTGGATAAGAAGCGCAAGTTCTCGAGAAAGAGAGCGAACGAAGACGAAGGTGACATCACGTACATCAACGAACGAAACCGGGTCTTCAACAAGAAGGTAAGACATTCATCCCTCTACCGCCTTGCAGCACTCGTCTCACCTCTCTTGACTCAGATTGCCAGGTTTTACGACAAGTACACGACGGAAATTCGGGCGAGTTTCGAGCGTGGGACTGCTTTGTAGAGGGACATAGATGTATTTTATTTAATCGTGTACGACTAACATCACATTAATTCTGCACGGAGCGACCTGCACAAGGGCGGTTAGCGAATGATTCGGAAACGAAATGGGTTTGCGAAGATATGGGGGTCAGGATTGCAGAATGTAGTCGTCAATTGGGCATGCCCATTAGACTGTTGAGCTTGAATGTGATGTTTGTTCATCATAGGAGAGTGTGGGGTGAGAGGGATGAGTGCAACTTACAAACGGGTTGGAGGTGGTGGAAGAAATTTGAAGGGCGAGGGAAAATAGCCGACCACTTGTCAAGAACTGGCGCTGGCTCGATTACCCGAACGGTGATGTCTGCGGTAACCGACTCCCCCAAGAAATCGAAACCCAAGTCGTCCAAGGAGAAGAAGCCTCAGGGAAAGTCTCAGAACGAGAGACTGAAGATTGTCGTCAGGAGATTGCCCCCGAACATCCCCGAGGATATCTTCTGGCAAAGTGTGTCGGAATGGGTTTCCGATGAGACCGTGTCCTGGAAATCATTTCATGCTGGAAAGGTGAAGAGGCGGTAGGTTTTCCTCCCATAGGAGCGACCGCTTCGTGCGTTGGGATCCGGCTCAAACGTGGCGGCAGGTTGAACAAGGAGACTATTCCGTCCAGAGCCTATCTTGCTTTCAAAACAGAGGAGCAGCTCGCCCTGTTTAGTCGGTCCTTTGATGGACACGTCTTCAGGGACAAGGCTGGTACGTGACATCCTCACACCATGCCATCGGCGTACTGACCTTCCACGTAGGGAACGAGACCCAGGTCGTTCTGGAGTTTTCTCCATATCAGAAGGTTCCTACCGAGAAGAGCAAGGCGGACAATCGGATTGCGACCATCGAGGAAGGTACGCCCCGGAGTATGCCTGTCCCTCGCCGCACTATTTACGTGAACACAACTCAGATGAAGTTTATCTGTCATTCATCAAGTCTCTGGAAAACAACAATCCGAAACCATTCGATGAGGAAACGCTTGAACACTTGAGTCCGCATCTCAACTGAGACCACAAATGGCGTCTACTGACTTCTCGATCCTAGTCGCTTCTATGCACTCTGCACCCGAACCTAAAACGACGCCGCTGATCGAAGCTCTCATCGCGGAGAAGGCCGCGCAACGAGATAAAGAGGCCATTCTCCGCAACCACGCGCACTACAAGGACCAGTCAGTCATCAACAGCGCCATTCCCCCGTCAAAACGAGACGGGAAGAAAAAGGAGGCCGCGAAACCCAACCCACCTGCGGAGCCCAGTAAGAAGGCAAAGAAAGCCGCCCAGAAGCAGGCCAAGGGGGCCGCATCCCAGACGTCAAAGAACACCCCTGGTAATCCGGCCACGCCAGTACCCACCATCATGCCAAAGGCAAATCCACCACCCAAACCACCCAAGCCCCCCAAGCCCCCCAAGGAACCACGCCAACAATCACAGAAACAAGAGTCCCAGAAGCAACCCCCCCAACCCAAACCAGACCCCCAGGCATCCAACCCGCCCACACAAGGAAACACGTCTACCCCGGCGCCTACCCCTGGACCATCGCATTCTGGTCAACCCTCGACTGCACCGAGGAGGGGTCGCCCAGTCCTCGGCGTATCATCCAGACAGTTCGAAGCTGCTTTGAGCGGCGCCGGGGTGAAATCCAAGAAGAAGGAAAGGAAGGATGATGCCGGCACGGACCCTAAACCTACGGAGGGCAAGGTTCGAGAGGTCGCAATGAATCCGCCTTCGGTCACGGCGCGGATCGACGACCCGACCCCCGCGCCACCGCCGGCTACATCAGGACCTCCCCCGCCAGCCCACGGAAGGGGAGGCGGTAGAGGCCGGGGACGAGGTAGGGGAAGAGGCCGGGGAGAACACCGGGGCGGCTAACGAAGGGAAGACTCCTCCACCTCTGAGGGCGCTGTGGGCAAGGGCACGTCACTGGTGCGCTTTCGAGCGCGGTTGGAAAACTCGATTTTACGGCATGACTGTTTCTATCAGTTGCTTGGATGCCTGCTGACCAGCATACCATCAATCAACTTTGTAACACTGTTTAGGGCCAATGTTCGGAGTAACCTAATAAACACGACCTGACAGACGGTGAATGCTACCACACCATGTTGGTTCGGTGGGACCGCTCAGAGATTCGTCCCATCGCCTGTCACGTCTGACGTTACTAGCGCCGCCCGGGCCCGACCAGGAGCGAGTCATATCAGAAGATATGGGAACAGGAAAGCCCAGTTCTGGCGCCTAAAACCACGCCCGGGATGGTCCATGGACAACCACTGGAAGCGACTCCAACGGGATCGTAGGATTATTGCGACTGCTCGAGAAGCCTGGATACGATGAACACCGCCTGTCGTGTTGACGATGGGGATCGCCCAACCGACACATCCCCGCCTCAACCGACTGAACGGTTTCATACTCTGAGTCCTGGCAATCGCCGTGGAACTGCGCGCTTGTGCGAGTCCCAGCGCACTGGTCCACGACATGTGGATTGTATATAAGTAAGTTCATCCCATCTTTGAACCTGAACCCCTACCCCGATGTCTAACACAACCTATTTCCCCCCAGGCGTCGAATGTTTCCACCCGGATGGTAGCGGGGGATGGAACAACAGTGCCTATGTGGAGGGGAACTGCACTGTGACCGAAGATATGTTGGACTTCCTCAATCTCACAGCGATAACGAGCTACATGGCTGTGTACTGCCTGAACCCTGCATCGGACGACAGCTGCCCGTTTGGATTCTGCCCAAACCCAGATATCGCAGGTGTGTGGTCGCGATGGTGCTCTTTGTCTGGATCCCCGCTAACCACGGACCTCGCCACTTCTAGGACCTCTTGTCAGAATCGCTAGTGAGTCTTACGCACGTGTGCAAAGGGCGTTAATGCAGAACTCTCACACATCTGGCCCTTAGCCTACATTACCACCTCGTGTACCTGTGAGTTTGCACCAGAACTGGGCCTTGACTTGCAAAGGAATGCAATCGTTTGACCTCTGATTGATTATCTCCAGCCATCCTGATCTTCTACTCGCCCAAGAAAGTAAAGGATGCTTTTTGGTCACAGCTCCTCACCATCTACTCCCTCCTCCTTACCGCCCTCATCTCCATCTTCCAGCGCAATCTGTCGAAATTCCATGCCTTAACCGTATCGGTCATCGTCGCCTCCCCACTCACGATATACCTCGTCATCTACTCTATCTTCGCAATGTGGGGCAGACTGCACCGCCTCGAAGACGTTCTTGGGGAAGGGCATATATTCAGGAGGCTTCTCGTTCTGTCCGCCGCAGCCATCTGGACTGCCCTAACCATTTACTCCTTTGTCCCACACAATGCTTTCCGTTTCGCTCAGCAGTCGTGCAAACCGCGGCCTCTGTTGTTGAACTTCTTCCTGCTCACCCCCATCTCCGAGAGTCTTGAGGAGAGGCACGACAAACCGTGGTTGGGGGTAGTAATAGCCATACCGATGTTCTTGATCATTCTGGCCTGGGTCACTGCGATCCTCCTCAAACGGGACATCATTTGGCCACCGGGCGAACCTTACCGCGTGAAGTTCTGGCAAGTGTGGTGAGTGTTTTCAGGTTTAAGCGTCCTCCACGACTAGTGCTGATAAGCGAGGGGAAATAGGATAGTCGTGGGCGAATATTTCCCGTTCATTCACTTCGTATCTGTGGTCATCATTCCGTTCGCGTACTGGGTGGCCTGCATCGAGCTCGGGGTGTATAACTCCAACGAAAACCAGTTCGTGCTCTCGTTTGGCCAGGTGAGCATCCTCCCAACCCTGACACCGGAATCAATCCGCTCAATCCGCACCGATGCTAGGTCCTCGCGGTTTTCGTAGCCATCCCTCCGTTCATCCAAGTGTGCAAGCTCACGCCTAACTTATTCCACTGGTTTTGGAACCTTACGTGGCTCCGGCGAATCGACGGTGACCGCCCCAGATCGCGACATCCCAGCGTAGATGAAGGCCACATAAAACTCCTCAGCAAACCCGGTCATGGCCAGAGTCGTTCACTGAGCGGGAGCGAGTTCAACCCGATACTAAAGCCCATGCCGTACGATCCACGACCATCCCAGGGCCAAAACAGGGGCCGGTACACTCAGTTGGGAGGCTAAATGAAGAACGCCGGCGAATTATTTGGAGGGGCGAGGTCTCATGCGTCGACATCACATCTGCGGAAATGGTGTACCACAACCCGTACCACACCGCCACTGACAATCCGCCAGAGATGGTAGAAAATTTGGCGTTCATATCATGTGTATCCCTGTAGGCAGTACAAATACACCACTCATTATAAGGACAGCAGTGGGACGAGGAACACGAGAATGTGCAACGGGAAACAAACGAGATCAAGGTGCAGCACATAACAGAGCACAGAAGAAAAGAAACCGAGCACGGTAACGCTTGATGGGTGCACGGAGAAGCAATGATTGATGCAAAGATAACGAAAGCAAGAGAACAAACGGGGAAATGAGGAGAGAGAAAACAACCAAGATGAATGTAGGGGCTTGTGTGTATATAATTTAAACCTCGTGCTCAAAACCAATACCGTTGGTCCCCAGAGTTTTGCTGTGGGGGCTGCCAATCCTGGCTATGGGCCATATGCATATCGTGAGGATTCGCGTGAGATGAACCAGGAAGCATCTGGGGCTCGTTGGGCATAAAAACATTGAGCGGTACCTTCTCGTCAGGTACCATGTACGGTGCACTAGTGACAACGGACTGAGGTCCCTGCTCCATGGAATTGATTGGGTAGGACGGTAGTGACGATCCAACACCGTTGTATGGCATGCCGTCAAAACCGTTCGATCCCATAGAGGGATTGCGGAAGGTCTGAGGAAAGTAGTCTCGATGTGACTGTGCAGCACCGGGGAACTGGCCAGGACCGGGCTGACCTAAGGAGTTGGCAGGAAACGTAGGGGTGGGCTCTGTAGACGTTGGCGAAGGCACCTGACTCGCGGGATAGGAGTGATCGAAAAACGCTGGATTCTGAGGATATCCGTGGTTGCTATATCGCCCTCGGGATTGCATCTGCCCGTCAGGGCCAGTGTCGAAGGGTGTGGTCAGAGACCTCCGACGTCCGTCGTCGACCATTGGTCGTTCGTGGGTAGGCGTTGGAGGGAACGATCCATCATACACCCCAGGTTCCAAATGTTGGGGCATGAGTAGGGGAGAGGGTGCGCTTGAAGTGGGGCAGAGGGTTGAGGGTGTCTCGATTAGGGGGGTGTTTGGTGGACCGTTGGAACCGTCCGCCGGCGCAGGCGCAGGCTTTGATGTCCTGGAAGCAGGTACGCGACCGCGAGTGTAGGGGGGAGGTAACCCAGGGCGCACTCGAATGCCGTAGGATGGGTACTTTGTTTCCTTATCCCTCTCCTTATCCTTGGGTTTCGCTTTCGCGAGGAGCTTCCTCTTGTCCGTAGGTATCTCTCGTTCATCTTTGACTGGTTTCTGCTTCTGCCTCTTTTTGCCTGAAACAAGGTCATCTGACTTGTCCTCGACCTTGATTTTGGTGGCCATCTCTGACCGGTCGCGAGGAGGGACTGGAGATGTATCCGAAGTAAACTCTGGGGGAACGAGGGGGGTAGGATTGGGGAGAGAAGTGGATACGGCAGCCCCCACGAATGGAATCCGGAACCCAGATTGGAACGCGTCCGTTTCACCGTTTTGTCTCTTCCTCTTGATCCCGACAATCTTGTTCGTCTCGATCTTCTGCTTGAGCATCTCTACGATGGCGACTGGTTCGCTGACGTTGGCCCCGACCCCGGGGGGTGTTCCAGCTCCAACAACATTCCGACGCTTTTGCTCCTTGGACGCCTCCATGTCTTTCAGCACTTCCAGGGCAGAATCAACATCCCCAGTCAAGCACGCAGCAAAGGCTCCCCCAGTTCCATCTATGGCGATACTCGCACAGACCACCGCCGCGTCGAAAAGGATTTGGCCGTACTCGTAGTAGACCCCAAAGGATCCCCATCTTCCTCTCTCCCGGACCCCAGGACGGTTCCGCTGTGATTGCCAGATCTTCATGCACCGAATAATCTTGTGCGCGGCATTCATGATAGCAAGTGAGGCTTGGTGGAGTGGATTAACTGAGTAGGCTTTCAAATACGGGACGTAGAGCGAGATGATCATGCGGTTGGCGACGATCTGGAGTTCACAGGACCGTGCGAGGGTGAGGGACGTGTCCTCGTCCTCGTCCTCGAGCAAAGAAGGGGAGTTGAGGTCAATTTGATAATCGGTGGGGAGGTCAGAGATGAATTGGTTGATCTTCCCCTCAAGTTCCACGGACTCTTCGAGTGCGGGATCATTAACCTCAAGGTCGAGTTGATCGTGATGGGTGCGCCTCTTCAAGTTTTTGACCAGCTGCGCAAGCCTTCGGATGCACACAGAGGATTTGATCAACGTTCGGCGCTCTCGGTGAAAACGCTGGAACTCACCTGCACTTCAGTCCAAAATAGGCGCTGTCTGTCCTACACGAGTCAGGAGGGTGAGGAGGGGTCGTTGAGGAGGGGCTGAATCGACTCTCATCCACGTCCAGAGGTAGTTTGGTGGTGAAAGAGTTATCCGAAATCAACGGTTGATGGCCCAAACAATCAGATACAAACCTGGAAATCTTGAGTCAGCCCTCGAACCCTGTTACAGTTGTGCCAGGTACGTACAGATCGTAATAGAACACGTCCCACCACACTCTTCGGCGCGTTTCGGCTTCGAACAGGGGGTAGGTACCCGGGAAGTCATCTGGGTCCATGTTGAGGCCCATCATACGTGCGGTGTTCACCATTTTTCCGACCTGATGTGTGTAAGTTGTCATCGACGTGGGAAAATTGAGCATACTGACAAGGGGCAGGATGGTGTGTGGAAGCCTCGGTCTCCCGTCGTGAAGCAGGTAAATAACCTGGAGAATTGTCGCCACCATGTAATCCAAGTCGTAGTTATAGGATCTTTCAAAGATCGAGAGGGCTTGTTCGGAAAGTACGAAGAGAGCGGCGGGAGAGGTGTTCAGATCGTTATCCGGAAGGTGATAGGAGTCAGAGAGAGTGGCATTTCCACCTTCAAGGGAGGCCGAGCGACTGTCGTTCGTCCTCTGGACTAGTGATCCGAGGGCAAACGCGGCCGAAGCAGCGGCGAAAAATGACAGGGTGGGCCTCGCTGGGACTGAATCCCTGGATGTAGACGGCAATGCGCTGTTACCCGCAGCGCGTTCGTATGTTTCCGGCTCCAACGACCACGAGAACATGCTATGAACCCGGGTCTGAAAATGGTGGAAATTGAAACTGGGGTGGAGCGCCAGAACGTCATCCACCGAGTCGAGAAATTGTTGTCGCACGTCCGCCGACTGGGGAAGTCGTGCCATAAGTTGAACGGTCACGGATGGAGGATCAAGTGGGGAGGAGTTAGAGAGGAACAATGAGATAGGTGGAAATGTTGTCGAAAGGGGTAGGTCCCCGTCCGGTAGGTCGACTGCGCTCTCCTCGAGTTTGAGCTTGACAGGAGGGGCAATGTTTAGGTGTGATAACCAGATGGAAGACACGTCGTCCAGCGAAACCGCCAATGAGGACCCCGAGTTCCCAACTGCCAGCAGGGTGCGGTCTACGGGGGTCGCTGTAGGCCTCTGGGTGGCGGTTGAGGTTATTGATGCCATCTGGCCCTCAAGGGTGAGCACCCTGTTGTGAACGGACTGTAGGTCGCTGGGGACATCACCAAACGGGTTAGTGAGCAGCGCCGGTAATCAAACGGGGGAAGCGAACTTACATCTTCTCCGCTGCCGCCTGAGAGTACTTGCAACGATCTACGGTGTCTCGTTTCAAGCAGGAGCCGCAGGGGGCACGCCTATCGCAGCGAAGCTTCAGCCGCTTGCACTGGAACGAAACACGGAATGAGTTTCTCGGTCGTCATGGCTGAGGCGGAATCACCGGACCTCTGCGCACACTACGGTGATGCGTGAACGGACGTGACTCCTGTGCGACACGTTAGATCGAATTGGGGGAGTATCGCAACCCGAACGTACGATTGACTGAACGACTTGGCTGGTTGCTGTTGCTGCTGCTGCTCTTGCGCTGGTCCTGAATCCTCTGAAGATTCCATCCTACGACTGGCGGCTGGGAGGTGCAAGCTTGGAGCAGTTATTGCCCTCGCTTGTTAAGTGAGATGGGGGGTTGGGAGAGGCTGGCCACCTCTCGAGGGTCCGGCGGAAGAAGTGATAACAAGGTGTGGGCGGGGGAGCTGATGCGAACCGGAGGGGAAAAGACGAAAGTGAATGTTCCCCAATTTATTAACCGACGAAATGGGTTAGCCCATTTTGCCACGCCCTGGCACGTGACATCACTCCGGTTACTTATCTAGTTTTCCCACGGTTTCTACTGGCTCCGGCAAATTACCAAATCCCTAAAACCTAAAAGTCGTTGAGCGAGTCTGCCACACGCACAACGTCCCCCATCTCGTCCACATCGTGCACCCGGACCGCCGCAACCCGCTGCTGCACCGCGCACGACACCGCCGCTGCAGTTGCCCACCCACGTTCCCCCGGTGTTGTCGTCCTTCCTGCGTACGAACCCACCCGGCCACTCAGGATCGTCCCCAAGAATGACTTCTTTGATGTGCCGATCAGCTGAGGAAATCCTGCTAAAACGTTGTTGCCGCCCTTCGCAGTCAGCGACGATGCTCGTTTCAGTACGGCGAGGTTCCCCTCGACGGTCTTGCTGAACCCGACTCCTGGGTCAACGATGACAAGCCACCGCCTCAGCCCGCCCCGCCCTCGCACAGCTGCGTCCACTTTCTCACCAAGTTCGATCCGGACTCCTTCCACGACACCTTGACCCTTATCTTCGCCTGCGGAACGATAACAACCGTAGTCTTTGTTTGCAGACGCCTCGCCACGGGAGTGCATAAGGATGACAGGTACCGCAAGATCCCTCGCGATCTTCCGCATCTCCAAGAAATGGTGGGCACTAAGCTCCGTGAGCGGGTATCCCGGACCGGTGAATCCACAAACGTCGTTGATACAGTTTGCACCAGCAAGGACTGCTGCCTCCGCTACTTTTGGTCGGAATGTATCGATGCTGATCAACGGTGAATTGACCATGCTCCGGATGGCTTTGATGATAGGGACGACACGATGAATTTCCTCGTCGGTTCCGACGTGCTTCGCATGGGGTCGAGTAGAGTACCCCCCGACGTCAACAATGTCAGCGCCAGCAGACATTGAGCAGGATGTATACTCGAGAGCAGTTGGTACCTCATTTTTCGTGGACCCGTCAGAGAATGAATCGGGC
>Ga0307516_10005970_pt1 | contig 14397 bp, 5 predicted proteins | sample 19_EM_MG_FD_203310 | JGI IMG/M metagenome (GOLD analysis project Ga0307516, IMG submission 203310) | Populus trichocarpa ectomycorrhiza microbial communities from riparian zone in the Pacific Northwest, United States - 19_EM | ecosystem: Host-associated > Plants > Roots > Unclassified | place... | reverse complement strand
CAGTTTCACTCCTCTTTTATTCATAAAAGATTCACATTCAGACACTTTTGGGTAAAAGCAAGATGTTGATCTTCACTGCAATATTGTAAGTAGCAAGAAGCCCGTAGGGATTCCATGAAGGATATTACAAACTTCTCAAAAGGAATATGTTCAAGTCTGCAGAATATCCCTTATAGGAGAGCTAGTTTCACACAACAAAATGGAAAAGGTGCCAACACACAATCAGTAAAAATGAGCCCAAGCATACTTTACAAAAAATAATACTTTGTTTGGCATCTGTGCTGATATAGCGGAACACAATATCAGTGGCAATGAGACATGAAAATACTGTCATACAGAACATTTTAGGTCATCCAAGATTAAAGATAACTAAACAAAATATAACATTTACAACTTCAAATTCAGATTATACCAGATAATTAATAAATTGTGAACCAATACCTCAATACAGTATCACCACCAATTCTACCTCTAACATTATCTCGACTCTCTCCATGCCTGGTAAGTAATATTGGGCGTGGTGTAAGGTGTGTATTCACCTGCATCAGATTAAAATTTTTAGGTTTGCGTGAAAAGAACGAACATCAAATGAACAAGATTGTCACAAAAATGGTCAATCATGTTTCATCACTTTCAGGCATCTTGGTTTCTTTATGTTTATTTTAAAGTCACTGTTTGCAACTCAAATAAACACTATCTTCTTCCTCTGCATAGAAGTGAATATCACACCTCTCAAACAAACATCCCTTGAGTGCAACTTATTTTCAACAAACATGGTAGCTAAGATTTGACAGAAATTTGAATACAACTAGTGCCAGCTGTGATGAAAAGAGAGTCTCAGAAATTAGAAATTAGAAAGGAGAAGTGGCCAACTAGAACATTTCTATAATATGCTAAGAAATAATTGTACCGAATTGATGGCAGGACAACTTACTAAGAAAAAAACAATTCTCCCAGGAAGGTAGCCACTGATATTGTTAACCTGAATGTACAAACCCGAGTTGTATTATAGAATAATCACATGGAACATAGGGAGTTCAAAGACAACATCCTTCAATATATAAGGATTCATGAAAAAATTTCAGTCAGCCAAGGTGCCATATAGACCAATGGTACTATTAACTTATCCTGTGCTGCATATAAATGAATTCACAAATCAGTTTGGGGGGGGGGGGGGTGAGCTTACTTGTATCTGTCCACCATGTCCACTGACCATATCAATCATCTTGATATAAGATCCTTCTTCTACTGGTTCATAAACCTAGTAAATAGAAGTAAAAATTTTAAAACTAAAGTTGAAATTGCTCATTGGTAATGACCAAATCTCAAAAGGAGAAGATATTGGAAGCACATGAAACCACCTTTTCATAATTAGATAGCCGACTTTTGAAGTCTTGCAATCCAGCTTCGAAATCTGGCCTGCAAAATCACACCAAGTACTAAGTACCCACGTCTGTTCAGTTAAGAAGCCAGTGACTTCAGATAGTAATCATACTGTTCAGCATAGTCAGGGCTTTGTTGAATTTTAAGACGTATATTTCTTTCAATTATGTGTTCATCATTGCATAGTGTCTCCAAAAAAATAATCTGCAGCTAAAACAGATAACACGTGTCAGAACAGTTCAGGACTCTTCATCATTTCTCTATTGTATCCCACTTTCCAGTCAGATTTTGTCCTCTGGTTACAAGAGTTTTTAAGGGGGACTTTTAGCGGTTTGAAAATCCAAGAAATAATAGAGAGCAAAAGATAAGAATAAGAAAGTTTTCATTTAAGATAGCAACTGTGCAGCCAAAAGGTGAAGAAAAAATCAAGACACGCTGTTTTTATTTAATTTATTTAGATTAACACCTGATGCAAGAAGATTATGAGGTAGAATATCAATTTATGAACCTAAGCACTGTAAAGCTTCCAAATTTAGTATCTTTCTCTTAAGCTTAGAGAATAATCTCAGTAGCCAAATAACTAACACACTTGGCAATAATATGTGAAATTCAGTTTCTTAAAACACTTTGAGTTTGAAAAAGCAATAAAAATGGCATAGGTAGCCAAAGTGCTTATTGCTTCAAGGCAAAACACATTAAAAGCACATGTTCCAAAAGGATACTCTTCACCTAAAAAATCACGTTAGTATCTTACTGGTAAATTTTAGGACCTTTTATGCTATGGTCTTTGTACCTTGCACTTCCCTTCAGCCATTTTCATCAGCATGTTCCTTCTTTTCCTGGTACTGTTTGTGGCATCAAATATTCCTACCTACAAAGAAATTGAAACAAACAAATCTAAAGGATTAGGAAAGATACACAGAAATGTCATCATATCTGACATATGGTAATGTACCTGGCCACCTTCTTGCATCCAGGCAATCATATCATCCATTGCCAATGCTGCTACCTAGGAGCACGTGATACATTAAAACTATTTGCAAAGGAGAAAGTTAATGTGTTACCATTCCCAATCGTGTAAGAAATAATAGTTCAGAAGTAACAGCATACTTTGAGGGACACAGTAGTATTTCTGGGAGGCTTTACTACTAATTGCTATTTGGGTTACTGTATTCATCCAGGATTGTATCTGGGCATGGGCCAGATTACTGAACCAGCAAAAAGATCAGTTCCTGCAACATGCTTAGTTCCGCTTTTTATTCTCACTGTTCAGTAATTGCTTTCCTTTTATTGACTACTTTCTTTTCACTTTATTAGTGACCATTACCCAACAAAATTTCAAGAGTCGAAAATCTAAATGAAATAGATCTTGAGATCTCAATGACTCAAGGGTACTTCAATAAGGAATAATACCTGTAATAAAGCAATTTGATTCATATATCCGATAACAATTGCAAGGAACTTGTACGATTTTAAGAAATTAATGTCTTACAATTTACAACCTTTAGAAATCAATAAATCTTCCATCACTATATCCTAAGGAGAAAGTGAGCAGCAACACATATTAAACCAAAGATTGAACTAGTCCAACCAAATAATTGATTCGCTCACTCATAGAGAGAGTATCATAATAAGTTCAATCAGTCCAGCATAATGCAATAAACACAAAACCATCGTAGGATGAGAGAAACAATGTTTTTTGTGGTCTATGAAAGACCACTTATTTAATGGATATTACCTCATTTCGTGCCTCCATTCCTTCAGGGTTGTCAGCTCGGAAAAAATCAGCAGACTGCATCCACACAAATCATCAAGAAATGTCCAAAAAAGAAGAAAATGACTGCAGTATTTCGATTCCAGAGCATAACATGAGTGCAATACATAGTACAAGTATAGAATTAAAACCACATCTGGATCCATTTCTATTCCAAATGCATATCTCAAATGACAAATGAATTTTGCAGTCCATAACTTCTTCATATTATACCGTGATAAGAGAAATAGTATAATAAAGCGGATTTGAATGCCAAGCGCATTGTGAAACTGCATTAAAGTTTTAGTTTTTACTAGCATTAATTATTAAAAAGTTGGAATTCAATCATTAATAATTATTGGAATTCAGTTGCTTAATTGACATGGGACAAAATATTACAAAACTGTAGCAAATATAGCTGTAGGAGGTACCGCAATGATATTCCACGGACAAGACTTGAGATAATTTTTGAATTAACAAAAGGGAGAGAAATGCAAAGAAGATAACCATATATGTCTATGAACTGTACAACACTAATCATCATTCCACGGGAACAAACAATGCAGAACAAATTTCTTCATCAATAAAAAAAATAGTCATTAAACCACTAATATAACTAATGAAAGTTCTGAGAACATAATCAACTGTAAAAGGCTTTAAGCATACCTGATTAGCTCCATGCTTAAGGCGCCGATACTGTTACAGCCAAAGGTAGGAAAATATTACACTTCAACTTTTCACATGTAACAGGCCTCAAGAATGCATGACTGACCTTTCCAACATTGAAGTGCTTGGTATCATGACCCAACCAACGAAGATATCTAGTAAGTTTAGCTGCAGTAAAAGTTTTGCCTCGGGCAGGTAAACCAACCTACAGTGCAAGTACTTGTTAGAATTTTTAATTATCAACAGAACTCGTGCATTTATTATTGAACTATGAAAATGGAACATATACAATACAAACACTCAGTTAAATCCAGCATGCAACTCTCAAGTTATCTGTAGAAGTTGATACCAAATCTAATCTCAAAAACTTTTCAATTAAATTGAGAGTGAAATTAGAAGGATAATAAATATTATCACCAGTTCTGATCAATAAATTATGCAGGAAAATACCAGAACAATTGCCAAATGCCTATCCTCCTTTGGTCCAAGCATCTGATCAGCAACAGCTCCAGCAGCAACAGCTCCAGCAGCTGCTGGCATTGAATTCTGACAATGCAGGGAACACAGAATAAAACCATGACATAAAACCACCACTGCATACCAAAAATAATTAAGCTCGCACGATTTTCCTACTGTGAGAAATATTTGTTACAAACCTTGGTTTCAGTGTCCAGTTTGAGATCACAAGAAAAAGCACTCGAACTAGATGACTTAACTACTCTAGGAGATCCAACACCTCTATCCACAAAGAGCCCCCTGTGACCATCTTGCTTTTGCAAAGAGGAAAATGTCCCCACTGATTTTGATTCAACCATGCCGGAACCAGAATATACCTTGGATGGATCTGGGATAACAACCTCCATCTCCTATTTGAACATTTGCAAAATGCATTAGAACTAGAATACTATATTAACAGGGAGAAAACAAGGTATACGGAAGCCACCCATGCATATGAAAATGTCTCATCTTAAAAATTAGCATCAAACTTCTCCTTGACCAACTGGAATTAACCTAACTATTTAGCAATTGCACCCATTAAAATTTGAAGTCCAGGCCCAACAAAGCTGATATGATCCAATTGCCCTCTATATTGGAGGGACTTCAAAATTTATGAGCAGGCAAACATTAGAAGGTTGAAAAGAATATCTGTGTATTGAAGTAGACTTAGATATTTCTAGGCCTATGATGGAAATTAATCTGTATATCTGCAAAATAGGTTACCAAGATGCACCTTAATAGTTGTAGGTTGATCAGCAGAAACACCACTATCCTTGAAGGAATATGAAGCATTGCCTGGGCAATCAACATTGGAAAACCTTGGATTCTCTGTATTGTTAGCTGCGTACACGAAAGCAGAGTTTGCAGAAGTTGAAGGAGCTGGGACAACATAATGTTCAAGATCAAGCTCCAAACTAGCTGGAGAGCCATTCTGTAAAAAAAAATTGAAGGACAGTTTCTTTAGTGTGCACAAGTTAATAGATTAAACAGTATAATGAAACTAACAATACACCCAGTGAAAAATGATGGAAATCAACTGCAGCACAGAAGGCCACAATTGCAAATGAGTTTAAAAAAGGTCTCAATCTGACTTGGAAGAGTTTTTTGTTTTTGTTATGCTTTTGCTTTGCTTATAACAGCATCATGGAAGGGTGGAAAAGAAAACAAAAGAAACAATAATGCACCTAGTTAGAGAAATTTGAACTGGAGGACAACAATAACAAATTACCACAGCAAGCTCCAATACCAAGCTAAGCATCCAACTTGAAAGTTTAAGATAGTTGGTGGGGCAGCCCATATAGTAAATAAGGTCATAGCAAAGTTAATACTTAAAATCAATATGTGGTTAATCAATGGCCACCCTCTCACATGTAAGTAAACGAATAAGAAAACGTAATTGATGAAAACGATAACAAATGGACTGAGCCCAAAAACTGGGCATATCCCATAGGTAGCCAATACTAGCAATCAAACAACAGCAATACCCAATTCTAATCAACTGTGGTTTCACGAGAACAATAGTGAATAGGCCACCATCCAAAAACAGCATAGTTGAGGAAACAACAACAAATGATGGTATACATTAGAGCATCACATCTAAAACTTTAGCTCACAGGTCGAGGAGCCAATTAAGTATATAGTTTACCGGTCTTTAATTAGCTATAAATTCATGATAACTCAAATGTTTGCAGCTCAGGAATCATGAGGCAGGTATAGATAATAGATATAAAGAAACGTAGAACTAACTAAAACCACCTCTTCTCACTCTTGGTCCCTGTAGAAATGAAATCTCATAGAAATGGAAACATGTCGTTATGCAACATATAACAACAGCAAAAGAAAATGAAAAAAAAAAACATCTGTGAGCTGAAAATGCACCTCAATTCCTGCCATTGGTACAGAATTGATGCTGACATCAGGAATTCCACGAACAGTTGAAGGCTGGAGATTCTCCTGATAAACTCTCCAACTGGCCGCAAGATCAAAAGGTGAAACTCTATCAGCTTTAATAAACACCCTAAACTCCACAGTCACATCGCCATTCTTGAATACTGCCAGCCTCGATTCCCCTTGCAATGTTCCCCTGGTAAGAAGCCGGTTTGGACCCTCCTCCACCACACAAGGGCTATTACTGTACTTTGGCTTCAACAGGAACTTGAAATCCAAAGTTTCTAATATCCAACAAGCAATAAAACATTTTATTTTTTTTTTTAAAAAAGGCAATCAAGAGAAAATTTTAGAAAATCATTACTAAAATAAATAACCATGCCTTAAGTTTACTGTTTGATTGGAATTTGAAAATAAATTTCCGAGTTCAGGAAAAATGGAGGCAAATTATGCATTAAAAATGAATAAAGTAATCCTAAAAACTTTTCTTCTCTCTAAATTTCTCTGCAACGAAACAAAAGAGTTGCAGAAACGTACAAATAAACTGAATTAGTTACCGTGATTAGATGGAACGACAAAGCTTAATTCCCACATTGAAGCCGATTCAGGTTCCATGGAAAGCTAAATTAGAAACACAAATACAAGCAAATGAGAGGCCTGGAAACTAATTGCAACTGGATTTTTTCTTTTTAATAGTTAATTAGTATAATTACAGCTTTAGAAGAATCCCAGGAGCCAACAAGAGGCACGGAACCGTAGACATGAGGGATGAGTTCCGCTTTAAGTCTATAATTCTCCATTTTAAGAGAAACATAAAGTTGACCTCCTGCGTGGTCTGGATTTTCTTCTCCTTCATTTCCGTGCGAGCTGCCGTCTGCGTCCTTTGACAAACCAGTGCCCATAGCTGGCTACTCTCGAGACTGTTGATTTTTGAGTGAGAGGGAGAAAGAGATGCTATTTATATAGTGTATGCCAAGCAAGTTGTTGTTATTTGGTGTGTTAGTGGATTTTCTTCGGATAAGAGAGAATAAAGAAAAGAAAGAAAGAGGGGGGTCTAGAGATTTGGCTGGGTTTTGAGCCGTTGGATTTGTTTTTCGACTGTAACGGAAAGGGACGAGAGCGAGAGAGAGTCGGTGCTCTGTTTGTTCGATTAATTATGTGGCTGGCCGATGGTGAGACTGGATGATGCTTTGGGCCAGCAACTTGCAGTTCACAGGTGGGCAGTGTTTATTTCCTCTTTTTACTCACCCCCGGAATCTTAGGGGCTGTTCGGCTTAAGGCCAGTTGCAGGTGCTACCGGTTCTCAGACGGGGAGACTGCCTGTTAGGTGAAGTTAGGTTTTTTTTTTTTTATTTAGCTGCGAAGTCAAATCCAAACATGCTTGGACAGCCTAGACGGGGAGTGCCTGAATTCATATATTTTTAAGAAAATATATGAATACATTTAATTGTATAATTTTTTTTTACTTGAAAAATACAAAAATATTATTTATATTTAATGAAATAAATTAAAAAAATATGAATTGAAACTATCAAAAAGTTATTAATGCTAATTAAATACCTATAAAAATATAATATTTTTTCTAAAAGAAAAATATAGTTGAGTATACAAATATTTAATCCTAATTTTTTTTAATTTATGTGTTTTTTTTTTATCTTGTAGGTTATTTTTTCTTATCAATAATTTAAATAAATCATGAAAATAAATTTTATTTATATCATATATAAAAGACAAAAATTAAAAGTAAATTATAACAATCTATTTGAAACATTATAAAAAATACTAGATAATTAAAAGAATAAATAATATTTGAAAAAAAAAACTAAAAAGTTAAAGAAAAAAACTGAGAGGGTATTAATTTAAATTTTTTTAAAAAATAATAAACCAATAAACTTAGAGAGGATTTAATGTTCGTTAAAAGCTAAAATAAAAGGCAAGTATTTCTTCTAAAAGCAAAAAAAACATACGACCACGCAAATATTTAAGCATGACTTGTTTTTTTTTTAATCTATGCATTTTAAATTTTTTATCTTAGACATTATTATTTCTTATTAAGAACAATTGATAGAATTCAAGCCTTTTTTTTTTAAGAGAGTTGGAACAATCAAACATGACCCCAATTTCCAAACCCGATTCCTTTTACCCAAACCATATAGAGTTTAGGTCTGTGTATAAGAACACTGAGAAGTGCCAAGCCCCTCCGTATATTCACAATTTGCGTGTTTTTGGGGGCCTTGAAGAATCAAAGGGTTTCTCACCTGCTCCATTTATTACAATAAGAGACCAGGTAATCTAATCTCTCGTCTGTAGCAAAACTAAATCATAAAAAGTCTTCAAAGGCTGTTTAGTTACAACTTAAAAGTCTTTTTTTCAGACAAAAAGTCAAATCTATGTTTGGTAGTAAAAAAATATAACGTAGGATTGTGAGTCTCATACCAAAGAACCCAGAAGCTGTTCCATTTTGAATGGCTCTTGTAACCAAATGTTTTTTTCAGTCCACCATGACATCTACAGTCATATTCCAGTTTAAACTTCCTTCTTTTTTTATATAGTTTTTTTAACCTAAGATTCCTCTCCTAAAAAAGTGCACACATGTCATACAAGTTTAATAAATTATAAATCATTTGATATAAATAACATATATTTTAATAAATACTTTTAGTGTGCTATAATTCTTATTAATCGTTCATTTTATATCTCAAAAACAAAATAATATAATTCAACCAAACACTGTTATATTGTTGCTAACCCTTTATCAAATAATACTTTTATCTTATGATTCAACATAGAATGCAGTACAACATAATAACCACAGCACAACATAACAGCAACAAGCAGACACGTGTTACCCCAACTTGAGGGGAGCCAAAAATCCCTATCTTGCTATGAGAATTAGAACAGCCAAACAATGCCGGATCCATCTTTTTTACTCTGGATCCGTTTTTCAGACCCGGTTACTTTGACCCAAACAAAATAGAGTTAGGGTTTGTGTATAAAAACTCTGAGAAGTGGCAATCCCCTTCGCGTATTTACAATTTGCAGTTGTCTAATCTAGACCTTGAAGAAGCAAAAAGGGTTTTTCACTCGCGCCATCTGGTACAATGAGAGCCAAGGTAATCTAATATCTCCTTTCTAGCAAACCCAAATCATAAAAAGCTGTTTAATTAGAAGAGTTGAGAGTCATTAATTGGTATATCTGTTTTTGCAGTGGAAGAAGAAGCGAATGAGGAGGTTGAAGAGAAAACGCCGAAAAATGAGGCAAAGATCCAAGTAGTTGCAGTTTTAGCTCAACCTTACAAACCCTTAATTAATCTTCGCTGTTATTTCATTTCTGAACCATGGAGTATATGTTTTTAATCACTTGATGTGCGGAAATTCGCGGTTTTTTTTAATTATTACGGGAATGCTACTTTTTTTATATATAAAAAAATGTGGCGTGAATGCAATTGTTATGCAATCCCTGATAAGTCTCTTGTCCTGCTTTGATTCTAAAATTCTATTCCTAAGTCGCCAATTGTTGCAAAGTTCTGTTGCTTGTCCCTTAACTTACTGAGTTTTAAATTTTACTGCAATCCGAGATGTTTAGTTGATAGGTGATTTTCAGTTACGTTGTGTCCAGCACAGCAGAACTGCAATGTTTCTTTTGTTATGGTGATAAACATTGTCAATACTCAAAGCATTTTGCGCTTTGAATGGGGTTTAGAATGGATTCATGTGTTGGTGCTAGGACCACAATGGATAAGATAAATAGAATGCAAGAATATTATGTTGTTTTGCAATTTCAATCTTTTTTTTATTGGTGACTGTGGGAGTAAGTTGTGTGATAGAGCCTAGTTATGTTAGGATTTAGGAATTTAGAAGCATGTTCGACAGATAAATTAACGGGAAGTCAAATTGCCTTTCAGGTCTTTATAAGATCGAGTGTCTGTCACTAGTAATTCCTTCCCCTTTTGATTTTATAGAAATTGGGATTTGTTAGGTTAGCCTTTTTTTCAATTTGCAGTGTAGGTGAGGCGACTTCTTTGGTTTGCTGACATGCTTTATAAGTTCTCCCTAGGAAGTTATGTTAGGTGCCACTTTAAATTTTCAGGTCAAGTTTAGCTCTTTCCTCTTTTATTTTACTATCAATCATTGATTGTCCATGAACCTCATTTACCCTTGAAATCGTGGTAGAATCCCATTTTCTTGCTGCAGTGTACATTGTCAGGTCTCATCGACATCAACCTGAGTTATAACATCACTTCTAACTGCCCATGTTTGGAACTTCCTTTTTCATTTTCCATTTTACATGTGCAAGCCCCAGAGTAGGATGTTGGAACTATTAGGCAAAAGATTTGCTTCAGGTTTTATTCTTAAAGTAGTTTAGTAGGCCTCTGTTGTCATCATGATACTGTATGTCTAGGTGATCAATTTTATATGCTTTGATTATTCTAGTAATAAATGGTGTTAAACGTGGCGAATAACTCAGATGGTGAAGTTATGTCCAGTGGTAGTTGAGGAGAGTGTTGGAATATCATTATTATGGTGGAGACCGGATAACATACCAGGTCTGGGAGGATACTTGAAATCTTTGAGAAAATGGATTCTTGAGTATCGGAAAGGAACACTTCAACAAAAGATGCGGTCACTAGGATGTAGAGAACTTGAAATTTGTACAATTCTCACTTCTGTCTCGACATTAAAAGAAAAGGTAACCTGACTAGGAGATTCAGCAGGGAAACATAACTCGTGTTATTGCTTTGCTTTTCTTTGAGTTAGCTTACTTTTTTAGAGGCCGAGGGCCATCTTCAGTTCCGAAATCCAATTCCCTACAGCCAAGGGAACTTTGTGTCTTTTTTTACTTCATCACCGGAGCTTGATAGGCTTATCATTTGTGAGCAATATCAATGCTCGAATACCAAATTAGGAGGTTTTGTTCTCAGTATTAATCTAGTCATCTGTTGTGCTGGTACTTTGAGTTATTGTTCAAAATGGTTTCCACGACGATTAGCAGTTTTAGGTTAGATGTTGCCTTGCAAGCAGTAGTTTCATAGTTTTTATAATCACAGGCCAATTAGAAGGTAAATTATCGTCTTCCAAGTCAGCGGGTGGCTAGGCAAGACAAACGAGAAACATTCACTAGTTTACTTCATAATTGAAAAAAAAAAACCACTTCATACGACCAAATATGAATTGAAGATTTTAACTATTGATCGCGCAGAACAATCATGAAACATAGGCAAGATGTATTGACATTGCTTTATCATAAAACAGAGGTTTGATCTTATTTCTCATATAAACTCAGGAACTGAATCCCATTTAATTTTATTTCTTGATATAAATGAGGCAGCCTTGCTAATTGAAACGTTTAAGATTCTGCAACAGGATTTTTATTCTAGTTTCAAGTTTGTAGAGGCCGTTTACTGAGGATTTGGTGGGCGGCCATTGGCTGCTAAGACCCTTACACCCCATTCTAGGAGCTCTTTGCTAGTATCAATCACCTCAATGAAGCAAAGACAATTTCTCGTCTTTCCTGTTGCTGTTTCAATAAGCTCCTCCTCACAATTGAACTAACACTGACTTACAATTCTCAATTTCACTGAAGCAGCCCATTCTGCAATTAGGAGTTCAAACCCTGACCTTTTTTGTCCAGCAATTGCCATCCCAATTGTGGATTGCATCGACGAAACCCGAGTAGTTCCAGTTCTTGATACGATTGTACGGCCCATCATGGATTTCAACTTCTATGGTGTATCCACCATTGTTTATAACGAAGATGGTACTCTTTTGTCCACACCGCAGCATAGTCGACACAGCTTGTGTTGTCATCTGCAAATCGGATCGCTATCAGCTGTACGGCCAGTAACCTTATAAAGTAATTCTTCAAAGGGATTACATTTATAGATAGGACAATATAAATTTGCATGCCAGTTACTGATGGATTGAATGACAACAGTATTAAGTGCTCACCTGAAAGCTCCCATCGACAATGCAAGCAATCACCCTATTATATGGCAGGGACTGTGCATAGCCAGGTGTTGCACCTACAGACCACCCTATTGAACCATATTGAATCTGAAATTCATACCCACAACACCAAGTTTTATACCTTTTTTATGTCTCAGAAAAGTCGAAATTAAGATAAATGACATTAGGCCTTTTGATCCTATACAGTACACACGTCCTTCTGGTAACTTGAGTTTCTGGCAATGAAACCAGGAGTCTCCTGTCTCAGCAACCACAGCTGTGCTCCCTGAGACATTTTCTGTATGTGTTGAGAGAGTATATAATTTGGCTTACGTTTGAGAGGATGCCCCTCCTGTAGTTTTTATATGCAGTTGTATTCCTGTGAAGCCTTTTGGCAAGTGCAGGAAAAGAAAGTCCTCCATTGGTACAGACCCGAAAGCAGGTCCATGAGCATCTACAACACTATCAGGCTGCACAATGATTGGCTTCTATGTCTCGAGGAGGAGTGAGTATCCAACGGAGCTGTAGTCATTGAAGATAGGGACGACAAATATGTATGCATCTGCGGATTCCACAATTTCAGAACAAAAGGCTGTGCTCACATGCAGCTCCTTGCAACAACACAAGCACATACACGTCGTGACCTTCCATGTCCATCAGCTGCATACCCTGCATTGAGCTCATTGCAACAACTAATGTTGGTGAGCCCTGGCTCGGCAACAAGATGATCAAGAAGTGCAAGGTTAAAGTCGCGGGGCACGGAGAAAACATCGGTAATGCCTATTGTACAAGCCTGCTTGCAAGGTGACGACCAGGGTACTGGCTTTGGGAAGGGCAAGAGCATGAGAAGGAGAGTGTGTTGTTGTTTGAGTTGCTACCGAAGTTTGAACGTCTTTGAGCAGTTGGATCTGTCACCATTCTAAGTTGCCGTTTGTTTCTGTAGTGTAAAAATACTTTTAAAGAAATTTGAATTTTTTTTAAATTAGTTTTTTTAGATGTTTTTTGATATTTTAATATATTAATATTAAAAATAAATTTTAAAAAATAAAAAATATTATTTTAAAATACTTTTAAATAAAAAATACTTTTAAAAAACAATAATATATAGGTTTGTAAAATAATGTTGTGGCATTTTTAGCAAGGATTAGTTTAATAATGTACACGCAAAGCAAGTCAAAACAAAATCTAATTTAATATAATTATATAGTAGGTGGTTTAGTGGTAAGAATTTGGGACCAGGAAGTTTGTTCATAGCCATTAACTTCAGGGCCTGTGAAATTAGTCGAGTTGCGCCCAAATTGGCCCGGACATCCACGTTAATCTAAAAAAAAAATCTGATTTAATATCTATTGCTATTTATCTTAGAAAAAACCAATCATCAATTTTTTAAAAAAAAAAATCAAATCATCACATTGTTTATTTGCTAATAAATTAAGTAATAGTATTAGTGTGTGTTTGTCATTGCATTTGTAATTGTGTTTAATTTGAAAAAATATTAAATTAATTTTTTTAGTATTTTTCATATAGTTTTGATGTATTAATATAAAAAATTAAAAAAAATTTATTTTAATATATTTTAAATTTTTTTAAAAAAAGTACTATGTATCATAATATTAAACAAACATGTAGTATTGGCATCTAGGGGTATGTTGCAAATATCCTAGGATTTATCTAAGATTTATTCGGTCATTAGTTAATTATGCTCTATGTTTCTGTATTATCGGGTTTTAATAAGTTAAGTTTCTCAACTACTAATAGTCTAATATAATTAATAAATCCCTTAACTTTATATTATTTTAATATTCAAGTCACTTAACCTGAGAGAACGGTTACGTGGACAATGCATCACTTTAAGAGCATGAGACATGTAAAAAAACAAAAGTTGATTAAAAGTTCAAAAGAAATATTAAAAAATCAAATAAAAAGTCTTTTTTTGCCATATTTTTTATTTATTACTAGAAATATATTTTTTAAATTTTTTATTTACATAGGAATTTTTTTAATTAATTAAAAAATACAAATAAATAAAAGAAAATATTTTTTGTTAATTTTTTTTATTAATTTATACTGGATTTATTTTTTAATAATTTATTTATTTTTATTTTATTTTTCTAGATTTTATTTTAATTTTCAAAGCCAAATAAGACTGTCAAGAAAAAATATTTTATATAAAATCATAAAATCTCAAACACATAAAAAATAAATTGAAAAATCACGCCTATGAAAACAAAACACGAATTGAATCAAGTACGTTTCATCAATTA
>Ga0307516_10005969_pt1 | contig 14398 bp, 11 predicted proteins | sample 19_EM_MG_FD_203310 | JGI IMG/M metagenome (GOLD analysis project Ga0307516, IMG submission 203310) | Populus trichocarpa ectomycorrhiza microbial communities from riparian zone in the Pacific Northwest, United States - 19_EM | ecosystem: Host-associated > Plants > Roots > Unclassified | place... | reverse complement strand
CATCGTCATCGACGGTCCCTACGCGGAGACCAAGGAACAACTGCTCGGATTCTACGTGATCGATGTGGAGAATCTCGACGCGGCGTTGGACGTCGCGCGTCAGTTGACGGCGGCCAATCCGGGCGGGGCCTACGAGATACGGCCCATTGCGCTCTACCAGCCGGACAACCGCATGTCATGACCGATATGAGTTGGATCGGCGGCGCGATCACGGGCGCCCGTCCGGCGGCGATCGGCGCACTGTTGCGTTATTTCCGCGACCTCGATACCGCGGAGGAGGCCTTCCAGGAGGCGGCGCTGCGTGCGCTCAAGAGTTGGCCGGCGAATGGACCACCGCGGGACCCGGCAGCGTGGCTCATTCTGGTCGGGCGCAACGCGGCGCTCGATGGCCTGCGCGTGCGAGCCAAACAAACATCCTTGCCGCCCGACGAAGTACTTTCCGATCTCGATGACGCCGAGACGCCTCTGGCCGAACGGCTTGACGGCTCCCACTACCGCGACGATGTGCTGCGGTTATTATTCATCTGTTGCCATCCGGATTTACCCGCCACGCAGCAGATTGCGCTGGCGCTGCGCATCGTCTCGGGATTGTCGGTGGCGCAGATCGCACGGGCATTCCTGGTGGGCGAAGCTGCCATGGAGCAGCGAATCACGCGCGCCAAAGCGCGCATCGCCAAGGCGGATGTCCCTTTCGAGGCGCCGGGCGCGGCCGAGCGCGCCGAACGCCTCGCGGCGGTCGCGTCGATGATTTATCTGTTGTTCAACGAAGGGTACTCGGCAGGCGGCGATGCCGCGCGCGGCCCCCTGTGCGACGAAGCGATCCGGTTGGCTCGACTGCTGTTGCGGCTGTTCCATACCGAACCCGAGATCATGGGAATGACGGCGTTGATGCTGTTGCAGCATGCGCGATTGGCGGCGCGATTCGACGCTGCGGGGGAAGCCATTTTGCTGGAGGACCAGGATCGAACGCTGTGGGACCGCCGGCTGCTCGCCGAAGGTCTGGCACTGATCGACAAGGCGATCCGTCACAACCTGCCGGGGCCATACCAGCTTCAGGCAGCCATCGCAGCCATTCATTTCCGCGCCGCCCGGGCCGAGGATACCGACTGGGCCGGGATTGACGCCTTGTACGCCGCCCTCGAAACCATGCAGCCCTCTCCGCTGGTGACATTGAACCGTGCCGTGGCCACGGCGAAACTTCATGGTCCGGAGGCTGCGCTTTCCATGATCACGCCGCTCGAGGAGCGGCTGTCCGGATACTATTATTATTTTGGAGCGCGCGGCGCATTCTTGGCGCAGATGGGCCGCCTCGCCGAGGCGCGCGCCGCCTTTGACCGCGCCATTGCACTCGCCGACACACCGGCTCAGGCGGCTCATATCCGCCGCCATCTCGATGGCCTGATGCGGACAGCCTGAACGCCCGTTTGGGGTCAGCTGACACACAACACACCGTTAAAGTGGCGCGAGCGGGTATCCTGGAACGCCGCAAACGGGCGACAATGGCCTTTCTCGGCAATTCCAGGAAGACCCCGTGGGAAACGCATTTCCGCATCTCTTCGAGCCGCTGCGCCTACGCGGCTGCACGCTCAAGAATCGTATTATGTCCACTGGACATGATACGACGCTGCCCGTCGACGGCACCGTCAATGAAGCGCTGGTGGCCTATCAAGAGGCGCGTGCACGGGGAGGGGTGGGCCTCATCGTGCTGCAGGTCTCGGGCGTGCATGAAACCGCCCGATATACCAATCATGTGTTGATGGCGACCGATGATTCGGCCATCCCCGGCTACCGACGCGTCGCCGAGGCCGTTCACCGCTTCGACACGGTGCTGTTTGCGCAACTGTTCCATCCCGGACGCGAGATCGCAGAAGCGGACGGAGGACTTCTCAGTGTGGCGTATGCACCGTCCGCCGTGCCGAACGAGCGGTTCCACGTCATGCCAAGCCCGCTCAAGCTCCCCATGATTCGTGCCATCGTCGGCGGCTATGGCGATGCGGCGCGGCGCATGCAGGCCGCCGGTGTGGACGGTGTCGAGATCGTGGCCAGCCACGGATATCTGCCGTCGCAATTTCTGAATCCGCGGGTGAATCTGCGCGACGATGAGTACGGGGGCGATCTCGGCGGGCGCCTGCGGTTCCTGCGCGAGGTGATCGCCGACATTCGCGGCAAAGTGAGCGACCGGTTCGTCGTCGGCTTGCGCATTTCGGGATTCGAAGTGGACGAATCGGGTTTGTCGCAGGATGAGAGCATGCAGGCGATCGTCGGCCTCGCGGACAGCATCGATTACGTCAATGTGACGCTGGGCACTTCCGCCAGTCTGGGCGGAGCCATTCATATTGCTCCGCCCATGTCGTCGAAGACCTCCTACGTGGCGCCGTATGCGGCGAGCGTGAAGCACCGGGTGGGAATACCGGTGTTCGTGGCGGGCCGCATCAACCAGCCGCAGGAGGCCGAGGCCATCGTTGCTTCCGGTCAGGCCGATGTGTGCGGCATGACACGTGCCATGATCTGCGACCCCGAGATGCCCAATAAAGCGAAGCGTGGTGCCGCCGACGACATCCGTGCGTGCATCGCCTGCAACCAAGCGTGCATCGGACATTTCCACAAGGGGTACCCGATCTCCTGCATACAGAATCCGGTGAGCGGGCGTGAGCTCGAGTATGGAACGATTTCGCCGGCCGGCGTACGCCGCAAGGTGATGGTCGTGGGAGGAGGCCCGGCGGGCATGAAGGCCGCCATCGTCGCCGCGCAGCGGGGCCATCGAGTCATCTTGCACGAGGAACAGAAGCGATTGGGCGGTCAGGCGCTGCTCGCGCAACTACTGCCCGGCCGCGCAGAGTTCGGCGGATTGGTGACGAACCTGATGCACGAAATGGCGGCTGCCGGCGTCGAAGTTCACTTAGGCTCGCGAGTCGATCGTGCGATGATCGAGCGCGAATCACCCGATGTGACCGTGATGGCGACCGGCGCGACTCCGTACCGGCCTACGTTTGCCAGCGAGGGGACCCTGCAGATCGCGGATGCATGGGAGATTTTGCGCGAGTCCGTCGATCCCGGACATTCCGTGGTGGTCGTCGATTGGCGTGCGGATTGGATCGGGATCGGGATTGCGGAGCGCCTGGCGCAGAGCGGACGCCGGGTGCGGCTGGCGGTGAGCGCAATCGCCGTGGGTGAGTCGCTGCCCTTTTATGTCCGCGACGCCTCCGTGGCTTCGCTTCACAAACTCGGCGTCAGCGTGCTGCCTTACATGCGCCTGTACGGCAGCGACTCAGACACGGTCTATCTGCAGCACGTGACCAGCGGCGAGGCCGTCGTGATCGAAGCGGTGGACACGCTCGTGTTGTGCACGGGGCACCGATCCGTCACCGACCTCGCCGATACCCTCGATGAGCTGTCCCTGGATGTGCGGATCATCGGCGATGCAGCGTCCCCGCGGACGGCCGAAGAAGCCGTGTTCGAAGGTCTTCGAGTCGCCACCGAGATTTAGCGCCGCGCTGCACGATGCCGGGATCGCTCGCCGGGCGGACGTTACCCCGCTCGCGCACGAAATGTGCGCGAGCGGGGCGTAGCCGGCCAGCCGAGTGCCCGTCGGGGTCGGCAACCGGCTGTCCGCGGGTCAGCAGTATCAGTCGGCCTTGACGCCTTCCACCTGGATGCGCAGCAAGACGTCCTGTTTGAAGCCGTACTTTTGGCCGTAGTCCACACCGAAGTCGGCGCGGCTGAACGTGCCGCTCGCGTCCGCGCCGCAGACTTCCTTCTTGAGCATAGGATGCTGCATGCACTTGAACGAATTGATCTTCAATGTCACCGGCTTGGTCACACCGTGCAGCGTGAGGTTCCCGGTAACCGTCGTCGGGGCGCCGTTCGCGAAACCGCCCAGCGTGCCCTTGTAGGTGGCGGTGGGATATTTCGTCACGTCGAGGATCTCGGGACCGGACACGTGTTCGTTCAGCTTGTCATGGGCGAGGTCGATGCTTGCGGCGTCGATCGTGATGTCCACTGAGCCGGTCATGGCTTTCGTATCCAACTGGACGGTGCCGGTCGTCTTCTTGAAATTGCCGCGCCACGTGGACAAGCCGCCGAAGTGATCCACTTCGAAACTCGGGTGGGTGTGATCGGGATCGACATTGTACGTGGTGGCAGCGGCAGTTGCTGCGGTGGCCAGACCAAAGAGGGCAAGGGCGGCAAGATACATTCTCATCGTGAATCTCCGTGACGGTTGATCAAAAACGACAGCAAAACACAGCATAAGCGAGGAACGATTCATAGAATAGATGGAGGAATCGGTATTCTCCAGTCCAAAAATCGAAGTAATTCCCGATCCCGCAGAATATCGGCAAACGGGCCTGGCTTCCCGGACCCTGAACCAAGGAGTCCCGGAAAATACCATGTTGAAAAGGGTGTCGGCCAACGCTATCACCGGGTCCTATGGTTGGCTCATTTCCGCCAGCAATGCCCCCGCCCCGTACACCTTGCTCAGAGCCTCGCGGATGATGGCCGGGTGGAGTGCTATGGCCCGGTTCTTCGCGGCGTCGAACCAATAGTCGCCGGAAATCGAGTGGATGTTCCCGTCGAACATGAGGCCGACGACGCGGCCCTGCGCGTCGATCAGCGGACTGCCCGAATTCCCCCCTACAATGTCGCTGCTCGTCGAGATGCAGAAGGGCGTACGCATGTCGAGCTGGTTCTTGACCTGGATCCAGCTGTCGGGAATCTTGAACGGCGAGACGCCGGTCGATCGGTCGAAGGCGCGTTCCAGGTAGGTGAACGGCTCAACCGGCGCACCGTTCTCCTCCCAACCCTGCACGGTGCCGTAGTTCAAGCGCAAGGTGAAGGTGGCGTCGGGATAGACCTGAGTTCCATAGACCTTGAAGCGTTCCGCTGCGATGCGCTCCGAAGCGGCCGCAATCGGTGCCTCGACTTCGTCCTCGAACTGCTTGCGGATGGCGCGGGAGCCGGCGTCGAGCGATCTCGCGAGCGTGATCATGGGATCTTGAGACGCGTCGACAGCGGCCTTGCCGCCCTCCCAAAGCTGCTTTCGTACCGCGGGGTCGTCGAGCTTGGTCTCGGCAACGAGCCGGGTCGCGAGCGTGTCGGGGGAGTCCTTGATCAGCAGTTTTCGCACGATCGGATGATCGGGTCCAAGCCACTCGCGCATGCGCTGCAATGAGAAGGACATCGTGAGGACTTCCACCTCGGAATAAATGGGTACCCGAGCGTACAGCTGCTGCTCGATTCGGGGCAGCGCGGCATCGGTATACTCGCGCAGGCGCTCGGTATTGGGTTTCGTCCGCTCGTCGGCGGCACGCACCAGCAGGCGTGCGTAGCGGAATAAGATACTGTTGAATCCGACGCCGCCTTCGATGAACGTCTGCGGCAGGTACAGTGCGCGTTCGCGCAGGGAGGCGGTCTCGATCTGCTGCCATGGATCGGTCCCGGCGATTTGCGCGCTCGTTCGCAGAGCTTTTTCATCGGCGCTCTTGCGCGCCATCAGGGCGTCGTCGTGCAGCGCGTCGAGCAGCTTGCGGCGAACCTTCAAGCCGTTCTCGAGGCTGTTCAGCGGCGCCTCCACCAACTGTTCGCTGGGCGCGGAGCTCCGGCCGAATTGGATATACCGGCCGCGTAGCTCGGCCGCCCGCAGCAGTGAAGTCGGCAGAGATACGTCGCGCTCGAACTCCAACTGAGCGAGGGTTTCCAGCCGTTGCGTAGTGCCAGGGTGCCCGGCGACGAACACCAATTCATCCGCACGCGGGCCGGCGAAGTTGATCTTGAGATAATTCGGCGTTTTCGCGGGCTTGCCGTGCTCGTAGGCCCGCAATATCGAGAAGTCGAGCGACCAGCGCGGAAACTGAAAATTGTCCGGATCGCCGCCGAATGCGGCGATATCCGCTTCGGGCGCGAACACCAGCCTTACGTCGTCGTAGCGTTTGTATTTATACAGGAAATACTGGCCTCCCTCGTACAGGGTCACGGCCTGACACTTGAGCCTGCCGGATTTGGCCTTCGCGCTCGCCTGTTCACACGCTTGCTCGAGTTGTGTGAGAGCCTTCTTGCGCGCGTCATTGGCCGATTTGTCGTCGAGGCCGCCGACGGACTTGGCGACGGTGGGCGTGACGTTCTCCATGCCGACCAGGACATCGGCAATCTGCGTGGAGCAGCGGCGTTCGTCGGTTCGTTTCTGGGTCTCGAAGCCGCGGTCGATCAGGCTGTTGTCCTTGGAGGAGAGCTCGGCAAGGCAGGATTCGACACAGTGGTGATTGGTCAGTATCAAGCCCTCCGGGGATACGAAGGAGGCCGTGCAATTCGTCAGCCGGATGGTGGAGAGGCGGACGTGATCCAGCCATGCAGCAGTCACCGCGGTGCCGTAAGTCTGTTCGACTTTGCTCGCAGGGAAATTGTCGAAAGTCCACATGCCTTCATCGGCAAGCGCCGAAACGGATGCGGCGAGCCCCACAATCAACAGTATGATTCGCATGCCAGCCTCTTGCACATGATTTAGTTCGGTATGTCGCGAAGCGGCGATTCTACGTGAAAACGAAATGTCCCCGGCAAGGGAGTTGCGGCGATCAGGCCCCCCGCGCGGCTTCGAGGATCCGCTACAATCCCGACGGAACCACCGTCATCGAGACCCCAACTCAATTGAATCCAGACAATCGAGGCTCGGCAGCGCCGGCGCCCCTACACCGGGCTTTTTCCTCGTTCTCAAACGGCGATTTTCGAATTTACTTTCTGTCCTCGACCGCGGCGATCATGGCCGATAACGTCGAACACGTCATCAGCTATTGGGTCATCTTTCAGAAATTTCATTCCCCCGCACTCGCCGGGTTTGCCGTGATTTCACATTGGGTGCCGTTCCTTCTCTTCGCAGCTTTCAGCGGCGCGCTGGCGGATCGATTCGATGTCCGCCGGTTGATCCAAATCGGCACGCTCATGCTGTTCTCCGTTTCGGTAGGCTGGGGGGCGATGTTCCTGACCGATTCGGTGGCTCTGTGGAAAGCCATGGCGTTGCTCGTCGTGCACGGTTTGGCCGGCGTGTTCTGGCTTCCGGCAGCCCAGGTGCTGATTCATCAAATCGTCGCCGCGGACCAACTTCCGAGCGCGGTGCGGTTGATCGCAACCGGCCGATACTTGGGTTTCTTGGTTGGCCCCGCGGTAGGCGGGGGCTTGTTGCTGCTTCTCGGCCCGTCGTACGGGATCTTGGTCAATGCGCTGATCTACGCTCCGCTGGTCATCTGGCTGATCCACGCCCCCAAGGCCTACGCGGCTGCGGATCGACGGTCCGTCCCGCCGGCGTTGGGTGGTTTCGCCGACATTTGGTCGACTATGAAAGTCGTCGCCCGACACCCCATACTGCTGTCCATGACGGCATTGGTCGGGGCATCATCCTTTTTCGTGGGCAATGCCTATCAGGCACAGATGCCGGGTTTTGCGCAGGATCTCGGCCACGGCCGTGTCGACGTATCGTATGGCGCGTTGCTGGCCGCGGATGCCGCCGGCGGGCTCGCCGGCGGCCTGCTGCTGGAAAGCCGCGCGATGCTGGCCCCTAGGGCGCGCACGGCGTTCATTTTGGCGATGATCTGGTGCGCCGCCCTCATCGGATTTGCAAGTTCGAACCGGTATGCGCTGGCGGTCAGCCTGTTGTTCATTGCGGGCTTCGTGGAACTTGCGTTCAACTCGATGGCTCAGGCCTTGGTGCAGATGAACGCGCCAAGAGAAATTCGCGGACGGGTGGTCGGGGTGTTCTCCATGTCGGCCATGGGCATGCGTACCTTCAGCGGGCTGAGTGTCGGAATCCTTGGGGCGAGCGTGGGGATTCACAATTCCCTGGCTTGGAGTGCCGCCGCGCTCTTCGTCGTGATTGTCGCGATGCTTGCGGGGCGCTGTAGGCGCGGGCGCGGGACGGAAGTTCCTTGAACGGCATACCGACCGATGTGGAGTTCATGCGCCGCGCCCTCGAACTGGCCGGATGCGCGCGCGACAGGCAGGAGGTTCCCGTGGGCGCCATCGTGGTGCAGAACGGAACGGTGATCGGCGAGGGCTGGAATCGCCCGATTTCGGATACGGACCCCACCTCGCATGCGGAGATCGTTGCCATGCGCGCCGCAGCCGCGCAGCTGCAGAACTATCGTCTCGAGCGCTCGGTCCTCTACGTGACCTTGGAACCCTGCGCCATGTGCATCGGCGCGGCCATCAACGCGCGCATCGCACGGGTGGTGTTCGGAGCCTGGGATCCCAAAGCCGGCGCGTGCGGCAGCGTCTTCGATTTACCTCGCGCGCCCAAGATGACGCACCGAATCGACGTGTTCGGCGGAGTATGCAGCGAGGAATGCAGCGCTCTGTTGCGGGGCTTCTTCGAGGCGCGGAGGCGCGGCGCTAGTTGAGCGCCGTGGCGCCCGTGCTGCCCCACGCCCATTCCAACATGTCGCGATAGCCGCGCACGTTATCGACATAGCGCACCGGTTCCCAGCCTCGGGCATAGCCGTTTTCGGTTCGGGAGTACCATGCTTCCTGCTCGAGCAGCGGCAGAAACTCGCGCACGTCCTGCCAGGAGTCGGGGTCGCGGCCCGCTTTCTGCGCCAGCACACGCGCATCTTCCAAATGCCCGTAGCCGATATTGTAAGCGGCCAGCGCAAACCAGGTCCGATCGGGCTCGGGGACGTGGGCGGGAATCTTTGCATAGACCTGCCCGAAATAACGCGCGCCCCCGAGGATGCTCTGGCGCGGATCTGCAGGGTCCGTGACCTTCGCTTCCGTAGCGGTGTCGGACGTGAGTTGCATGAGGCCTTTGGCGCCGGCAGGCGAGGATGCGCCCGGGTTCCATTTCGATTCCTGGTATCCGATCGCGGCCAGCAAGCGCCAGTCCTGACTGCTCAGCTGCGCAGCCTCTTCGAACCATTTCTTGTAGAGCGGTAGACGACTCTGGAGATGACGCATGAAGCCCGGCGCGTTGCCGAACCCCACATCCTCCGTGCGGCCGTAGTAATGTTTGACGATGGCCGCGAGTTCGCCGTCCGACTGCAGTCGCGAGAAGTAGCTGCTCACGTCGTCCATGAAACCTGCGTCGCGGTTGCTCGCCGCCCATGCCAGCGATTCGCTGCCCGGAAAGTCGAATGCGATGCGCAGGTCGGGATGATCGTCGTGTGCGAGCGCGAACTCCGTCGAATCGGCAATGGTGTAATCGATGCTCCCGTCCGCGACACCGTCCAGGAGCGCTTGGGAGTCCATGCTGGCGTTTTCGATCCATGCCAGATTCGGAATAGCGTCGCGCGCCGCGCGCAAGTTCTTCGCATGCGAGCCGCCCGCCGCGATTTCCAGGTCGCCGTTGCCGATCTGCGCCAGGGACGCAGGACGCAGCGCTCCGCGCCGGTAGACCAGATGCTCCTTCACACGCTGATACACCGGGCCGAAGGTCACGCCGGCGACCGACTTGGCCGGTACCTTCAACGCCGCTGCCGCCAAGTGGGCCCGGCCCGTTCTCAGCGCGCTGTAGATTTCTGCGTAACTGTGCACCGGCGCGATCTTGAGCTGCACACCCAACTCATCCGCGAAGCGGCGGGCCAGATCGTATTCCGGGCCCTCTGGAATGTCGTCGGCATCGACGTAGTACGCCAAAGGACTGATCCGGGTCACGACGCGCAGCTCACCCAGCGTCTTGATTTGGTCGATCACGCTTGGCAGCGGGGTGCAGGTGCTCAACATCAGCGCGGCCGTGACCGTGACGCCGATCTTGAGTCCTTTTACCCGAAGCACTGAATTATTCTTAAGTTTACGCACGGTCGTGAGCTATATGAGTTCCGTGAGGCGGGGCCGGCTCTTTACATTAGGCGGGCCCGTTGCCGATGCGCTAGAATACCGTGTTATTGGCCTCCGCGGACCCTTGACAAATGCGTTTTTAGTCTGTTCGTCTATCGCGTCACAGGGCCGAAAAACTTAAGTTAACGCGATAGACCATAAGTTAACGGAGAGGTACCGAAGTGGTCATAACGGCGCCGACTCGAAATCGGATGGTCGGGTAATTCCGGCACGTGGGTTCGAATCCCACCCTCTCCGCCACTCGTGACCTAAATTTTTGTCGGCTTGGATTAGTTGACCATGACAGCGACGAAGCGGGGATAACGCCCGCCAGGGCGGCCCCGCAGGGGCGAGGCGCAAGCCGAGCAATCCCACAGGCCCGCCGAATATCGGCTATCGCTTGCACCGCTGTGGGACTATATTGTTTCCACAACAAATCTACTGGCCTGCCCGTTCGCCTTGGTTGGGGGGATTACTTGTTGAAATATTTTGCGGTGATTCTAGCTGCGGCTTTCGCCATGCCATCGGTAGCGGCGATTCAACCGTTTCCCGATGGCTTCCATACCGAGACGCTGCAGACCAACGGCACCAGCCTGTACGTCCGTGTCGGCGGGCACGGCCCGGCAGTAGTGCTGCTGCACGGGTTCGGTGATACCGGGGATATGTGGGCGCCGATCGCCCAGGTCCTTGCGAAGGACCATACTGTCATCGTGCCCGATCTTCGCGGCATGGGACTCTCGGCGCATCCGGATACCGGTTACACGAAGAAGAATGAGGCCCTCGACATAGCGGGTGTTATGGATGGCTTGAAGGTAGATAAGGCAGATCTAGTAACTCACGATATCGGCAACATGGTGGGCTACGCCTTGGCGGCCCAATACCCGAAACGCATCACCAAGTGGGTTGTCATCGATGCCCCGCTACCGGGAATCGGCAACTGGGACACGATTGTTCGGAGTCCTCTTCTGTGGCACTTCAATTTCCGGGGTCCCGACGTGGAGCGGTTGGTTGCGGGACGGGAGCGCATCTATTTAGACCGCTTCTACAACGAACTGTCGGCGGACCCAAAATTGATCGACACCCAAACCCGCGATCATTACGCGGCGCTGTATGCGAAGCCGCATGGCATGCATGATGCCTTCGAACAGTTCTGGGCCTTTAATCAAGATGCCGCGGACAACAAGGCGCTATTGGCGCAGGGCAAGTTGAACATGCCGGTACTTGCACTCGGTGCGGAAAAATCCTTCGGTCCAGGGATGGCCGTTGAACTTAAGTTTGTGGCGACCCAGGTACAGGGCGGTATCGTTCCCAATTCCGGTCATTGGATCATGGAAGAGAATCCGCAGGCAACGATCAAGCTCGTCACGGAGTTTCTGGAAAAATGAATATGCCCAAGATTAGGTTTTGACTCGAGCGTCCTTCTTCGATTCTGGATGAGATCCCGCACCGTAACGTAACCCGTCCGCTAGCCTCCTCGTCCTCCCATTTGTGCCAGTAGAATCACGATGGCGGAAGCTCCGATACGTTCATCGTGGCGCGCAACTCTGATCTTGACCATTCCGTGCGCAGTACATAGCCATCGGCGGCATAGATTTCCGACCAGCCGCGATAACCCGCATCGATGCGCTCGTGTCGGCTTGCCGCATGCGCGGGCCCGCCGTGTCGCTTCAGGAAATCCTCAACGCGATCTTGGTGGTCCGCGGACAGACGCTCCGGTGACTCATCGACGGCACCAACGGGACGCACTTCGGCCGGGAGGGCCTGAATTCCTCCGATTTGCGGGCCCCAATAAGTTTGGCTACCCATCAATGCCCCCCGACGAGTTAGCAGTGCCAAAACGCGCTAAAAGTATAGCCTCATTGCCGAAGCCATTCTTGACTTGAGAGAGCAATCGTTCATTATTCCAGCGTGGGCCAACGGCCGCAGACTGTGGGCCGCAGTCCGAGTCTAAGATTCAGCCAACGTCGCGGTAGTATGCCCCCAACATCCGATCTGAACATGCGCCAAATTCCCCCGGCAGATCGGCCCCTGCGAGCGTCAAGCGATCCAACGCCTGTCGGACCGTTTGCGGGCGTTCCTGCCGAATTGTCCTGGATTTCCGACTTGCTGGAACCGTCCTCGGTCTCAGAGCTATTGGCGGAAGCGCGCCGCGTGCGGGACGCCCACCATGGGCCGCGTGTGAGCTTCTCGCGCAAGGTTTTCATTCCCCTGACGCGTCTGTGCCGCGACGTGTGCAGCTACTGTACGTTCGCGACGCGGCCGAAGGCAGGCGTTGCGGCCTATCTGACGCCGGACGAGGTGCTCGCGATCGCAAGGGCTGGCGAAGCCGCCGGCTGTCGCGAGGCGTTGTTCACCCTCGGCGACAAGCCGGAGCTGCGCTATCGCGAGTCGCGCGAGGAGCTGGCCCGGCTCGGCCATCCATCCACCATTTCCTATCTGCGCGAGATGTGCGCACTGGTGTTGCGCGAAACCACTCTGTTGCCGCACGTCAATCCCGGCGTCATGAGCGCCGAGGATGTCGCGTCACTGCGCGCCGTCAGCGTCTCGCAGGGCATCATGCTCGAAAGCAGCTCCGAACGGCTGTGCGCGCGCGGGGGTCCGCATTTCGGGTCGCCCGACAAGTCTCCGTCGGTGCGCTTGGGCGTGATCGAAGCGGCCGGGGCGGCACGAGTGCCCTTCACCTCCGGCATTCTCATCGGCATCGGCGAGACTCGCGCCGAAAGGCTGGACTCGTTGTTGGCGCTTCGAGAACTGCACGAGCGTCATGGCCATCTCCAGGAAATCATCATCCAGAACTTTCGAGCAAAGCCCGACACGCGAATGGCCGACGCGCCGGAACCCGATGTCGACGAGTTGATGTGGACCATAGCGGTTGCGCGGCTGGTGTTCGGTGCGGCAATGAATCTGCAGGCGCCGCCCAACTTGAGCGGCTCAGGCTTCGGCCGGTTGATCCAGGCGGGATTGAACGATTGGGGCGGCGTCTCGCCGGTGACTCCCGATCACGTCAACCCGGAGGCGCCGTGGCCAGCCCTCGAGGTGCTGCGCCGTGAGACGGAAGTTCAAGGCAAGATTCTGGTGGAACGGCTGGCCGTCTATCCGTCGTTTGCGCTGGACACGGACCGCTGGCAGGACACCGCACTGCGAACGCCGCTGCTGCGCGCGATGGATGCGACCGGTTATGCTCACGTCGGACACTGGACTCCCGGAACGCTGGCCTCGCCCGAGACTGAAGCGGACTTTCCCATGCTGGGTTGCATCGACAGCAGCGTGCGCGGCGCGCTCGAAGATGCCGTTGCGGGTCGTGCGCTTGGGCATAAGCAGATCGCGCAGCTGTTCGAAGCGCGCGGCGCGGACTACTCGGCGATTCGCGAGGCTGCCGATGGGTTGCGGCGCGACACCGTCGGCAATACGGTCCGTTACGTCGTCAATCGCAACATCAATTACACCAACTCCTGCACTTATAAGTGCGGCTTTTGCGCCTTTTCCAAGGGCAAGCGCCACGCAGCGCTGCGCGGTGCGGCATACGATCTTGCCCTGGACGAGGTGGCACGGCGCGTCAACGAGGCCCACGAGCGCGGCGCGACCGAAGTGTGCATGCAGGGCGGCATCCATCCCGACTATACGGGCGAGACGTACCTGGCTCTGTGCCGGACCGCGAAGGCGGCCGCGCCGGACATCCATGTGCACGCCTTCTCGCCATTGGAAGTGACGCACGGCGCACGCACGCTCGGGCTGTCGATCGCCGATTTCCTGCACCGATTACGCCAGGCGGGACTTGGCACACTGCCGGGCACGGCCGCGGAGATACTGGACGACGAAGTCCGCGCGCTGCTGTGTCCCGACAAGCTGAACACGGCCGAGTGGCTCAATGTCATCGAAACCGCCCACGGCGTGGGACTGCGCACCACCTCGACGATCATGTTCGGTCATGTCGACACGCCCCTGTCCTGGGCGCGGCATCTGCTGCATCTGCGGGAGTTGCAGGCGCGCACCGGCGGCATCACGGAGTTCGTACCGCTGCCCTTCGTGCACATGGAGGCGCCGATGTATTTGCGCGGACGCGCCCGCTCGGGTCCCACCTTTCGCGAGGCGATCCTGATGCACGCCATCGCCCGGCTGGCGCTGCATCCGCTGATCCCGAATATTCAGGTGTCCTGGGTGAAGATGGGTCGAGAAGGGGCGCTGCGCTGCCTTGAGTCAGGCGCCAACGATTTTGGCGGAACCCTGATGAATGAGAGCATTTCCCGGGCTGCGGGCACACAGCACGGTCAGGAATTGCCGCCGGCGGAAATGGACGCGCTGATTGCCTCGATCAACCGGGTGCCGTTGCAGCGAACGACCTTGTACGGTGCGCCTTCCGCCGATCGGCGTCGCGCATCCTATCTCGCCGCGCCGCTTGCACCCGTGGTGCAGACGCCATTGCGCCGCGCAGATCGGGCCGCGACGCGCGCATCCTGGGTGAACGCATGAGAGTCGCCGTGGTGGGCGGCACGGGAAAGCTCGGGGCGGCGATCGCCCGCCGGCTGGCGAAGGCGGGCTGCACCGTCGTGATCGGTTCGCGCTCCGCCGAGGGCGCGCGCAAGGTGGCGGGCGAACTGGGCTTCGG
>Ga0307516_10005968_pt1 | contig 14399 bp, 11 predicted proteins | sample 19_EM_MG_FD_203310 | JGI IMG/M metagenome (GOLD analysis project Ga0307516, IMG submission 203310) | Populus trichocarpa ectomycorrhiza microbial communities from riparian zone in the Pacific Northwest, United States - 19_EM | ecosystem: Host-associated > Plants > Roots > Unclassified | place... | reverse complement strand
CCGGATCCAGCAAGCCCACGCATTCTTCCGCCACCGCACCCCGACACAGAACCTGACCACCGCCGCGCCCTGGACCTCACCCTGGCTACCCGAGGGTTACGGACAAGATCAATGATCAGGCGCTTAGGTAGAGCGCGGGAACCAGCCGGTGACCCCGCCCCTCGATTTCCCGGTTCTCGATCACCACCGCCGAGATCTCGGCCCATCGCAGGTCACGCTGGTACCGGCCGATCCGCACCGTCCAACCGTCCCGGTCGACGCCGACCTGAAACCGCTGCAACGCGTACCAGAGAAAGCCGGCCGCCATGAGCAAGGCGATCAGCGAGGCCGCCCCGATGTACAGCCGCCCGGACACCGAGCCGTCGACAGTGACCTGCAGGCTCACCAGATAACCGGCCAATCCAACCATCAACGCCGCGAAAACCACCGCGAGCGCCCGGGAGCTGACTGGACGGCGCAGATTCACCCATTCATCATGATCCAAGCGGGCAACTCAACCGCGGCCTGTGCGGAGGTTACCCTCCGTACCGAACTGTCTTGTTCCGGCCGCCGGAGGACGACCCTCGAAACGAACAATTCCGACGTCCTCGCCGGCATCCCTGCGTTGCCTGGGGATGTTCTGCGGGCTAGTTCACGGGTACGCGGTAGAGCTTGGCCACGTCGTGCGCGGAGATCCAGAGTTGACCGGACCCGGCGCTGGCGCTTCCGCTGCCTTGGCCGGGGCCGATTCGGCGGACCACCCTCCCGGCAGGGTCCACCTGGGCGACCAGTTGCCGGGTGCCCCGGAACCAGACGTATCCGTCGCCGATGGTCAGGTCACCGCCGTTGACACCGCCGGGGTCGATCATCGTGCAGCCGGCCAACTGGTTGTCCGCCGGGTCGATGCGGCACAGGGCGCCGGCGGTCTGTGCCATCACCCATACGGCGCCGGCGCCCACGTCGAAGAATCTCGGTCCCGCGGCGACCGCGATGGTGGCCACCATGCTGCCGGTCGCCGGGTCCAGGCGAACCACCGAGTTGTCGCCGAAGTAGGTGATCCACACGCCGCCCAGACCAGCCCGCACGGCAGATGCGCCGGGCGGCACGGGGTAGCGGTTGGTGACTTCCAGCGTCCCGGGGTCGATGCGGGCGACCGCGCAGGCATCGCAGCCGGAGCCGTCGATGAGCGCCCACACGGCGCCTTCGCCGACGCCGATGCTCGACTCGCCGTCGGAGGTCATCGGCAGGGGAATGTGGCCGGTCAGTTGGGCCTGGGCCGGGTCGATCCGGGAGATGCCGCCGGGCTTGCAGGTGGCCGTCCAGACAGCATCGAACCCCTCGTCCATCGCCGCGCAGGGACCGTTCGGCTCCGCCACCGATCCCAACGCGCGACCCGTCCGCGCGTCGTAGATCCCGATTCCCCGACCCAGACCCGTCACCCAGGCGCGGCCGTAGGCCACGAGCGTCCAGTCGGCGTCCTTGGTGGCATCGATACCGACGCCGCCGGCGTCGGGCATGGCCTGGATCGTGGGTAGCGTCGGTCTGTCCAACTCCACTGGAGACGGCGAAACGGTCATCGTCACCGCCGCCGACGGTGTGGCCGGCTGCTGGACCGGTGCCGGCGAACAGCCGGCAATCGCCACGAGTCCGGCGAGAACAGGGGTGAGTTTCCGCGCTGCGCTGGCGCGACGACCGGACATGACTTTTCTCCTTCGATGATCGCAGTCGGCTGGGTTCGGGGTCGGGTGAGATCGGTCAGCTGGTCGGCGGGCATGAGGAACCAGTGCCGGTCCGGACCTCTAGCTGGTCCGGAACGCGGCCATCATGGCCATGTCCTCGTGCTCGAGGTTGTGGCAGTGCAGCAGGTAACGCCCCGGGTAGTCGCGGAACCGCACGGCCACGTCCACCGATTCGCTCGGTGCCAGGTCGACGGTGTCCTTCCAGCCCTTGTCGTGCGGGCCGGGGCCTTCGTTGCGCCGGGAGAGCACCTGGAACGGGTCGAGGTGCACGTGGACGGGGTGGTGCAGGTCCGACTGGAACCGCCACACCTCGATCTCGCCCAGCCGCACGTCGGCGTCGATGCGCCCGGGGTCGAAGGCGCGTCCGTCGAGCCGCCAGACCGGGTGTTCGTCATTGAGTGCCCGGCGGAAGGCCCAGGTCCGGGTCCGCACCGCCCGGTCGGCGGACAGCGGTTCGATCCGGCTCAGTTGCTGGGGGATCCGGCTGTCGTCGCCGCCGCGCCCGGTGACCCGGAACCGCATGACGTCGGCGGTTGGCCCGCTTCCGAGGCCGTTGCGCAGCGTCAGCTCCGTGCCGGGCGCCACGGCGCCGAAGTCGACGATCACCTCGCATCGCTCGCCGGGGGCGAGGAGCACGGTGGAGTGCTCGATCGGCCGTTCCAGCAGGCCGCCGTCCGATCCGATCTGCACCAGCGGCGTGCGCGCCGGATCCAGGCCGAGCCGGTACCGGCGCGCGCTGGACGCATTGAGCAGCCGCAGCCGGTAGCGCGCGGCCGCGACCTCCAGCACCGGCCAGGGCGCGCCGTTGACCAGGACCACGTCGCCGAGGACGCCCTCCATGTGCGCGTCGTCGACGCCGGCGCCATGGTGGTTTGCGGGGTAGGAGAACGAGCCGTCCTCGTTGAAGGAGCGGTCGGTGATCATCAGCGGGATGTCCCGCTCACCGGACGGCAGGCCGAGCGCGTCCTGCTCGTCGTCGGTCACGAGCAGGAACCCGGCCAGGCCGCGGTACACCTGCTGACCGGTGAAGTCCATCCGGTGGTCGTGGTACCACAGCGTCGCGGCCCGCTGCCGCATCGGGTAGGTGTAGTCGCGCCGGCCGCCGGGCTGGATCAGGTCGGTCGGGTAGCCGTCGCTGTCCGCCGGCGTGTGCCCGCCGTGCAGGTGCACGGCGACTGGTACGGACAGGTCGTTGCGGTGGGTCACCACGGCCTGGCGTCCGCTGCGGGTGACCAGCGTCGGGCCGGGGAACGTCCCGTTGTAGCCGAGGACCCGGGTGCGAGCCCCCGGGACGATCTCCAGATCAGCCTCGCGCTGGACGATCTCGTAGTAGTCGGTGGTCGCGTCGGTGCGCACGGGTTTCGCGACCGTCGGGATCGGCAGCGGCACCCGGAACGGGTGCGGCAGCGCGATCCGGCTGCGCACCTGCTCACCGGTCTGCCCGCGCGGGACCGCCAGGGCGAGACCGCCGAGGCTGGTCGCGCCGAGCGCCGAGATCCCGAGTGCGCCCAGGACGTGTCGCCGCTTCACCGCGCACCCCCCGGTTCGGCGGAGCGGGACCGGCGGGAACGGCGCGCGCGGCGTGACCGGGGCTGCGCGGCGGCCGCGCGGAACAGCCACACGGTTGCCAGGACCTGCCCGACGGCGAGTGAAACGCCTAGCGGCAAGTGCACCACGAGCAGGCGTTCGTACCCCATGCCCACCTGGACCTCGACGGCGAGCGCGATCGCGAGGCTGGCCCAGATCGGCCACGCCCGTCCGCGCCCCTTCCAGAAGAACACGACCGCGCAGCCGAGTTGGATCACGTCGAGGCCGGTGACCACGAATGCGTTGGCGTCGTGCCAGGCGAGGGCGTCGACGTCACCCATGAGATACCCGCCGGCGAACATCGGTTGGGCGAGGAACGCGAACGAATGCAGGACGGCGACAACCCGCAGCACCTGCAGCGAGGCGCGGGGACGATCCGGTAGTGGCGGCGCGGCCGCTGTCTCCGCGACGGCGTCGGCTTGGGCGGTCATAGCCGGACCTGGATGGCTTCGCTGCGGGGGCGGGGGGTCGACGGCGTCGGCTGCGTCCAGAGGGCGACGCCGAGGGCGACGATGAACAGGCCGTAGAGGGTCACCCCGAGGGCGAGGGCGGGGGTGACGGCGAGGCCGATGAGGGCCGCGAGCCAGATTCCGGTGGCAAGGGGGACGAAGCGGCGCCAGCCGTCCCACCGTCCGGCCCGCACTGTGGCGATGCCCGCCACGATGAACCCGATGGCCGACAGAAGGCTGCCCAGGCCGAAGCAGGCGCCGACGAGTCCGGCTCCGGTGTCGTCCATCCGCTGTTCGGCGATGGGGATGGACAGCACCTCGGCGGCGAAGAGCACGGCGGTGCCAGTCAGCGCGACGACTGTCCCGACGTGTGCGCTGCGGCCCGGTCCGGCGACGCCGCTGCGGGCGAACCCGAGGAATCCGACGAAGACCAGCACGTGGAATGCCGCGTACCCGAGCGACACCGGGACGAGTGCGTCGCTGGACCAGGGGTAGCTCCACATCTCGTCGGAGACGTCGCTGGCCGGCTGGACGATGCCCTGGACGACGACGCCCGAGATCACGGTGAGGGCGCCGCCGACGGCGCCGAGGAGTCCCGCCCGGCGGATACTGCTGGGTTCCGGGATGCGCATGATGCACCTGCTTTCAGCGTGGTGAGTGATCTGCCCTCGACGCTAGGACCGGGCCGGCCCAGCGGTCATCGGCGGCAGCACTGCACGTGGACCAGCAGAAACGCGCGTCGCGACTAAGTGCCAGCACTGTTGGCCGGGCCGTGCGCCGCCGTCACACTGAGGCGGTGCGGAGGCTCTACGTCACCCTGGTCCCGGGCTTGCTGCTCGGGCTCACAGTGGTGTCCGAGGTGGCGGCGGTGCTGCTGTGTTGGGACCTGACGTCGCGGTTCAACACGGTCATGTACGCCGTCTCCGCGGTCGTCATGGCCGGCGCCGGGGCGCTGGTCGCCGCGCGGCAGCCGGGTAACCCGATCGGCTGGCTCTTCTGCGTTTTCGCCCTGCTCAACGCGCTCATGGGCGACGCCGCCCTGGGGTGGGGACTGCGCGCAGCCGCCGAGGGCTGGCCCGGGGTCGCCGTTGGTGAGTGGCTCGCCACGACGAGCTGGCTGCCGAGCGGGCTCGGCTGGATCCTCACGTTCCTGCTCTTCCCGGACGGGCACCTGCCCAGCCGGCGATGGCTGCCGGTGCCCTGGCTCGGCGCGGTCGGGTTCGTCCTGGCCGTACCCGGCTGGTCGATGAGCCCGGACCGGACCGGCGAGTTCGTCTCCGGGCGCAACCCGCTGGCGGTCGAGGCACTCCCGACGGATGCCCTGCTCAGCGTGGGGATGACGCTGTTCATCGGCGCGCTGCTGGCCTCGGCTGCCTCGCTCGTGGTCCGGTTCCGCCGGTCGACGGGCGACGAGCGGCAGCAGCTCAAGTGGTTCGCTGCCGCAGCCGCGTACGCCAGTGTGGCGCTGCCGACCACCTTCGTCCTCTGGTCCGTCACCCCGGGCATCGAGCTTCTGGCCGCCACCGCGATCACGGCCCTGCCCCTCGCCGCCTGCGTGGCGATCCTGCGCTACCGCCTCTACGACATCGACGTCATCGTCGACCGGACCGTCGTCTACGGCACCGTCACCGGCATGCTGGCCGCCACCTACGGCCTCACCACCCTGGTCCTCGGGACGCGGCTTCGCACCGGGTCCGGCTGGGTCACCGCCGCTGCGACGCTCGTCGTGGCGGTCGCGTTCCGGCCGCTGCGCGACCGGGTGCAGGACGTCGTGGACCGGCGTTTCCACCGCGCCCGCTACCAGGCGGTGCGGCGGATGGCCGATTTTCTGGAGGCCCTGCGCGCCGGCCGCGCCGCGCCCGAGGAGGTGCAAGGCGTGCTGCGCGAGCTGACCGATGACCCCCGGTTGGAACTGGTGGTCTTCCTGCCGGAAAGCCAGCTCTACGTCGACGTGAACGGGGTACCCGCAGCCGATCAGCAGGACGAGCAGCGCGAGCGGATCGACGTCGAGCGCGCCGGCCTGCCCATCGGCCGGGTTCTGCACCGCGCCGCCACCCAGCAGGACCAGACGCTGCTCCGCAGCCTCATCGAGACCGGCGGCCTGGCTATCGAGATCTCCCGGCTGCACGTCGAGCTGCGCCGGCAGTTGGCCGAGGTGCAGGAGTCCCGGGCGCGGATCGTCAACGCCGGAACCGAGGAGCGGCGGCGACTCGAGCGCGACCTCCACGACGGCGCCCAGCAGCGTCTCGTCTCGATCGGGCTCGCGCTGCGCCACGCGCAGCATCAGCTGGGCACCTCCACCGTCGAACACGCGACCCGGACCCTCGACGAGGCGATCGTCGAGGTCAAGCTGGCGATCGACGAGCTGCGCGAGCTGGCGCGTGGCCTGTCCCCGGCCCAGCTCGACGCCGGCCTTGCCCCGGCCTTCCTGGACCTGGCCCGCCGCGTCTCCGTCCGGGTCGAGGTGACCGCGCCGCGCGAGCGGTTCGACCGCGGGATCGAAGCGGCGGCCTACTTCATCGGGTGCGAGGGGCTCACCAACGCCGTCAAACACGCGCAGGCCACCAGCATCTCGCTCAGCGCACGGCGCGAGGACGGCCGCCTGATCGTCACCGTCATCGACAACGGGATCGGCGGCGCCACACCGGTCCCGGGCTCGGGGCTCAGCGGCCTGTCCGACCGGGTCGCCGCCCTGGGAGGCGCCCTTCGTATCGACAGCCGGCGCGGCGCCGGCACGACCTTGACCGCGGAGCTGCCATGCGGATCGTGATCGCCGAGGACCAGGTCCTGCTCCGGGCCGGTCTGGGCCGGCTCTTCGCCGACGGAGGTCACGACGTCGTGGCGTCCCTCGGCGACGCAGACTCCCTACCGGCTACGGTCTCCAGCACCGATCCCGACCTCGTGGTGGTCGACATCCGGATGCCGCCGACCTTCACCGACGAGGGAGCCCGTGCGGCACGCGAACTCAAACGGCTGCACCCGAGCCTCGGCGTTCTCGTGCTCTCCCAACACATCGAGACCACACACACCATCGACCTGATCTCCCTCGGCGGCTTCGGGTACCTGCTCAAGGACCGCGTACTCGAGGTCGACGACTTCCTGTCCGCGGCCGAACGCGTCGCCCGAGGCGGCTCCGCACTCGACCCCCACGTCGTGGCCACCCTCCTGTCCGGCCGCCGTGGCGACGACCCACTCGCCGCCCTCACCGACCGCGAACGGACCGTGCTCCAGCTGATGGCCGAAGGACTGACAAACACCGGCATCGCCAAGCGGCTGCACCTCAGCGAACGCACCATCGAAGCCCACGTGCGCCACCTGTTCACCAAACTCGACATGCCGGACAGCGAGGACGACCACCGGCGCGTCCGCGCCGTCCTCGCCCACCTGAGCGCAACCCAACCCTGAACCGGCAGAGGGACGTCGCTATCGACCATCACTTTTCCCTCGTTCCATCGGCGACGCCCTCGATCGATCAGGCAGTAGTACCGGCGACAATGGCGATGTCTTCCGTGTCGTACCTGCGCCGTACGCTAAGTTCTGATGGCTACACGAGGTGTTGAAGGTGCTTACCAGGGAGCACTTCGGGCGTTTCAGAATCCGATGCTCGCCTTGCTTCATCAGACGCACGCGCCGTTCGTGGTGACGGTGTTGGCAACGGTCTTTACCGCGGAGCGCCCGACGGTTGCGGTGGCGGACGCGCATGCGGAGATCAACGACGCCCTTGACCAGTTGCGGGCTGCGGGCTACGGCGACGAGGACAGCCAGCCGCTGCCTGCGGGGAACGCGCGTGATCTCTGCCGGCAGTGGGTTCAGGCGGGGTGGTTGGTGCGACAGGTGTCCGACGACGATGTCGAGGTGTACAGGCTTTCGGCGTACGGCGTCGGTGCGCTCGAGGTCGCTGGACGGGTCGGCGGAGCGCGCACGAGGGTGTCGGAGTCGCGGGTCAGAACGTTGCTGGAGGCGATCGAGCGACTTGCGCAGGACGCTGATCCGGACCTGATGTCGCGGATGGTGCGCCTGCACGAGGAGATCCAGCAGCGGCAGAAGGAGCTCACTCGGCTCGAAAAGGGTGGCGCCGTCGAGACTGCCGACGACGAGCAGCTGCTTGAGGCGGCCGAGAATGTGCTGCACCTGTCGCGGGAGCTACCCGCGGATTTCGCTCGCGTGGCTGAGTCGATCAAGGCCATTCAGCGCGACGTTGTCGCGGAATTGCGGCACGACGTGCGGCCCACCGGTGAGGTGTTGCGCGAGTACCTTGCGCGCGGCCAGCGGATCCTGGATGCGACACCGGAAGGCCGCGCGTTCGCGGGGGCGCTGCGCCTGATCGGAGACCCGGCGCAGATCGATGACCTGTGGGGCCAGCTGCGTACTGTGCTGCGGCACAGGTTCACTGAGCTGCTGCCGGAGCAGCAGCGGCGCGAGCTTACCGAGATATCGCGGCGGATCCAGCAGGGGGTCAAAGAGGTGCTGGCCGCCCAGCGGCAGGCATCGCATGTCATCACCAGCCAGGTTCGCAACCATGATCCGATGCGGGATCGCCAGGTGGACGAACTGCTGCGGGACGTGATGTCGGGCCTGCACAAGTGGGTTCCCGGCTCTCGCCGCGGCGAGGCCGTCGAGCCGCTGCGTCGCCTGCCGGTTGCCGACGTCGGACACCTGCGTCAGCGGATGAGTGACCTGCGGCCACCGCAGCCTCCCGCGCCGTTGCAGGACTGGGACAAGTCCGAGGACCTGCCAGCTGCGGACGCGCGGGCATGGGGTGGCCCTCGGTATGCCGAGTTGCGTGCGCAGCTGGAAGCGTTCGCGGGCGGGGCGGCGAGTGTGGATGTTGTGGCCGCGTTCCGCGCGGCGGGCGAGGAGATTCAACGGCCGGTTGATCTGCTCGGCCTGCTGGAGATCGCACATGGCACCGGGATGACCGAGACAGCCGAGGTCGTGGTGGTCGACACGGTGCGACCCGATCGGACCCGCCGACGGTTCGCTCTTGGCGGTGTGGTGGCGGCGAATCCGGCGAGCGCAGACAGGAGCGGTGGAGATGAGTGAGCCGGTTGGCGTCGACGACGGCTGGTCGGCGGGCGTGGCGGCCGGGTTCATCGACCCGGTTCCGATGGAGGAGGACCCAGCCGAGCTGTTCGCGGGTGACGCGGGCACGTTGGACGCGGAGGTACGCCGGGTGCTGGTCCAGTTGTTGCGGCGCAAGTTCCTGCTCGCCGAGAAGAATCCGGCGCAATGGCGCACGTTGCTGGAGAACCAGCAGATCATCGAATCGCGTATGCACGACCTGTTCGTCCGCCTCGTGGTCGACCACGATCGAGGCGTCGCTTACAAGCAGCAGGTGCGGTCGGTGGAGCTGGATGTGCCGATCCTGCTCAAGGACGACCCCTACAACCGGGCCGAGACTCTGGTCCTGATACACCTGCGGACCGTCTTCCAGCGGGAACGCGGCACGGGCGAGACGTCCGCGCGGGTGGACATCGAGGAACTGGAGCAGACCGTGCTGACCTACTTCGACCCGCACGACCACAACCTGGCCCGCCGCCAGCAAGAGGTTCGCAACGCGGTGCAGCGGCTGGTCACCGAAGGTCTGCTCGCGGAGGAGTCCGCGGGCCGGTATCGGATCACCCCGATGGTGGAGGTCGTGCTGAGCACGGAGAAACTCGCCGAGCTGGACCAGTGGCTGCGCGAACAGAACGAGGCCACGGCGTGAGCATGATCGACACACTGTTCGGGCTGGTCCCGGCAGCGTCGCGAGGTCAGCAGTGGGTAGCGCGGGACCTGCAACTGGTCAACTGGGGCGGCTACGACGGGTATCACCACCTGCGGCTCGCGCCGGGCGCGACCCTGCTGAGCGGAGGTTCCGGATCAGGTAAGTCGACGCTGATGGACTCGTACATCGCGTTGCTCATGCCGCACACGACTCCCTTCAACGGGGCGTCCAACGGCGGAGTGGTCGGCAGGCCCCGGGGCAAGGACCAGCGCAACATCCTCTCCTACGCGCGCGGCAAGCTCGACGAGTCCCGCACCGACGGTGAGACGAAGTTGCGGGTGTTGCGTGGCGACGGCCGCGACACCTGGTCCGCCCTCGCGATGACCTGGGTGGACCACACCGGTGCCGAATTCACCGCGCTGCGGGCCTGGTACGTTCCGTCGTCTGCTCGCAGCCTGGACGACGTCGTGGCGGTACGCGCCACTTGTGACCACGGATATCAGCTGCCGGCGCTGGAAGGCGCGGCGGGCAGGAAGCTCGCCCGTGCCGACGTCGTGGCAACCGGTTTGATCTGGAGTGAAACCGACAGGGACTTCACCGCGCGTCTGCACACCACGCTCGGCATCGGCGCCGCGGGCGACGGGCACAAGGCGGTCGCGTTGCTGGGACGGATTCAGTCCGGTCAGCAGATCACCACGGTCGACGCCCTGTACAAGACGATGGTCCTGGAGGAGCCGTCCACGCTGGCCACTGCGGACGCCGTGGTGCAGCAATTCGACGAGCTGTCCGGCACCCGCGCCAGGATGATCACAGCCCGCCAGCAGGTGAAGGCGTTGACCCCGATCCGCGAACACCGGCGCACCATCGACGAAGCGGTGAACCGGTTGCGCTCGATCGACGAGATCGGATCCTTCACCGATGCGGCGTCCCCGGCCGCGTTGTGGCGTCATCAACGCCGGCTCGACCTGTTGCGCTCGGCGGAGGAGGACCTGGACCAGCGGCACCGCAGGGCCCAGGAGGAACTGGCGGAGACGAACGCCCTGGTCACCGCGACCGAGGCGCAGCGCGACGGGGTGGCCGACACCATTCGCGCGTCCGGCGGCGACCGCATGGAGACCGCGCAACGGGAGGTCCGCGTCGTGGAGCAGCGGCTGGGCGACGTCGAACGCGCTCGGGAGCGACTGGACCGGGCGCTGGTCACGATCGGCGCCTCGGTCTCCACCGGCGAGGACTTCGCCGCACTGGTTGAGACGGCGCATCGCTCTCTGGCTGACGTCGACGCCCGGAGGACTGCTCAGAACGCGTACGCCGAGGCGGTGGCGGAGAAGAAGGAGGCCGAGCGGGAGCTGGAAGGTCTCCGCGCCGAGCGCAACGCGGTCAAGGGCCGCCGGGGCAACATCCCAACTGACCTGCACGCGGCGCGCGCAGCGTTGGCCGAGGCCGCCGGACTCAGTCCCGACGACCTGCCGTTCGTCGGCGAGTTGATCGAGGTACGGACGGAGTTCGAGCCGTGGCGCGAGGCGTTCAACCTGGCGCTCGGCGGCTTCGCTACCCGGATGCTGATCGACATCGGCCGGCTGAACGCGTTCCGCGAGGCGATCAACTCGGTGCCGACCGCAAGACGGGTCCAGTTCGAGGGCGTGCGCACCGGGCTGCGTGACGAGGTCGGACTTGACGGCAACACGCTCCCCGGCCGGCTCGACTACCGGCCATCGCCGTTCACCGCCTGGCTCAAGGGCGAACTCGCCCGCCGGTTCGCCTTCGTCTGTGTCGACACGCCCAGGCTGCTGCCGCAGTACTCCAAGGCACTCACGATCACCGGCCAGACGTCGGAAGGTGGCCGGGGCGCGCACGGCGGCCACGGCCGGGCCAACATGCTCGGCTTCACCAACAGCAGGACGCTTGCCGACCTCGAGAACCGGATCATCCGCGCACGCAAGCGTCTTGACGACGCTGCCGCGAGGGTTTCGAGGGAGGAGGAGAACCTCAACTCGGTCGAAGCCAGACGCACGACCTACCAGACCTTGACCGAGCTGTCCTGGGACCAGGTGGATGTCGACGCGGTCCGGGCGGCACGGGAACGCTGGAACCGCGTCATCGACGAGATCCGCGCAGGCAACCCGGAGATCGATCAGCTGCAGCACCGACTCGACGACCTCAAGCAGCAGGTCAGGGATCTGACCGAGCGTGTCGGCCGGCAGAAGGACACCGTGAAAGCGGTCGGTGAGTCATGGGCGTCGACCGTTGACGAGGTGGACAGCGCCCAACTGGCGCTCGACATTGCCGCCGAGTCGGGCGTCGACCTCAGCGAGGAACACCGGGAGTACCTGGGGACGCTCTTCGACAGTGACACGGACAGCACCAGCCCGGCGGACGCGCTCGCGCAGTTCGACGCAGGCGTGAAACGCGCCACCGAGCGGCTCGACACCGACCGGCGATCCGCGACGGAGTCGATCGGCCGGTCGAGGAAGGCGCTGCTCGATACGTTCTCGACCTTCCTCGAACGCTGGCCGAACCCGAACCTCGGCATCGACCCGGATGCCTCTTACCGCGACTTCGACCACTTGCTCACCGACCTGCAGACCAGTGGCCTGCATGAGCTGGAGACCGAGTGGCGGGACAGTCTGCTCAGCCTGTCCGGCAACGACCTGACCGGCCTGGACAGCGAGCTCGCCGCCGCTGTCCGGGAGATCCGCGACCGGATCGATCCGGTCAACCGGATCCTCGCCGAACTGCCGTTCGCCGACGACAAACACCGGCTGCGTATCGATCCGCAGGAGAGCCATTCCACGGCGCGCGCTCGGTTCCGCAAGGAGCTACGCGACGTACGTGCCTTCATCGATCAGGCTGCGGCAGAAGACGACCGGGAACGCGCCTACCATCGGATGGCCAAGGTGATCGACCGTATCCGCCGTGCCGCGCCCGATTTCGCCGACCTCGTCGACGTGCGCAACCACGTCCGGATCAGTGCCGAGAAGATCGACCTCGACGGTAGGCATGTCGCCGTCTACGACCACATCGGTGAGAAGTCCGGCGGCGAGTCGCAGGAACTCGTCGCGTTCATCGTCGGCGCCGCCCTGCGGTACCAACTGGGCGATGCGGGCGCTGCCCGTCCCCGCTATGCCCCCGTCTTCCTCGACGAGGCGTTGATCAAGGCGGATGCGCATTTCACCGGCCGCGCCATCGGCGCGTGGCGCGGGTTGGGCTTCCAGCTGGTCATCGGCGCCCCGAACGACAAGCACAGCGCGATCGAACCGCACGTGGACGCGGAGTACGTGATCCTCAAAAACGCCCACGGCCGATCCTGGGCGAAGCTCCTGGTCGGTGTTCCAGACGCATGAGCGCACTCATCACCCCACAAGAAGCCGTCGCGGCAGTTCGCGGCAAGGTCGAACAGAGGTGGGCGGAGGCTGTGTGCGCGGAGCTCGGTGTCGGCGACCGAGTCGTATTCTCCGTCCGGCTCCGCCCGGGGGTGAGGACGGGCAAGGCCGTTGAACGGCTCGGGCACACCGCCTGGCATGGCTGGCACATGCAGTGGCGCGACTGCCGCAGTCGGCTTCCCGCTGGCGTCGAAGTCGTCCGCACCGCGGTGACCATCCGTGGAGTCGCCGGCGAATTTCCGGCCGTGCTCAATGCAGACCTGGACGGCGCCGCCACGCTTGTCGCCGACACCCATAGCGATGCTGAACCGCCGACCGTGGAACTCGGCCGGGCCCGTGCGCTGGCATCGACCCTGCGATCCGCCGGCGCCACCCTTACCCCGGCCACGCTGCGGGCCGTCTACGGCCTTCCAGCCAATGACGTAGACGTACTGATCAACGCAGTGGCCTGGCTACGCAGGCACCCCGACGCTGGCAACTGGACACTGCGGCAACTTCCGGTGCCCGGGATGCACACCAAATGGCTCGACACTCACGGCGCGCTGCTGCGCGACGTCGCCGGACGCGATGTCCGCGACGAAGTCCGGCCCCGGCTGACCGTCATTCATCTGACCTATGTGGACCCGTGCCACGCAGCGTCGGGCCGACGCAGGCACGACGCCTGGACCACCGGTGACGTGCACCCCATCGCCTACCAGCCGCGAGTAATCCTCGTCGTGGAGAACCGCGACTCCCGCCTCTGGTTCCCGCCGGTCAGCGACACGATCGTGGTCGAGGGCGGCGGCAAGGCCGCAGCCGCCCTACTCGCGAACGTGCCCTGGATTCGCTCCGCAGATCACGTCGTCTATTGGGGCGACATCGACGCGGACGGGTACGCGATCCTCGACCATTTCCGCGCCGCGCTCGCCGTGCCCGCGCCGGACGGGGCACCGGCTAAACATGTCACCTCCATCCTCATGGAAGCCACCGACCTGCACCACTACTCCCAGCATGGCGTCAACCACGACAAGGCGGGCCGGCCCATCAAGCCGTCGCCGGAGCTCTTGCCGCACCTGACCGAAGCCGAGACCGTCGCGTACAACACCATCGCTACCGCGGGCCCTACACCGTTTCGTCGAATCGAACAAGAAGCCATCCCTCTGACCCACGCCGCAACTCGACTGCTAGGGATCTTGGAAGTCGGCGACGATCAGAAGCAGGACCAGGCCAGCGGGTAGACCGACGCGACGAAGTCGGGAGCCGTGCCAGGATCGGCGGCCCGCGGCTTGCGGCCCCACCACCGGCCGGGCAGGGATAGCTTCAGCCGCCGCGGATCCTCATGTCAGAAGTGTGCCGTAGCCGTCGCGCACTCTCGGGGGATGACAGAACTTTGACATCGCCACTCCGCCAACTTCCCTGCATATCCGGGGTCTGTGCGTCTCAACTGAGCGTCGGTTACAGAGTTGGAACGGTCGAGAAATGTCAGAGTAATGACGCGGGAGCAATCTGCTCTCACCTGCAGCAGCCGGCTGCACCTTGCTGGCGACACCTGGCGAGGCGCTCGGGACGCCGGCGGCTC
>Ga0307516_10005967_pt1 | contig 14399 bp, 26 predicted proteins | sample 19_EM_MG_FD_203310 | JGI IMG/M metagenome (GOLD analysis project Ga0307516, IMG submission 203310) | Populus trichocarpa ectomycorrhiza microbial communities from riparian zone in the Pacific Northwest, United States - 19_EM | ecosystem: Host-associated > Plants > Roots > Unclassified | place... | reverse complement strand
GCGTCGAAGGACTCTGGTTCCTCCAGCAGCACTGTCCGTTCTGTTTCTGTCCAGGTGTAGGCCAGAGCGGAGGATAGTCTCTTGCCCAGTGGAGTGTTGGAGCTGACCATCTCTCTGGCTTTCTCTCTCTCCTTCTCACGATGTCATCGGGCGCACGTTTTGGCTTTTTTGCTTATCCGGGAACTCTGTTCCTATCGTATCGTCGCGATGGATGGTCGGGTTCTCGACACGATGCGTCCCAGCGGGACTGGTCACGATACATCACTCCGACCATCGGACGAGTGCGTTCCCATGACCTCGATGTCGAGCGCCCCGCCACTGGCGGGTCCCGCTCCGGCTCCAGCGCCCAGCAGCCGTTTGAACAGCAACGCGCCAAGTCGCTCCTCCCTCGCCGTGTCCGCCGGCGGATCCCGAGCTGCACCTCGCTGCGCGACGGGCGATGTAACATGACGCCGCCGATGCCCCGATGTTCGGCGTTTGTTTGCTGTATCCTGGGCTTACCCTCCCCCGTTAGAGCAAGTGCCCGGCTGACGAGTCGACAGCTTTGGATTTCTGCGGGAAGCTGCAAAATAACAACCCCCCACTCAAGGGGTACATATCCACAACCCAGTGCAGGAACCGCGGCAGTGGCACGTGACGTTTGTCCTACATTCTACATACAGAGACAAGCAAGAAACACATCCAATCATCGCCAGTAGATAGCCGGAAAAAAAAATCCCCCCCTAATACATAGATATCTAAAACCGCTGGTCATTGTTGAAGAAAATAAAGAGTGAAATATATCCCCCAGGAAGAAAGAAAAAAAGAAAAAGAAAAAAGAACTCCTTCCAACAACCGACATCAATCGTTAGCATAGCACAACACGTCCTACCGCCTATCCGACCGCCTATCCGACCGCCTCTCCGACTGCCTCTCCGACTGCCTCTCCGACTGCCTCTCCGACTGCCTCTCCGACCGTCTCTCCGGCCGCCTCTCCGACCGCCTCTCCGACCGCCTCGGCAGCTTCTCCGGCTCCACAGACTTCCTCCTCCATTGCACCAGATAGAAAGAGGTGTAAGTGATCGCCACGATCAGCGCCACGACCGAGTACGCCGCGATCTGTCCGGTGGAAGCGTTCGCGAGGCTCGGCCCGAGTCCGATTCCGCCATTGATGATGGCGAGCATGATCACCGTGCGCCCAAGCCAGATGTGCGCGTACGACCAAGCGCTGCGCATTCCCGTGCGTTGATACTCGGCGTGGTGCAGTTGTCCCAGCGCTGCCTGTACGAACAACATGCCCACGAGGATGACGCCAAAATATTGATGGAATTGACTGAAATGCTGCAGCAGAGACGAGGGATTAGCCGATGTACGGTGACACCCGAGCCCCCCCCCACGCCGGCCCTGTCCGTGAGCCGTTGTTGATTGGCTGGGAGAAGAGTCTAGGCGGGGCCGAAAAGGGGGTCCGAAAAAGAAAAGAAAGAAAAATGTGGCGCTCAAGGAGGGCGGCCTGACTTTGGCCGGGGGCGCAAGTGGGTGGCAAAAAAGAAATAGGAGGGGGTGCATACCGTCCCGTTGAGTCCGCTAGTCCACATGCCCATGGACAGTCCGACGATCGCGAGGATAACATTGAAGAGCTGAAGAGTCCGGTGCATCACGAGCGGGTTCGACAGATAGTCCGAAAGGAGCCTAATGAAGGAGGCGCCCAGAGGAAACAGGATGACCCAAGTCAAGGCCATGATTACACCTGAATCGCACAGCAAGCCGCATGGTTATTCAAATATTCTTGCAGAGGTGAAACGAAAGCCAATTAAAAGAGAACAGGGATATGAAAGTGAGTAGCGAAATGAAATTATAACAGGTGCAGGCGATATAACCCACACCTTCAAGTGCCAGCCTTGCGTGGCGTGCCGATATATACGGTACGGTTGTAACGGATATTACAACTGGAAGAACATGTACGAGGAGATCGCTAGCAGCATACCATGTGCGATCAGGACTTTGTCAGCCTTGGTCTGCGGAGTTGCGACCGAAGAGCCGCCAGTGTTGGTGTCCTGGTTGTTGCCGTTGTTCGTAGGGCTGCCGGTGGGCGACGCGCCGTTCGCCGCCACGAACGGGTTGGTGGTATCGCCACCAGTGGCTCTGACGAGGTTGAGCCGGAAGTTGCCATTGTCCGAGTGCTGGGTGATGGTCTGCGCCGGATCGTTGGAGGCGATGTCGACGCCGGGACCTGCAGCCCAGATGAAGTCCTGCGCGGTCGAGGAAGCGCTGAGTCTGCTGCGACAATTCGAGCCTGCATCCAGCCGCCGTCAGCACGACCGTCCGTCTCGCGCCTCCTTGTTCCCGTCCCCGCCGCCCACGAAGAACTGACACTTGAAGTTGGCCGTCATGATGCCGCCGCTGATGCCGGAGCCCGCCAGGAGCGTGATGTCGATGTCGCTCGAGTACTGCGGCTGCACGTGTCCCCTGACCAGAACAATGTCAACCGACCGCCCATGTCCGCATCCGAGCGGGAATCGCAGCCATACCTGCCCAGCCGCGGGGAAACGGTCACGTTTCTGCCGTTGGAATTCGGGTAGATGACGAAGATCAGCGCGCCGGCCATCGCCTTACCAATACCCGTCGCAACCCATCCGGAGTCCTGCGACCCCTTGATCTGGATATACGTGTCGTTGCCCGACGAGGGGAGGTTGACCGCGGCGCATACGTCGCCGTCGCCGGAGGCGCAGAAACTCGAGATTTGTGCGAGCGCCGTGGTAGCTGGCCGGCGGACAGTGTCAACAGCGCATTCGAGCGGAACGTTTGGGGGGGGGGGGGGGGGGGGGGGGGTTTCCATTGTCCATTTTCTATCCGCTTGCTTTTTTGGCCCACTACGAATCATATAATAGCGACGGAATTAGTTACGTCGCTACTTACTCGCGTGCTCTGCTCCCGCCGCATCCCTCATCGACAGGGGCAATTGGGCCGACAACTCTCGTCCACGAGTGTGCATCCCACCGTCTCCGCCACTGGAGCGGCACGACGGACAAGAATGGAGTAGGCATAGCAACAGTCGGTGGTGCTTGTTTCCATTACTCGTATGCGACCATCGCTGATTATTGCGAGCCTGGAGTTAGACTCCAGGATTAAGGAAGGGAAAAGAGATGCCGCAAAACTCAGCGAAGTTATGGGAGTCTAGTAGTTATGCGCAGACTACTAAGCACACCTCAGTCGCTGCGAGGGCTAGAACTCTGGAGCAACATCCTCTTTATTTATTTTTTTGTTTCATTTACTCGCATGAAGAGAGACCATTACTGATCACGGCGAGCCTGGCAAGAAGCCAGGATTGAGGAAGAGAAAGGGAGTGCACACTTCTCCGAAGGGCCATATCTAGCTAATCCCATATCCCATATCCCATATCCCGAGCACCAACTCGAGAGCAGATGACCCAGAACTCTTCCCGGGCATGAGGACATGTGCAATACTAAGTCCTGGGAGGTTTGTCGACCGTCCACGTCTAGGAGAGTTTAGAGGCAGAATCCCAACAACTCTCCCGATTGGGTTTTCCATGGCTTCGCACCAAGCCATTGGACAGCTTCAGTCGGGCCAGCCAAGTCTGACTCGGCGAGACTGTCCGGACTGCTCCGAGGCCTTGCCCGAAGGGGGGCGGGCTCAGTGGTCCTTTCACTCGCATTCCCAATGCAGAGCGAGCGCGCCGGGATGGGGGAGTAGTTTAGGATGGCATACTCTAGGCCATGGGCAGTTCTTCGTGGCATGTCCAAGCCGGGCAGTTCGTTATAGCCGGTCTCGAGTCCGGGGAAATTGAGGACTTTTCCAGTCGGGATGAAGTTTCCCGGCATTCCTAAGTCAGGGTAGACTGCGCAAACGAAAGAGCTGCTCCACGGGGGGGGGGTGTCAGGGACGGTGTTTGGGCTCTCTCGGTTCAAACTGGAGGTGAAGCTTCTGGAGAGCGTACCTCGGAAGGCTGCAACAACCACGGACAGCGCTCGGTCTAAAGTCCCTTGCCAAGAGAGTCGAAGCTGCTGGCTCAATGCGCGAAGGAAGTCCCCTCTGAAGCCATTGCTGCAGCTCCAATACGGAGCGGGTTTTATGGCTTCTCGCGCCCCACAGCCGGCGGTGCAGTACATGCAGCGAGTGAGCGAGCGGACTTACGGCGACGAGTGATCCACCGTGGTGCGGTCCGCCCCACCTGCCCGCCCTGCCCCGCCTGCCCTTTGCTCCCGTCGATCCCGACGGTGTCTCACCCCGCCGGCCCTGGTAGTGGCAAAAAGGACTCGCCATTGGACTGCTACTGGTCTCCACAGGATATTGCCATGCCTCAAGTGCCCCCCCCCCCTCCCTGGCCGCTCACGTATGCAACTGCCTACTCGGTCTCTCTCGCTCCCTCCCTCTCGAGTTTTTTTTCTATGCGCTCGAGTGGTCGATTACCTGCATGGTGTAGCGGCAGCGTAGTAGTATGTATCATGTGTGTACGTATGGGATGGTACGCGCACACGCATGTCTTCTTGCCTGACGATTGTACATACATCCATACACTCGTGCTGTGTATGCGGTTGGGTGGATGGCTGGATGGCTGGATGGCTGGATGGCTCGCTCACATACGTCGTGTCACCACGACACGGAAACATCCAGAACCGGTCTCCTTTGTTTTTTTTGTTTTTGCCACCGCTCAGACTTGCGTGGTTTTTCCCCCCCCCCCTTTTTCCCACCCGAATACGAAACCCCAAAAACACGGATGTATGTACATAGATATGTATTATGTATGTACATACCATCTGGCCTTTCTCTCGACGGCACACTAGAGAGTATGTACATACTCGCCTTCACGCACTCTCGAACGGGGCGGGAAAGAAGGTGGGGAAACGTGGGGGATGCATCCGGGACGATCCGAAGGATTGCAACGACACGGGCCATCACTCGACTCGACTGGAATTGTCCGCCCCCAATCCTCCCGACCGAAAACCCCCCGAGCCCATCTCGATGTGATCTCCCGAAAGCTAGGTTTTCGCTCGTCTCGTCAGCTCATCGTCATCGTACGTCAACCGTGAATGCGGCGGACGTATGTATCTGTGTCAACCCTAGCTCTTTGTCCTGGGAAAACAAAAAAAAAAGAAAAAGCGGTGGTGTTGGGTTCCATATTGTTGGTCCCCCCCCCCCCCCCACCCCAATTCCCTCAGCCCCGCGGACAGCAAATGGGGTTTTCCGTTTCGAGCCGAAGGGGGAGGAGGAGGATTCGCCGTTCAGACGCAGAATTCGGCTCCGTACATATCAATAACCTCTAGCAGGCCTAAAGGAGATATCACACACACACACACACGGAAGGTGGTGATAGAGAAGGAAACTAAGGGTTGGTATTGTGACCCTGTGATTGGCTGATGTGGGTAGCAAGATGAAGACCAAACACGCACAACGAAGAACCGCAGAGGCTGACTAACCCTCTGCCTCGCCGCTAATCCTCCCGAGTTCCTTACACACAAATTAGATAGGCTGCGCCCAATGAATTAAGCGCCTATTGCCTCCCTCAGTACGTACTTATGTATGCGCGTACCTGGACACATATGAAGATATGCAGACGGGGTGTTACTGGAGCCCGGTGGCCGACCGCCTCAGCAGTGCACCACATGCATAGGTGCATACCTATCTACCTGCACACGTGCATCAAACTACATGTGTACATACGTACATACATACATACGCCTATCCGACGTTGATCTCTGCGGTTTCAGCGTCACGATAAGTATGCATGTACATGCATACATTCATACTTATGTACGTATGCACGGAGCGGATGGCTACCTAGCTGAGTAGTTACATGCAAACATGCCACCTGCCGAAGTGCCTCCCGTGAGGATTTGTTATTATTATTTTTTACTTTCTTGGCGCTTTACGAGAGATTGAGGCGCGGAGTGCGGAAGAGGGCGGCTTACTAGTACATCCGGCCGTGCATGGTTGCCGTTGTGCTTTTTTTTTTCTGCGACGGTGACCACGGACGGAAAAGCGGGCGGGGCGGCGGGGGGAGGGGCAAGATGCGGTCTGCCGATGGTTTGGCGGCTCTCCGAATGCGGGATGCATGCACGCACCGGCTGTTGCTGCTGTTGGTGATAGATATCTATCTAGGCGGAGCCAGGCTGGCTGCTGCTCAACCGGGTCGGCACGCGAACGCTCGTCGACATGTGCATATCTAGCTCGCAGGTCTGCTGTCCAATGTTCTGCTTTGGGCGGCGGCGCTTACATACGCACATGTTTGCACGCTTACATACGCACATGTTCACACGCTTGGGGCTAGAGCCGTTGCGTATGCATGCAGGAGGCCTGGAACCACCGGCGGCACACAGGTAACTAACAAGTATCTACCAATCCGTCTATCTAGCGGAACGCCAACCAGCAAGCAAAACGCAACCACAGGTGCACGTGTTGGGTCTACCACGAACACGACATGTGCAAGCTGCGGGTTGGCGCTCCACAACGGATGGCGGACAACGTCTGGACAACCTGCAACCCGCAACACCGGCAACAGCAGGTCCAGGAGAAACGACGGGAACCCTTTCATTCCCCCCCCGCCCCCCACACACACGAGAAAGTAGGTACGGCTTCCCGCATCCTCAGCGAAAGGAGGGAGAAGAAGACAGCGCTGACGACATTGCTAGCCGGTTAGTCCGCCGTGACGGGTCCCCGTAGAGCCCCCCCCACCGAGGATTGTCGGACCGGAAGCAACCGCGGGGGGTTCGACGACAGGACAACCCGCTGGGGGGGGGGGAGAGAAGCAGCAGCAATCACTATAGCTGGCGGGGCCGCAGCACACTCCAGACACCCCGTCGCCAGAGAGATAACGCAGCGACATTCGATGCGGCGGATCGGGGCTCCGTTGGCCGGCGAAGCCATCCGGCAAAGACACTTCTATCGCCATCTAAGACATGTAACATCCAACATCTCGGTTTTTTCCCGATGGCGTTCTCTCCGTTTGCTTCGCGCGCTGGAAATGTGATATCCGTCCATCGTGGGGGGAGTGGGCGCAGGCCAGGCCACCTACCTAGGTACTTTACTCCGTCCGCAGACCCGAGGACCGCTGACCGCTACGTAGGCCCAGCCCCGTACCCCACAATGCGCCGTGTCCATGCGAGCATGCTCGTGCTTGCGGGTCTAAGCACGAATACACCGCCGACGTCATGTACGACGGTGACACTTCCGGGTGCCCTGCGGCGCGGTAAGCTGTGCTTCAACACTGGCTGGCCTTTCCGCCTAGAACGACGGCAACGAAGGAACGACGGCCGGCCGGACATTGCCGTCTCCGCCCACCTCGCCCCGCACGGGCATGTGCTGGCTGGAAGGATGGAAGGATGGAAGGAGGAATGGATGGATGGATGGATGGACGGATGACGGTGACGAACCTGTGTTCCGCATGCCGTCAGCGAGTTGGGAGCTAGCCCGGCGGGCCGGGCGGCTGCTCGCTCGCCAGCAGCTCGCTGCCTGCCAGCCATTCGTTCCGCGTCCGCCCGGCCCGTATCCGCCCGCGCACTTCGCGATCGACCCCTCCCCCCTCGTCTCGCGCCCCGGGAAGGGATCCATTCCGTGCATGCGTCGTCCAGCACGGCTCCGCACCCCGAGCCCCTCGGTCGCGTGGTCGCTGGGCAGGATGCAGACTGTCGGGCGGGGGACGGTGGCCGGACCTTGACTGGGGGTGGGGCGACAGATAGATTGTTCCATGCACTCCGCCTCAAGACGTCACCGGAAAAAAAAAAAGCCAATATACTCCGCACATATTACTCGACATTTCGTTTCCGATGGCGATTCGCTTGTCAACCCCCCCGCCCCCCCACCCCACCCCTCACCCCGCCCCTTTTCCCCCCACGATCGCACGGCAAGGTTAACTGGTCGGTAGATGGATATGGGCTCAATGTATGCACACCCACTCCAGACGACGATCGGAGGAGGGAAGGTGGGGGAGGGGGGGCGGAACCGGAGTGGGGCAGACCACCACCACCGCCCCGCGCGTGGGAGAGAGCGCGATATGTCGTTAGAATACCCGACAACGACCTCTTGCTGGGGGCGGCGGAGTGCGCAGCGCGGTGCAATCTGACATGCACGTACGTACATTGCAGGAATCTCTGGGGCAAGAGGACATATCTGCATACATAGGTGCTGGGGACTTGGGTGAAGCAGATAGACGCAGCGCGTACATAAGGATGCAGTGCGATCACAAGGATAGCTGTTAGGATACATGTGCTATATACCGATAACCGAACAAGGTGTCGCTGTTGGCCGCAAGCATGCTCACGTGACGGCTTCCTGGAGGTGTAGTCCAACGCACACATGCGCGTACAACGCATGCGGCACGGACGGGGCCTGTCTGCGCTCCAGCCGCTCGTAACGTGACCGCTCTTTGGACACTCGTCTGCGTCGGCCGAGTGGTTGGTGGGCTGGCTTCTTCCGATAACTAACTATGCATGTAGAAGGGTAGAAGGCAGAGGCCATTGTACATAGTGTATTCCATCTATCTGTTCCGTGTTGCTATCTGCTCCGCCTCAAAGCGGAGAGGTATGTACAGTACTACGTGACCGGTTCTCCCCGCTGCAGCCGGAAGGTGGCTGCGTACCCAGCACTCTACAGCGATACGGGTAGAGTGGAGTACCTAAGCACATACCTGCGAGCAGCTATAGTTGGAGCGGAGTGGATGCACAAGGCAGGTATCAGGTATACCTATGTTCGGGCATACTCTATGTATGTATGTATGTATGTACATACGTATGTATGTATGTATGGCTGATCGGATGCAGGCTTTCCCACACAAGGAAGCAGCCGGGTAAGCTCGTCGACGACTTCTCAGTGCGACGTTCTTGTCGGTGTGGGGGAAGGAAATCCGCCCTAACTAAGTATGTGCGTACATAAGCATGTATGTATGTGTGTATGTAGATATGTACATAGAGTATGGGCTGGATGCCACAACTATGTACGTGCATATATCTAGAGAGTTATCTGTGTATCTACTGCACCTCTGCAATCCGGGTACTACTACCGGCTCGACTCGACTTGCCCCCATCGTACGCAAATAGATGCTGCCGGGGGGGGGGGGGGCTCGGCCTCGTGCTTGCATAGAGTAGATATATATAGTTATATATATACATATGTGTATGTGCTACATATCTACTTACACGACGCGACGTGACGTGACGCGACGTGACGTAGATCAATGTCGTGCGTATGGTCGCATCCGAGAGAGAGAATCCGGATCTCCCGAGCCCGTGACCCATTACCTAACTGTCCCAGGCAACGCAGCCCGCTCGATGCGAAGGACGCAACCTGCTAACCAAGTAGATAGGTCTGCTGCTCGGCTCCCCTCCCGCCAGTGCCGGTGCCCGTGACCTTTCTCGGTCGCGTTCGGCATGCGCCACGGCCTTGCAGCAAGGCTTGCCACACGCAGCCACAGCTTCAGGTCACGCACGTATGTACTCTACATACCTCCACGCACTGCAACACACACACACTCCCCATCCCCCCCAATCCATCCTCCATCATCCACCATCCACCATCCACCATCCACCATCCACCATCCACCATCCACCATCCACCATCCACCATCCACCATCCACCATCCACTCCTCCCACGTACTCCCTGCTTACTTCGTCCCTTGTTGCTCTACGTTCTTCCTACACAAACACACCGGATCGCCGTTGGACAGGATCGCCTACCGCTGACCTCCGCTTAAGGAGTCGAAATGCAGAACGACTTGCAGTGTCGAGCAAGGAACAGCTTCCGAGGCGGACTCCACCGACGCGTTTACGGCGGGCCCGCGTATTACCGATGCCTCGAAGCGGTCGAGAAGACCCTCACTCTTGCCCGAGCATCCATCGCGCATGCCGAAAGGCCCCACTCTTGACACCCCCGATATAACTATGCACATTCCTACGCACCACACAATGCGCACACCCACTGCACACTGCACTGCACACTGCACGCTGCACGCTGCACGCTCCACATGGGTCCAATCACGGAGCCCCACCCCCTCCATCCCGGTCGAGGGAGAGATCTGGTAGTGGGGACCGTTCGAGTCGGTCTCGTCGCGGAAGAACCGGGCGTGTTAAAGTGCTCTACGTATCTACGTATGTGCGCGCGAGACACGGCTCCTCCGATGCACGTGCCTACGCCCGTGAGATGGATGCGACGGCATCTCCCCCCGCTGCGCACCGGAGGAGATCGTAGGGCTCGCCCCTCCCGGCGTTGGTCCATGGCAAACACGCCCTGTCCGACTCGAGTGTGCCCGAGCCGCCCACGCAGCCCGGGGGGAGGGGGAGGGATCGATCCATCGTTGACGGCTGGCCGCGGTGTCGGTGCATTCATCCGGCGCGTGTGTATCTATGTACTTAAGGGCAGTTGCTATGGGGTGGGGGTTTGCTTCGGGTCCACCTCTAGTCGACATAGCCCGCCTGCAGGTGGCACGTTGAATGTATGTATGTCCCCGGTTTATCGCAAGACGAAAACAATAACAATAATAATAACAATAATAATAGTAATAGTAATAGTAATAATAATAATACAAAAAACACCCTACCACATGACAATTCTGGACAACGGTTTCTGCCGCCCTGTTGGCCAGAACACGGTGGGCAAACGGAGAGTTGGAGTTGGAGATGAAAAAAAAGCAAAAAAAGCACCACCGAAGAGCAATATCAGTGCGTCGCCACAAGCTTGAAACATCAGCTCCCCCGGTGGATGGGAATTACCCTGGTTCAACAGTCTGCCGGCTCTGCGGGCGCTACTACCTGATGCTGCTGCTGCTGCTGCTGCTGCTCGCTCTCATCCACTCGTCTCCTGTGGTACAGCCGTAGCCTGTGTATCGCTGGGCATTCATGCCATCGGGTGGCTAGGTCGGTGGACCAACGGTCTGATCATTCCAGAATACGATTACCGTGGCTGCAACCGTACATGTGCACTAAAAATGCAGCCGTCGGGTTTCGCAACGGCCGCCATCCCACCGACGGCAGCCGGTCCGGTCCGTATGCAACGGACATATCTCCACACATGGACAGTTGCACCGCCACCGACCAGCCAAAGCTTTTGGGGCCAGCACTGCCCGTCGTACCGTCCATACTACATACCAGACAGTGTTTCGAGCCGATCCTTGCCGCTGGCCACGACGGACGACGAAGCGTGTAAGCCGTCTCCCCAGCGACTGCGCTCGGGCTCTCGTTGCATGTTGGACCGGATTGTGCTCACCCCTTTCCCCCCCCCTATGCGCAACCAACGATCCACAGCCCTGTCGGCGAGGGGGCTACTAGGCGAGGCAACCTTCGGTTGCGGCGGTTGTTTCCGACGCTCAGCGGGGCACTTATTGGCGTCTATAATACCGGGGGGGGTGGGGGGACCAGCCACCGCCATGCATGCTCACCGACGAGACTACGTACATATGTACAGATGCCAGGCATCAATCCGCCCTGTTGGGGTTGGATTTGAAATTGGGAGGGGAGATATGTACGGCGGGGGCTGTTTCGGAAACCCGCACTCCACCGGTGTATATATATATATATATATATATGTACCTATACGGTTAGCTATGCATCGGCTGCGTAGCGAGCGGGACAGGCCTGGTTTGTCAGCGAGGAATACGGGCGAGCAGACGGCAGGATCGAACGTCCAGCACACATCCGGGTCCATTCGGTGCATACGTGGAACAACAGCACGGGAAAGCAGCTGAAGTGGAGCCCCTCCGTCCGTCCGTCAGCAGTGGGATCAACCCTCCTACCCTACGCTACCCTACCCTACGCTACCCTATGCTACCCTACGCTACCCTGCCCCACCCCACCCCAACCCCACCCCAACCCCCCTGGCCCACTCTGCCCCACCCCGCCGATGTATGCACCGTGCGTTTGCCATCCAGCGGCCGATCACTCTTGATGGTTCGTCCGGCTCGCAACGGTAAAAGCCCAGCCTCGTCCCCCCCCCTCTCCAAGAGTGCTCACTGCATCCCGGTCTGGCCCCATTCCACGGCGATGCCCCAGACGTGCCGTGTGCTCTGCTCAGTGGAGCGGAGCAGATTCATGCGGTTGGATGTGGGCACATACTGTGGGTATTTGCAGGTATGTATTAGGTACCAGTTACATGCGCCTTCCTTCCGGCCAGGCGGCCCGCAGCCTCGCCCTTCGCTGCGCGCACGAAAGCAGGCGGGCAGCTACATAGCTAAGGTATCTATTCGCCAGCCGGTCTTCCACGAGCGCGTTGGCAACTTCGCACGCACGCACGCAGAATTCTCGGGTTGGCTCTGCTTGTGACTACGACTACGATCTGCCGCTGACTCGCTGCTGTGTATTTACAGTACTTATGTACTATTATTACTGTTGTTGTTATTTATATTATTTATTTTTTAAAAGAATTTAGGGGTGAAAAAGAGAGAGAGGAGAAAGAGAGGGGGGCGGGAATTGCAGCGGAGCGGGAGAGGGCTGGAGCTTGACATTTTTATTTTTATTTTATTTTTTTGGGTTTGGCCGACCGGCAACCCCCGTTGAGGATGGGGCATTGCAGATCGGATTGGATGTGCGGAGACGGAGGAGCAGGCCTAGTAGAGGCGGCTCGGATGTGCGGCCGAGCGGCTGGTGGGCTACGTATGTATACTTAGTTATCCCTTCTCGTGGCTGCCATGTTACGTACGTATGTAGTACCTCTCTGCATAGATAGATAGATAGATAGATACATACGTACATACATCATACATACATACATCATACATACATCATACATCATTCATACATACATACATACATCATACATACATACATACATCATTCATACATATGTACATACATACATAACACACAGCTGGAGCGTGGGTGTGGTGCGGAGTGATGTAAGCGGGCACCAACAGAAGCGGGCGGAGACACGGCGGTGGGGCTCGGCTGGGGCTCGACGAACGACGAACGGCGATGACGAACGGACGAACACACGCACAAACGGCGCAGCCAGGCCGAAAGCGGACCGGGTGGGTATCCCTAGCATAGATACATAGAGCGCGGAGAGAAGGAGGGCGACGACGCTACCACCACCTCACCACGCCACCACCACTACCACCACCACCACCACCACCACCACCACCACCACCACCACTAGGACTTGCCGCGCACGCGCAAGGGTAGCTTAGCTTCGGCAGTTCGAACGGATGGCTCGCGGATCACAGACAAAACCCACGTTGCGCACCACACCGACGATGCGGTGTGGTGTGGTGTGGTGTGGAGTATCTAGCAGGAGGAGGAGGGGGGGTTGGCGTGTGTCACCCCGACTCGCCGCACCGGGCACCGAGCACCGCACACGGCCCAGCTCGAAGCGGGACCCGCGACCCATGTCGTCGACGACCCGCGAGTCGGGCTGGCGACTGCTCCAGCTGCTTGCTAGCCAGCCCGGGCTGTCTGTGCCGTACTATCGGGAGCCGCGTGCGTGCAGCTGTGTCGACTGGATACATGCATGTGTAGCCGCCCTGTCTTGCCCCTCGGAGGCACGCAGAGGCCGTGCGTGCGTGTGGCAGACGAGAGCGCGCACACGCGTGCCGAGGCTGCTTGCTTGCTTGCTTGTTTGCTTGCTGCCTCACATCATCTGATGCGGCGTCGTTTCGGTCCCTTGCCACACCCCTCCTCCTCCGCCACCACCACCACCACCACCGCATCCTCCTCCTCCTCCTCCTCCACCTCCTCCTCCTCCTCCTCCTCCTCCACCTCCTCCTCCACCTCCTCCTCCACCACCACCACCACCACCACCACCACCACCACCACCACTCCCAAGCCCGTGCTTCCGCCTCCCCCCGGGTCGGGTAGCTGGGACCTGTTCGGAAGTGAGCTGTCACCGCAAGAGCAACGTGCATCTCATTGTGCAGGGCCCTTCGCTCTGATCCCAGGTAACTGCGATGGGCGCCCGCTCCGGGATCTCGATGTGGCCCAGCTACGTGCTCCCATTGGTATCGATCTCGTTCCTATGTACCCAACACTACCCGCATGCTCGCTCCGTCCCTCCCCCCCTGTCCCTTTTCCTCCCTTTCCCCTTCCCCTTCCCCTTCCCTTAGCCTCTCTCTGCTCTGAGCCTTACATCCGTGGGAAGAAGCGGCTTCCCTGGTGCGATCCGTCCGGGGCGGGGCGGGGCGCGATTGATGGGAGGTGGGAGGGCGGGCCCCCGTGGTGGTCAGAGGAGGCGCTGTGGAGGAGGAGGGGCGCTGTTCATAAAAGGTCACGATGGCCCCCGCCGACTGTGGATGCAGAAAAAAAAAAGACAAACGAAACATATATCCGCCTGTCCCCGTCACAGTTGGAATCCCCCCCCCCCCATCTATCCGCCTCCAGATTCCGGCCCCTTTGGTGCGGCCAGAAGCTTCCTTCTTGTCTAGTCCCCATCTCGCGAAGAAAAAAAAAATAGAAAAAAAATAACAGAAAAATAAAATAAAAATAAC
>Ga0307516_10005966_pt1 | contig 14400 bp, 10 predicted proteins | sample 19_EM_MG_FD_203310 | JGI IMG/M metagenome (GOLD analysis project Ga0307516, IMG submission 203310) | Populus trichocarpa ectomycorrhiza microbial communities from riparian zone in the Pacific Northwest, United States - 19_EM | ecosystem: Host-associated > Plants > Roots > Unclassified | place... | reverse complement strand
ATCCTCACCAACACTACCCCCAAACCCACATACAAGATCTAAGATTATTCCGCTGTGAATTATCGAAAGTAGCCTGATTACCTCTGATTCTCCTACACTCCGGTTACGATACAACCCCAGTGTCACAAAAACGTTCAGGTGTAACATTCCCGTCCTCACCCGCTTCCCCAACGTTACCGTTCCCGCTCCCCCCCTCCTTCACGCCCTCAGTCCCCTCCCCCGTACACGCACTACCGACAGCGGCTCCGCCAACCTTCTCCGGCTGCTCGTCCTCGAACTCCTCCCACCCCGTATCGACCGGTCTGTCCTCAAGAGCCCTTCCAGTCCGACACACTGCCGGACGCCCCCAACCGCTCGCCCTCCCCGTCGGTACTCGGTTGGGACACTTATATCACGGACCGTCGGTCGGCCCGGGGCTCCAACACGTCTCACACCCGATTCCCCCGCGGAGGAAATCTAGCAAATCGTGGTATTCAGGACAGGCAAGGCGAGCAGGGTCGGCGGGACGCCAGCCACCGAGGGAATAATCGAGGTGGAGCCAGTAGAGGCCGGAGGCACCGCCCTCGTCCCTTGCACGAGCGGATCCAGTTCTAGCCCCCCGCCGGAACGTCCTACGTCAGCAAACTCCGCAAAACAACGAGCTCAGCTGCTCTACGTTCCTCCGGCAATCAAACGCAGGTTCTTACTCCTCGCTCGTTACTACAGATTACCCACATCCCCTCCCCCTTCTCCAGACACCGCCACAGTGTTGAATTTTTTGCAGTCATTCGTACAGGTTAATAACAGTACTCCCCTATCACCGATCGCTCCCTGCCCCGATATTGAAGAACGCCTACTGGACGATACAGTCCGTTGGGTGAACGCTCGAGGACTTCCATTTGCTGATCCTCGGCTCGCCCTCGTCTCGCAGTCGCTACAACCTGTTTAGCAGGTAGCGCCGCTGCGTTCACAACCTGTTCAACAGGCCCTCGTCTCGCAGTCGCTACAACCTGTACAGCAGGTAGCGCCGCTGCCTTCACAACCTGTTCAACAGGCCCTCGTCTCGCAGTCGCTACAACCTGTACAGCAGGTAGCGCCGCTGCCTTCACAACCTGTTCAACAGGCCCTCGTCTCGCAGTCGCTACAACCTGTACAGCAGGTAGCGCCGCTGCCTTCACAACCTGTTCATCAGGTAGCCGACCACCGGAGCACCCGACGATTGCAGATCGAGTACGATCTTCCCGCTGGTGTTGACGCAGCACCGGGTTCACCTGGAACGGTCCTGATTCCAGTTCAGGTGGAGAATTCTAGCAAGAAACGAAAAGTCAGACTTCAACTTGTCGTGCCAGGGCCATCTGGAACCGTCGATCATATCAACGACCTCTACCAAGAGCCTATCTCAGAAACCGAAGAGCTTCCAGACGCCGAATACGCATTTCTACCAGACACCCCTCCAGCGAAATTCGAACTCCACACCGATCCAACCACCTCGGATTTTCCCACCTTTTCAAGAGATACCGAAATGGCTGTGAACACATTGGGACAGCGGACAACCAGTCCCGCTGGATCTCTCGACGAGTTTGACGACACCCCCGAAGATGTCGCGAGGCCCCCTCTTGCAATCGGAGGAATGTCGGCAGTAGCTCAGGGTAAGCAACCGGCTTACCCTCCGCACACCCATCTGGCATGGCATGGATACAGACAGCCATCGGTTATCCCGGAGTCGGAGGAGGATGACTCTATGGAAGAACACCAAGAGCTGCTGGCACCGGCGCTGCAGCAGCAACCGTCCCAGAGACAGCATCAGCCGCTTCAGCAGGAACCGCCGTCGCAGCAGCCTTATCAGCCTCGTCAACGGTATCAGCCAATTCAGCAACAACCGCCGCCGCAGCAACAACCAAGTCAACAGCAGTACCAAGTACAGCAGCCATTTCAGCAGTACGACGCTGCCGCCAGTATCGCGCAGTCAACCGCAGCCATGAACGCCGTAGCCGCGCAAATGGCAAATCTCGCAACAGTACTAGTGCAGAACCAGAACGCGGGTGGAAATGGGGCAGGCGCAGGGCTGGCTCGTCCTCCAGACGGTAATCACGGGCCTACCCTGAAACCAGGTGATGTAGCTACATTCGAGCCTCGGTCGCAGTCGGACGCGGATTCTGCCTCGCGTTTTATTGATTGCATCCGAGACGCGGTTGCCCATTACGGTGAGCCACGCACACGCGCTGTCCTGCGTCGCTGCTGTAAGGGCCCCGTCGCAGAAGATTGGATCGCCGGGGTATCAGACCACGACAGAGCACTGCTCCGCATGAACTGTAGCAATTGGACGGCCATTCTCGAACGTGACTTTATGCCATACCTCGCTTCGAGGCTCTCAACGGCACGCGCAGAGGTTTTTCGCTGGAACCAGGGTCGGACTCCCGCGGAGTACGTGGCTAAGAAGCTTCGGTTACTGCGCATGGCAAATGTGGTGCGGGACGACGAGGTAGTCGAAGAGCTGCATCGCGGGTTTGCAGCAGCACCCAATCTTCATCTGCACCTTGATAAGTACGTCTCAGAAATCGGGAACTCAGTTTCCGAGTACCGTCGGGCAGTCGTTCCCCTTCAAGTCTCCGCTAGACGTGAGGGTGACGGTACGCAGCCACGCATTGGTACGCGCCGCCCCCCTTTCCGCGACTCCTCTGGAAATTGGTCCTCTAATCCCAGCCAGCCCCACCTTCCAGCTACCCGCGGTGGTATTGGAGCCCTCGCTGCAGGCACTTCCGTTACCGGACCGGCAGCATCAGGCGCTACGCCACCGTTGAGCACTTCGGGTAGAACTGCGCCTCGTAGGCCCCGCGACCGTCTTCGCAAGTGCAAAAACTACCCGGAATGCGGGGATGGGGAACATTGGGATTGGCAGTGCAGTATCAAGAAGGCAGGAGGATCTGAATTGAAACGCGCATATTACGCAGACCCACAGAATTGGGAAGACGACGATAGTGGCGATGTGAACAAACTTTTATACGATAGTCTTGATCCACAAGCTGAGCTAGAGGAGGAGTACGAGCATGCGCAGAATGCCTACTTCGCGACGCGCTACCGCCAGGAGGCAGGCCTAGGTTTTCTAGGAACCTTGTCTTCGCAACGCCAGAAGCAAGCGCACTGTAGGAACTGTAATTCCTCTTTCTCCTCGAACAACAAACTCCATGAGCACCTCCGCACCCAATGCCTACCAGTGAAGAACCACACCGGCCAACCTATCGTAGTGAAATCAGACACTCCAGCCTCTACGAATATCGTGGAAGCTCTTGCCGATTTCCACTACGCTAAAACACTGTGGTACACCTCTCCGAATGGCAGTTCGCACGTCGTTTGCATCGATTCTGGCTTCGGGAACTCAGCCGTGGATGAGGAACTGCAGCGCCGGCTGTATCCAGACGCGGTGCGCTTGCCCCTACCAAAGCCCCGAGTGGTTGAGGGCCTCGGCGGGGCGGAATGTACCGCCACTCACGTAGTAATCATGAGGATTTTCATGAAAGGAACGGACGGTAGATTCGCCGAATTGGTTCGACCATTCCACATCTTCAAGGACTTGTCCGTCCCGCTGCTCATTGGAAATGACATCATGAAACCTGAGAAGTTCGATCTTCTCTATTCGATGAATCACTTGCGAATCGGCGCCTGTAATGGCATTGCGGTACAAATATCAGTGCACGCCGGCCATCGGTTCAGCAGGATTCCAGTCCGGTGTGCGGCAACTGTTAGCATCTCTTCAGGATCCTCGATGATTGTGGCAATCAAGTTTGGTCGTGCTATCGAACCAAATCAAGATTATCAGTTCACGCCAATCCAGACTCGCTCCGCTATATCGGGCGCAGGAGCCCCTCACTCGGTGCTACGTCACAATCAAAAAGAACTGCTATACACGAATTTCGCCGACAAGCCCTTGACGATTTTCAAGGGCACGGTGCTTGGGCACATTCGTTCCTTGGACACCTCTTCCAACGTTCCATGGGAGGATGCGTCTAAGGACATTAAGGCGCTATTCGGAACCACACGCAAAACTACGTATGCCCTGACGGACGCGGAAGCATTTGACCCGCACCAGACAGACGGGTCGGGTCTAGATGAAGCTGGTGTCGCCGGTGTTTTTCTGGAAGACACACGGCCGCGCCCGATACCCGCACAATCGAAGCATCCGGTTCCTGATAACGCGCTCCCCTGCGCTAGCGAGAGCTTTCAGAATCCCCGCTGGCTGCAGGAGGATTATGTACCTCAGTATGATCACAGCCTTCCGCCATACATTAAGGTTCCCGACGTTTCTACGTCGACCTGGGAGCAAGTCGTCATCAATAGGGAAGATGATATCTCTGACGCACAAATTACAGCTTTGGAAGGCTTAATCCGACGACACCGATGTATATTCAACGATGTTATGGGGTGCGTTAGGGAGCCCGAAGAAGATTGGCTACGTATAAACGTTCCTGCGGAATTGGAGGTAAAGCTCAAACCTACAGGGCTCTACCGTTTAACAGCTCGCGGACGGAAGGCACTTGACGAGCAGTTCGATCTCAACCGAGAGTATGGCCGTATGGCCGCACTCGAGCAGCCAAGCCCATGGGATTTGAAAGTTTTTGTGGTTTACCGAGGGACGAAGGCTCGTCCAGTGGTTGACATGCGCAAATTGAACGCTGCAATGATCGGGGATGCATATCCACTGCCACGCCAGGAAGATGTGATACAAGCAATGCACGGGATGCGCTGGTTGGGCTCCGCCGACATCACTTCGGCTTTCTACCAGCGATTGATCCACCCTGCTCACCGTTACCGTACGGCTATCACAACCCATCGTGGTCGTGAAATCTTTAATGTCTCTATTATGGGTGGAAAAACATCCGTCCAGCATCAGCAGCGGTTAATGGACACAAAAGTTATCCAGCGTCTATCCTGGCGTGGCGCCTCGTGTTATGTCGATGACATCGTTATGTATGCCCCATCATTCGCGAAGTTCCTTGGAATAGTGGATGAGGTTTTCAGTATTCTCGGAAATTTGGGTATCACCCTGAAGGCGAGGAAATGTTTCCTGGGGTTCCACTCTCTGGAGATACTGGGTTACCTAGTGGACCGCCTGGGGCTTACCACCGCGGAAGCGAAGGCGGACGCGGTCCAGAATATTCCATATCCCGCGACATTGGCCCAGTTGGAATATTTCATAGGTCTTACAAACTGGAACCGGCATCTGATTCCTTATTACGCCCAGCGGATAGCTCCACTACAGGCGTGCAAGACGCAGTTATTAAAGAACGCACCACCAAGCTCGCGCGGCCGGAAAGACTATGCCGCCCGCACTCCTGTGCCCGTGGATGCTGTTCTGGAGAAGGCTTACGGTGATGTAAAAGACGCTCTTGCGTCACGACCGCGTTTGTACCATGTCATGGATGACCTTCCCATATACGCTTTCCTTGACTCCTCAAAAGAGTACGGTACCGGTCTGGCAGTTTATCAGCTGACCGGCGACCCCAAGGTCTACTCGAAGTCACGGCTGGTTCCTTTACATTTCATGTCGAAACCGTTGACCGACGCAGAAACAAGGTATTGGCCGACACACCTGGAAATGTCCGGACTGGTATGGGCAGCCAAGCGCATGCGCCCATACATGGAGAGAGCCTTTGTCACTTTCATCACCGATCATCATAGCAATGTCGCCTTGTGCAAAATGCAGAGTATCGACACCTCATCCGCGGATAGGTCTAGTCTGAGACTCCATACGTGGGCTATATACTTGGATCAGTACCGAGACCACATGCGTGTGGTATACAGCAAGGGATCCAACCTGGAATGCCCTGATGCCTTGTCAAGACTACGCTATGAGATATCCTCGGAAGCAAAACGCCTACGTGAGTGGGCAGCCAGATTGGGAGTGCAATCGGAAATGGAAGAATTCGATATCCAAGAGTGTTTTGCAGTGACTCGCCTTGGCAAAGCGCGCGCGACCGAAGAGACGCCGGATTCCGCCGCGAAAGAAGAATTTGAAGGCATGACGGTGAGGCTGGTCCCAGCGTACGTAGAGAAACTCCGCTTGGCCACTCAGAACTCACAACGTATGCGAGCGATATATAATACGCTCAAGAACGAAGGCACCTACGACAGCCAGCTTGACGCAATTTCCATTCCAGCCAAATGTCAGTATGTACTGCATAACAATCTGTTGTATCTGGTCGACCCGAAGGACAAGCGCTTGCGACTAGTCCTTAGCAGTCAAGATTTACGCAAACAGCACTTGGCAATGGCCCATGACGAGACCCACTGTGGATTCTATCGAACTTTCAAAAGGCTCTCCGCCGTCTACTGGTCTTCCATGGCCAAGGATATTGCAGCATATCTCGCTCACTGTCCTGCCTGCTTGCTCAATAAGCCAGCGCGACACAAGCCCTACGGTACATTGTCACCTATAACCTCACCATCAGAGCCATTCGATACGATTTCAATCGATCTGGTGACGGATCTCCCGGTTTGCGTGCGTGAAGGTTTCACTAAACCGTTCGACACTATCATGACAGTCACAGACAAATTCAGCAAAGCCGTCCGATTCATTCCCGGTAGGAAGGACTGGTCCGCCATCGATTGGGCAGCTAGTTTTTACAACGACGTGGTACTCAACGGTTGGGGTTTCCCCCGGACAATTATCTCGGATCGAGATAAGCGTTTTCTCTCTGGGCTCTGGCAAGCACTGCTATCCTCCGCTGGAGTAAAAAGCCTTACTACTACAGCGTATCATCCGAGCGCTGACGGCCAGTCAGAGAGGACAAATCAGACACTTGAAGTTATGCTACGCTACTTGGTCAACTTGAGTCAATCGGACTGGCTCATCAAGCTTCTTCCGCTGCAAGCTGCCTGCAATAACATGGAATCAGCAACCACGAAGAAATCACCGAATGAGCTGATATATGGGAAGAAGCTACGGACGGCTCTTGAGGTGTCTACAATGACCTTACCAATGCCAGCATTGGCAGCACCATTACACGAGCTTAGGGCAGTAATGCAGGAGGAAGCGGCAACCGCTATTGCGATAGCACAGAAAGCCATGACCAAACATTATGACAAGAAGCATATCTCGCCGGATTTCTCCACCGGCTATGCCTTTCTACGTCTGGGCGCAGGCTATTCCATCCCCGCTATTCAGAAGCAGAAGCTTGCGCAGCAGTGTGTTGGTCCTTTCAAAATCCTTGAAGTAGTCGGAAAAGGAAAAGCCTACAAGCTCCAGCTTCCTCCCCACTATGGAATCCATCCGGTTATCTCGGTAATCCATTTAGAACCCAGTCCTGCCCCAGGATCAGATCCCTACAATTGGCCCGTTCCATTGAATGATGCCGCACCAGTAGTTGGTCCCGACGGAGACCCGGAATGGGAGATCGAAGCCATAGTCAACAAGAGGACCTCCAAACGAGGAAGACGGAAGAAGACCGAGTACCTCGTTCGATGGAAGGGCTATGGCCCCGAATGGGATTCCTGGTATGCTGAAGACGACTTGACGCACGCTCAAGAAGCGATAGCCGATTTTGAGTCCAGTATCCCGATAGTACGCCGGAAAGCGTAGCTCTTTTTGAGGCATACTATCGAATTGTCCCTTTTTAGTTCGCCGGGGGGCGTTGCCTTTTTTCGGTGTAACAATCAACAAAAGTCTTTTGTGTGGATTTGATGATTTTTTGTAAAATGGTTCTTTTGCTTTCTTTTTTGCTTTTTCTCCGCTCAGTTATGTCTCCCTTGCGCTTTCGCCTTGTATACCACTTTGTTTGTTGTTTGTTTGTCATAGACCCGAGGGCGGAGTCCAAATGTTGGGGGCGACTGTGACCCTAACCCGGGCACGCTGGCAGCATCCTCGATTATCGCCCTTAGGCAATATCCTTGGAACAGCACTGCGCGGGTAACCGCTGCACGTAAGACTGTTTGACACTCGCCACGCTCCTAGCGGCTCCGGTGTTAAGCCACCAAGTCCGGCCCGAGGCGGCCCGGAAGGTTAAAGGGAAGTTTGACGGAGTTCCATACTCCGAGGGTATGACTCAGGATTAGGATGAGTAAGCAGGGGGGCGAGCCGGATATATAAACAGATAGCTCCCCCGCTCATGAAAGAACAACTCTCTTCTCTTCTTTATTTTCCTCCCCATTCCTCTCGTGTCTCCTCTCGTTCCGTGCATCGTAACATTGGCTGATGCAGAAACCGTCCTCCATTTTCTCGATCTCGATACCTAGGAATCTTCTTGCCGGTCCTAGATCGCTCATCTTGTAATTTGTATGGAGAAGCTGCTTGATTCGTTGTCCTTCGGTTCCCTTGTATGCAATGAGAAGATCGTGTCATAAAGAAGTAGCAGGACTCCTGGCTGGAGGTAGAGATTCTGGTCTTCAACCGATTGCTTGAATCCTATAGAGTGTAAGAAGCCGTCAATATCTTCGTACCAAAGCCGAGGAGCTTGTTTTAATCCGTAAAGAGCTTTCCGAAGGACATGCGACTCAGCCTTCATTGTAGTGCTCTCAAGCCACTCGATTCCAGGTGGTAGAGACATGCGGATATTGTCTCGGTCGATCTTCGGGTTCAGAAAGGCAGTTACCACATCCATATGGTCGACGTTCCAACCATGCTGTGCTGCGAGTGCGAGTAAGATCCGGAAGGTTGCCAGTTTTGACACAGGAGCGTAGGTTTCGTCGTAATCAATACCAGCCTTCTGCTCGTAACCCTTAATTACGAGTCGCGCCTTATATCGAGTGGTTCCGTCAGGATTGATTTTCCTTTGAAAGATCCATTTGCAGCCGATCGGTTCTTGCATGGGCTCATTTCTGTGGACTCGATACAGGTTTTCTTCGACAGTATCGAAAGTCTGATTTTCAATTAGCGCCTGCCATTCCTGCTGCATCGCTTCTTTCCACTTCTCAGCCTGAGGGCTTTTCAGAGCAGCCTGGTAGGTGGCAGGTTCGTCTTCGTCTTCAGTAATCTTCGATGACTCGACTTCGGCGGTATTGAATGTGAAAAGCGCTGAGGCTGAGCTTTCTGTAATTCCAAGCATAAAGAAAGCGGCCGCAAGGTTCTCTGAAGATCCCAGATCACCCCCTGCTTCGGAGGCCTTGACTATGATCGCTTCGTTCGTCCCGAGTCGTGACTTACTGCGCGTTCCAGCAGAGACATAATCAGAGTCTAATCCATTATTAGCAACCTGCAGTTCATTGCTTTCAATCTGATTTTCAGCTGTTTCAGCAAATATATGGCCTCAGCTTCTCCCTTTCAGCATTGCCAGGTTCGACTCAGACTTGTCAACACCGAAAGTCAGTGGACTTTTGTCAGGATTTTCTGAGTAATGATTTGTCAACACTGAAAATCGGTGGGCTTTCTCATACTCCTTCGCCCTACACAGATATCTCCTGAATTCGGTGCTTGCTCACCCTACAGAGATATCTGCTGAATTCGGCGGCCTGGGTTACCTCCTGCCAGCAAATCGGCTGTGACAATGGGAGCCCCTTCCATTCATAAGACGGGTACTACTTATCTCTCCGCCAGCAAATAGGCTGTGACAACGGGAGCCTCTTCCGTTCATAAGACGGGTACCACTCATCTCTCCGCCAGCAAATCGGCTGTGACAACGGGAGCTCCTTTTGCTCGGCAACTCATAAGGTTTTTCGAGTGAAAGTAAAGACGGCAAGATTTCGGGATATAGACTTACTACCAGTGTCTTTTATACCAATTGAATTATCCGTTCTCTCGACGGTCATTTCCTCAACTTGTTGTGGCTGATCTTCAGTCTGATCCGGAAACTCGACAGTTTCTTCGTGTTCTCCTGTGGAACTTGCAAATGCGTCTGCATTTTCGTCAAATACGACACTTGAGCATTCTACCGCTCTTCCGGCCTTTCCTGAGTTGAAGTCCCAAATTCTCCAAATCTTTGTTGTGTTGTGCACATATCCCAACATCATTGAGGGATTGGACCGACTTCCGAACTTCTTTTCATTTCGCTGGGCGGGTGGTATGTGTTTGAAGGCTCGACATCCAAATCGACGGAGGTGTTCGATAGGTGGAACCGTCCCAAAGAGTGCTTCGAAGGGGGAGCAATTGCCTGATAGGCTCGAAGTCGGAGATCGGCGGTGAAGGTAGCATGCCCTACGAATTGCTTCAGGCCAGAACTTACTCGGCACGTTTGCTTCCCACATCATGCTCCTTGCCTTGGTATTGAGAGTACGAATCATTCTTTCTGCAACTCCATTTTTGTGTTGGGTATAGGGTGGTGCTGGTTCATAGGCAATGTCTTTTTCTCCCAAAAATCCGAGAAAAACGGAATTGTTGAATTCTCCCGAACCATTGTCACACCGAAAGCATTTAATGTGGAATCCACGCGCTTCGACCCAGGCATAATAGTTTTGAAACTTCGCTGATATTTCCTCTGCCGATTTCGTAACAAGAAAGTACACCTCTGTGTACCTTGTACAGTCGTCAATGTACACGATGTAGTATTGGTTTCCGCCGATACTTCCCTTAATGGGTCCGCAAAGGTCGGAATGGATGAGTTCGAATGGAATTGAAGTACGAGATGACCGGGTGTGGGCAACTCGCTGTTGTTGCTTTGTTTGGACACATGTTTGACACAGACTCCCTGGATCCGGTAGCTTCCACTGTGTTTTCAGTGTTGTTTCGAGGACACGTTTCACATCCACATAGTTAAGATGCCCAAATCGTTGGTGCCAAATATCAATCGAGTTGGAATGCTGGGCTGTGCTGTTGTAGGATCGTAGTTCAGTGACATATGCAGATCCTTTGATTGCGAGTGTGTAGAGTCCATCTTCAAGTCCGCCTTTTAGGACGCTCTTCCCTTGCGAGTCGGTGATACAGCAGACTCCAGATCGGAAGGTCGCTGTGAGTCCGGATTTGTCAAGTTGGCTGACCGACAGTAATGATATTCGGAATTCTGGGACAAAGAATGCTTCCATATCAACTCCTTTGAGCCTGACAATTCCCTTTTTGTTTGCTTGTACCGTGTTGTTGTCTCCAAGTTTTATTAACATCTTCGTCTCAGTGACCGAGGCTTTCCGAAAGTCTCTGATGTCATTGCTGTAGTTGTGGGATGCACCAGAGTCGATTACCCAGGTTCCGAGTCTTGATGTTGCCGATCGATGTGTTGCTACCATTACCTCTGTGCTGAGAGAGGTGGAACCCTCATGTCATTCCGAGTTGTTGGGTTCGTTATCAATCAGATGACGTCCGTTTATCCTATCCAGTTTGTTTCCGTTTCCTCCGGATCCGGATCCAGCAGGTCCGTCTGCTCCAGGTCTGCCAGATGATTCTCGGTTCCTGGATCGAGCTGCCTGACCTCTCCGCTTGATTTGACAGTCTCTCTGGGTATGTCCCTCATCTCCACAGTAGTAGCAGATGATTTGGTTGGATTCACGTTTCCGTTTCTTGTCGTCCTGGTTCTTCAGTTTCCAGCAGTATTCGGTGTCATGGGAGGTTGCTCGGCAATGGGAACACCATTTGTTTCCCCTTCGTCGACCTTGTCCTTCTTTTCCTTTGCCCGATTGCTGACTATAGAGTGCATCCGATACGGTGTCTGGTTTCGTCATCATCGTTTTGTTGCGTTCGTATTCCTTTAAGGCATCGATGACTTCTTGAACCGAAATGGCGGCGCGAGATTGGAGAATTTCGATGGTAACGGAGAACATTGTGGGGAGGGTGGTGAAAATGTGGGTTTTGAAAGTGGCATCGGATATGGCTTCATCAGAACCAGCCAGTTGATTCTTGATTTCCATCAGCTGCGAGAAATAGGTCTGGATCGGTTCACCGGTGGTCGGTTTCAGGTCTCGAAATTTGCGGAGAAGCATCATTCGCCCAACCGCAGTGCTGACCGCATCCATTCGAGCAGCTAGTGTAGTCCACATCTGTGCCGGGTCGCTGATACCTTCCAGCTCGATTTCGACTTCTTGTGAGCAGGAACCACTGATTATGGCTGCAGCTTGTGCTTGACGATCCAAATAGTTGGTGTGCACAGTGCGTTCAGCAATAGCGGCAGCATTGAATCCAACCGGAATGTTCGGCTCTTCCTCTTGCCCAGTCACAATGCCCCACGCACGGATACCGTTGAGGATACGACGACAGTTCCACTTCCAGGTCACGTAGTTCGTAGAGTTGAGAAGTACGATCGTTCCGAGGGCATGCTTGTAGGGTTTATCTGACATTGTGGTTTTTGATTGAGTTAGTTCTGAAGAGGGTAGAGAAGTCAAGGTGATTGAGAGGAGACGTAGAAGAAAGGGCCGCGACTTGCCGGCCCCCGCGTTTATCGCTAACTCCCTCAGAGTTACGTTTGGCACGAGGATTGAGCGTTGTATGGGGCGGTTACGACTCCGGGCTCATAACCTTTAAAACTGGCAAAGATCTCCGGTGGAGGCGAGCAGACTTCCAGGCAGTGAGGACTCCTCAGACGCGTAGCGGCGAGGAAGAGCGAGACAGAGGGCTGAGGAGCAGTAGGTTTAGAGTTATTGATCGATAGTCACAGAGGAATGGCGAGAGCGTCGTGAGGGTGTTCGGAGCGGTATTTTCGTCTTGTTACTATCAAGAAGAAGAAGAAGGAAAGCAAGAGCTAAGTACAAAGTAACCGTGCCTTCTACGCTAGCCCCTATTGGGCTGCTTCCCCGCTTTCCTGCTGAGCACCCTGCTTGGCTCCAGACATTCCAACACCGTACGACAAGCAGTGAGAAGTATTTCCAACATTGTTTTTCTTGTTTTTGTTGTTGTTGTTTTTTTGTTTTTTTTGTTTAGGGGCGGCGCTTGTTTTATTGAGAGGGAAGTGGTTGTAGGAGGAGGATTCTGGGCGTCGTGGACACCACGCCTAGAGTGGCTAGCATAGCCGCTAGCATGCCTTCTAGAGTTTGTGGGATTAGCAGATGGCTGCCCTAAGGGCTTCTGTAGATAGACAGTCACACACTAGCGCTAGCACACGGACACTTGTATAAGTGTCCGGTGCTCCCCTCTTTAGAATGGACATGTTTCTCGTGACCCCTTATCAAACATGTGATTTCCTTGAACAGCGTCAAACGTATGATTCTCAAGGAGTGCCTGCCATTCCTGACGCATGGCTTCTTCCCATTCTCTTGCTTGAGGGCTCCTAAGTGCCGCTTCATATGTGGCTGGCTCATTCTCAGGCCCATTGATCGTCTCAATCTCATCTTCACCAGCTGGAGCTTCAGCATTTCTGGATTTGGCCATTCCAGCATTTCCGGTAATTCCCATAGTCAGAATAGCTGATGCAAGCCGTTCCAAAGACGTCCAATCACCCCCTTCTTCGTGGGCCTTGCGCATCACAGCTGCATTCGTCTCTAGCCTTGCCTTGCTTCTCGTTCGAGTGGACACATAGTCATCTGTTATCAATTTTGTTAGCCTTATTCTCTGTATTCTGTTTTTAATTTTGGAAAGGATGTAGTAGAAAAAATCAAATAAATAAACACAACTCCAGCCTTTCCTGGCGGGCTCAGCTTCTCTGGCTCCGCCTCCATAGGCTTGGCTTCCAGCCTTTCCCGGCGGGCTCAGCTTCTCTGGCTCTGCCTCCATAGGCTTGGGCTTCCAGCCTTTCCCGGCGGGCTCAGTTTCTCTGGCTCCGCCTCCATAGGCTTGGCTTTCAGCCTTTCCCGGCGGGCTCAGATTCTCTGGCTCCGTCTCCCTAGGCTTGGGCATCCAGCCTTTCCCGGTGGGCTCAGCTCCTCTGGCTCCACCTCCATAGGCTATTTTCCCCTCTTTTTTTTTTTTTTTTTTTTTTTTTTTTTTTCAACAGGCAATGTTCCACACTGTTGGGGAAAGGCAAGGACCGCTCGAAGTGGGGTGACGTTATAGATAGGAATTTCTTTGGTATCTTCTTCTCCGAGCAGTGTCTGCTGAAGGTGGGGAATGGGGAGGGAGGGCGGCTTATTCTTTTCTTTCTTCTTTCCTACTTACCTTGTGGGTCCGGATGGTCTTCAACAATTTCATAGCTTCTCTCTGTCTGCACAGGAAACCCAATATCCTTTTCTTCTTCCACGCTTCTTCCATGCGCATTCTCTTCTTCTTGGAATATCAAGCTTGCGCATTCTACTGCTCTTCCACTTCGTCCGGACTTAAAGTCCCAGATTCGCCAAATCTTTGTAGTATCATGCACATATCCTAGCATCATGCAGATATTTCAGCGGCTTCCAAACTTCTTCTCAGTTCGTTGTGCGGCTGGGATGTGCTTGAATACTTTGCCGCCAAATCGCCTTAGGTGCTTGATTTGTGGAACAGTTCCAAACAGTGCCTCGTATGGTGAGCGGTTTCGGGTTTTTTTTTTTTGTTTAATCATACTCGCTTTCGACCTATGTAGATCATGGCGGCGTACATTTTACCCGGTTTTCCTGTCCGCAGTCCGCGCGGTGGCGGCTCGTTGCAAGCTCCCCTTTGCCCTC
>Ga0307516_10005965_pt1 | contig 14401 bp, 14 predicted proteins | sample 19_EM_MG_FD_203310 | JGI IMG/M metagenome (GOLD analysis project Ga0307516, IMG submission 203310) | Populus trichocarpa ectomycorrhiza microbial communities from riparian zone in the Pacific Northwest, United States - 19_EM | ecosystem: Host-associated > Plants > Roots > Unclassified | place... | reverse complement strand
AATGAGGAAGATCTGGGATTAATAGGGGGATTGATCCGAGACAGAACAGCCACAAGAAGGGTATCAGGGGTCCAGAGGTCCTTGGGGGGTCACCATGCACTAAGGTGTAATGCATGTGTTCTAGTGCTGCTGAAGCGCAACCATGGGCTCCCTTGACGAGCTTTCTTCTGGGAAAGAACGAGAGAGGGTTCTTCTTCCTAATAGCACTCTAAAGTAGGGATATAACTGTCATGGTGCTGTAGGACGCCATCTGAAAGTAGGGAAGCAGATAGAGTACTGAATTTGACGCATCCAGGGAAGTGAGACGAATGACAGAGGAAGATGGACATGGCAAGTATCTGGGAGGAAGGGACCATAGGCAGAGGGCTCAGGGGACACAGAGATGGGGGGAATATCTCCATGGGAAATGAACAGATCCACATCGGAACTTGACAGGCAGATAGACCACGCTCTAGGCTCTCTGATGGTATAGTCATGTGCCTGATAGCTTTGGAAACGGTGGAGCTATTCAAAATATCAGAATGCCGGCACTGGGTGCCTAAAAATGACATTTGAGCGCTAACGTCATTTCTTCTCTTCTTTCCTTCGTTTCTCCATCAATTCTTCAGCTTCTTTGCTCATTCTGGTATGGGAGTTGGACTGCAGTAGATTGCATTCCTTTCTCATACCATAATGGACATTATTCCTTCAGTTTCTTCTGCTTCTTGGCAGTTCTTGTGCGAGTGATGACTGCTAGACGTCGGCAGTTGTCTCTTGCATCAGGATAATCTTCTTGTGCGATAGATGGCTACGATGAGGCTCCGTCGTGCTCATCCTTCACATCAGGATCATTTGATATTGACGTTATCTTCCATGTTCACTGTACCAAACCTGTTTGGTGTGTGACAGCGGTTTACTGACGTGGCTTATCTCATCCTTGATTTGGTCAGGGAGACCTGTATAGAAGTGATGATGCAAGGTGCCATTGCCATAGCCCCGAATCTGGGACATGATATGGTTGAAGTCAACCACGTATTGATTGGCACAGTGGTTTTCCTTCATGTGGAGGTGGTCAAGCTGGTGCTTGGTGTCGGCAACTGGGACATGGGGACCAAAGGTTGTTTGGAGTTCAATGATGAACTCTTCCCAATTGGTCATCCAGATCAGATGGTTGTGGGGGTCTCCTGCACTGAGTAGGTCTGGCTTGAACCATTTGAGAGCCATTCATTTCAGGTAGGATTGCGCAAATGTGACCTTGGTTTGGTCAGTATGAAATGCCTTCAGTCAGTCCTGGAAGTTGAGCTCACACTGGACTAAGAATGTATGCAACTTCTTTGGATTGGTCCCATCGAATGTGTCAGGTTCACGCACCTTGGTGTGAGACAAAGACTCAGATGAGCGCGAAGATCATGCAAGTCTGTTGATAGCAATGGAGAGGTTGTTAAAGATGACTAGACCGGCCTCATCTGGGTCGGGGATGCCATCAATGGGGTCTTCACTGCCATCATCTGGGTTTGGATTGTCAGGGTCATCGGGACCATCACCTCTGGGACCATTGTCACTGGGATGGTCATCACCTAGGTCATCACTGAGATCTTTGACGAAGGCCCCAGGTGGGCGACACTGAGCAGGGGAGGAGGCTCTCCAAGCAGAGAAGCCTTGGAATTGGGAAACAGAGTCAGGTGAGCACCTGAGGCTAGTCAGAGTGCTCAAGGCAGCAGCCCAATGAGTGTCAGATGCTGAGGGTTCTGGGTTGTTTGTGCAAGCAAGTTTGGATTGTTCTAGACATAGATGATTGTGAACTCATACAAGACTAGAGTTCAAATATACTGTCAAGACCAGTTCTTCACCGACCTGATCTCTACAAGGGGTCAGGGGGTCAGGGGTTGGCCTAGCAGTATGACCGAGATGCTATGTAGCATAGTCGTGCTTCCCGAGTACTAGGAAGGCCGACCAAGGGTTTATACGGAGTGTCCGAGGGTAAACAGTCAGTGACCAAGTACTTGTACGAGGACAGAGACGGAGAGTGCAAAGGAGAACAGATGAGAAGTATCTTATTTGATATTTGAACTGAAACTACAACAGACTGAGTATCTAGGTATTTATACTGAGTGGAATGGATGAGGCAATGTACGGGAGGATGGGATTACCAATGAATGACAGGCGCAGTCATGCTGCATGCTGAGTAAGTATGGTAAGTGTGATAACCAGATTACTGATAGGTAATGTATTAGTAATGAAATGGGACAGGGACATATAGTAACCGGAAACAAGAAAGGAAACATATTAGGTAATCAAACAGAGAGACAGATCGGACAATGTGCTCACCAATTGGTGGTGCTACAAGATAGAGAGAAACAAAAAAGGGAGTACATACAATAAATGGATGGCGAATGCGTGGATGCAATTGGGCAATAGGGTACAGGGTGATCAGATGTCATGGTTGTGACACCTATTTAGTCATTTGTGACTCTTGTCTAGTGTTGAGGTGCACCAGTTCACCTCACAAAATAGAATACATATGAACAGGTAATTTCTTGCATCGTCAGAGGGTCCCTCAGCAGCCTTTGTCACAAGGTTGAAAAGTTCCGCCTCCCACAGCAGGAGAGCTTGTCTCAAAAGAAACCTATGAAGACCAAGTTCATGGATACAGATCTTCCTTGTGGCACGCTTTCCATCTTCAAGACTCATCTCACCCTGATGTTCCTCAACTATATATCTTTCACTGATAACCCTTGGAAGGTCATTCCATATTTGAATGAAGCCCAACACCTCTGGCTGGTCTGCTTTCTGGACTCGAAACATGAAGTCTCTTACAAGGGTGAACCAGTTTTTTTCCTTAGTAAGTGTTGTAATTAGTTTGGGATATCTATCACTGAATCAATCAGCTTAAACAGAGAGTCTATGACTTCTGGAATGGCTTCGCAAGATGTGCAGAACTCACTGTTATCAATTTCTTTTGCCAGTTCCCCAAGTTTGGAAAGGATCCAAAATACATTTTGGCATATGTTGAATGGGCTATTCCAGAGCCTGTCACTTCTGATGGCAATGCTGCTCCCACCATCAGTGGCCCAGTTTGTCCCTCCATGTGGGAAGAGGTCAATAACACCAAACTGGACCATATTGTGAGTTTTTCTTTTTTTCTCTTGTCATAATTACAATGCTTCACAGATCAAGAGGGGGCCATTTTGTCACCCAGTCATCCTCAATACCCTTGCTTGGTATCTCAAGGCTGTCAATGACCTCCCATGCAAGTATTTGACAGGGGACAAGCCATGTGGAGCGCTTGCCCTATCCACTGTAGCAGTAAGTCTTTTCTGATCTGCTCATACGGTTATACTGACTTGGATATAGTCCGAGCGAGCATTTTGCCAATGGTCAATGGGTTATTGCATTCAACCACAACTCAAGCGTGATGATTCTTTCTCTGTATATGAATGGGGTCACCCAACTGCAGAAGTAATGGAATCAATTGACCTACTAATGGAAAGGCAGTGGGAGAAAAAATTTTGGGCACATCACAGCATCAAGGTCATTATCAGGTGGAATCTCATCAACTCACAGCCCTCAGGAATTGCACAGATGGGAAGTCAGGGAGAGCAGTCTGTGCAGCTCCTGACTCTGACTAGTCTAAGCTATTTCTTTGTCTACCATGTGTACAATGCCAAGGTTTTCAGAGTCCAGACAATTTTATTGATGAATGGACAGTTTTGAATGTATCTTGCAACACTGCATGGAGGTCATGGCCCTGATTTAATCTTTACAAGCTAGAGGAAGTGAAAGTGTATTACATATTGAAAGCATGGGTCAATCTGGCAACAAAGAAGTTTTCTAACATCCAGAATGGGTCTTGAAAGGAATACAGAAGTTAAAGAGGTTCATATTTAGTCATGGATTGCTGGCTTTTGCTAATGGTGTTCCCCTCAGTGCCTGGAAGCAAGCAGTGTACTGATGATTAAATATAATTTTACACCCCTTGCATTGCTAGAAGAGTTGCAATAGGTCTCCATTTGTGGTACATACTTGAAGCATGAGTGCAGTGACATGCCAATCATTGAGTGTAGACGTGATTGGTATCATAAGGAGGTTGGACACTTAGATGAAATAACATCTAAAGCAGTCTGAATGGTGGATCTCTCCATCAGTTCTGCATTCCTTTCTGATTTCCCACACAGGTGCAAAGCAGGAACTTACACTCGTGGACAAATCACAATATTCCGTCAGGCTTACACTTTGGGGAAAGCAAGCAGAAATGTTCGCTGCAGACAACTTCCTGTGATTGCTTTCAAAGGGGTCAAGGTCTCAGATTTTGGAGGTAAGTCTGGACCATCCTGCCATCTACTTGTCTCCTCACATTATTAAGGACAATCACTTTTGGTGATAAGTTCCAGTATCATGACCATCTCGCCAGATATCAAAGATGCTCACCTCCTTTGTGGCTGGTATGATGGTATTAGGGCAAAGAAAATATTCCAATCACATTCCAGTGCAATCATCTGGATCTTCTTTCACCAGATTTAATTGCACTGAGATGCAATCCCTTCTCAATGTCAAGCAATCCAAGCTTGGCATGTCTGACAAACCAGACTTTTTCTCAACCAAGGCTACAGTGATGCATATAAAGAGCAAGAATATTGCACATCCTGCATGCACTACGCAGGGTTATAATATGAAAGTGACAGAGATCAATGACGGTTGGAGGTGTGAAAAGTGTGATAAGACCCATCCGCAGCCTGAATACCAGTAATTGCATGTCTTCTGTAGTGTCCATGCATCTGACATCTCACCCCAGATACATTCTATCCATGACAGTAGCAGATTGGTCAGGACAGGCATGGTTGCAAGGATTCAATGACAGTGGTGTAGTCATCTTCGAGAACAGTGCAGACAAAGTCATTAAAGTCAAAGTATGTACTGCTTCAACCAGTATCTACTAGCTGACAGTTCTGGCCAAGGAACAAAGTGATTCCAAATACAACGCCTTGATGGTGCAGTCTGGTGGATGGATGTTCAATCTCAGTTGCCATGCTAAGCAGGATATGCATAACATGGGTCAATCAGCTTTTCTTGTTATGACTCAGAGACTCAGTATTTGTCAGGATCAAACTCATGTGAGATATGGAATATCCAAGATCAGCCCTTTGGACTATTATGAGGAGGTGAAACTTCTTCGTGACCTCCTCATGACGTTGCCTTGGGCGCAAGGTGCTTGATTGAATGTTCATAGTAATTACTCACTGTCTGTACCACCATGTGGGGTTTCTGCAAAATAATTATCATAAAATACTTGTAGCAATGAATCAAGCCATTATCTTTGTATAGTACTGTCAATGATTACTTGTCTGCAAAGCAAATGAATACCCTCCAGGGTAGCAGCAATGTCTGGCCCTCCATATGTGAACTGATAAACACAGTTGTGTGAACTACAACCACCGAACCAGTGGTTATGTGTATGTAGATGTCATGGAGTCACAGTTCATTTGTCAACAACAACTTTGGCAAGCTCACTGTTGTCCTCCAGAAGCTGATACCCATAGCAAAGATGTACTATGTTAATCATCTGTCATCATGGCTGTCTGAGCAAGATGACAATGAAGATGTGGAGGATGGAGGTGGGGATGGTGATGCAGGCGCAGTTAGATAAACTATGAGCAAGGTTGGTCCATTCACTTCTTCTTGTTCTGTTTGACCCATAGCAATGGCTAATTGGCATCTATCTCCAACAGCCAATGTGCAAGTGATCAGAACGTGTATCATCCAGTAAGTTTCTTTCTGTCATTGGCAAGCTCTCTTGGTTGATATAGGCATACAGTTTACCTACCTTCCATCCTACTTTCTCTTCGCCTTGTCATGCCAAAACACTTCTCTCACATGCCCACTGGACTGCAAACCAGAAAAAAGGTGTCTAAATCCCTTGGGAATGCCACAGGACCTTTGGAAGCAATGAAAAACTTTGGCATACTAGACACTGTGCATTTCTACCTTGCAGGCATCGGGGACGGTGGAAGGTGGATGTAGGTAAAGTTGCACTTCATTCCTCAAGCAGCAGGATGGCTAACAACTCTGCAAGCATGGTGATATCACAAAGGTGCACATCCTTTTTTTTTCTCTTTTCATCACCATGTTCCAATCACCTGCATGACCTATCTATTACTTTATTCATGATCCATCCACTTTCCTGCCAGAATACACAACCACAGTGTTCTTACTCAGAACACTCACATACTCAGCCAACACTTACATTCCACTGACCCACTGAAAAGATAAGAAAGGGTTTGGGTGGCTGCTACCTCAGATGAGGTGCATTTGACCCAGGGGCTTCTGGAGGTCTGGCAAGGCTCCTAGGGACTGGGGAGAGTAGGAGAAACTAGGGAGAGTAGAGGTGTTCAGTCACTCCAGGACTGAGCTCAAACATATACAGAGGAAAGAGGGAGATTGCTTAGTAAGCTAATACAAGCCTACATAAGCTAAGGTAGAGATTCCAGTATCAGTAGTACTATCAGCAACTCTACACACCTAGAGACAGGACAGTCTCTACACCCACAGCAGTTTTTGACTGACCAACGTCATGATGAAAGGCCACCTGGGTTTCCTGAACACGGGTTGGGTGTTGATGAAGTTTCAGCACGGTAGCAATTGCCCATAGCCAAAAGATTGTATATGCTGATCATGATCAGGTACAGTTGATACAGTGCTGGCATAGCAATATGCAATATGGACCCTGGCATCTTTATCCTGGACACATCATCAAGTGCATGGTAAGCAACAATACAAATGCAGGCTGACAGTGAAGCTGACACCATAGATGCATATGCTGCACAATGATGGTATCCTTGATTTTATCACACATCACACAACCAAATCTCAAGTCCATACAGAACACCCGTCTGCATGCGCACACAGTACCTTGTTTTTATTTTTATTTTTGTTCCTGTTTCATTTATCAACCATTATTGTAGTTCTTCTGTACACCAGTGTTGACCACAACTACGGCAGCAAAAATGGTGATGACATGGATGACAACACACACATGGGTCATGAACAATGGTGATGGGCGAAGCACCCACAAAGTGGTATATCTCCTGGATGTATATCTGCACACATGTTTTCTTTGGCTGTTTCATTTGCTAATTAATATGATTACAGGTTGAGTTTTCACCTACACCCATGGCACCAGTACACACAGTGAAAGGTTTTCTGTTCTTTTTACTAACCGTTGACCCTCCAGCACACCCACACTGCCACGTGTGCACAACGCCCAGACATTGTAGCTGCAGCAGCACCATGACAGAGTTCCAGTTACTCTGTTATCATATGCTGCAAATGCCGCAAATGATGTTGCATCCCCAGAATGCCAATGCAAAGCTAGGTGATGATGCTTCTGTCTCTCATTATATGTCAACATCTGACATTGTTTTAATGATTGCAGGTGCTCAAAAATATGTTTGCATTGTGTCAAGGTGTCCCAGCTTGTCTCCTGTGGCTACATGCAAGATGGGGGTAAAGTACATTATGTGCACATTTTTTTCTGGCAAGAATGGCTGTGATTCCATGCATAGATTTGCTCTTCCAATGTGCCTCCCCCTGTTTGGTGCTGCCTTCTTGTACCTGCCTATGTTCTATCCCTCATCAGCAAAACAACCCTTTGCTCTGTAGAGTCTGTACAGCTAATTACAGAAAATTACAGAAAGGTACCCAGTAATACAGAGCTGTACAGAAAACGGACAAAAAACTGGCCTATAAACCTTACCTAAAAATTTCACTGAACCTTCTTTGTATCCAAAATAAGCCTTCTGCATACCGGGTTTGAGTGTAGAAACTGAATTACTCATGTGACATGTCAAAACTTGGGATGGAAAAAGTGCTGTTTTGCTGATGCTCCTTTATTTATAGATCCCCTTCTATGCACATTAAACAAGGTACCTACTGACTATGATGGTGTTGTCTGGCTTGTTGATTGTTGTACTGTAATACTAGTGGAATGTTGCACAATTTCCATATAGCTGGTTTATTGATTCTGTGACTAGATGTACTGTAAATGAGATTCACAGATGTGTCAACAAGTCTGGGACACTGTACAGGGTTGGGCTGGTTTACTGATAGACTGAGTGACCAGTAGGTAGGAAATATGGTAGGTATGACCCACTGAAAAACAGACATCCCAATTAACAAAGTACCATCATTCTGACTAGCTGGTAGTATGGGCCACTGACAAATGGACATCCTAATTAACAAAGTACCATTACTCTGACTAGCTGGTAGTATGGGCCACTGACAAATGGACATCCCAATTAACAAAGTACCATCATTCTGACTAGCTGGTAGTATGGGCCACTGACAAATGGACATCCCAATTAACAAAGTACCATTACTCTGACTAGCTGGTACTAGTACAGGCCACTGACAAACAGACATCCCAATTAACAAAGTACTGTTACTCTGACTAGCTGGTAGTATGGGATCCTGACAAACAGACATCCCAATTACCAAAGTCCCTTTGTTCTGACTATCAGGTAGTATAAGCCACTGAAAAATGAATATCCTAATCAACTGAGGGCCTATTATTCCAATTCTCTGATTTGCAGATTTTCTGATTCATCTGATAGTCTGATTTGTCTGATTTCTTGATTTGTCTGATTGTCTGATTTGCAGATTTTCTGATTCACCTGATTCACTGATTCTTCTGATTCACTGATTTCCTGATTTCCTGATTTCCTGGTTTGTCTGATTCTCTGATTCACTGGTTTGTCTGATTTGTCTGATTTTCTGATTTTCTGATTTTCTGATTTTCTGATTTTCTGATTCTTCATATTCTCTGATTCCTCTGATTCTTCTGATGATAGCAAATCAGCAATCAGAAAATCAGCTCACCTGCTATTCTGGCAGTCTACTGCTCTGCCCTTCAGACATTCAGTACTTCATCCAACCAGCTATCCTATGTACAGTATATCAGCATTGTTCAGATTTACAGGAAGTCTGGTATGGTATCTGTTCAGATGTATCAGGTGTTCAGGAGGTCAGGTGTGGTATCTGGTCAGATCAACTACATTTACAGGAGGTCAGTGATGAAGTTTGCTCAGATTTATAGGAGGTCAATGATTCCAGCTGTTCAGGTGAACAGGTATACAGTATCAGCATTTCAGCTTCAACAGACATTCAGTAAAAGTGTGGGTTTCCTGATGGAGTTGGTGACCATTTGGATTCAACAACTAAGGATAACAAGCATTGATCCCTTGCATAGGTTCCAGTCAAGAGGAGATGGAGACAGAGACAGAGACAGAGACAGACAGACAAGAACTGGAGTAGAGACTATGGTTGATTTCAGACTGAATTACACAGGATAAACTAGAAGGTACTTATACTAAGAAGAAACTAGGGTCAAGTACATACAGTGACAATTAAACATCCTAATAGTGGACAAGGGACGACTGGAGTAAGGACTAGGTCAGGTCTGGTGAAAATAAAGTCAGGTACAGGTAAAATAAACCAGGCCCAGTGAAAATGCTACAAGTTATGAGATATATTGAGTTCACAGAGAACTCACATCAAAGCAGGGTAAACGGTGAGGTGTGGTAAGGAGCAAATAGAGTATAGTCCAAGGGTCATACTTAACAGAAGGTTATCTGCATGACTGTGACCAGAGTAAAGACAAGCGACCAGAGTTGGGCTATAGGGCTGTGATGTGACTGGAGTAACCAGATAAGATCCAGAGTTGGACATGGTTGTAACAGGTTGACACTACTCCAAATCACATGTAACTGTGATCTCTGGAAATCTCCAAGATTAGATAAGATCATACTTTCTTGTCAACACTCACATCATTCCTTCCATCATCAGCAAAACAGCCCTTTCAATTAGCCAAGATGACAAATAGTGACAGACTGCCAACAACATCCAGTAATATCCCAGGCTCACACAGGCTGTCACAGTCTGTTGCAGTCTGTCATGACTGGGTCTCAAAATTTCACAGATTGGCACAGAGTACTAGTAAGACAATAAGAACATATAGTAGCTGGAGTTACTCCAGAGCGTCATCCCAAGCATACGTGATTCTGGAGCAGTTATGCAGTGGTCTGCTGATATTACCGAGCATGCACACATCCAGGAAATCAAGGTTCCTGCTTGTGCCGGAAACAATCAGAACTATTACAGTCAGATCGCACGCTATCTTGATCGTTCAGAGAAATGCTTTCGGTTTGATCTCACCACACACTTACATTCCCAAGCCAGTGAAGTAAACCATGGCGAGGACGATGAAGATGAACTTCCATTGGGGACAGATGACAGGCATGAACCAGATTCAGAAGATTCATCCTTTGCAGACCACTTGGCAGCATTTTGCCCTGTCAGCAATTACTTCGCAATAGCTGACGCGCTTCGATGGGGCTGTATCCCCACAGCCATCAAACCATTCTGTACATTCTCAAATGATACAACTGCTTTTGTCTGGCTTCCAAGCCTTCGCTTTGCCTCAATATTGATGATGCGGCTGATATGTTTAAGATCCCGGTCTCCACCAAGCCTTACTCAAGTTTTTCTGTCATTTGGAGAATGGAGCACCTCATCCTACATTAGGAGCCGGAAATGAGGGGGGAGATTGTGTAATGCCTTTCGACCGCATTCAAATATGGCACAAAATTCGCGTTCAACAAATGCAATATCATGATAACAAGGTTCCTGATGCCCCACAGACACTCCATGCCATCCCTCCTTCCGCATCCTGCCCTTATGGTCTGTACGATGCAGCTGTGATAAATGCAGGGCCATGGAGTGACTGGCCACGATGTGGTCTCAATGGTATGTCCCCTTGGCGTAGTAGCACCTACTATCAGGCTGATCGATCTATCAGGCCATTCCATCATTCAGTTACAAATGATTTTTCGTCCCCTCTCATCTGAACATTTTCTAGCTTACGTCCAGCACTTCAACATTGTTCCTCAACAGGGAACTGTAAGCAATGTTCACCTGAGGACAGGCATGCACATGTTACGACGTGCGTTCAGGGCTGATAGAAGCAGGATCGGAGAGGTGGTTCCCATTACTCAGGTTCGATCTCCCGCCCACTTAATTCCCAACTTTGGGAAGGAAGCTCACCCTCGTTTGACGCGTGAAAATAGCTATGAGGCCTCCAGTGAATTCTGGCTGAATAAATACTGGTCAAAACAGTTTTACTTCGCGCTATCATACTAGTTTTACGTGTAGCTTTGTACATTTTGTACCTCATGCATCAATTATGATGGGATCGATCTCTGAGACTCAAACTTGCCGCTTGCGTGTGTCCCCTGAACCACTGCTGATACTATGTCGCAGCTCCGCCCAGCAGCGAAGGTATGTAAAATATTCTGTTTGACCGAATATGGCTGTTAAAACCAACATTGTCAACTGTAGCCGCTGACTTCACATGCAACGCCGCTCTCCATCAAACGTGTGAGTACTCACCTTTGTCACTTTCTGTCGCGACTGACAAAATACCTTAAGATCCAGACTGTTGATCCCCAGTGCAGGCGGAAAACCGATTGGCATCGAACGCACATGGATGCTCTGGTCAACAATGACACTCGTGATCTTCATTGGTCGCTCACCTTGTCTGAGAGTAGGCGCCTGCTCGCCACCCTCTTTCCTGACCATGAACTTTTTCACAATTCGGTGCACCCTCTTCCGGCCACCTTCCCACCCATCGAGATGAATCAGGTCCTTGAATCACTGCGGAAGAACGGCTACTACGGGAAGCAGAGGCAGAAAGCCAAGACTACAAAGAAAAATACCGACTTAGATTGCTGGCGTGGCGCTTCTGAAGCCGTAGGCAGTGAATCCAAAATGACGAAGTTTCTGAATGATGTGATGGACGCCGTCGAGCAGGTAATCAGTGGAAAGTTCAAAGCCAAACAGTTTGTTATTTTATCGCATATCTTTCACAGCTTGTATTAACATATTCATTTAGAAAATGGGTAGCGGATGGAGCCAGCGCACCTCTGAAAGGATCGGACGCCAATCGAAAACCTGATCTGGTTTTGGTTCCAGTAGATGTTGCAAATGACAAGTCGAGGCCACTGGACTGGAGGGATGTCAGTGTTGTTGGAGAGATGAAGATCCGGAATACAATGAATGCCATGAAGAAATTGTACATCGAAGTAGCCAGGAAGACCGTGCTTCTATTATATGCCCAGGATGGGAGGCATTCCACCCCCTGTCTACGAATATTGGGACACAGTGTTGTACTGATGTTTTTTGACAGGAGTGGATCTCTTTCAACTTCAACTATCGACATCAACCAACAACCAGAAGAAATTTTTACATATTTTAGTCGGTCTCTCATGTGCATGCCCTGATCATCTCGGATTCGACGAAAGTATACTCTGGGAAAAGGACGGGAAGAAGCATGTGCTAGTCGCATGGCATGGGGACCCAGCGGACTCGGCAGGTGAGGTTGTCCTGGACAAGATTATTTTCATATCAGATGCATTACATGGCTGTGGAACAACCATCTGGGCTGGTTTGTTGTACCCCCTGTCCTCCCAACCTCGGCAAGAACCTCGCCAGATTGTTGTCAAGGACTCTTGGATCAACCCCCCACAAAAATTTACAGAAGGCAGCATACTGGCAAAGCTCAATGAAGCCGGTGTTAGAGGTGTACCCAAGCTCCTACACAAACAACAAGTTACAGGTCCTCACCCCTCACATCCCAATATCAAAGTCAACCGGTCAACCCATTTCCTCAGGACTCTTTTATCCGATATCAGCATACCCAGCTATCACATTCGTGTACTGTCTCGCCTACTCACGGAGCCACTCGGAAAATGACTTATGGACTTCTCCTCACTCGCCGAGCTGCTAGTTGCATTCATTGATTATGTGCTGAGTGGGTTATGATCCATTTACTTATCGTCAGCTAACTGAATTCTTGCAGTACATAAGGACACCATCGATAAGGCAAATATCCTCCATCGTGACATCAGCTTGCTCAACCTCCTTCTCATTGGCCTGGATGATGACTCCTCCTTTGACTTTGTAATCCACAGCCACTTATCACCAGAAACCCACCAGTCACTTCTCCACAAGCTTCAGAGAATTTCCCATTGGGGACTCCTCGCTGATTGGGGTTATGCTGTACCTCTCTATGCAGTTAAACCACCATCCCCTGTTGACGCTACCACTCCTGCTTTTTGCCACCAGCCCACTAGTGCAGTGGTCTCTTCGTCTCCACTCACTCCATTCACTATTGATGAGACACCAACATCTCCAGTGCCTGTCCCTGATGATCTGGATGAAACCGTGGTTCCTGTCCGATATCACTCTTTCCATGGGGGGAGTGCCTCCACCGGATCCGTGTCGGCCATCTGTTGACACAAACCCACTCTATTGGACTGTAAGCTCACTGTGCTGACACTTCAACAAATGTCGGAAATTTGCGGTGGCCATTGCAACAGCCAATCATTGGCAGTAGATTGATTAGCACATTACAACAATGCGGAAATAGGCGGGCTGGGGTTGAAATTCATTTCAGAGTCAATTGCAACATGGCTGCAACGCTCCCACCTCAGCTCTGTACTTCTACGTTTAAATATCCTCTTGTTCATATCGCCGTTGCTCAATAGCGGTCACTTCGACAATGCCTGCAATTCGTACAATGGTTTGTGAGGTTTGTGGGGGCGAATTTAAGGCCCGTGGGTTTGCAAAGCACCAATTGGCATGCAAGCGAGATTCCCTTCAGCAGGAGCAAGATCAAGCGGCCCTTTGTGCCATCCAGCTACCAACAGGTATGTCCATTGTTGAAGGGTGCATTTTATTGAAATCAGATGATGTTTCTCAGTGGTCAAGGATGATTTCCGCTTGCCTGACGTCCACCATGCAGTTCACAACGAACAATTTCAGTTCGGAGGTAAAGATCAGATTGTCCCCACCGGAACTTGGTCTGATGGATGCTTATAGGTGATTACTCTGGTCAGGCCGTGTCAGATGAATGCATCGCTAGCAGCAGTCATGATTTGTCTGGTATGTTTCATTGATAATGCATGTACTACGTTCATTTGATAACCACAACCCATAGATTGTGTTCAAGATTTACAGCTTGAGCTTGATGACATCAAAATCGAATACCATCCCAGTAGCGGTGATCCCCCCAAGGTGCAACGGTTTGTAGACTTCCAACGATATGCAGCAGTGTCGTGCGTTACACCACCCCAGAAACCTTGGAAACCCTTTCGGTCTTGCCTTGATTTTGAGGTGGCGGAATTAGCACTGAACGCTTCGTTGTCCAAAGATCTCACGGAAACCTTGATCCGTATTGTCCGCCACGCAGCATCCGAAAGATTTACACTCTCTAACTACAAGGACATTAAGAACACATGGGAGGCTGCTTCGGAACAGCTCACCCAGGTGAGTCCCACATTCCATTCATTGTTGTTTGTTGAAATTGGGATTG
>Ga0307516_10005964_pt1 | contig 14402 bp, 8 predicted proteins | sample 19_EM_MG_FD_203310 | JGI IMG/M metagenome (GOLD analysis project Ga0307516, IMG submission 203310) | Populus trichocarpa ectomycorrhiza microbial communities from riparian zone in the Pacific Northwest, United States - 19_EM | ecosystem: Host-associated > Plants > Roots > Unclassified | place... | reverse complement strand
GACGCGGGCCGCGCCGGTCAGCGTGCCCATGTCGATCAGGAGATCGGGTTCCTCCTCGTCGGCATATGCCAGCGCGTCGGCCAGGACCAGCCGGCCCTCGGCGTCGGTGTTGCCGATCTCGACCGAGAGCCCCTTGCGCGACGGGAAGATGTCGAGCGGGCGGAACGCGTTGCCCGCGACCGCGTTCTCGACCGCCGGGATCAGGACCCGCAGACGCAGCTTGAGCTTCGCCTCCATCACCATCTGCGCCAGCGCGAGCACGTTGGCGGCGCCGCCCATGTCCTTCTTCATGATCAGCATGCCGCTGGACGGCTTGAGGTCGAGGCCGCCGCTATCGAAGCAGACGCCCTTGCCGACCAGGGTCACCTTGGGATGCGCGGGATCGCCCCAGATCACTTCGATCAGCCGCGGCGCGCGCGATGACGCCATGCCGACCGCATGAATCAGCGGGAAGTTCTGCTGCAGCAAATCCTCGCCGACGATGCAGGTGAAGCTGGCGCCGAAGCGCTCGGCGACCGTTTTCGCCGCGACGGCGAGTTCCGCCGGGCCCATGTCGTTGGATGGCGTATTGACGAGATCGCGCGCCAGCGTTGCCGCGTCAGCTATCCCCGTGATCTCCGCGGCGTCGACGCCCTCGGGCGGCACCAGTCGCACGTCTGAAACATCCGCCTTGCGGTAGCGGGTAAAGCGGTAGCTGCCGAGCGCGAAGGCGAGCGCAGCGAGGCGGGTGTCATGGGGCGCGTTGGCGAAACGATAGACGCCTGAGGGCAGCAAGCCCGGCAACGCGCCGGGCCGGAACGGATCGCGGGACTTGCCGTTGGCATCGTCGAGACCAAACAGGACCTGAGTGATCCGCCCATCGGCATCGGGCAAGGCCAGCCAGGCTCCCGGCTTGGCGGCAAAGCCGTTGGCCAGTGCGAACTGCCGGGCCGGTGCGGGCAACGCGGCGTGGATCGTTTCCCAGGTCGACTTCGTCGCGAAGGTGATGGGAATGGCGGATGCGTCGGGCGCGGTCTCGAACACGGATGGCATGCTGGTCTCGGGCTTCGATTGAAACGGGTCAGGGCGGGCTGAGCGAGCCAATTGTCCCCAGGATTGTTGGCGATCCGCTTTTACAATGGTCTACAAAGCCAAGCCAGTCTCGATGCTGGCCTTGAGGCAGTCCAGATATCCTGCCAGATATCTCCGAGCCGGAATTTGTTCGCTGGCGTCACGACGATAACGGTGAGGTGATTTGACCGCTGTCGCGACGCAAACCGAGTGGCGCCTAACACATGTCGCCTGTGCGCGAGCGGGCCAGGGAGCGGAGTCATTATCGTGGTCCATGATCGAACGGGCTTTCACAATGTCCTGACGCGCTGGTTGGCGGTGATGGCGTTGCTTTGCACATATGGCTTCGGCCTGATCGGCGCGTCGGCGCTGCTATTGGCGGCATCCGCGCATCAGGCCGTTGCACGTGGCGGCTATGGTCACGGTGGTTTTCATGGTGGCGGCTTTCATGGCCACGGATTTGGTTTTGGTTGGGGTCCTTATCCCTATTATGGCTACGGCGGTTACTGGCCCTACTACGGCGATGCCGGCGTCTGCTATGCGGTCCGCCAGCGCGTCAAGACCCGCTGGGGCTGGGGGATTCGTCGGGTGTCGATCTGCGAGTGATTGCTGCTGGCGCCTCATGCGGGCCCTTGCTGTCGGCAGGGCATCCCGTTGGTCGCGATCTCCTATTTGCCGCAATTCCACACATTTCCGATCGGCGTCTGGGTCCAGCACGGGCCGAAGCCGCCGCCGTTCCAGCGCCCGTGATAGAAGCCCGGGCCGCCATACCACCAGACCCGCCTGGCATGTCGCGCGTCGTCAGCTTCGATCTGCTCGGGTGTGCGGTAGCCAGGCAGGAAGCCATAACCGTGCCAGCGACGCGCCACGTGCCGCTTTCCGTGCGTCGGCGCGGCAATTGTCGCCGTGACCGACAACAGCAAGGCTGCAATTGTGACCAGACCGAAGAGACTTCGTGACATCGAGGGTGTCCTTCCCATTCAACCCACAGCAGGGCATCCACTACACGGAGTTGAGGTGGCGTGATAGGCTCCGCTCGTCAAATAGCGAGGGGGATAGGTTCGAGCGCGGCGAGAATCAACGGCTTGCTCCCATGACTTTCCGAAGCGCATGAAGGGTGGTTGGCTCGAGACGGATCACGCCCTTGGAAAGTGGGTACGGGCTGTTGCCAACCCTCTTGCGGAGTTCGCGCAAGGGGGGAGCGCTCGGTAAGATGAACTTCGGAATGCGGGTTGGAATCGGGAGCGTGCGATGGACGACTTGCTGGGTATCTTTGCTTTCATCGCTCACGCGATCGAGGCGGTGCTGATTTACATCGAGAGCCATCACTGGATCTTCGGAATACTCGCGCTCGGCTATATTTTCTATCTCCACGATCGCGCGCTTCATGCTCGCTTCGACGCGCTCGAAAAGCGCCTCGACGAAATCAGGAAGCGCCTTGCCGTCGAGTATTGAGGCGCGACAGTGCCGTTGCGGTTCGTCGAGATGTGCCTGCGAACAGTCTCTCGCGTGCGGCGTCGCGCTCGACGGACGACCGTATTAGTACGGCCATCGTCACAGGTATTTGCGAACCTGCGCGCGTAGACCACTTCAACGTTCCTTAAGCCTAACTCTTCATTGTTTTTTCAACGTGCTTACGCGGCGGCCGACGCTGGCTTGTCGTTCGGGGTGAGCATCAACTGATTATGGTTCGTCGAGTGCTTCTGAATGCTCCCGCGTTGTCTGCATGCCGCGATATGGGCCGGAACGGGCCTTGGGACGGTCGTTGGCTCGGTTGCTGCTCTCGCGCAGACGACGGCCCCGGGGCCGACTGTCCCGAGTCAAGTGACGCCTCAGACCCTGCGTCCGAAGGCTGTTCCTGACGTCCAGGCGATCGTCTTGCCGGGATCATCGGCAACTGTTCCAGCCGCGGGGAACAGCAGCTTGACCGTCGAGATTGGCGATGTGCAAATCCAGGACGCCTTTCCGGATCTGACTGCCGCAAGCGAAGCGGTGATCGCAAGGGTTCGATACCGAAGGCTCAGCGTGGCGCAGATCTACGCTGCCGCGGCCGAGCTGGAGCGGATCTATGGCGACGCCGGTTATCCGCTCGTTCGTATCGTGGTGCCTCCGCAACACCTGATCGATCACGGGCAACTGCGGTTCGTCGTCGTCGATGGCTTCATCGAAGCGATTGACGTCGACCGGGTTCCGGCCAGGGCGCAGGAGGCGGTTGCGAAGCGGACCGCCGGACTCGTGGGCCGTCAGCACCTGAAGCTGGTCGAGATCGAACGCTCTCTCCTGATTGCAGGCGACGTCCCCGGCCTGAAGCTCAGGAGTGCGCTCGAGCGTGGAAGTCGCGAAGGCGGCGTCAGGCTGCTGCTCGAAGGGGGGCACGATCTGGTCACCGGATCGATCGGAATCGATAACCGACTCTCGAGCTCCCTCGGCACATGGCAATTGCGCGGCGCTGTCGCTCTCAACAATGCGCTGGGGGCGGGTGAGCAGGTTTATGGCACGGCCGGATCGGCAGCGAATCTGAAGTCGGTTGCGGCCGGCGCATCGCCGCTGATGATCTATGGTGGCGGCGCAATCGTTCCCATCGGGGTCGATGGTGTCACGATCAATCCCGAATACACGCACTCGACGACCCGCACGAACCAGACATCCGGTGTTCCAGCATCACTCGGGACATTCGAGCGTTACGCGTTGAGGCTGCGCGCGCCGATCAGCCTGACCCGCAAGGCATCGCTTTACGCCAGTTTTTCGCTGGAAGAGATCGATCAGCAGATCGCCGCTCCGGATTTCGGCGTGACCCTCAATCACGATCACTATCGGGCTTTCCGGCCGGGCATCGACTATGTGACCACTCTGCCCTGGGGCACCGGCATGCAGCTCGGTGCGCTGATGTCCGTGGGGCTTGGCGGCCGCAATTCCTTTGACGCCGCGACGTCGGGAGTTCCGCTGTCGCGCCTTAGCTCCGGGCCCGATTTTGCAAAGCTTGCGGCCAGTGCCCGTTTCTCGCAGCCGTTGCCGGCCAATTTGCGTATCGACGTGATTGCCGCGGGACAGTTCACCGGGGGCAAGCCGATGCTGCGGCCGGAGCAGATCGCGCTCGATGGCAGTGATGCGGTGTCCGCCTTTGCCTCCGGCAGCTTCAGCGCAGACCAGGGCGTGACGTTGCGCAGCGAAGTGTCGCGCCGTTTCGTTTTTGGCTTTGGCGGCTTCAATGCGATAGCGTCGCCCTATGTTTTCGGCGCAGCTGGCCGTGGCTGGCTGGCCAACGCCACCAGCGTTGAGCAATCCATGTTCAATGCCGGCGCGCTGGGGCTTGGTGTTCGCGGGACATTCGACGTCGAGGCCGGTGAACCCACTCCAAGTCTTGCTGTTGAAGTCGGACGCGGCTTTACCGATCTCGTCGGCGTCAAAGCGGGTTGGCGCGCCAACATGCTGGCATCGGTGACCTTCTGATGCGCGAGCCCGATGCCATAATATGCAGCGGATGGCCTCGTTCGGGACGATGGGCAAGGACAGCGCTTTTGCTCGCGTGCGCATTCGTTGCGGCGATCACCGCGCGCGTCCATGCGCAAGCGATCCTGCCGCAAGGCGGGACGGTTGCATCCGGCCAGGTCAGGATCGGAACACCGACCGGCAATACGTTGACGATCAACCAGAGTTCGTCGAAAGCAATCGTCGACTGGAACAGCTTTTCCGTTGGCGCCGATGCCAGCGTCAACTTTGTCCAACCCAATTCTGGCGCCGCCATTCTCAATCGCGTCACCGGAGCGACGCCCTCGACGATCGCGGGGCAGATCAATGCGAATGGCCAGGTGTTCCTGGTCAATCCCAATGGCATTGCCATCACGCCGACAGGTTCGGTTCAGGTTGGTGGCGGCTTCGTCGCCTCGACGCTCGATATCGGCAATGCGGATTTCAACGCCGGCATACTCAATTTTGCCGGCAAGGGTGCGTCGGCCGCGGTGAGCAATGCAGGACGTATTTCCGGCACACCCGGATCGTTTGTCGGCCTGATCGGCGGCTCTGTCTCCAACAGCGGCACCATCAGTGTCCCGCTTGGCAAGGTGGGTCTTGGTGCCGGAGAAAAGGTGACGCTTGATCCAACCGGCGACGGCTTCCTTCAGGTGACGGTCCCCACCGGTGCGACTACGGCCAACGGGCAGGCGCTGATTGACGTCGGCGGCCGCATCAGGGCGACCGGCGGATCCGTCGAAATCAAGGCCGCCACCGCGCAGCAGGCGGTGCGCGATGTCGTGAACGTCTCCGGTTCGATCGGCGCCCGCTCGGTGCGGGGGCATTCCGGCAACATCGTGCTCGACGGCGGGAGCGGCACGGTCACTGTCTCAGGCACGCTCGCGGCCAATGGCGGCACGCGCAGCAAGGGCGGCACCGTCGTGGTGACCGGCAACAAGGTGGCGCTGACCTCGACTGCGAAGGTGACTGCGAACGGATCGAGCGGCGGTTCGGTCCTGATCGGCGGCGACCTGCGCGGCGGCATCGATCCGTCCGCGAAGCTTGTGGCTGCGCCGGTACGGACTGCCGCCACGACATCGATCGAGAAAGGTGCGACCATCTCGGCTAATGGAAGTTCGGGAGACGGCGGTAACGCCGTCGTCTGGTCGGATACGCTGACTGATTTTCGCGGTTCGATTACCGCGACCGGAGGTGGGACCGGCAATGGCGGCGCGGTGGAAGTCTCGAGCCATGGCATGCTTGGCTTTGCCGGGAGCGTCGATGTCACCGCGACAAGCGGCAGGACCGGCACGCTGCTGCTCGATCCCTTCGATGTCACGATTTCCTCGGGCAGCGATAGCAACATCTCCAACAGCAGCAATACCTTCTCGCCGACCGGCAACAGCTCCATTCTGTCCGTGACCACGCTCCAGAACGCATTGGCGACCGCCAATGTCACGGTCAATACCGGCAGCAGCGGGGCGCAGGCCGGCGACATCACGGTTTCCAATGCCGTCAGCTGGAGCAGTGGCAACACACTCGCGCTCACTGCCGCGGGTGCCGTCAATGTCAATGCCGCGATCTCGGCGACCAACGGCGGCAGCCTCAGCATGACCGGCAGCACCATCTCGGTGAGCGCAACCTCGATCACGCTGGACGGCACGCTCACGGCCACCGCCACCGCGAGCGGCGCCACCACGGCCGTCAGCCTGAGCAACGCCACGATCAGCGTGGGCAGCGGCGCCAGCACCATCAGCGGCACGTCATTCACTGGATTCGGGGTGAACTTCGTCGGCAGCTCGAATCTCACCGCGGGCGGCGGCGGGACATTGACGATCGGCGGGACAAACACCGGCAGCGCGGTCCTCGCCGCAACTCAATTCGCCAGCAACGCAAACTTGACCACCGCCGGCTCCGTGACGCTGAACGGAACCTCCAGCAGTTTCGTAGGTGTCCAACTGGCTGGTGGAAATACGCTGACCGTCTCAAGCGGCAACCTGACGATGAACGGAACGGCAACGTCCGATAGCGGTCTGCAGCTGCGCGGCACCGATACGCTGACGAATTCGGGCGCGGGCCTGCTCTCGCTGGTCGGCAGCAGCAACACCAGCCGGGGGGCCGAGATCTTCGCGAGCGCCAACGTGACGGTCGCCGGCAACGCTTCGCTCTCGGGCACCTCGGTCAGCGGGACGGGCATGATCTTCAACAATGCCAGTGCCACGACCGTGACCGGCGGAAATCTCACGGTGAACGGAGTATCCACTTCGACGAGCGGCACGGGCTCGACGCTCGGCACGCGGTTCGCGACGGCATCCCTCGTCAATTCGGGAAGCGGAGCGGTCATCATCACCGGGACCTCCGACGACACCGCCGCCGCAAATAACGGCAGCGCCGGTGTCCTGGTCACCGGCGCAAGCGCGCTGACCAATTCCGGTTCAGGGACGCTGTCGGTCAGCGGCGTGAACACGTCCGGTTACGGTCTCCAGCTCAAGACCGGGGCAGCACTGACCACGTCGGGGACGATGTCGATTGGGGGCACAACGGGTGCGGGCTACGGAGTCCTGGCATCGACTGCAAGCATCACCTCCACCGGGGCGCTCACCGTGAACGGTACGTCGAGCAGCCTGGTCGGCACCCTCTTCAACGGGGGCGTCACACTGACGGCGTCGAGTGGCGACCTGACGGTGAATGGGACATCGTCCACGTCGAATGCGGGCCTGCAACTACGCGGCACCGACACAATCACAAATTCGGGGGCCGGGCTTCTGTCGCTGAACGGCAGCAGCAGCACCTATCGAGGCGTTGAGGTGTTCGCCGGAGCAAATCTGACGATCTCAGGCAATACGTCGCTCTCCGGCACCGCGGCAACCGGGATAGGCGTGCTGTTCGGGACGTCCAGCGTTACCTCTGTGGCGGCCGGCAATTTCACCGTCAACGGGCTATCCAGCTCCACGAGCGGTACCACCGGAACCATTGGAACGCTTCTTTCCGATGCATCCTTGACCAATTCGGGAAGCGGAGCGGTTAATGTGACCGGCACGTCCGAGGATGCCGGCACCGCGAATAGCGGAAGTGCCGGCACCCTTTTGCTGGGCGCAAACTCCCTGACGAATTCCGGCTCCGGCACCTTCTCGATCAGCGGCCTGAACACCTCGGGCTATGGCGCCCAAATCAAGAGCTCTGCGACGTTGGCCACGTCGGGCACGATGTCGATCGCGGGCACATCGAATACTGGCTACGGCTTCTATCTCGGCGGCACCAACACCGTGACGGCGTCGAGCGGGAATCTGAGCCTGTCAGGCAGTTCGACCGCGAATCTCGGCATGGAGCTCCTTGGTACGAGCACGGTCACGAACAATGGCAGTGGCACGCTCGCGCTGAACGCGACGGGCGGTGCCGACCTGCATGCATCCGTCTCATCGAGCAACGGCGACCTGAAGCTGTCCGGGACCGGCGCCTTCTCGCAGGCAGCCGGCACCATCACCGCCGGGAATCTGCTGCTCACCAGCGCGAGCGGATCCTTCTCGCTCGGCCAAGCCAATATGGTCGGGACGCTCGCGGCGAATGCCGGGTCGGTCTCATTCGTCAACAATCAGAATCTGACCATTGGAACCGTCCAGGCGACGGCCGGCATCACCGCGACCGGAGCTGCAACGGTCCAGGCCGCAGGAAGTCTCACGATCGCGCCCGGCGCGCCGATCAGCGCAGCGAGCCCTGTGCTGTCCACTACCGGTGCTTTCATCAACAACGCCGGCAGCGCCGCCGTGACGGCCACATCCGGCCGCTGGCTGATTTATTCGAACACGCCCGCCGGAGACTCCTTTGGCGGGCTCGACAGCAGCAACACGGCCATCTGGAACGCGACCTATGCAACCCTCCCACCCGGAAGTCTCAGCGCTGCGGGCAACCGCTATCTGTTCGCCAATCAGCCGACACTGACCTTCACCTCGATGAACGCCACCAAGACCTACGGCACGGACGCAACCGCCGCGGTTGCCTCGGACTACAGTGTGTCCGGCTATCAGAACGGCGTGAGCAACGCCTTTCTCGGCGACAACGCGGCGGCCACCTTCACTGGCGGTCCGTCGGTGACATCGACGGGCGCGGCGGCAACCGCCTCCGTTGTCGGCAGTCCCTATGTGATGACGATTGCGCAGGGATCGCTGGCCGCGATCTCCGGCTATGCGTTCGCCTTCAGCAGTCCGGGGACCTTGACCGTGAATCCGGCACCGGTCACGGTCACTGCGCTCGGTGGTTCCTCGACCTACGGGTCTTCGCCTGCCAATCCCGGCCTGTCGGCAACCGGTTTGCAGAACGGCCAGAGCGTCAGCGCGCTGACGGGGCTCTCGAATTCGTTCGGGATCACCAACGCGAGCAACGCCGGCAGCTACCTCCTGAGCGTGGTTGGCACGCTGACCAATGGCAACTACACGCTGGCCGGGACCAGCAATGGAAGCTGGACCGTCAACCCGGCACCGGTGACGGTGACGGCGCTCGGCGGCTCTTCCACATATGGTGCGTCGCCTGCCAATCCCGGCCTGTCGGCAACGGGCCTGCAGAATGGCCAGAGCGCCAGCGTGCTGACCGGGCTCTCCAATTCGTTTGGAATCACCAGTACCAGTCCGATCGGAAGTTATGTGCTGAGCGTCGTCGGCACTCTCACCAACGGCAATTACACGGTGGTCGGGAGCAACAGCGGGACCTGGAACGTCACGGCGCTGCGTGGATCGATCAGCGACGGAACGCCACCATTTAACGGCCCATCTCCTTCCGATCCGAACATGCTTGTCGCTGCGCCATCCGGCGGCAGTGGCAATAGCGCGCTCAACGGCCTGGCCAATTCGTCGTCGTCCGTCAATAGTGGCGCCGCGTCCGGCGCGAAGAGCTCTGCGGCCGGGGCGGGAGGCAGGAACGCATCCGTCAATCCCGGCCTGCTGGCTGCGCCCGGCCCATCCTCGCCACCCGCGAGCCCACCGCAGTCCAATTTGTTGGCTGCTCCGCCCGCACCCGCGCCGGTCAGCACCGTGCCGGCAGGGTCAGCCAATGCGAACTCGGCGCTGCAAGGGGGCTGCGGCGGCAAGGCCGGGGGCTCCGGCAACGCCGCTGCGGATGCTGGCGGTTGCGCGGCGCAGTCTCTCCCGAAAAAAGCCGATGATGTCATGGACTTCGTGCTCTCGCGGCTCAACCGGGATGCGCTCGCGCAGGCAATTGGCGAGCAATTCTCCGAAATCGCTCGATCGGAATCGACGCCTCGGCAAGTCCTGATGATCAGTTTCGCCAGTGCGGGCGTCGCGCTGACCGTGGGCTTTGTTGGCTGGCTGTTGCGTGGTGGCGCGCTGCTCAGTGCGTTGCTGTCGTCGATGCCGCTCTGGCGAGGATTTGACCCGTTGGTCATTGTGCAGCGGCCGAGTCGCAACAACGGGGGCCGCCGGATCATTTCGAGACTCGATACGCTTTTTGACGGAACCGGCGTCGTCAACGAATCCGCCGGGAGGCCGCGTGCATGACGGGAGTTTTCTCGCCAAAACTGCAGCTCAGCATCGGCCTGCTGTCGCTGACAATCAGCCTGATCTTCATCGCCGCGTCACTCGGCTTCTGGCCCGACGAGCAACGTGCTGAATTGCAGGCTCGGGCAACCGTCTCCGGTGCGCTCGCGGTCCAACTCGCAGGTCTGGCAAGTCGCAACGATGCCGAGGCGATCAAGGATACCATCGATGCGGTCGTCAGCCGAGGTCCGGATCTGCTGTCCATCGCGATCCGTGACGTTGACGGCCACTTGGTCGCGGCGTCTCCGGACCATGCGCGGCTGTGGCGCGATCCGCCGAACGGCAAGTCCACACCGACGGATGTGCAGGTGCCCTTGCTGAACGGCGAGACCCAGGCCGGTCGGATCGAACTCGTTTTCCGTCCCTTGGCCGAGGCAGGCCGCTGGTTTGGCCTGTCGTCAACGTTGCTGATGTTTGTTGGTTTCATTGGCGGTGCTGGCTTCACCGGCTACTATCTGATTCTCAACCGCGCGCTCCGCGAGCTTGATCCGCGGCGCGCCATCCCGGAGCGGGTGAAGACGGCCTTCGATACGCTTGCCGAAGGCGTGCTCATCATGGACGACGAAGAACGGGTTTTGATGACGAACCGCGCGTTTTCCGAGAAGATCCTTGGGAGTGACCAACCGCAACTCGGAAGCGACGTCAGCGATCTGCCGTGGCTGTCGTCGGCCGCAATGCCGCTTGCGCCGGAGCAGCTGCCCTGGCGGATCGCGATGCACAGCGATGCTCCGGTCCTTGGCATCGCCATGGGCATAGGCAACCGGGCTGGTCAATTGCAGCGCCTCATCGTCAACGCCACCCGGATCGTGGACGGCAACGGTATCGCGCGCGGCGTCATCGCGACGTTCGACGACGTCACGGCGCTGCACACGACCAATGAGCAGCTCAACCGGTCAATCCGCCAGCTGAATTTTTCCCAAGCCAAGATTTCCGAGCAGAACCGGGAATTGCAGTTGCTCGCATCGAGCGATCCGTTGACCGGCTGCCTCAACCGGCGGACATTCTTCGAGCGGGCGGAGTGGCTGTTCTCCGACGCGATCGTGGCCCGGCGGCCGCTGTCCTTCGTCATGGTCGATGCGGATCATTTCAAGACGGTCAACGACAGATTCGGCCATCTCGTCGGTGACAGCGTGCTGGTCGGACTCGCGAACCTGCTGCGGGAGTTCTGCGTCGCTCCTCATCTCGTCGGCCGCTACGGAGGCGAGGAATTCTGCCTGGCGATTACGGGGTTGAGCGAGGCAGTGGTCGCACAACGCGTGGAGCGGATCAGATTTGCGGTCTCCGCCGTCCGCACATGGTTGCCATCCGGAGGGCCGACCACGGTCAGCATCGGAATGGCATCCCTCGGCAATCAGCCTTGCACGCTGGCCGATCTCGTGAACCGGGCCGACGCGGCGCTCTACGCGGCAAAATCCAGCGGGCGAAACCGCGTCGTGAACTGGGCGGACATCGCGCAAGATGCGCAGCCGCGGGAGTCCGACAAGCCTGTCCTTGCTCGTTAGTCGAACGCTCTCCCGGCACGCCGCTTGAGCTGTCGCGCGAGATCCGGCCACGCCGCCGGACCACCGCGGCTTCATCCGATTTTGTCCATCGTCGCCATTAACCGGACGTTAGCGTTAACGGTTTATTGCTGGCGCGTTCGGCTCGACCCGTTCGTCCAAGACCCCGCCCATGAGTCAATCCACCATGCGTCTGCAGCCTCCTTCAGCCCGGCTTCTTGCGTCGGCGGCCCTTGCGACTCTCCTGGCCGTCGGCCTCGGCGGCTGCAAGACCATGTCCGACATCACGGGCTCACTGGCGACAAGGACGGAGCCCTCGCCTCAGGCCGATCCGCAGCGCGCGGCCGAGATCTATGGTGATCGCTATCGCGCCAATCCCAAGGATGCCAATGCCGCATTGGCCTACGGCCAGGCGCTGCGCGCCAATGGGCAGCGCGCGCAGGCCGTCGCCGTGCTGGAGCAGGCGACCATCGCCAATGCCGGCAACAAGGCCGTGCTCGCGGCCTATGGCCGTGCGCTTGCCGACAATGGTGACTTCCAGCAGGCTTTCGATGTGCTCTCCCGCGCTCACTCGCCGGACAATCCCGACTGGCGGATTCTCTCGGTGCAGGGCACCGTGCTCGACCAGATGGGTCGCAACGATGAGGCTCGGCGGTACTACGCCGGCGCGCTGAAGATCATGCCCGGCGAGCCGTCGGTGCTGTCCAATCTCGGGCTATCCTACATGCTGACCAAGGAACTGCCCAAGGCGGAAGGGGCGCTGCGGCAGGCCTATGCCAGCACGCGGGCGGATGCGCGGGTGCGGCAGAACCTGGCCCTCGTGATCGGCCTGCAGGGACGGTTTTCCGAGGCGGAGGGCATCGTCAAGGCCGATCTGCCGCCGGAAGAGGCGGCCGCGAACGTCGCCTATCTGAAGGAGATGTTGAAGGGCAGGGAGGCGCCGCGCAATGGCCGCGGAGGGATCCCCGTGGCCGCGCTCAGCGAGCAGGACTGATAACCGCGGCCGTCGCGCCATCCCTCGCGATTACGGCCGTCCCCGCGATATCGCGCACCGCCCACACGCGATCACTGCATCGCTGCGATCTTGATGCCGGTCGGCCCGAGGATGACGACGAACAGCACCGGCAGGAAGAACACGATCATCGGCACCGTCAGCTTGGGCGGCAGCGACGCGGCCTTTTTCTCGGCCTCGTTCATGCGCATGTCGCGATTCTCCTGCGCCATCACGCGCAGGCTCTGGCCGAGCGGCGTGCCGTAGCGCTCCGACTGCTGCAACGCCAGGCAGACCGACTTGACGCCTTCAAGGCCGGTACGCTTGGCGAGATTCTCGTAAGCCACCTTGCGGTCCTGCAGATAGGAGAGTTCGGCCGTCGTCAGCGTGAACTCCTCCGACAGCGCGATCGACTGGCCGACGATTTCGATCGAAACCTTGCGGAACGCGGCTTCGATCGACATGCCGGATTCGATGCAGATCAAGAGCAGGTCGAGCGCGTCGGGAAAGGCGCGCTTGATTGAGAGCTGACGCTTGGCGATGTTGTTCTTGAGGAACAGCATGGGCGCCTGCAGACCGAGATAGGCGGCGCCGACGCAAATGGCCAGCTTCATCGTCAGCGACAGGTTCCAATGCGTGATCACGAACATATAGAGCGTCGTCGCCAGGAACAGCACGATCGGGGTGACCATGCGTGCGAACAGAAAGGTGATGTAGGGGGCCTGGCCGCGATAGCCGGCCATGATCAGCTTGTCGCGGGCGGCCTCCTGGGCCAGCCACTTCGAGAGATTGAAATCCTCCACGACCTTGGAAACGAGCTGCTTCGGCGACTGGCGCAGCGAGACCTTCTCGGTCTTGGACAGGCGCTCGCGCTCTCGCTGCCGGATCCTCTCGCGCTCGCTCGCCACCGCCTTCATGCGCTTCTGGAGGTTTTCGCCGGCGAACAGCGGCATGATCAGGGTATAGGCCGTTGCGCTCACGGCGATGGCCGCGAGCAGCATCGTCATGAAGTGCGGATCGTGAAGCTTGGTGACGAGGACTTCGATCATACTGCACCCTTAGAAGTCGAAATTGATCATTTTCTTCATCACGAGAATACCGATCGTCATCCAGATCGCGCAGCCGACGAGCATCAACTGACCGGTCGGATGGGTCCATAGCAGCGACATATAGTCAGGCGTGGTGATGTAGACGAAGGACATCACGCAGGGCGGAAGTGCGCCGATGATGCCGGCAGACGCCTTCGCTTCCATCGACATGGCCTGGATCTTGTCAGCCATCTTCTTGCGGTCGCGCAGCACCTTGGACAGGTTGCCGAGCGCTTCCGACAGGTTGCCGCCTGATTTCTGCTGGATCGCGATGACGATTCCGAAGAAGTTGGCCTCCGGCAGCGGCATGCGCTCATACAGCCTTGCGCAGGCCTCGCCCAGCGGCATGCCGATGGCCTGGGTCTCGATGATCGCCAGGAATTCTGTCTTCAGCGGCTGCGGCGAGTCGGCCGCGACCACCTTGAGCGATTCGAACAGGGGCAAGCCCGCCTTGATGCCGCGAACGATGACGTCGACCGCGTCGGGCAGGGCTTTGAGAAAGGCCTTTTCGCGGCGCTTTTTGAGAAAGCTGAGCGCCCAGCGCGGCAGGCCGAAGCCCGCCGCAAAGGCCAGTCCCGTGGCGCCCAATAGCCCGCCGCCCGCCATGATTGCGAGGACGAAGAACACGCCGGCCAGAACCGCCGAGACGACCCAGAATTTCTGTTCGGACCATTCCAGTCCCGCCTGGGTGAGGCGTGTACCGAGCGCGACCTTGCTTTCCTTCTGCCGCCGCGCCTCGAGTTCCTTCAGTGAACTCTCGACCTGCTCGCGGCGCGAC
>Ga0307516_10005963_pt1 | contig 14406 bp, 17 predicted proteins | sample 19_EM_MG_FD_203310 | JGI IMG/M metagenome (GOLD analysis project Ga0307516, IMG submission 203310) | Populus trichocarpa ectomycorrhiza microbial communities from riparian zone in the Pacific Northwest, United States - 19_EM | ecosystem: Host-associated > Plants > Roots > Unclassified | place... | reverse complement strand
GGGAGGAAGTGTTGCAATATCTCACTCGTTGCTTAGTCACGGCAGGCATGGGCCTACCCCTATATTCTCCTTTCTCTCGAGGCTTCAGCCTTACTTAGACAATACACACGTTCATCACTTTCAACAAACACTCTACCCGCGGCAACAGGAGAAAGGACGCGCAAGCAGTAACAGTAAAGGAAAGGAAGACTGACGTACAACTTAATCAAGGGAAGACAATACTCGTAACGAACATGGGAGAAGGACGCGCAAGCTCAATCAATGGGAGACAACAAACGTAGCGGACAGCAGAAAGGACGCGCAAGTAACATAACGGAGACGAAGGAGAGAGGTCTAGACTGGCCAGCGGTCGGGGATATCGCTACCAGAGCGATTTGGCGGAGATCGGTCGAGGCGCCTAAGCGCGGAGGATGACCGCGGCTGCGGCAGCGGAAACGAGGACGAGCCACAGGGCGACAAGGGTGAGAGTGGCACCGGCCCCGGCACGAAGGAGCCTCTCGCGCCAGGTTCGTGACAGTACGTCCCCTGTCCAGACCGAAGCTCCGGCGAGGTCATGTCGGGTCGTCAGGGTCCGGCGGCGGATGGGGGTGCGGTAGATGCGGACGGGCCGGCTAGCCTGCTGCCGGGCTTGGAGTTGTTCGTTCATTCGGTGTTGTTTGGTGATGATGGCTCCCAGGGTGTTAATCATCTGCTCGAGTTGCTGTTGGTCCGCGTAGTGGAAGTCATTCATCCGCTGGGCGAGTGTCCGGTGTACGACGTGATTGCGGCGGGCGTCCCACGTGGTTGTTTGATGTATCATGGTGACGAATTCCCCCAGGAGGGCGAGTTGCTCATCCTGTAGTGCCGCAGTCGCGGTCGCGGGGTTTCTGTTTTCCTGATCTTCCTGTGCAGGCGTGATGTCCGCCAAGGTTTCACGTGGGGCTGCAGCGCTGCAGCGGAGGTGGTGGTCATCCATGTTCACGAGGAACCGGCATTCGGGGCAGACCCGCTTTCCTCAGCACCAGTGCGCGCATGCTTTGGCGGGGTTGAGGCGTCGTTCGCAGGTTACTTCGAGTAGTTCGTTAGGGTGTGGGAGTGGGCAGTTGCAGTTTGTCGCTCGGCAGCAGCGGCTTCGGCGCGGGTAGTAGTTATTGTCCTTGCTCTGGCGGCGGGTGTTGCAGTAGTCATCGTAGCAGGCCGTCCAGTGCAGGGATACGTGGTCGTTGGTATTGGGCTGTCCTGCGGTGGACAGCGGGGGCGAAGGTGCGGCTGGAGGGGCGCCCCATCCGTCGGTCGTGGTGGCGGCAATGCCCCAGTCATTGTTGGGTTCGTTGCTGGGTAGTTCGGTTTGTTTGTTATCGGCGGAGGTTGTGATGGGAAACTTGGAGGTGCGGCTGCGGCCAGCGAAGGTCCAGCCTTCGTTGGTGTCAACAGTGGCGGTGGTGGACATATCAGGTTTTTAGAGTTGGGGTGCGGGTTTCTCAGGGTATTCCTTGTGGAACGGGAGGACGAGGTCGGGTGAGTTCTCAAAGTTGCGGGCGGGATACCAGGTACAATCGGGGTCGTGGAAGCCGGTCCACTTGACTCAATACTGTATCTGGTTTCTATGGCGTCGGGAGTCGAGGATCTTTTCTACTTCCCACTCTTGCTGTTCTTGGATGATCACGGGCGGTGGCGGTGGTTGTTGGTGTCCTGTGATGGGTTCGGTGCTGGCTGTGGGTTCAATGAGGCTGATGTGGAAGACTGGGTGGATTTTGACCGTGGCCGGTAGGTCCAACTTATATGCTCATGAGCCCACTTTCTCTAGGACGGGGTATGGGCCGATCTGCTTGTGATCCAGTTTGTTCGATGGTCGGGTTGTCCAGATGTTTTTTCGTCGTAGCCAGACCTTATCGCCTGGGTTCAGTACCGGGTCCGGATGTCGTGCTTTGTTGGCTTGCTCTGCTTGAGACATTTGCGCCTCCTTAATCTCTGCTCGAAGTTCTTCATGCAACCTTCTCAATGCCGCAACATATTCCGATACTTCCGGGGTCTCCTCGTTCCCGGTGCCGAGGTCTGGCAGGAAACGAGGGTGACATCCATACTTGGCAAAGAAGGGGGTTATTCTTGTAGTTCCGGTTTGTGTGTTGTTGTAGCAGAATTCGGCAATTGGCAACAACCTTTCCCAGTCGTCCTGTTGGTAGTTGCCGTATTCCTGGAGATACTGCTCGAGGGTGGCATTGGCTCTTTCCGTTTGTCCGTCCGTTTGTGGGTGGAAGGCTGTGCTGAGGTTGCGTGATATCCCGAGTGCTTCCGTTACTCGTCTCCAGAAGTCTGAGGTAAACAGGGACCCTCTGTCTGATACAATACTGCTTGGCAGTCCGTGGGGTCTTATTACCTGTCGGAGGAAGTGGTCTGCCAGGTCTTCGGGGCTCCTGGTGCCCTGGCAGGCGACAAAATGTCCCATCTTTGTGAGGCGGTCGATTATTACCCATAATGTGTCTTTTCCGTTGCTCATCAGCAGCGCGGTGATAAAGTCCGTTGATATCGTGTCCCATGGTCGGTGTGGCAGTTCGAGTTACTTTAGCATTCCAAATGGCGAGTGTCGGATTGGCTTGATGAGATGGCAGGTGCCACAGTGGTTGACGTATCTGTGGATGTACTTTGGTTGCCCTGGCCAATAGAAACTTCGGCTAACGAGTTTTAGGGTTCTTGCTCGGCCCGGGTGTCCCGCGGCTTGCCCATCATGGTGGTCTCTTAATATGCGTAGTTGCAGGGTGTCGTCGTCTGGGATCCATATGAGGCCATCTTACATTAGCAACCCCCTGTTTTCCTCGCATAACCCTAGCGCGATCTTTCCTTCGCAGCTGGTCCCGCTCGCCTTTTTCCTCCGGATTTCTTGGATCTCTTTATCTGCTGCGTGTAGTGTCCGGATTTCATTCAGGAGTTCCTTGTCTATCTCGAGGTTGATGGTTTCTGTTGAATTGGCCTGGAGTGTTTCGAACACTTCTTCGGGTAACAGGATTCAGCCGTGGTTCTGCCGATGCTTTATATCCCCTTCTCAGGGAGAGTCTCCTGACTCTCTAGAGAGGATGTCTGGCTTGCTGGCCAATTCCCCGGGGCGATACTTGATCACGAAGTCATAGTTAGCTAATTGCTCACCCCACCGGGCTTGTCACAAATTGAGGTCTTTTTTTGTTTTCCAGTATTCGAGGTTTTTGTGGTCGGTGAGGATCGTGATTTTTGGTCCCGTTGTTTTACAATAGGTATCCCATTTTCATAGTGCATCGACTATCGCCAGTAACTACTTATCGTGGATGTCGTAATTGCACTCCGGGTCTTTGAGTTTCCTGGAGTAGTATGCTACAGGGTGAAGGATTCCCTTTTCGTCGGGTTGTGAGCAGATTGCTCCTATGGGGTAGTTGGAGGCGTCTGTTTCGATGGTGACGGGTTGTTAAGGATCGAAGTGTTGTAGTATAGGTTCCGTGATCATTGCTTTCTTGAGCGTCTCAAATGCCTCTTGTTGTTTATCACTCCATTCCCATCCTTTTTCCTTCCTTGTGAGGGAGGATAGGGGTGTCGTGATTTTGCTGTAGTCACTGATAAAGCGCTGGTAAAAGTTGGCAAAGCCGAGGAAGCTCTGGATTCCTTTGAGGTTTGTTGGTTCCTTCCATTCTTTGATGGTCCGGATTTTTTCTTCGTCCATTAGCAGTCCCTGCGGTGACATGACCTATCCCAAGTATTCTTTTCTGTTGTATGGAATTCGCATTTGGATGCTTTCAGTGTGAGCCCGGTTTCCTCAACTCGTCTCAAGATTGTCCGGACATGTCTCCGGTGGTCTTCCAGATTTTGCGAGAAGATGAGGATGTCGTCCAGATATGCCACACAGAAGATATCAAGGTATTCGCTCAAAATCTCGTTCATCCATCATTGGAATGACGTCAGTGCATTGGTCAACCCGAAAGGCATGACGCAGTACTCATATAGTCAGTATCGGGTTCAGAAGGCAGTTTTCCATTCATCTCCTGCTGTGATTTAGATGTTGTAGTAGGCGTCTCGGATATCTAGTTTGGTGTAGATGGTGGCATTGGATAGTTGATCCAGGGACTCTCCAATTAATGGCAATGGTGTCCGGTCTTTGATTGTGATCTCATTCAGTTGTCGATAATCCACACATAGGCGTAGTCCCCCGTCCTTCTTCTTGACAAAGGGTATTGGCGCACCAGCCGCGGAGGTGGATGCCCGGATCCATCCCCGTTTCTCATTGACTTCTAGGTATTCCTTGCGAGCCTTCATTTTTTCTTCATACAGGGGTCGCAGGGGCTTGTACGGGGGCATATTTCCTTCCTCCAGTGGAATGTGGTGGTCGTGAGCGTGGTGGGGTGGAGGTGCCGTAGGTTCTTTTTCGGTGAATACTTCGTGGAACTCATGATATTCCGGTGGAATTGGGTTTTTGCTGGTCTTGGAGGTTTCTTTGATTTTGCTGATGACGGTCTGGCATACTTCCCATGGGTCCGTTTCACCAATCTCCCAATTTTGCGGTGTTTTCCTATAGTATTGCTCCGTGGCCTTTTCTTCCGGGACCATGTTCGCTCTTGGTGAGCTAGGTAAGCATTTTTCGGCACAGTGGTCCAAGTGGAATTTCACAGTATGATTCTTCCACCCTATCACCGGATCATAGAGCTTAAGCCATGGGAGTCCTAGGATGATTGGCGCATTTCTGATTGTGATGAAGTGTAGCCAGATGTCTTCCTCGTGATGATTGATTGTGAGGTGGACTTGGGCGTTGTGGGTTACTGGCCCGTCGGTGACCTCGCTCCCATCCACGGTCAGGACCCGTCTTGGTGTCGCTTTTTGCTGTCTTGGGATTCCACTTGCTTCAGCGTAAGCCTTGTCGACAAAGTTTTCAGATGCCCCGCTGTCCACTAGGGAGGTGGTGTTGTGTTCGTTTCCGTCGGTTCCAATGATTCGTACTTTGATCATGATCTTCTCTTCGCGGTCGTACCTGGTTGTTCGTATTCTGCAGGGTGGGTCTGGTTCTGCAACGGGTTTCTCACTTGGGTGGCTGTTGCCTAGGCCTATTCCCGAGGGCTGTCGTTTCCTGCCGGTTTGGGTTCTTTCCCTGCTTCATTGTTTATGGTGTCTTCTTCGTACGTGGCTTCCGCTGCCCGGTATGGCCTTCTCCATGGGGCTCATGCTTTCTTGGGCTGGGGGCATTCCTTCGCACAGTGCCCCTTTTTTCCGCAATTGTAGCATTCGTCCGTTTGTGGTCGTCGGGGGAACCGGGTCAGCGTTCTTGGTGTGAACTTGAAACGTCGGGTAGCACCTAGGTCCATTGGGTCCCCCGGGGCGCTGATGGGTTCTTTCGTGGGGACATGGAAGGGCGTTTCTGAACTAGCCGCAGGGCGCCGACTAATGACTCCAAGGTTGCATAGGTGGCTGTCTGTTTTGATGGCCGTGGTGGCGTAGTCTACCAGGACGGTGGCTGGTGCTTCACTCACGACCAGGTGCCTTTTTACTTCTGGGTGTAATCCGTCTCGAAATCGCACGATGCACACGTTGTCCGCGTACGGGAGATCTGCTTTGATTGGTAGGAATTCTGCCCAGTAGGTTGCTGCCGTCCGGTTTCCCTGCTGGATTTTCTGGAATTTTTCGAAGGCTATTTCGTCGTCATCCACCTGGCCGAAGGCGTTTTTCATGTTAGTTTTCAGTTCTTCCCATGTTAGGTTGATTCCTCCCTCCTGATTCAGAAAGGTTTCCACCCAGTTCCATGCCACCCCCCGGAATAGGGAGGATGTGTATCCTGTTTTTTTCTCATCGTCGTCGAATTGATTTCCCTCTGTTCTAAACTTCAGCTCGCAGTGGGCCAGGAACGTTTTGAATTTTGCTTTTTCTCCTTCGAACGGTTCCGGCTCCCGGAGCTTTGGGTAACTGGTCTGCAGCAGTCTGTCGCGTGCCGCTAGGAGGGCCTGCAACATTTCTGTTGTCAACAGGTGGGGTCCTTCCGTCATTTTTCTGGTCTGTTCTGGTGACTCGGCGGTCTGTGGCCTGGATCTTTGCTCTGGGGTTACTGGACTCGGTGCTCGCTGGTCGTCAGGGATGTCCCAAAATTCGCTCAGGTTGAGGGGGCTGGGGACTCCCCTGTTTCTTTCTTGTTGCTACGTCAGGTGTCGATAGGGAAACACAATCTAATGTCAAGATCCTGACTTGACTACTCCGTGCTGCTCGACAGGTAACGTAGGCTCGGTTCTTCGGGGCAAGCTCGTGATCACACTTACGGCGTACTCACGCGCCGCTCATACTCACACTTCCAGCGTACTCACGCGCCGCTCGTAGTCACACTTCCGGCGTACTCACGCGCCGCTCGTAGTCACACTTCCGGCGTACTGACGCGCCGCTCGTAGTCACACTTGCGGCGTACTCACACACCGCTCGTAGTCACACTTGCGGCGTACTCACGTGCCGCTTGTAGTCACACTTCCAGCGTACTCACGCGCCCCTCGTAGTCACACTTCCGGCGTACTCACGCCCCGCTCGTCGTCTCGCGGTATCCGTCACGCCCGGCGTGGTCTCGTCGCGGTCCTCTCACACGCATTGCGTGGGCTCGTTGTTCTCGCGGTATCCGTCACACCTGGCGTGGTCTCGTCGCGATATTCTCACACGCCTTTGCGTGGGCTCGTTGTTCTTCGCGGTATTCGTCACGCCTGGCGTGGTCTCATCGCGGTCTTCTCACACGCCTTGCGTGGCCTCTCTGTTCTTGCGGTATCCGTCACGCCTGGCGTGGTCTCGTTGTTCTTATCGGGGTGGTGGTCACAGCGCCGGTTCACGGGTAGAGATAGGTAGGTCTGTGGAGAGAGATAATAGATTGCGTGGAGAAGAATCTCAAGACTAGCTACCGCGCCCTTCCTTTATACTTTTCCTTCCCTCTGTGGAATCACAGCTAGCCCGCAAGACTGACACAGTTCCTCCATCTAACATCATGACTCGATCGCCGCGCCCAAGGAAAACACATGATCGCACTCGGCCGCCGCGCGGCCAACACTCTACTCGCGGCAACAGGAGAAAGGACGCGAAGCAGTAACAGTAAAGGAAAGGAAGACTGATGTACAACTTAATCAAGGGAAGACAATACTCGTAACGAACATGGGAGAAGGACGCGCAAGCTCAATCAATGGGAGACAACAAACGTAGCGGACAGGAGAAAGGACGCGCAAGTAACATAACGGAGACGAAGGAGAGAGGTCTAGACCGGCCAGCGGTCGGGGATATCGCTACCAGAGCGATATGGCGGAGATCGGTCGAGGTGCCTGAGCGCGGAGGATGACCGCGGCTGCGGTAGCGGAAACGAGGACGAGCCACAGGGCAACAAGGGTGAGAGTGGCACCGGCGCCGGCGCCAAGGAGCATGTCGCGCCAGGTTCGTGACAAAGAGGCAGGCAGCAGTTGATGCGGCAAAGACGGGGAAGCCGGAGGAGCCAGTGGCACCCATCCGATTGATCCTGAAGCGACCGGAGACAGCAGAAGCAGAGAAGAAAGAGCGGGAGAAGAAGAGGGAGGAGGAGGCAGCAAGGAAGGAGGCTGAGAAGGCGGGGAAAAAAAAGGAGGAGAAGTCGGCAGCCAGGAAGCGATGGGAGGAAGGGAAACTGTGTCAGGAGGAGGGGGAGACATACAGCGCCGCAACCAGGCCGATCCGGAACCTGGCAGGTGACGCCGACGCCATTGAGAAGGTGGCCGCGGGTTAGAGGATAGTGCACATGACAGGAATGCGGGTGCTGGGAAGCCAGTGGGGAGAGGAGTGGGCTTGCACTAGCCAGACACCACCACAGTGGCAGCAGCAGAGCCGGCAGCCCCTGCAGCAACAGAAACGGCAACAGCAGCAGTAGCAGAGCAACTGGGCGCAGAGGGCGGCTGCGGTGGCAGCGCTCCCGCAGTCGGACTACAGGCGGGTGGGCAAGGGGGGAAAACCAGACTGGGAGCCTACTGGACTGGAGCCCATCAAGAGGTCGATCCCACGCGACGGGCGTGGAATCGTGTTTGAGCGAGCGGTAGGGGCACCGCAGATCAACCCAACGGTGGTGACGAACGCGGAGGCTTTCGTCAACATCGCGCTCAGCAAGGTGGCCCTGGCTCACATCCGAACTGAGGCAACTAGGGTCTCGGTGCAGGGAAGGCTGTTGACAACAGCGCGCTTTGGGGCGTCGGCGTCGATGCTCCTCCGGTTCAAAAAGGAGGTCCTGGAAGCGGCCCGTAAAGCCGACAGAGCTATCATCAGCGTTGTCGCGAATGAGACGTGGGCGGAGCTCAAGATCTTGGTGCCCGATGACCGGTACCGGCAGCCGAACGGGCTTGCGGAGCTCAGCGAGCCGATCGAAGCGGAGAACCCAGGAGTTGTGGTACCCCCCCTCTCAATGAAGTGGATGCGGGCGATAAGCACCATCGAGCGTCACTACCAGGCTGGCCGACTCCCGAGAACGTGGAATCGGTGATCTTTAAGGTGCCAGGCAAGACGGTGGCCCAAAAGCTGTTGGTGGAGATGTGGGTGGCAGGCAACAGGTTTCATGCCCTCCCCTACATGCCGAACAAAGCAGACACCCTGTGTGGCATGTGCGGGCAGCGGGGACACTCAGAGTTCCGGTGCCAGTGAGGCGCAGCAACCTGCACTATCTGTGCGGGTAGCCACAAGACCGAGGAGCACTGGTGTGAGGTGGCAACGTGCAGCAAGGTCGGAATGGTCTGCCCCCACACGGAGATGAAGTGCCCGAACTGAGGGGGCAGTCACCCGGCCCAGAACGCCAGGTGCCAGGCAAAGCGGGCTGCCATCGAGATTGCCCGGGGCAGGCGATATGGCACGGCCCACGTGGAAACACCGCAGCCCACACGCCCGGCTGCCACCGCTAGCACTGGAGGATCGGCCATGCTGAGCTGGGTCCCAGGTGATGAGCCGCGAGAGCCCTCTCCAGACTGGACGGAAGATGCTATGGAGGTAACAGGAACGGAACCAAGTGGCACCGCCCCACCCGTAGCTGTCTGATGTCGTTCCCACAGGTTGCCAAGCTGGTGGCGCTCCAGCATAATTGCACCAGGGGGGGACAAGTGTTGGAGGCGGTGTTGGAGACGGCAGTGAGGAGAGGAGCCGACGTGGTTCTCATCCAAGAACCGAATTGGGCTAAAGAGAAGGATAGCACACGCTCCCACCCCAGCTTCAACTTCATAAGGGGCGAGGAGGCAGTGCCGGCAAAGTGTTAGATAGCGGTCAACAGGGCCTCCAAGTGTCAGGTGACGGAATTGAAAAATCTAGCCTCCGGGACTGCAAACCACATCCAGGTGGTAGAGGTCACCCCACCCAGCGGCGAAGCGATCATCATTGCCAATGTCTATGATCGGCACGCTGGTAGCAAGAACAACCGGCCCGCCCCGCAATCAGCGTGGGGGGAGATTGCCCGCCACAAACGGGTGATAGTAGCCGGAGACATGAACGCCCACAACAAGATGTGGAACCCCTGTACCACAAGGCCCAGGAACAATGCCTTCTGGGAGTAGCTCATCCAGAAGCGCGACCTTGTGGTCTGGAATTCGGAGGAAGAGACAAGGATGGGAGCGGGCGCCAAAGATTCACTCCATCATTGACCTGACCCTCTCCTCGCTGGAGGTCGTACTCAAGTGGAGCATGGGCCCGGCCACGAACCCAGGCCCAGGAATGCTACCGAAGAGGGGTCGGAGCATCTGCGGTGCTTGCGGACGACAGCACACTGGAGCAGGTAGACACGGTAGCGGTGATGCTGCAGGAGACGATGGTGGGGACCCTAGACCAGCACGTCCAGCCAAAGCGGTGGTGCAGCAGGTCCAAGCGGTGGTGGAATCCAGAGCTGAAGGACCTAAGGAAGGCCCTGGGGAGGGCATGGCGGGGGTGGAGGACGAAGGGCATGAGCAGGGTGCAGGAGGCCAGGCGGGAGCTCTGGCGCGCGATCAGGAAAGCCAAGCGCGACTGCTGGAATCACTTCCTCCAGGAGTCCAGCGGGAAGGAGGTCTGGACGGTGGCCAGCTACACCTAGCTCAGGATCGACAAGGCGGGTCAGGCACTCCAACGCGAGGACGGCTCAGTGGCGGAGGGGCACTCCGACAGAGAACAAGCAATCTTAGAAGCCCACTTCCCCCCGGCCCCAGGGAGCTCCTACGAACCTCCGGCGGACGGAAGAGCATTCGTGCAAGTGGACACCCACCTGGTCGGCTCCCTCCTGGCAAAGGCAGCCAACACGTCAGCCCCAGGGGACGACCGGATATCCACAGATATTGTCAAGGTATTCTGGCAATGGGACACTCAGCGCTTCGTGCAATTGGTCAGGGCGTGCATCCGGCTTGGACACCACCCCACACTGTGGAAAACGGCAAGGGGTGTGGTAATCCCAAAGCCAGGGAAACCGGACTATTCTCAGGTCCGGGCATACCGGGTGATCTCGCTGCTGGACATGGTTAGCAAGCTGGTCGAACGGACAGCAGCCCACCTGATCGCTGACCACCTCGAGCGCAAGCGTGGCCTGCATGACGGGCAGTTCGGCTGTCACAAGCGTCGGTCCTGTGTGGATGCGGTAGCAGTCCTCATGAACAGCACCCAGCAGGTATGGAACAGGAAGCAGGTGGCAGGAGCACTCTTCATGGACGTCAAGTCGGCTTTCAACAATGTCAGCACGTCGCACCTGGGCAGACGAATGGAAGCACTGGGCATCCAGCCGAACCTCATTCGGTGGACGGCCAGTTTCATGTCAGATCGCCAGGTCAAACTCGTCCTTGATGGCAAGACAGGGGAGGCAAGCCCAGTGGATACAGGCATCCCACAGGGGTCGCCGGTGGCCCCGGTTCTCTTCACCACCTACCTGTTGGGAATCTTTGACAGGGTGGAAACGGCCGTCCCAGGCATCCAAGGGCTATCCTTTGTGGACGACATCAGTTGGTGGGCAGAAGGGGCCGACGCAGGCAAGGTAGTGGCGAAACTCTCAGCGGCGGTGGCAGCCTCGATGGAGTGGGCCGCCAAAAACGGGGTGGGTTTTGACCACAGCAAGACGGAGGCAGCCCTGTTTCAAAAGGGAAAAAGGAAGAAGAAGGTAGCTGAGGTGGCAGTGGCAGTTGGCGCCAACTCCGTCCCATTCAACAAGGCAGCGACGAGGTGGCTCGGGGTGTGGCTGGACTCGCAGCTCACCCTCAGGGACCCCCACGCAACCAGGCTGAAGCAGGGGCAGAAAGCAATGACACGGCTCCGGCGCCTCACGGGGTAGATGGGGCTGTCTCCTGCCAACTGCAGGAAAGTCATGACGGTGTGCATGCAGTCGGTAGCAATGTTTGGGTCAGAACGGTGGTGGAAAGGGGATCATGTCCAGGGGACAATGGGTCAGGCCAACGAGCTCCAGCTGCTGGTCAACCAGGAGGCCCGGGCAACAACGGGGTGCTTCCGGACAACCAACCTGGGAGCCCTTTCAATGGAGTCCGGCCTTAGGGCAGCGACGACGCAGCTGGAGAACAGGCAACGGCGGTTCAGGCTACGGCTACTGAGCCTGCCGGAAGGGGATCAGGCACGGGAGGTGGTAGGAGCCCCCACAGGAATCGGGTGGCGGCTCAAGAACGCCCTCGCTACGGCGGACAAACTGAGAGGACAGTGCTGCCCGAGGAGCTGGAGACCTGCAACGCAGAACTGCTGCAAGAGGAGGAACCGAGGCGAAAGTGGCAGCAGAGGGGACCCGACCGGGCCTTACAATGTTCACAGATGGGTCACGACTTGACGGTGGGGTGACCGGGTACTAGGTGGTGTGGAAGAAGGGTCAAACCTGGGCCAGAGTCAAAGTGCACATGGGCAACAACCAGGAAGCCTACGATGCCGAGTGTGCTGCGCTCGCCCGCGCCCTGGAGCTGGCGTTGCAGAGGAACGAGATCCCAGAACGAGTCATCATCTTCTCGGATGCACAGGCAGTCATCAGACGGATGGCATCGGACGAACCTGGCCCCGGGCAGCAGTACGCCCTCCAGGCACGGAAACACATCGCCACGCTGCGCCAGTCCAGGCCGGGGTTCGTCATCGAAGTGCGATGGTGCCCGGCGCACAAGGGAGTCGCTGGCAACGAGAAGGCTGATGAGTGGGCAAAGATAGCGGCAGAGAAGTCAGGTACCCGTGGGGTAGAGTGGCCGAACTTCCCAGTACGAACGGAGGTGCGGGGGGCGCCCCTGCCACGATCCCTCGCCAACCTCAAGCGGGAGATCTCAGAGAAGAAGTGGGCGGAGGCACGTCAGTGGGCGGGGGGACGAACCTCCAGGAAGAAGTACCGTATGCCGGACAGCCAAAAGCCCGACGGCGCGGTAGCCAACAGCACCAAGAGACTCGCCTCTCGGTTCTACCAGCTGAAGACGGGGCACTGCCTAACAGGGCAGTACCTCAACTGGACAAAGACCCGAACCACCCCACAATGCTGGTGGTGCCGGTACCGAACGCAGACCCGGGACCACCTCTTCAAGGAGTGCCCCGAGTGGAAGCCGCAGCAGAAGATCCTGTGGGCGGAGGTGAAGAAGGAGACCGGGAGGTGGAAGGACCGGTGGAAGGTGAAGGACCTGCTGGCCGACGGGAGGTGCAGCTGGGCAGTGCTGGACTTCCTGGCAGCCACGGACGTGGGCAGGCGCGTGCCGGTGGAGGAGGAGGACACCGTCAGCGCGGTTTCAGAGCTGGAGGTGCGGGAATGGCTGGAGGAGCAAGGAGCGGGGGCGATGGAGCCGGGCGAGGGAGGGACTCCACTGTTCCTACCCATGCCAGACTTCATGGCGTCCGCAGGAACGGTGTAGGCGGTGTCTTTCTTTGTTTTTCCTTCGACTGTCACGCTTGCTTCTCTTTCCTTTGTAATTTCCTTTGTGCGCTTTACATCTTCGTGGGACAGGCCTGGGCGGAGGGAAAAAGGGGTGCTTGCAACGAGCCGCCAGCGCACGGACAGCGGACAGGAAACGGACTGTACATACCCTCGCCATGATCTAGATAGGTCGCACGCGAGTAATGAATAAACAAAAAAAAAAGTCGACTGCTGCCTGCCGCTGCAGCTGCCGGGGGGATCCTTTCAGCTTGCACGATGCCGCTGCGCCTGGCGGTGTGGCGATCAGCACTGCTTTTGCCTTGCCCTTGTCCTTTTTTCCCCCCCCCTCCGTCCGTGCTGGTGCCAGGGTCGACACGGGCGCGTCCAGCCCTGGCGCGTGCTGTGACGCGAAGAGGCCCTCCCGCTCGATTCCCTCCATGGCGCCACCGTCGCCCTCCTCCCTCGTGACCTCCTGCGGCACTCTTGCCGACGTGGGCGCCGCGGCCACCAGTCGAGAGACGCAGAGGCCCTCCAGTTCAACCCCTTCCATGTCGCTGAACTCCTCAATATCCTCTACCTCAATTCTGGTCATGACAACCCCCTTCATTTCCGCTGGGGGGAGAGCCTTCTGCTGGCGCTCAGCAGCCGCCCGCCGCACGCTCAGCGGCAGTGTGTCCGCCCTTCTTTCCTCCCATCTGGGCTCCAGCGGTTGGCGTCGCAGCTCCTGTTGCCGTTGCAGCGGTAACGCCGGAGTCTCAATTGCCGCCTCTACCGCAGCCAGTTTTGCCTGCCTTCCCACCTCTGCAATCTCTTTCCTGCATCCCTCCATCTCTCTCCCCAGGCTTTCCCACTGGGCTTGGTCCCGCTGAGCCTTGATGCCCATGTCCATAGACAGGGCAGTGAGGCCCTCCGCCAGCCTGTTTTCCATTGCCTCGACCCTCTCTGTCAGGCGTGCCTCTCTCTCCCGTGCCATCTTTTCTCTCACCCCTGCCCACCTCTCCCTCTCCTCCGCCTTCTCCTCCCTCTCCGCTGCCCTCTCTTCTATACGCTTTTCCATCTGCACCTCCCTTGCTTCCATGCGCTTTTCCGCAAGCACAATAGCCGCCAGGATCTCTGCCAGCCCTGCTCCATTCGACCAGCCGTGGGCTGGGATGCCCACCAGCCGCCTTGGTGGTGGTACCGCTCGTGTGAACCCCGAGGCGCCCGCTGCCAATGCCCGTTTTTTGTTCCCATTAGATGGGGTGACCGGCACCGGGGTCGGTGTAGCCCACCTGGCTGGCATGGGTGTTGGAGTGGTCGACCCCTCCGGACCCACCATGTCCTCCATTTCGTCCTCGCTCATACTGGCCACTTCCTTCGCCCAAACAAGGTTCGCCTCCTCCCTTCCTCCCGCCTCCTTGCTTCCCACCCTATTAAGCTCCTGGCCGCCTCCTGTTCCTGCCCCCTCACTGGAATCCCTGGCAGAATTCGGGGTCAATGCCAATCCCACCTGCTGGGGGCTGCTGGCCGCTGCAGAGAGGGAGCACGCAAGTGCTCCCCTCATGGACTGCTTGCCTGTAGTCGCAAAGAAATTGTCGTCGTCACGCATGCCGTTGTCACAACCATTGCCATGCTGGAAAAACTCCTGT
>Ga0307516_10005962_pt1 | contig 14407 bp, 10 predicted proteins | sample 19_EM_MG_FD_203310 | JGI IMG/M metagenome (GOLD analysis project Ga0307516, IMG submission 203310) | Populus trichocarpa ectomycorrhiza microbial communities from riparian zone in the Pacific Northwest, United States - 19_EM | ecosystem: Host-associated > Plants > Roots > Unclassified | place... | reverse complement strand
AGCGCCATTCACCGATGGTTTCGAATCGGCTGCGGCCGTGCCGGCTGCGTCTCGCTGATGCCCTTGGTTGCCGCCAACGGGCTGCGACTGGAAGTCGAGTGCCTGGGCGACACCACTGCGCCGCCGGTGCTGCTGATCATGGGGCTGGGCATGCAGATGACGGCCTGGCCACCGGCACTGTGCGACCGCCTGGTCGCGGCGGGCTTCCGGGTGATCCGGTTCGACAATCGCGACAGCGGCTTGTCCAGCAAGCTCGATGGCGGACCTCGCCCGAGCCTGGCGACGGCGGCTTTGAAATACTGGCTGCGCCTGCCCGTGGCTGCGCCGTATCGCATCCAGGACATGGCGCGCGACAGCGTTGCGGTGCTCGATGCGCTGGGTATCCGCGCCGCACATCTGGTCGGCGCATCGATGGGCGGCATGATTGCCCAGACGATCGCCGCGGATTTTCCGGAGCGCTGCCTCAGCCTGACCTCGCTGATGTCGTCCGGCGGCAGCCGCCGCCTGCCGGGCCCGCACGCCGCGGTGCTGCGGCTGATGTTGTCGCGGCCGCCGCGTGGCGCCGACTTCGAGCGCGTCGTTGCCCATTACGTCCGGCTGTACCGTGCGATCGGCAGCCCGCGCATGACAACGCCCGAGCCGCAGCTGCGCGAACGCGTGGCGGCCGGACTGCGCCGCGCCTATCACCCGGCCGGCACGTTGCGGCAACTGCTGGCGATCGTCGCGTCGGGAGACCGCAGCACGGCGCTGGCGCGCATCCGCGTGCCGACCCTGGTCATCCATGGCGATGCCGATCCGCTGGTGCCGCTGGCCCATGGCATCGACTGTGCGCGCAGGATCCCCGGCGCGCGGCTGCGCGTCATCGAGGGAATGGGCCACGACCTGCCGGCGCCGGTACTCGAGGACCTCGCGACCACGATGATCGAGCAATGGCGCGCGTCCGGCGCCTCGTCCACGGTCCCGCAAGCGCGGTGAATGAATGAAAAGGAGCCAGGCATGGTCGAAGCAACGATCGAAGTAGTCAGTGCCACACGCCTCGACGAGGCCGCTTTCTGGAAGACCTCGGCGCTCGGCATGTCGCTGCTCAGACTGGGCAACGACAAGCGCATCGCGCACCGCATCACGTTCGAGAACCGCCGTGGCCTGCCTGACATCTACAATGAGCGGATCGCCGATACCGCGGGTGCCGACGTCGCGGTGTTCATGCACGACGACGTCTGGATCGACGACTATTATTTTGCCGACCAGTTGCTCGACGCGCTCGATCAGTTCGACGTCGTCGGCGTCGCCGGCTGCCGCAAGCGCCTGCCGGTGCAACCTTCGTGGTGCTTTGCCGGCGAGGAGATGCTGCGGATCGATGCGGCGAACCTCAGTGGCCGGGTGGCGCACGGCAAGCACCCGTTCGGCGGCATCGCGTATTTCGGCGACGTACCGGCGCAATGCGAGCTGCTCGACGGCGTGCTGCTCGCGGCGCGAAAATCGCTGCTACGCGCCCATGCGGTGCAGTTCGACCCGATCTTCGATTTTCATTTCTACGATCTCGATTTCTGCCGCAGCGCCACGCGGGGCGGGCTTCGCCTGGGCACTTGCCGTATCAGCATCACCCATCAGAGCGGCGGCGCGTTCGGATCGGAGCCGTGGATCGCCAGGTACTTCCAGTACCGCGCCAAGTGGCAGGACTGAAGGCGCCGGCACTCAGGGCAGGAACCAGCCGGTGATCGACAAGCGTGGCTCGTGCGCCCAGGGGCTGACCAGGCCGACGTAGTGCTGGAAGGGCACCCTGAACACATTGAGGGTGTTCCAGGCCGGCATCAGCGAATCGACGATGGCGCCCTTGTGGTCGGTGAAGTGCAGCAACCCACCCCAGTCGGCATGCCAGCGGCGGGTGAGGTTGATGACATACGCATAGCGACGATCCTCGCTGTCGATCTTGTCGTCGTGGGTCATCAGGAACTGCCCCGGACGGTAGCGGGTCGCCTGGGCGCTGACCTTGCGAATCTGCCGATCGCCCGATAGAAATTTCGCGAACTCGATGAATTCCACGCTGTTGAGGAACCGCAGCACCGGATGCAGGAGCAGGTGCGCGTCGCGATGGTCGCGCAGCGCTTCCATCATGTGGTAGCGGTCGTAGACGAAGTGGAAGCCCTTGCCGGCGGTCCGGTACGCCTCGGCCATCAGGCTGGCCTCGTCGGGCTGGCCGGACAGCGGTACCGGGGGACGGTTGCGCTCGTTGATCTCCCAGGGCACTTCGTCGCGCAGGCAGGCATGCAGTTGTTCGGCAGCGGCAGCCTGGAGAAACCCCGGGATCTGGGTACGCCCGGCACTGGCCAGGGCGCGACGGGCGGCGTCGAAGTCGATGTCGTTGCTGATCATGCCTGTCCGATGTAGTGGGGCGGCCAACCACCGCGTTGCGCCACGCCCGATTATGACCGAAGCGCTCCGCAGCCAGCCATCCGCCGGCGCGGCAGGCCGCCGTCTGCCGCCCCCCGGCGACCCCCGGCCCAGCCGTAGTTGTGACGTAGCGCTCATGGGCTTGGTCAAATCGTAAAAATTGCGTTACGATGGCGATACCAACCGGGCTCTCCATGCCCGGCGTGGGCTCATCCGGACTCTAGAGTCACCACATCCACGTTGGAGAGAGAAGTACATGTCAAACATAAACAACCTGTCAGCCGCGATTCGCCTCGCGCTGTTTGCCGGTGCCGCCGCTGTCTTCGCCGCTCCTGCCTTCGCGCAGACGGAAGAAGAAGGTGACGCCACCGAGATGGAAACCATGGTCGTCACCGGTTCGCGCATCAAGCGCGCGGACATCGAAGGCGCCCTTCCGGTCCAGGTCATCGACCGCGAAACGATCGACGCCTCGGGCGACATCTCGGTTGCCGAGCTGCTGCGCGATTCGACCTATGCTTCGTTCGGCAACTTCAAGCCGCAGTCGGGTTCGTCGGCTCAGTCCCTGGCTGACATCGACCTGCGCGGCCTCGGCTCGCAGCGTACCCTCGTCCTGATCGACGGCCGCCGCGCTCCGAAGTCCCCGTTCGTCGGCACCGCTGCCGACCTCAACGCGATCCCGCTGGCAGCTGTTGAGCGCGTCGAGATCCTGTCCGACGGCGCCTCGGCCGTGTACGGTTCCGATGCGATCGGTGGCGTCATCAACGTGATCCTGCGCAAGGATTTCGAAGGCGCCGAAATCAGCTACGGCCGCGGCAATCCCGCGATCACCGGCGGCGATACGGAATCGGGCTCGGCCATGATCGGCGCCTCCGGCGACCGTGGCAGCCTGCTCGCCGGCGTGTCCTTCAGCAACCGTGGCATGGTCTTCACGCGTGACCAGATCGGTTACGTGCAGGGCGTGTCCTCGTACTCCAACCGCTACCGTCTCGAGAGCGCCATCACTGGCGGCCCGACCGGCGCGTTCATCAACATGCCGGGTTTCGCCTGTAACGAAGGCGGCTTCTACATCATCCAGTCCACCGGCGCCTGCTCGTTCGACTTCAACGCGGTTGCCGCGAACGAAGCGTCGATCGACAACAGCGCGCTGTACACCCGTGGTGAGTACCAGATCAATGACAACTGGAGCACCTACCTCAACGCGTCCGTGACCCGCACCGAGTCGTTCGGTCGCTACGCGCCGGCCCTGGCCGAGCTGTACCTGCCGTCCGACTCCCCGAACGATCCGGTTCAGGGCGACAACCTCGGCGTGTTCCTGCGCCACCGCTTCGCTGCCGCGGGTAACCGCGACAACACGGTCGATTCGACGAACTCCGACGTGTCCGTCGGCTTCCTCGGCCGCATCGCCGACAAGTTCGACCTCGAGTTCGCTGCCCGTCGCACCGAATACAAGGGCTTCGAGCTGGGTCGCGGCCAAATCGTCGACACGCTGGCTGCGGTCGCTGCTGCGGAAGGCACCTACAACCTGCTCGATCCGTTCGGCAACTCGCAGTCCGTGCTGAACTCGATCCAGGCCACGATCAACCGTGACACCCGTTGGCTGGGTCGCGAAGTGTTCGGTACCGCCTCGTTCGACGTGTTCGAAATGGGCGGCGGCACCTCGGCCATGGTCGTCGGCGCCGAATGGCGTGAAGAAGACTATGCCGACATCTACGACTCGCTGTCCGCTGCCGGCGTCATCGGCGGCTCGGCCGGCAACTCGGCCTTCGGCGGTCGCAACGTCCGTTCGGCTTACGCCGAGTGGCTGTTCCCGATCACCAGCAACTTCGACATCACCGCGGCTGGCCGCTTCGACAAGTACTCGGACTACGGCAGCGACTTCGCTCCGAAGATCGCGTTCCGTTTCCAGCCGTGGGAGAACGTCACGTTCCGCGGTTCGTACGGCGAAGGCTTCGTTGCCCCGAGCCTGCCCGAACTGACCCAGCAGCCGGCATTCTCGGCTGACCCGGTCGTCGATTTCGACACCTGCGTGGCCTTCGGCGGCAACCCCGCCACCTGCGACAGCGACGAGATCCAGGTCGACGCGACCGTCATCGCCAACGGCGCCCTGAGCTCGGAGCAGTCCCAGCAGTGGACGATCGGCGCTTCGTGGGATGCGTTGGAGTGGCTGAACGTCACGGCCGACTACTACGACACCGAGATCACCGACACGATCAATGCCTTCTCCTCGCAGGAGCTGATCGATCGCTCGAACAACCCGCTGCTCGGACCGATCCCGTCCGGCCTCGGCGTCAATCGTGACCCGCAGACCAACGGCATCACCGAGATCGTTCGCGGCTCGGCCAACGACGGCGTGCTGAACACCGACGGCCTCGATGTCAACGTCCGCACCGACTTCGACCTCGGCGGCTTCGGCAAGTTGAACAACCACCTCAACGTGGCAATGATCAACAACTTCGAGATCAACGGCCTCGGCAACACCACCGGCTTCATCGGCACGCCGAACATGCGCGCCGCCTTGAACAACAGCTGGACGTTCGGCGACTTCACCATCGCGCTGAACACCAACTTCATCAAGGGCCAGTCGCGTACCACCGCAACCGATCCGCGTACGGTCGGTGGCTATTCGACGCATGACCTGCAGGTGCAGTGGAATGCTCCGTGGAACGCCAAGATCGCTCTTGGTGCCACCAACATCGGCGACCGTTATCCGGAGCTGGTCGATGTGGCGGGTCGTCCGTGGAACTTCTTCCTGTACGACGCTTACGGCCGCACCCCGTACGTGCGCTACACCCAGTCGTTCTAATAACTGGTCGTAGTTCACCGGTGTTTGAGAGGGGCCCTTCGGGGCCCCTTTCTTTTGGCGCATTGCGCGTCCGCACGCCAAGGTCCCGGCGGCATTGCTTGTTGCCTTGCGCGGCGGTTCCGGGGGGTTCGGGAGACGATTTCGGTGCGGTATCGCGTCCGAATTTGCTCGACGATCCGGTGGCGCCGTCACGCCTGTCCCGTCGTGCCCTGTCGGGCAGCCGGATGGCGGCCGCATCCGCTGGCGGTGTCGCCTGCTGCGATAGAATGCCGGGATGACCGGCGACCCAGGCAATGCGTTCGACACAGAACTTCAGTCACGCCGGGCGAGCTGGTCGCGCTACTGGTCCAGCGGCGTGCTGCATTCCTGCCCGGGTTCGTTCCGCGACAACTATGACGGTGCACTCGCGCAATTCTGGCACGCACAATTCGCAGCACTGAAACCCGGACAGCGCGTACTCGATGTGGCCACCGGCAACGGTGCATTACCGCGTCTCCTGCTCGGTGTCGATGGCGGTGCGGACTGCGGTTGCACCATCGACGCCATCGACCTGGCGACCCTGGCGCCCGCCTGGCTCGATCGCCTGGATGCCGACCGCCGCGCGCGCCTGCACTTGCACCCCGGCGTGCTCGCCGAGCAGCTGCCGTTCGAGGACGCATGTTTCGATCTGGTGATCAGCCAGTACGGTATCGAATATGCCGAGCTCGCCGTTGCGCTCGCGCAGGTCAGGCGCGTGCTCGGGCCGGGTGGCAGGTTGCGCCTGCTGATGCATCATCGTGCCTCGGTGCCCGTCGAAAAAGGGGATATCGAGGCGCGCCTGATCGAGACACTGTTCGCTGACGATGGCCTGTTCGCCGCGGCCGGTCGCATGTTGCCCTGGATCGCGATGTCGGGCACCGCCACTGGGCGCGTCCAGTTGCAGGGCAATGCCGCAGCCAATCGGGATCGCGCGACGTTCAACGCCTGCCAGCAGGCGCTCGATCGCACCGCAGGCCAGCTCGGGGCCGATGCCGCCGTGCTGGGCGAGGCACGCGCCCAGGTGCAGCAACTGTTGGCCCTGGTCCAGGCGCGCGGTCTCGAGGTGGCCGGTGCCGGGCTTTCCGCACTGCGCGAGTACTACGCCGAGCAAGGCCTGCGCGCGCGCGATCTCGTCCACTGTGCGCATGACGAGTCCCGGATGCAGGCGCTGCTGGAAACCCTGGGCGCACTGGGTTTCGCCACGGCATCGGCGCGGCCGATCCATTACCAGGCGCATCTGATGGGCTGGGCAGTGTCTGCCGATCTTCCACCCGCGATCGAGAACTCGTCGTCGCGCAGCTAACCCCGGCGCGACGGCGTGCCGTTTCATCTGTCACCCCCAAGGAGTGTGCCGATGAAACGCCTGAGCCTGAGTGTCGCTGTCCTGCTTGCACTGAGCCTGCCGATGGCGGGCTGCAAAACCGCGCCCGAGAACGCGATCCAGCAGTCGACCCGGAACGACGCCCGCGATGCCGACGGCCGCGACACGGCCATCGCGAGCCAGACCGCAACATCTGACGACCGCGCCGCTGCTGTCGAACACGAACAGGACAAGAGCGAGAACGCGTCGGCAATACCTGCCATCGAGGAAGTGCAGGTCAGCGGATCGCGGCTGCGGCGCGTCGATGCGGTGGCGACCGCAGGCTCGGTGGCATCCGCCGACCCGACTGCCGAGCCCAAGGCCCGAGCGGCACCCATCATCGCTCAAAGGCAGGCAACGAAGCAGGCTTTTGTATCGCTCCCGCCTCCGCCACCGATGACGGTGGACACCGGCACGGCCGATCGCGAAGGCTATGCCGAACTCAGCGACAACGCCGTGATGCGAGTCGCCGAGCAACCGGTGTCGACGTTCTCGATCGATGTGGATACGGGCAGCTACAGCAATGTGCGGCGCATGATCGAACAGGGCCGGCTGCCGCCCGCCGACGCGGTGCGCGCCGAAGAACTCATCAACTACTTCGACTACGGCTATCAACCGCCGGCGAGTCTGGATACGCCCTTCAGCGTCAGCACCGAACTGGCGCCGGCGCCCTGGAACGCAAGACACGTGCTGATGCAGATCGGCATCAAGGGCTATGAAGTGCCCAAGGCGCAGACACCGCCGGCGAACCTGGTGTTTCTCATCGACACCTCCGGTTCGATGCAGTCGCCGGACAAGCTCGATCTGCTGCGCGCTGCGTTCAAGCAGATGCTCCCGCAGTTGCGCGCGCAGGATCGCGTGTCGATCGTCGTGTATGCCGGTTCCGCCGGTCTCGTGCTCGCGCCGACACCAGGCGATCACCAGGAGGAGATCGGCTCGGCGCTCGATCGCCTCGCGGCCGGCGGTTCGACCAATGGCGCGGCCGGTATCGAGCTGGCCTATGCGCTTGCCGAGCGCGGTTTCGTGCGCGGCGGTATCAACCGCGTGATCCTTGCCAGCGACGGCGATTTCAACGTCGGCACCGTGAACCTCGACGCGCTGCGGACCCTGGTCGCCGACAAGCGCAAGTCGGGCATCGCCTTGACCACGCTCGGCTTTGGCCAGGGCAACTACCAGGACGTCACTGCCGAACAGCTCGCCGATGTCGGCAATGGCAACCATGCCTATATCGATTCGCTGCAGGAGGCCCGCAAGGTGCTGGTCGACGAGATCGGCTCGACCCTGTTGACCATTGCCAAGGACGTGAAGATCCAGGTCGAGTTCAATCCCGCCGTGGTCAGCGAATACCGTTTGATCGGATACGAGAACCGCGTGCTGCGCCGCGAGGACTTCAACAACGATGCCATCGATGCCGGCGAGATCGGTGCCGGCCATGACGTCACCGCGATCTACGAGCTCAGCCTCGTCGGTGCTGCCGGCGATGCCAGCGATCCGCTGCGCTATGGTCCCGGCCAGCCGATGGCAGTCGATCGCAGTGGCGAGCTCGCATGGTTGAAACTCCGCTACAAGCGACCGGATGCCGATACCAGCACGCTCATCGATCGGCCGATCCAGCGCACGCAGATCAGGAGCGAACTCAGCGATCGCCTGGCGTTTGCCGCTGCCGTCAGCGCCTATGCCGACCTGCTGCGCGGTGGCACGCACGTGGCGGGCTTCGACTACGCCGCGGTGCAGCGCCTGGCACAGCGTGGACTGCGCGATGATGCCAAGGGCTACCGTCGGCAATTCCTCGGTCTGGTGCAGCAGACCAGCGCGCTGAGCACCGCCGTATCGGCAGCACAGGTCAGCCTCCAGGATTGATTCCGCACCCCATGCCACGCCGCACCGCGTGGCATGGGGGCGCCGGTTACAATGCGCATCGATATCTGACGACGGCGAATCGATGAGCGAAGAAGTACAGACGGATCCCGGCGTGGTCATCGTCGGTGCCGGCCAGGCCGGTTGCGAGGCGGCATTCGCGCTGCGCGCTGCCGGTCATACCGGCCCGATCGACCTGATTGGCCGCGAACCCTGGCCGCCCTATCGCCGGCCGCCATTGTCGAAGCAGTTCATCGCGAGCGACAGTGCGCCCGAATCCCTGTCGATCAAACCCGCACCCGCGTTTGCGAAAGCCGGCATCACGCTGCGCACGGCGACCGAAGTCGTCGCGATCGACCGCCCCGCGCAGACCGTGCGCTTCGCCGATGGCGGAACGCTGCCCTATCGCCATCTGGTGCTCGCCACCGGCGGAACCGCGCGGCGGCTGGATCTGCCCGGCAGCACACTGCGCGGCATACATGCCTTGCGCGGCATCGACGATGCACTGGCGATCCGCGGCGGCTTTCATCCGGGCCGCCGGCTCGTCGTGGTCGGTGGCGGGTTCATCGGGCTCGAGGTCGCCGCGCTCGCGATCCAGCACGGCATGTCCGTCAGCGTGCTGGAAGCCGCGCCGCGGCTGCTGTCGCGCGTCACCGCGCCGATGATGTCCGGCTTCTACGAACACGTGCATCGCGGCGCCGGCGTAGAGGTGCAACTGGGTGCCTGCGTCGACGGCTTCGTTGGCGAAGACCGTGACCTCACCGGCGTGCGCTGTGGCAACCATCTGCTGCCCGCGGACATGGCCCTGGTCGGCGTCGGCCTGCACGTGGCCGACGAGGTCGCCGCGGCGGCCGGGCTGCGCGTCGACAATGGCATCCTGACCGACGCGCAATGCCGCACCGACGACCCGGACATCTACGCGATCGGCGATTGCGCGCGCAGCTGGCGCGCGGCGAGCAGCCTGCACCTGCGGCTCGAATCGGTGCCCAACGCGATCGAGCAGGGCCGCATGGTGGCGCAGCTGATCGCCGGATTGCCGGCGCCGGAGCCACAGGCCCCGTGGTTCTGGTCCGATCAATACGATCTCAAGCTGCAGATGGTCGGGCTCTCGGCCGGGCACGACCAGGAAGTGCTGCGCGGCCAGATCGAGTCGCGTGCGTTCATGGTGTTCTACCTGCGCGAAGGCGCCTTGATCGCCTGCGATGCGGTCAATCGGGTCGCCGACTTCAACATCGCCAGGAAGCTGGTGACCGAGGCGCGCCGCATCGATCCGGCCGTGCTCGCGGACGAAGGTCTGCCGCTGAAGGACCTGGCGATCGCCTGAGCCCAGCATTCTTCACGTCCTGGGGCGGTCAAACGGCGTATGCTGCGTTGCAGCAGGCGTCGATTCGGAACAGAATCCACTGCTCGGCCGGGGGACGGCCGCCGTCGTCAGCAATGCGAGGTGTAGGCATGCTCTACCAGATGGTCGAACTGCAGCGCGCGATGTCGGCGCCGATGACGGCCGCCGCCGCCAGCTTCGCCAAGGCGTTCGCCAATCCCGCCAGTCCCTTCCATCTCTGGCCAGGCGCCACGCGCATGGCCGCCGGCCTGGAGCTGATGTATCGGCTCGGCAAGCAGTACGAGAAGCCCGAGTTCGGCATCCACTCGGTGCGTGCCCACGGCCGCGAGATTCCGGTCCTGCAACGCACTGAAATCGACAAGCCGTTCTGCAAACTGATCCGCTTCGATCGCTTTGCCGACGATGCAGCGTCCATTGCCCGTCTCGACAGCGACCCTGTGGTGCTCGTCTGCGCGCCGCTGTCGGGCCACCATGCCACCCTGCTGCGCGACACGGTGCGCACCCTGCTGCCCGAGCACAAGGTGTACCTCACCGATTGGGTCGATGCGCGCATGGTGCCGGTCGGCGCGGGCACGTTCGGCCTGTCCGACTACGTCCGTTACATCGAGGAATTCATCCGTCACATCGGTGCCGAGCGCCTGCATGTGATCTCGGTCTGCCAACCGACCGTGCCGGTACTCGGCGCCATCTCGCTGATGGCTTCGCGCGGCGAGAAGACGCCGTTGACGATGACGATGATGGGCGGGCCGATCGACGCGCGGCGCAGCCCCACGTCGGTCAACTCGCTGGCCACGCAGCGCCCGTACGAATGGTTCGAGAACAGCCTGATCTATTCGGTGCCCGGCAACTATCCGGGCGCCGGTCGTCGCGTCTACCCGGGCTTCCTGCAGCACAGCGGCTTCGTCGCGATGAATCCGCAGCGGCATTTCAATTCGCACTGGGATTATTTCCTCGACCTGGTCCGCGGCGACAAGGAAGACGCCGCCGCGCACGTCGCGTTCTATGACGAATACAACGCCGTGCTCGACATGGATGCCGCCTTCTATCTCGACACCATCCGCAGCGTGTTCCAGCAGTTCGATCTTCCGAACGGCACCTGGTACGTCGACGGCGAGCACGTGCGCCCGCAGGACATCCGCCGCACCGCGCTGCTGACCATCGAAGGCGAGCTCGACGACATCTCCGGCAGCGGCCAGACCGAAGCGGCACAGACCCTCTGCACCGGCATCGCCAAGACCCGGCGCCAGCACTATGTTGCCGCCGGCGCCGGCCACTACGGCGTGTTCTCGGGGCGCCGCTGGCGCGACAAGGTCTATCCGGAAGTGCATGCGTTCATCCGGAAATTTGCGAAGAAATAACGCGTCACCGCACGCCGCACCCGCGCTCCCCCTTGTCACGGATCGCCGACGCGGGGTACGCATTCGAACGAGGCGGCATGCTGCACACGATCCTGCCGATGTGCCGGGGTCGAGCTGCCGCGATGCGCGATCGACTACAGAAATTCGCGCGGTGTCGCATGCGCTCCCGCGCCGAGCAGCAGGCCCGCCACCTCGTCATGGCCTGCAGACATCGCAAGATCGACCGCGCGGAAATTGTTGCAGCCCACGCGGTCGGGGTTCGCGCCTGCGTCGAGCAGCAGGCTCAGCATGGCCATGATGGCCGCGCCGCTCATGGATCGCGCAGACGAATATTGCCACCACAGCTCGACCAGGAAACCCTGGTCTTCGCCATCGACGTTCGCGCCGAGGCGCAGCATCGCCCGTGCCAGTTCGATATCCAGCATGCCTACCGCTTGGCGCATATAGAAATCGCGACAGGCGATGAATCTGCGTCCGCTGCCAGCGCTTGCAGCTGGTCCAGGATTTCGTCGCGCGTGAGCTTGCCCAGTCGACTCACCGGAATTCACCTCGGGCTGCGCTGAGCTGTGCGTGTGCGGGCACGATAGGCCTGTGCAACGGCCAAGGCGCATCGCACGCGCAGTGAAGAGCGATCCGCGGTCGACATTCGAGGTCAGCAGCGCGCGCGGATCATCGCGTGCCGCATGCAGACTTCCTGGCGTGGGATCCCTATCGCTTCCGGATGGCGCCCGAGACGGCGGCGATCCGATCGTAACCCGTTGGAAACGCGGCGCTTTGATGGTGGCTATGGGTGGACTCGAACCACCGACCCCGGCATTATGAGTGCCGTGCTCTAACCGGCTGAGCTACATAGCCACGAAGGGGCCGGCATTCTTGTGAGTAGCGCCAGGAATGTCAAGTCGCGGCGTCGGGCTGCAGGCAGTAGGCGGGTGCTGCGAATCCCGCCAAGGGCGCGTAAACACCGGGTTTTCAGCGCATGTCGCCTGCCCGCATGCGTTCGGCTGGGGCCTAGCGGGCGTCGGGCAGGAGCTTGCCGGGGTTGAGGATGCCGTCGGGGTCGAACTGGGCCTTGATCGCGTGCATCATCGCGAGCGTCGCCGGGCTGATCGCCTTGTGCATGAAGGGGCGCTTGGCCATCCCGATGCCGTGCTCGCCCGACAAGGTGCCGCCCAGGGCGATCACGGCGTCGAACACTTCGCCGAGCGCAACAGGCGCAGCGATGGCCTGGTGTTCATTGGCGGGATCGAACATCAGGTTGACGTGCAGGTTGCCATTGCCGGCATGGCCAAAGGTGACGATGTTGATGCCCGAGCGTTGCGAGATCGCGGTCACCGCGGCGACGAGGTCAGGTACGCGCGACACCGGCACCACGACGTCCTCGTTGATCTTGTGCGGCGCGATGCTGCGCAATGCCGGCGACAGCGCTTTGCGCGCGGCCCAGAGCTGCTGCACCTCGACGGCATCGCGCGCGCCATCGAGCGCGATCAGGCCGTCGCCGACAGCGGCGCGCGACACCGCTTCGACCGCTGCGGCAATCGCCGCGACGCTGCCATCGACTTCGATCATCAGCAGCGCGCCGGCCGGCGGGATGTCCGCGCCGCCGATCTCGCGTGCCAGCCGCAGCGCTTCGCCATCCATGAACTCCAGCGCGCACGGCGTGGCCGGCTGCCGCATGATGCGCGCGACCGCGGCGGCAGCGCTCGCCACATCGCGGTAGAGCGCGCGCAGAGTGCGCACGGTTTCCGGCAGGGGCGTGAGCTTGAGCGTGGCCTGGGTGATGATCGCGAGCGTGCCTTCGGAACCGACCAGGAATCGCGTGAGGTCATAGCCGGTCGCGCCCTTGGTGGTGCGCGATCCGCAGCGCAGCAGTTCGCCGGTACCGGCCACGGCGTCCAGCGCGAGCACGTTGTCGCGGCAGGCGCCGTACTTCACCGCGCGTGGACCGCCGGCGTTGCAGGCGAGGTTGCCGCCGATCGACGAGAACGCCGCGCTGGTGGGGTCGGGCGGCCAGAACAATCCATGCGGTTTCAGCGCTTCCTGGAGATCGCCATTGAGCACGCCCGGCTCGACGACCGCGGCGCGATTGTCCGGGTCGATCTCGATGATGCGGTTCATCCGCTCGAGGCTCAGCACGATGCCGCCGTGCAGGGGCACCGTGGCGCCGGTGGTGTTGGTGCCCTGTCCCCGTGCCACGAGGGGCACGCGATGCGTCCGGCAGAGCCGCACGAGGCTGATCACCTGGTCACGATGGCGCGGCCATGCGACCGCTTGCGGCAGCGACTCCAGCCGCGAGTTGTCATAGCTGTAGCTGATCAGGTCGGATGCGCTGGTGCTGAACCCGTCGCCAGCGAGCGCGGCTGCGAGCTCGGTGCACAGCGCTGCCGGCAGCGGCGTGCTCATGCATCGACCCGGAACGCATCGCGGATCCATTCGATGCGCGGGTGCGCCATATCGCCGCTGAGTGCGAACACGTCGAAGCGACAGGGCAGCCGCATCAGGCTCGGATGTGCCTGCAGATAAAACTGCGCCGCCGCGACCAGGCGCCGCTGCTTGCGCCCGTCCACCGACGCGATGGCACCGCCGAAACGCGCGCTGTCGCGATAGCGGACTTCGGCAAAGACCAGGACATCGCGCTCGCGCAGGATCAGGTCGACCTCGCCGTGCCGGCAACGCATATTGCGATCGAGCACGTCGAGACCATGGGCACGCGCATGCGCCTCGGCGGCGACCTCGAACGCGGTTCCGCTGGCGCTCATCGGCTCAGGGCACGGACGGCGCGATGGCTTCGTTGCGCACGCCGGATACCGGTAGCAGGGCTTCGGAGAACTGCGGCGTGCCGTTGCGGAAGCGATAGCCGCTCGACAAGCGGCGCACGCGGCCGAAGCCATCGACCATCAGCTGGCCCGTAGCGCCCGGCAGGTAGGTGCCTTCGTGCTCGCGCAGGTAGTCCAGGTACGGCAGCAGTCGACAGGCGTCGATGCCGAAGGCGAACAGGCGTGCGCTGACGCTGGCCGCGGGCAGCGCTGCGCCGAGCTGCTCGCGGCTGACGCCGATCGCCGTGCTGCTGTCGAACAGGAACGGCGCGTCGAGGAAATGGATGCCGTCCAGATCGCGATCGATGGTGGGATTTCCGCCCGACGCGATGTGCGAGGTGGCCAGAACGATCAGGCCATCCTGTGCGCGCACGCGCAGCTGTGGCAGCAGCATGCGTCCCTGCGCACTGCGGATCGCGACGAACAATGCCTCGGGGCCATCGGCTCGCAACACCGGCACCATCC
>Ga0307516_10005960_pt1 | contig 14407 bp, 17 predicted proteins | sample 19_EM_MG_FD_203310 | JGI IMG/M metagenome (GOLD analysis project Ga0307516, IMG submission 203310) | Populus trichocarpa ectomycorrhiza microbial communities from riparian zone in the Pacific Northwest, United States - 19_EM | ecosystem: Host-associated > Plants > Roots > Unclassified | place... | reverse complement strand
CATACTTCGCAGTAGGATTACCAAGCTACTTCTGAACTCTCCCAATCACACACACGTAGCCAAAGACCTGGTTATAACCCTCGTGAGTCTCTCAGACTTCATCTGTACGTGCCGTATTTATAAAGTTAAAGGGGTTCAAAAACCCATCCAAAACGGAACGTCGTTTCTTCAGCAGCCGGTTGAACGAACTGATCAACCTTGGGGTAATCGAGAAAGTCACCCTCACAAACTTGTCCACTGGGAAAAATTCCACGCAGTCCATTCGTCTGGTCAAGACCGATGCCGGAGAGACCGCAGAAGCAGGGGGAGAAACCGCTTCTTCCCAGGTTGGTCCCAGCAAGCAATTGGATAAAATACAAGGTAGGCCCTATGGGAATCGTGAATAAAAGATCTCCCGAAGTCTGATCGTCAATCAGATGAACAATTCTTGAAGGGGAACAGAACGATTCAATGGCAGATCCTCGAAGCACTGGATGAAGCCGGCCCAAAGGGGATGACCCGTACCGTGATTACCTTTTCCCGATATACTGGAGGTCGGGCTAAACCCTGAATAATAGGAAATTTCGGACCTAATGGGCGGATTCGACCCTCGTATAGTGGAGCACGTTCTACAAGGATTCGATAAGTCCCGTCCTCACTCGAACATGCTCGATTTCGGAGTTACGGTAATGGACGAGACCTACGGCCGAGAGCGCAGACATCGTTGGTTCACCTTCAAGGGGTACAAAACGCTCCTAAGTCAGGAAAATATCGTCGAAGCCGAACATGGGCCGCCTGTCGACCTGGCCAACACAGGAGGGTTCACCGACAATCCACCAGACCTATTTTACGATACACTAGACCAGTTGCATCAACGCCAAGACACGGACTCTCGAGAGGAAAAGACGAAGAAGAAACGCAAACCACCAAAAAATCCCATTCTCCCCGATGGGACTGTCAAAAAGGGTCGGCCCAGGAAAAACCAGCCCAGTGCGACTAAACGGAAGCAGGATGTCCTCGCCGAAGACGATGGGGCGGATAACCAAGCTCGGCCCTTGAAGAGGGCTAAGACTGCCGCGGCTGGAGGGGACGTGACTGTCGAAACCGATCAAGGTGTGCCCGTCGCGGAGCCTACCCCTAGGAAACGCGGACGGCCTCCGAAGCGGAAACCAGAAGGCGAGCCTCCTGCTACACCTACTCCGAGGAAGCGGGGCCGACCGCCGAAGAACCGCACCCCAGTTACCACGGTGGGCCCAGAGGCTCCGGCAATAACCGCCCCTTCGGTCTCAGCTCGAGGAGCTGTCTCGGGGATTGTTCGCGATCAGGAAGGACCGCCCGTATCGTCACACCCGGAAGTCACTGAGCATCCAGTCCAACAGAGCGGTCCTCCCGAAGCTGACGCTTTGCACCATGCTAGCCCCTCGCAACCAATCATATCCCCCGAGCTACGACCACCTACCCCTGGACCTCGAGAACTTATGGAAGGCAGCGAGCGGGATACTAACGGGGTGCGTAATTCGCGGACCATCCGGTACGTTTACAATTTACTCAAGGTTCTATTAGGATTCGACAAGCGTTCCTACTGAACCCCCCGCAACAATGAGTGTCACAAAACCCCCTGCAGGGCAAAGGAAACCCAATATGTCTCACGTACGTCGGGACAACGAGTTCTACCGGGTCATCCAAGAGTTTGGAGGAATCACTATCGTCAACGTAAAGGAATTTGCCGACGCTCACGTTACCCTCCTTGCTACTCTAGCCGAGGCTGGAGCGCCAGCGAGCGGACCCCCAGGGACTCGGGTGGATCGCAGGACCATTGATACGACGCTTTCCAAGCTCGAGAAGGACGGTCGAGTAAAGACTCTCAAGACGGCCCTCGTTACACCAATCTTCACGACCCGGAAAGTCACTATCGCCTACCTTTCCCATCTTGAGGAAGGGAAGGTTCAGGGATTTATTTCCACACTGAACCAAGGAAACCTCAGTCGAACGACAGTCGATGTGCCGGAAAAGCCAGATCAACCTCGCAATTTACCCTCCCAGCCAATCCGTAGCACCCCTTCCCTGTCAAGGTCCACTGGCGCAGCAGACCCGCACGACGCTGCTATCAGGGAAAGTATCCTCGTGGACGTTCATGGCCACGGCGTTGCTCAGATGTACGGGTTTATCGTGGGCAAGATCGCGAGGGCCAGAAAGTTGCATCTGCTCGCTCTTCCACCTCTCGAATCGGAAAACAAGGACTCACCGAACATTATCTCGAAGAGTGCGAGGATACTTCATCTCGACTACTTCCTGCGAGATATCACAATCGCGGACTATTGTTCTTTGGTTTCCGTTCGATCGCCCATCGAGGGGTTGGATATTCTTGTGCATCCCGAAAGTGATTCTTCTCCCGCGTTATGGGACGTTCCGGAAAACATCCTTTCAGCTCTCGGACTCGGAGCCTCTAGGAGTCGTAATAGGCTGATGGAGCTGCTTTCTATTCTCGGGGATCTGGGTGTCTTGGCTCCGTTACAACAGTCCCAATCCGAAACGCCGTTCCTTACATGCGAACAAAATGGAAACCACCCATCCCGTTTCGACGTTGTTCCACAGGAATCTTGGAACACATCAGCCGCCAACCTTGCCCCCAAGTACTGGCATATCCGACCGTCGGCACCCATCCACCTCTGGGCATCACCCGATAATCCCCCTCCCTTCTGGAAGACCTTCCAACTCCGTACGCACGCGGAGGGTGAGGAGTTCTGGAAGAATCTGAAGGAGGTCTGCTTGTACCCGAGCCTTGCGGAGAAGGTTCAGAATGAGGAAGAGGTCACACCCGATGATCAACCCAACTTCGCCATCAGAAACTCACTCCGGCGCGATGCTGGGTGGGTCGCGACGTACTACGTGTCTTCGCATCAAGAGACATTCCTCAATAAATTCCTCGATAATCCACCGCTTTCGGACGACGAGGGGGCTAAGGCGCGACTCGCCCACCTTTCTTGGGTCACCCTCGCCCCGGAACACGTCATTAAGGAGTTTTATGCGACCACTCTTGATCGACGGGCTCGACAACTCCAGAGGAGGAAGACAAAAGAGAAGTCGACCCAGGACCAGAAACGTGCTTTGGTCGCACAGAAGGCTGCGAAAGGGAAAGCCGAGCGAATCAAACTCTGGGATGAACTCCTAGCGAATTCACACCCTGCGTTGGTAGGAAAACCCCTCCCGCCACGGGTCCAGCACGTTCGGAACGAATACGTCAAAGCATCGTCGGTGCAGGGAAGGCAGTGGGAGCGAAGCATCGCAGCTGCGATTCAGGAGGAGGCCACAAATCGACCCACTCGACCCAAAGGCCCGATAGCCACCCCTGTTTCATCGGGCTCCGGAGTTCCGGCGGAGAAAAGCATAGCTCAACTCATAAGCGAGCAGAATAAGATGAGGAACCCTTCGGGAACGCCTGTGAGGAGCCGGAGGGGTAAGGAGAAGTCAGGTCAGTCTTACGTTTGTGTTCACCCAACCCCCTTTCCGATAATTCGTCTACAGAGGAGTTGAAGAAGAGACGGAATCGATTCAAATGGAACCCCGACTTCGACGAACTTGCGAAAGACGCGTCCGTCATCATCAAAGCACGCTGTCGGTCTGGGCAACGAATGGATTGGAGTGCGGTCACACAGGTCTTTCCCGTGCTCGCGCAGAACTCCGTGCGACAGAGAATGGATAACCTAACGAAGGATTCTGCACCAACAAGGGCGTACCTCCAGAGGCTGGAGGACGCTTGGTATAATCTCTGGATGCATCACCGTGGAACTCCTCAGTTGCCTGACCCGTGTCCTAAAAGTATGACGGATTTTGACCTTACCGCCCACTTGACCTTCCTTCGCGCTCATATCGACAAACCGTCCCTGTGCGTTCTTTCAAGCTACTCCGCAAAGTGTAAACGATTTACCGGACATTCATAGGGGAATCGGGAGCGACAGCCTCGCCCTTCCGTCGAGTATCGAAGGGTTGTTGCTTCTGGATATCAAGGAGACACAACCGGTCACCCAAGCTTGGGATTTTATGTGGAACACTGTGACTGAGGACAAGCGGGAAAAGCTACTTTTTTCGAAGTCCCTACTTGTGGACGAAGTCAGCCCGTCTGTTGAAGCTCCGTATGAGGCTGATGAGATGTACGTTGCGGAGACCGCTGTCAAGGTATGTGCGTTCAGTCATTACACAGGGGCGAGCTTTTTTTTTGAGCCAGAAATTTAGATGGTGGTTGGCACTCCGAATGAGAGATACGTTATCGAAACCGCGAACCAGCTGTTGAAACGGTTCGGCGACGAAGCTGTGTCCTCGGTCGCAGAATGCATGCTTGAGAAGGGTGTACTCTCGAAGGCCATCCGAGACCCGAAGAAACCAAAACCTGGTCGATCTCTCAAGATATCTGATCAGTACGTGTGGATCGACTTCGGTGAAGGACCACTCTGATGCTCAGGCTGGATCTTAGGAACCAAGCCCTGCTCAAAGGGCCGATACCTCGTGAAACCTTCCGAGATGCATCTTCCCTGGAGGAGCTCTGGATCGAGCAGGATGAGGAAGAGATCGAGTGGAGGGAGTGGCCGTTGCTAGCGTCCGATGGGGATATGGCGGCGCTTATCGGGCTCGTATCCGAAGACAAAGTGAGTTTCGACCTCAGTGAAACGATTGACCTTTAACCTGTTGGCGCAAAGATCGATTTCAAGATCGATACCACCCAAGCCAAGGAATCACGAACCTCTGTAGAGTATAACAGCAAGAAAGCTGGTTCGTAAACTTTGTTCCCCGAGGCACACTTATTTATATTTGGCTTAGATGACGTTGAGCTCGAGACGGCCCTTCAAATCAGAAGTCGCGACCTGTCGTGGTCTTCCATCCACATGGAGACATTGGAAGAACCTCCGTTGTTATCCATTCCCGCCGACCCAGGCACGAATCATGGATTTACCAGAGATGAAAGAAGCGCTTGTTGTGGTCTGAATTCCTCGGGCTTGGTGGACTGCCAAGTTTGTCTCGATGGCGAGGTCGGGAAACTTCCTGAATACTTGGATGAGACAGAGAAAGCTTGTGCTTTGGAGATCGTTTCATTGCTAAATGACGCAGGTCCTCACGGCATAAGGAAGAAAGACCTCCTTGTAAGCCCCGGGGTATCCATAATTTACGAAAATTCTGATGCTGCCTAATCTTCCAGGTTCGCATACAAGCAGCGAGCACCGTGGACGTGTACGACGTGGTGGATAAAATTATCTCACGGCGTGTGCCCCTCTTTTTTTGGACCGGGTATTCGGCTATTGTTCTGGTATCGTCAACCCACCTCCAGGCGTGGAGCATCGTCGTACCAGCATCAGAGGTCATGGTAAAGCCACGGAGGTGGACCGATATTCGTGGTTCCCAGGTGCCGGAGGTATGGGAGGCGGGATTGAGGGCGGTGATGGGGACGATCGCCTCCAGGCCGGCGATTACCCAGGTGAGTGCCGGTAAAAGGCGGGAACCTGGAGAGAGTTGCTGACCCTGGAACAGGTAGAGCTTCGCTGGAGGTTGCAGAGTGTGTTCAATCGGCAGGAGCTCGAAGACGTCGTTCAGTATTTGGAGGACCGGAAAGTGATCGAACGACGAGTGGGATCGAAGCGGGCTGGACCGTTGGATGACGGCGAGGAACGTTCTGCGTGGTTACTACTCGGCGAGCAGCACTGGTACCACGTCTAGATGAATTCGTGTGTATGGTACATTGTATGATGGATACTGGAGCCCGTTGTCAGGCAACCGTCGCGCGCGTCGCGTAAGAGAACAAGTGAAGGTGATCCTGCATGGGCCAACTGATATCGGGTCCCTTAACTCTCTTCCTTCCTTCCCTTCATCTTCCTCTTTCTTCCTCAGCCGGTTAAGACTCACCACAAGTGAAGTCCTTGTCTTTCTTTTGCCCCAGCGGCACCCCTTCTTTTTTGCCCTTCATTTTTTCAGCCAGGTGAGTCTCGGTTGACCGTCTCATCCAGACCGACAGCGTGCCAACCTTCTGGATAGCCGGCCTTTTTCCAGCATGCGTTCTACCCCCGTCCTGCGTTTTGTCTTCGATAAATACAACCTCTTCGTGAGTTCCGTGATCCGTGACCCTTCTCGCGGGCTTGCTAACGAACCGTGTTTCCGAACGCCAGGCTTCGCGGGTTGCACTTTCAAAATTGACCATCTGTTACTTTATTTTCACCGTTGTCCATTGTGTCATCCAACTCGGTTTGCAGGGGCATGCATTCTCGGTGCGTGCATTCGTTACCCTTGATTAGTCGAGGCTGATCACACCTAGACCAACGCCAAAGCCGCCGCCTTCTTGTGGGATGTTGTCATACAAGGTGACGCCAAGGTTCATGGGGTGCTGAGTTTTGGGACCGACCTTCAAGTCTGCGATACCGTCGAGGACGCCTTGTCCCGTGATTCTTGTCAATTAATCTGGGGGGGAGACTCGTCTAAATCCGTGCAGTCTGCCCTGCCACTTTCAACCTCATTCACTCCCGCAGTTTCTCCAACCTCCACCCTCAGTCACTCTTCAAGTCTCCCGCCAACCAGCACCAGCACCAGCACCCGGACTAGCACCTCCTCCTCCTCGATCCCCACTACCACCCTACCTGCCATCTCGAGTTCCTTGCGGTCGACCCCCTCCTTCATCACGAGGCCCGGCGCCCCTCTCCCGACCACATCTCCCATTTTGATTGGGGACGAAAGCAGCAATGACGAGGTGTCTAATGCCATCCCGCTCGTGATCTTGAAGCGCCGTACACAGGTATGTTCATTCACGTCCACTATTTACAATACCGCAACTGACAAACCACAGGAGTTTGGAAGGATCCACGCGGTTGATATCGATGGCGCGACTGAGGTACAGATTCAAGGATTGGGTCACAATGGTTCCAACGTATTGCTTGGCCGCAAATGCCTGGTTTCCCTCAACTGGCCTGCGACAAAGTGAGTTGAGATACGCAAAGAGATCGGCTTTTTCCTGACCATCACGGTAGCCTGGACAATACCAAGCGAGAAGGTACGAGGAACCGGGCGTGCCTGATCTACCCCCGTATTCAACCCCCTCCCAGACATTGTTTTCATCGCTTTCCAATTTTGGGTGCTCGGAATGTCCATTGTGGCGGTAAGGCTCCCCCACTAATTCTTCCCCGTGTTCTGAGCGGAGCGGTATTAAGATCCTGAACGAATCCATCCCACACATTATCGCCTCTCTCCTCACACACATGGCCGCCACCGGTGAGTAAACAACTCATGAACATAATCGCAGACTGGCTGAAACGATAATCAGGGTGGGGTGCCTTCCAAATCGTCCATACCAATGGATTCCGGTCCAGTTTCGCCCGTTTGACTACTAATGGCGCCTGTGGAATCAACCTCTTGCCTTCATACTGGAGTCTTAGAAGGTCCGCGGAAATCGCAAGTCTGACCTTGAACGTCCTTGCTCTTTTGATCGGAATCTTCCTATCGTGGAGGCTGGTCAAGGTACCTGTCCACTCACTCCCCTTTGCCTTCATCTCTCACCTTTTGTAGGCCTTCGGCTGGAGAACGTTCAAGCGTATGGGTGCTTCCATGCAGATCCGCAGGCAATACAGCGCCGTCTTAACCCTCTCGGTTACCATCCAGCTTGCTTTGTTCTTCATCGTCGCATCCGCTGGACTCTGGTTAGACCAGTTGGTCAATGGCGTTGCCTCGCAGACCGCGAAGGGGAGGGTGGCATACGAAGTGGTAACCGTCTTCGTCCTTGTCGTAAGTCTTACTTCAATTGACAATGAATCGTATCTAATCACGATTTCAGCTGTTGGTTCCGTGGCTCGCATTGGTGCGCACTTGCCCGGTCTTCGCTACATTCCGTGTTGACATACGTCTCGTAGGGATGGACCTCCGTCCGCAAAGAACGAAGGGTACTGATGGCTGTCTTCCTCATCATGTCCGTTCTCTACGTCGCTAGCTGGGGCGCGATGTTCGCCAGTATGACTTTCCGCTGGACGTTCATGGAGTGGCGTTTCTTCAAGCTCATGACCTCAGCTTCCGTGTTGTTGACTACGTCGACCCTCATCACTGGGATCATTTGTCGGGTAGGGTTCGGCAAGGGACTCCCAGAGCATTGTATGCGTTTCCTATTCCCGTCAAACCTTACGACCCCGACGTTGACACTTGTCTAGTGAGCGAAACCCGTCGCACAGAGGATGAGGATGGACTCTGCACGCCTTACATACGGGATGACATCTCCGAGATCTCGACCGAGAAAGTGGAGTTCCCTTCGCAGGGGTACCTTGTCCCTACGTTCTCCGCAACCTTTGGGCCCAACGACGAGGGTGCCCCACCGGAGAAATCACAATTCCCGAACCCACAAATGGGCCCCCGTTTCTTCAATGGATCCTCGGTTCCGTTCGACCAGCAGGCCGTCTCTCGGCCGCCCCCCGTTTACACCCGCCAACAACCCCCAAGTTCTACCCCCCATTTGTACCAATACGATAGGAGTGTCAGCGACCACTCCCGTACCAATTCGGATGCCTCCTCTGACGATTCTCACGTCAGCCGGAACCCCAGCGGCAGGAAGCGTTGGGTCATCGAGTAGGTTGTGTTTTTTCTGTGCTCTGTTTGCTACCCTACCTTTCGTGTCGTTTGTTGGCTTTGTATTCGCATAGCATGCTGCTGGGAATTTCAGCATTTTTTTTCTGGAGTGTCTCTATGGGATCCCCGCTAATTAACCTTATTAACCCTCGTGTACAGTTACATTGGTAAGTACGGCTACATGAAAAATGGTGGTGACAATCGGTGGCGCATCTACAGTGGCATCGGTGGCATGGTTTCGAAAGGGGTTTCTGAGGGTGAAGTCGGCGAAATGGATCGAATCGCTTCGATCTCCTGTTCGTGAATGATTGCGGCTTGTCGGGCGACGGAGGCGTTGTCGAAGTTTTCATCGACGTGGACGGGAGGACTTGTCTGCATTTCCACCTCTTCGTAGCTGAGTAGGGCCTCTCGGAACTCGAGCATCCAGTGGCAATCCATGAGCTCCTTAGCGGACGGCCGCTTGAGAGGGTCGATGGTGAGACATTCCTTGAGGAAGGCGATACCGCCCTCGCTCAGTTGTCCCGGTTCGGGTAATGGAGGGTGTTGAGTGGCGACACCGATGTGGAACATGATAGCCCTGCCAGCGTCATGAGAAATGCAATGGGTTTATGGAGAATAAAGGCGCCTTTCGCACCATTCGTTATCGAGATTGCTCCAAGGTTTCTTCCCGGTCGCACACTCCAACACCACACACCCCATCGACCAGATGTCCATCGCTCCATGGCGGCCGCGTTGACCGTTCCGAATAACCTCGGGTGACATGTACATTGGAGTACCGGTTAAACTGTTGTTCATACCCAGACCCCCACCCTGTGCTCCAAGGCTGTCCATGACACGACGAGATCGCTGCACGGATCGTTGATTCTTCGCCAGAATCTTTGCGGCTCCAAAGTCGACATATTTTATGACGCCCATATGGTCTAGCAGGATGTCTACGAACACAAAGATCAGTCCCGTATAGAGAATCCACAAACCAACACGAACTGTCTGGTTTCACATCACGGTGGGCGACTCCCTGCGCGTGTAGGTAGGCTAGCCCTTCGAGCATCTGCATGGTGTACACCTGTATCAGCCCCTCGTCTTCGATTCGCCCGTGTTCCAAGAGGGACGCCAAGGTGCCACCCTGGCAATACTCCTCGAATATGTAAACCTTGTCCCGATGAACCTCGATTCCATAGTATTCCACAACGTTCGGGTGGTGGAGCATCTCCATAACTGCGAGTTCGTCCTTGATTTGAGAATACAGGTTTGGTGACCCTGCCACCTCCGTGTACTTGATCTCCTTGACCGCCATGAGAGCACCAGTATCAAGATTGACGGCCAAATAGACGGAACCGAACGAGCCAGCGCCAATGAAGCGACCTTGTTGCCAGCGGATGGAGATGTTGGAACTGGAAGCCGCTAGAGAAACAAGCGAGCGGTCAACCATTTTCTCCTCATCCAATACCCGACCGACGGCGTCCTTCGAAACCATCTCGGAACGTCGACCATCTAACTCCCGAACCGCGTTCATGGCCCTCTCCCAGAACATCCGCACTGCAGGGTCGACGTAGTGCGAGGCAGGTGGAACATCGGGCAGGGCGTCACTCTCGATTTCACTGAGTGCAGTCGCCGCTTGCCTCTCGACAAGTTCCTGCCTCTCCTTCTCCTGCGTCGCTTCTTGGCGCGCCCCAAGGATATCGAAATGACTGATGAGGAGCGTCATGCAACTCGCTACCTTTTGTCGGAGGAGTTCGAACTGGTCATCGGGGAGCTGGAGAATATTGTTCCTCTTCGTACGTTGGAGGGCGAACTCGAGAGCGTTGACAGCCCACTTGAACGTTACCCGTTGGTCCGGGTCGCAGTCGTCGCAAATAAATGCGACCCAAGAAATTGCGAGTTTGATGAGGAGTTGGTTGAATTTCATCAGAGTGGGTCCGCTCATCTGCTTCAGGATATGCTGCCCATGTTCCGAAGCAAAGAGATACCAGTTTTCTAAGAGCTCTTGGTGGCCCTTCGCACCTTGTAACGAAGTCCGCACGTGGTGAACAGAGTCGACGATGGACTGCGCCAGTCGATTTGTGGCTCGGGTAATCTTCCTCAACTCGTTATTGACGTTGGGGAGGTGTGACTGGCTTTCGACCACGCAGGGCAACGGTCCACAGACGGATTCGAGAGGTTCCTCGTCCTCGTCCTCGTCCACGGGGATGAAGGCCTCGCAGAACTGCCTTTTGGCGGCAGTCAACCGCGCTTGGGTACCATCGGCAATCAGACGAATCCTGTTCTCCTTCATGTCGAGGTCCAGGCGGGGCAACTCCAGCAACAGAACGAGACCACTCCAGATGAAACGGTTGGTGGGAGAAAGGACAAGAATGTAATCCACGTAGTCGATTGAACCCGGATCTTCCTCCTTGGCCTCGAACATACTAACTTCCTCTTCCTCGCTGATGTGAAAGGCCTGGGTGAGCAGGCGGTTAATGGCGCCGGGGTTATCTCGAAGCGAAGGAGGGGCGATTATGTACGTGCTGTCCTCCTCATACGTCTGTGTATAAACGAGGAAGTGGTCGGACTCGATGAGCGCCGTCACCAGGTACTCCATTTCCACATTCTCTATGGAATACTCCGCGGATAGTTTTAGGCGCTGGCCAAGTGCCCTGAAATACCACACATTCTGTCACGATGGAGGGTAGGTTGTCACCAATTAGTCAGCTCACCGGCCAAAGCGTTGCAGTTTCCTGTAACGAATCCGGACTCCGTCCAGAATTGTTGCATACCAACTAACTATCTGTTCCTCGGATAGACCGCTCCGGGCCCTCGAAGCGGTGGGCAGCGCCGTTACGTCCACGCCTCGGCGCCCGCGCGAATTGGCTGGCATACGTATTTGGGTTTCGAAATAGTTTGTCACCCGGACCATCATCTTGTTTGTGAGAGCGCTGATTGAGCGTGAAGTAACAGTTGCAACGAGAATATGCCAGGACGTACCAGAGCTCTTCGGCAACCACAGCGCTACCTCCGGCGATGGTTAGGCTGACATCCTGGAAGGTAGCCCAGTGGCTTTCGATGATGTCTGTCTCTTTAAAGTATATGCCTTTGACACCACTTTTGAGCTTCCAGTGGATGAGTTTGAAGAAGAAGACAAGTGCTTCCAGGATAATACGGTCGTAGTCGAGGGTAATACAGGGAGGCAGATTCCAGTTACCATTACAGTCGGGAGCTAGGAATGCATCGTACTGTCGTTTGAGGGTACAGGCAAAACCGATCTTGACCTTGATATCCTCGAGCATCTGGTCGATGATGAGGACTTCTGGGTCCTTGAGTTTCCTCGCGTACTCCAGACGGACGCGCAACATGTGGTGAGAAAGATTCGTGGCGAAGGAAACGAGAGGAACAAGGACGGTTTCAAACGTCGGGAGGTTCATCTCGGTGAAGAGTTGCCAAAGGTTGACCTGGGTATCGCGAGCCGCGCCGACGAGAGAGTGTATGGTAGTCATGGACCCCTTTTCGAATTGCCGCTGAACGTTTTCCTCCTTCAGAAGTCGGTCGATGAAGGTGGACGCTTCAGGCTGATTGGAGATGGGATTTCCGAAAGCTTCATTGGCACTGCCAATGGTCTCCTGGATAACGTCAAGGTTGTCGTTCCCAGTCCAACGACGGAGGAGTCCCGTCTCGTGTCGTAATGAGGACAATATATTCGACCATGCGTTAAGCGTGTCAATGCGAGCCTGGAAAGCCTTGGACTGGGCAGCGGGTTTGTCGGTGTAAAAAGCCCTCAGGCACGGATACAACGACATGGCGACGTCTAGGTGGTGGATAACACGGTTCACTTGGAGCAACGCAGCTTCGTAAGGATCCTCCGTCGCTTCGGTCGTATCGACACGAAAGTGGAGGATTTCGTCGAGAACGCAATCCACCACCCGTAGACGGCGTTCCTCCAGTGATACCCTTTCTTCCTCCACCGTCCGGCCTCTCAGCTTGGCGCGCAAGCCCATCCAGATGTCCTCATACATGTGACTGAGTTCGTCATTGGAGGTTTCCAATGCCGTAGCGATCCGGGACTTCTCGGTCCTTAGCACGTCTCCGGATAAGACGGAGGCCAGCATTGTCTGCCACTCCAGACGCTCCCTATCCTCTACCGTCTCTGGCCGAATATGTTCGGAATCGAGCATTAGAATTGAAGCACGATCGGTCTCCCCTGAGGCGGCCAGTACGGACAGGTCTTCGTCATCACTATCTAGGCCGTCTCCCGGAGCCCCCATACCGCGCAAGAAATAGTGGTTATCGTGAACATGACGCTGGTCGTCGACTTCGGGTTCGGAGCGGTAACGTCGCAGGAATTTGTTGTAAATATCGGGATAGTTGCGGTTATGAAGAGTTTGCTGTGTAGACGATGACGAAGGCCGCTGTTTTAGCTTCGACGACCGCTTCAGTGAGCCTGTGCTGGAGGACGATGAGCCATAGGTGTGTGGACCCTGTGAGCCAGACCAATCGTCGGCGTTGGGAGATTCGTGGTGCGTGTACAGCGAGGGTGTGTGTCGTCGCATAGTCGTCGTCGCCGGTCGTGGTGGCGGAGCGGAAGCCAGGCGTCGGTGATGTCGTCGATGTCGTCGATGTCCGTTTTGGGCTCGATCTCTGATCACGCTTCCAGCCAACATCCACCGCCGCAACGATGGGTATCGTCGAAAAGGTGCACATCGATTGAAAACTCTTCAAAAAGTGATTCTAACGTTCCATAAGATTAAGGAGATTGAGGAGGAGATGGCTCGGAGTTGGTCTCCCTCACCCCCGCCCCCTGCCAGACGACCACTAACAGTGTTCGATAACTCCCAGCGCAGAAGAACAAGGTGCGCTCGACCCCGATCGCCTCTCGAGGGACGACTACGACCCAGACCCTCTAGGCGACCGAGTACCATCTTGGCCTGTTGAAGGCCAAACTAGCGCGATATAGAGCCCAACTTCTGGAACCGGTAGGAAAGTCCAGCGGGGGCGGTACGGGCTTTGATGTCCAGAAATCCGGTGACGCTAGAGTCGCCCTCATCGGATTTCCGTCCGTCGGAAAGGCATGCACACCGGTTGACTGATTCTCACTCCCACTCATTTCTATCTCAATCTGTCAGAGTACCCTCCTTAGTAAATGCACACACACAGCATCGGAGGCCGCCGCATATGAGTTCACCACCCTTACGGTCCGCTCTCATAATGTCTAGTCGGGACTCATAAGACCGATACACCGTCGATAGGCTATACCCGGCGTTCTTGAATTCGAAGGGGCCCGGATCCAACTACTTGACCTCCCCGGAATCGTCGAGGGTGCCAGCCAAGGTACGTGCGCCTGCTTACCTGTGGCCCTATCTCCTCGGTGGCTAAACGATCACAAGGTCGTGGTCGTGGTCGACAGGTGGTGTCAACAGCAAAGACTGCGGATCTCATTTTGATAATGCTTGACGCCACCAAGTCAGATGAACAACGGCGGTTGCTGGAAATCGAACTGGACGCGGTGGGAATTCGCCTCAACAAAAAAAAGCCGGATGTCGTGTTCAAGCGTAAGACAACAGGAGGAGTAAGGTCAACCTTGGGTTAACGCGCTTCTTATCGCTCATGTGAATCATGTGTCAGATCACGGTGGGGTCGCATGTTCCCAAGCCTTCATTACCCCTCAAGCTCATACTCCGCTCATAGCTAACCGCCACAGTAAAACTGACGCGGACTGATGAAAAGACCATCCGGACAATCTTGGCGAGCTGTCCGTATTCGTTACCACAATTTGGGGCCCTTGCTTATGCAGATGCCTCCAATCAGACAAACTGCACAACTGCGACGTGATGATTCGAGAGGACGTCGGTGTTCCTCGGGCGCTCTGATACTGCGA
>Ga0307516_10005959_pt1 | contig 14408 bp, 13 predicted proteins | sample 19_EM_MG_FD_203310 | JGI IMG/M metagenome (GOLD analysis project Ga0307516, IMG submission 203310) | Populus trichocarpa ectomycorrhiza microbial communities from riparian zone in the Pacific Northwest, United States - 19_EM | ecosystem: Host-associated > Plants > Roots > Unclassified | place... | reverse complement strand
TCGGCTACCAGGACGGCTATCGCGACGGCCAGGTCGCCCTCGAGGCGTTCAAGGAATCCTTCGCCCGCCAGATGGCGGCCCAGTTCGGCGCGCTGCTGGCCAACCTCGACGACCAGTGGAGCGGGGTGGAAGAACAGATGGCGCTCGCCGTCACGCGCACCGCCGTGCAGCTGGCGCGCCAGGTCGTGCGCCATGAGCTGGACACGCGTCCCGAGATCGTCGCCAAGGTGGCGCAGGAAGCCGTCGGCGCGATCGTGCTGTCGGCCCGCCACCTGCGCGTGCGCGTCCACCCCGCCGACCAGCAGCACGTGCTGGGGGGCGCCGGCGACGCGCTGAAGGCGCGCGAAGTGCGCCTCGTCGCCGACCCCACGATCGAGCCGGGCGGCTGCATCGTCGAATCCGACCTGGGCCAGGTCGATGCGCGCATCGGCACCCGCTGGGCCGCCGCCGCCGCCGTGTTCGGCCGCGAGGACACCTGGGACGCGCCCGAGATCATCGTTGGAGGGATCGCCGAATGACGCCGGGAACTTCCCTCCCGGAACGCACGGCCCGCTGGCAGCGCTATCTCGCTGACATCGAGAACTACGCGAGCGTGCCGCAGCCGCTCGAGATGCAGGGCACCCTCGTGCGCGTGACCGGGCTCGTGCTCGAGGCCGCGGGCGTGCGCGTGCCCGTGGGCTCGGTGTGCGACGTCTCCGGCTCGCCCAACGAGCCGCCGGTCACGGCCGAGGTCGTCGGCTTCGATGGCGACCGCGCCTTCCTGATGCCCACCGGCGAGCTGCACGGCCTGGCCAGCGGCGCGCGGGTGATGCCGCGTGCCGTGCCGCACCTGCCGCCCCAGTTCGGCGTCGAGAACCACCCGTGGCGCCGCAGCGAGGATCGCGGCCTGCACCTGCCGATGGGCGCGGGCCTGCTGGGCCGTGTCATCGATGCGCACGGCCGTCCGATGGACCGTCTCGGGCCGCTGTCCGACGTGCGCGACGAGCCGATGGTGCGCCGCTCGATCAACGCGATGGAACGCGACCCCGTCCGCACGCCGCTGGACACCGGCGTGCGCGCGATCAACGCGATGCTCACCGTGGGCCGTGGCCAGCGGATCGGCCTGTTCGCCGGCACCGGCGTCGGCAAGTCGGTGCTGCTGGGCATGATGGCGCGCTACACGCAGGCCGACGTGATCGTCGTCGGGCTGATCGGCGAACGTGGCCGCGAAGTCAAGGAATTCATCGAGGACATCCTCGGCGCGGACGGCCTCGCGCGCTCGGTGGTCGTCGCGGCGCCGGCCGACGCGCCGCCGCTGGTGCGCATGCAGGGCGCCAACTACGCCACCGCCGTGGCCGAACACTTCCGCGACCGCGGCCAGCACGTGCTGCTGCTGATGGATTCGCTCACCCGCTTCGCGATGGCGCAACGCGAGATCGCGCTGGCGATCGGCGAGCCGCCGGCCACGCGCGGCTACCCGCCCAGCTGCTTCGCCAAGCTGCCGCAGCTCGTCGAACGCTCCGGCAACGCCGGCGCGGGCGGCGGCTCGATCACCGCGTTCTACACGGTGCTGACCGAAGGCGACGATCCGCAGGATCCGATCGCCGACGCGGCCCGAGGCATCCTCGACGGCCACATCGTGCTGTCGCGCGAACTGGCCGAGAGCGGCCATTTCCCGGCCATCGACGTCGAGAAGTCGATCTCGCGCGTGATGACCAGCGTCGCCCCGCGCGACCACCTCGCGGCGGCGCGCATCGCGCGCCAGGCGCTGTCCAGGGTCACCAGGGCGCGCGACCTGATCCAGCTGGGCGCGTACACGGCGGGCGCCGATCCCGAGCTCGACGCCGCCGTCAAGATGAGCCCGAAGCTGACCGCGCTGCTGCAGCAGGACATGCACGAGCGCGCCTCGATGGCGGAGAGCAAGCATCAACTCAACAAGGCGATTTCGCTGTGAGGACGGTGGCCCCGCTCCCCGGTGGATCCTGCGACTGCGCGCAGGATGACGCCGCCCGTGTCATCCTGCGCGAAGTCGCAGGATCCACATACGCCGATACCGCCGATCGGAGCCGCGCATGAAGCGCCTGGCCCTGCTGCAGACGCTGCTCGAGCGCGAGAAGAAGCGTCGCGACGAGCAGATGGCCCAGGTGCGCAACGCCGTGGCGAACGTCGAGGCCCAGCAGCAACAGGCCGACGGCCTGACCGGCTACCGCAGCGACTATTGCCGGAAATGGTCGGCGCAGTTCCAGCAGTCGGCACAGATCGAGATCCTGCGCAGCTACCACGGCTTCCTGGCGCGTCTCGACCAGGCGATCACGCAGCAGCAGTCGGTCGTCGAGCATGCGTCGCGCATGGTCGACGCGCAGCGCCATCGCCTGATCGAGCGCGAGATCCGCGTCGCCACCGTCGAGCGCCTGATCAAGCGGCGCGAGGCGATGCTGGCCAAGCTGGCCGACCGCCGCGACCAGAAGAACCTCGACGAGATGGCCCAGCGCCTGACGAGCGCCCGCGCTCAGGCTGGCCTGTCCTGACCCGACCCCCCGATTCCTGACCTCCTTTCCGAGCGACACCATGGCCTTGCACCCCAGCACTCACGCCCACTCCAGCACCCACGCGTCGCACGCTTCGCATGCCCACGCCGCGCACGCCGCCAGCAAGGCCAAGCCGACGCTCACGGCCGAGGAAGGCGAGGGCGGTGGCTTCGCCGCCCAGTTGTTGAAGGCGCAGCCCGCCGCCGCCAAGGGTCCGTTGGGCGTGGACGCCAAGCCCAAGGCCGAGGCCGCGAAGAAGCCGTCCGACGACAAGGGCGGCAAGGACGCCGCCGACGCGAAGGACGCCAAGGACGGCCAGGACGACAAGGACGCGCAGCCGGCCGAGGCCAGGGCGGTACCCCTCGATCCGGCGGCCCTGCTGGCGCAACAGCAGCAGCCGATCGCACCGCCCACCACGTCGCTCGCCGACAAGGTCGCGGCCGCCGGGGACCATGACGACTTCGCGGCGGACCCGCTGGGCGCGCTGCGCAAGGCCAGCGCCAAGGCGGGCAAGGATGACGGCAAGCAGGCCCTGCTCGCCAGCCTGGGCGCCGGCAAGCAGCCGGCGGACGCGGGCGCGGCCGGCCTCCCCGGCAAGGGCGCGGCCGCCACCGGCGACATCGCCGCGGCGCTGGCCAAGGCCGAAGGCGCCGTCAAGGCCGCCACCGAGGCGCGCGACTCGCTCGCCGCGATGCTGCCGCAGCCCGATCCGATGGCCGTGCAGGCCGGCGCCGTCGGCGCCCCGGCCAACGCACTGCAGACCCCCGGGCAGGGCGTGCACCAGGCGCCGCCGGCCCCGCCGGCCCAGGCCACGCTGCCGATGACGCCGCAAAGCCCCACGTTCGCCCCGGCGCTGGGCCAGCAGATCGACGTCTGGATGAAGGGCGGCGTGCAGCATGCCGAGGTGCAGCTGAGCCCGCAGGATCTCGGCCCGATCCGCGTCAGGATCGAGATGGAGGGTGCGCACACGCGCGTCCAGATGAGCGCCGACGTGCCGTCAACGCGCGATGCGCTGCAGCAGGCGATGCCGCAGTTGTCCGAGCAACTGGGCCAGGTAGGCATCAGCCTGACGGGCGGCGGCGTGTCCGACCAGCCGGCATTCCAGCAATCGCAGGCGCAGGCCAACGCCGACGGCGGCTTTGCCGGTTCCGGCGGTTCCGCCCGCCAGGGTGCCGGCGGCCACGCGGGCGGCGGCGAGGACATCGCCATGGCCTCCGCGGTGCGCCAGCAGGCGCAGCGCCGCGGGCTGCTCGACATGTACGCCTGAGCGGGCACTCACCTCGCTCTGCATGATCACGCCCGGCCGGGAGGCCGGGCGTTGGTCGTTGCTACGCCCGATCGGCCGGCACCCTTGTCGGCAGGGCGGCCCCGCACTGAAGGGGCTGGCAGTTTTTCTGCCGCTTTTCGGCCCATTCGATTGGCGGCCGGATCTCAATAATCGTCTCCAACGATGCGCGCTCGTGCGTGCGTTCAACAAATTCGTTCAGGAGCCTCGTCCATGTCCGCTGCCGCTGCTGCCGCAGATGCCCCCGTCGCAAAGAAGCCCGGTGGCAAGAAGAAGCTGGTCATCATGGTCGCCGTCGCGGCGATCGTGCTGGGCGGCGGCGGCGTGGGCGCGCTGGTGTACATGAAGAAGCAGAAGGCGGCTGCCGAGGCGGCCGCCGCCGCCGCCGAAGACGGTGACGCCGCCGATGGCGCCGCGCCGGCCCAGTCCGAGAAGAAGAAGTCTCACGAGAAGCCGGTCTTCGTGCCGATGGATCCGTTCGTCGTGAACCTGGCAGACCACGATGCCGATCGCTACGCGCAGATCGGTGTCACGCTGGAAGTGCCCGACGAGCACGTCGGCGAAGAGATCAAGACCTACCTGCCCGCCATCCGCAACAACATCCTGCTGCTGCTCGCCCACAAGTCCTCGGCCGACCTGGCCGGCGGCGAAGGCAAGGAACTGCTGGCCAGGCAGATCCGGGTCGCGGCGCTGAAGGCGATGGGCGAGGACGTGGAAGACGAAGACGCAACCGAAGCCGCCGAAGCGGTGCCTGCGGTCGCCGAGAGCGCGTCCGCGTCGGCATCCTCGCCGGTCAGGAAGAAAAAGAAGAAGAAGGCCGTGCCGGCCGATGCGCCGATCCGTACGGTGCAGTTCTCCAGCTTCATCATCCAGTAACCGCACGGCCGACCGACTGACCCAGCGCAGCCATGAACCAGCAGATCCTTTCGCAAGACGAAGTTGATGCCCTCTTGCAAGGCATCACCGGCGAGAGCCAGAAGCTCGAGCAGGAAGAGCAGGTCGAAGGCAGCATCCGCAACTACGACCTGGCGAACCAGGAGCGGATCGTCCGCGGCCGCATGCCGACGATGGAAATCATCGGCGAGCGCTTCGCGCGCAACATCCGCATCGGGCTGTTCAACTTCATCCGCAAGAGCCCGGAAGTCTCGATCAACGGCATCAAGGTGCAGAAGTATTCGGCCTTCCTGCGCGAGATCGTGGTGCCGACCAACTTCAACATCGTCTCGGTGCGGCCGCTGCGCGGCTCCGGCCTGATCGTGTGCGACCCGAGCCTCGTGTTCGCCGTCATCGACGCGCTGTTCGGCGGCGTCGGCAAGTTCCACACGCGCATCGAAGGCCGCGACTTCTCGCCCACCGAGCAGCGCGTGATCCAGCGCCTGGTCGACTGCATCATCACCGAGTACCGCAATGCGTGGCAGGGCATCTATCCGCTGGACCTCGAGTACCAGCGCTCGGAGATGCAGCCGCAGTTCGCCAACATCGCCACACCCAGCGAGATCGTCGTCGCCTCCAGCTTCACGCTTGAAGTGGGCGAGACCTCGGGTTCGGTGCACTTCTGCATTCCGTACTCGACGCTGGAGCCGATTCGCGACGTGCTCTATTCGACGATCCAGGGCGACTCGGTGGAACCCGATCGGCGCTGGGTCAACCTGCTCAAGGCGCAGATCCAGTCGGCCGAGGTGGATCTCGTGGCCGAACTGGGCACCGCACCGGCGACGGTGGAGCAATTGCTGTCGTTCAAGCCCGGCGATTTCGTCGAACTGGACCTGGATCCGATGATCCAGGCCAAGGTCGACGGGGTTCCGGTGTTCGACTGCCACTACGGCACGTCGGCCGGCAAGTACGCGATCAAGATCGATCGCCTGTTGACCAGCTCGAACCTGAGCTGGCTGGGAGAAAGCAATGGCAGATGAAGCGATGAGTGACGACGACGCGATGGCGGCGGAGTGGGCCGCGGCGCTGGCGGAATCCAAGCCGGAGCCTGCGGGCGGCATGAGCGGCGCGATCCAGACCGAGACGGTCGCGCCCGCCAACTTCACCAACTTCGCATCGACCGAAGGGATCACCGGGGCCGGCAACGACCTCAACATGATCCTGGACATCCCGGTGCAGCTGACGGTGGAGCTGGGCCGCACGCGCATCCCGATCAAGCACATCCTGCAACTGGCGCAGGGCTCGGTGGTCGAACTCGACGCGCTGGCCGGCGAGCCGATGGACGTGCTGGTGAACGGCTTCCTGATCGCGCAGGGCGAGGTGGTGGTCGTCAACGACAAGTTCGGCATTCGCCTGACCGACATCGTGACGCCCAGCGAGCGCATGCGCCGTCTCAGTCGCACCTGAACAGCTTGATACCCGGTGGCGTACGCCGCCGACGCTTCCGTGCCTCGATGCACCGGTCGACAAAGAGAAACCCTTGATGACTTCTTCCCTGATGCCCCTGATGGCGTTCGTGCTGGTGATCGCGATGATTCCCGTCGCGCTCTGGATGATGAAGCGCGCCGGCCTCGGCGGCGCCGCACCCGCCGGCAGCGTGCTGCGCCACGTCTCGCAACTGAGCCTGGGCACGTCGCAGCGCGTGACCGTCGTCGAGATTGCCGTCGGCGCCGAGCGCCACTGGCTCGTGCTGGGCGTCACCGGCGAGCGCGTGACGCAGCTCGCCAGCTACCCGGCCCCCGACATCGCCGCCGCTCCGTCGGCACCCGCGCACACCGCGGCCGTGAACCAGCTGATCGCTCGCTGGCGCGGCGCAACCGGCGCGCAAGGGGAGTCGCGCGAATGACCAAGTGCCTCAAGGCCACGGGCCGGTTCACGTCGTTGTTCGTGCTGCTGTGCGTGCCGGCCTTCGCGGCCATGGCGCAGGCCGCCCCGGCCGTCGCCGGCCCGGCCCTGCCGTTGCTGGTGGGCGGCAGCGGCGGCGGCGCCAACTTCTCGGTGCCGATCCAGACGCTGCTGTTCTTCACGGCGCTGTCGTTCCTGCCGGCGATCCTGCTGATGATGACGGGCTTCACCCGCATCGTGATCGTGCTGTCGTTGTTCCGCCAGGCCATCGGCACGCAGGCGGCGCCGCCGAACCAGGTCATCACCGGGCTGTCGCTGTTCCTCACGTTCTTCGTGATGTCGCCGACGATCGACAAGGTCTACAGCGAGGCCTGGGCGCCGTACCAGGCCAACCAGATCAGCTTCACCGAGGCGCTGGACAAGGGCCAGGGCCCGATGCGCGCATTCATGCTCAAGCAGACGCGCCAGTCCGACGTGCAGCTGTTCGCCAAGCTGGCCAAGCTGCCGGCCGACATCAAGGGCGACGCCGTGCCGTTCAAGGTACTGGTGCCGGCCTTCGTCGCCAGCGAGTTGAAGACGGCGTTCCAGATCGGCTTCCTGATCTTCATCCCGTTCCTGATCATCGACATGATCGTGGCCAGCGTGCTGATGTCGCTCGGCATGATGATGCTGTCGCCGGTGCTCGTGGCGCTGCCGTTCAAGCTGATGCTGTTCGTGCTGGCCGACGGCTGGAACCTGCTGCTGGGCTCCCTGGCCGCAAGCTTCGGAACCTAGCCCCCGTCGTTCGGCAATGAGGGCGGTTCGCCGCCCTTATCGACCGCTCACGCCGGCGCCCGTCCGGCAACATCCCCTCATCTCCCAACGCCAGGAACCCGGATTCCCATGGATGCCGCACAAGTCTTCACCATCGGCCAGCAAGCCCTCTACACGCTGCTGACCGTCGCCGCGCCGGTGCTGCTCGCCGTACTGGTCGTGGGCATCCTCGTGAGCATCTTCCAGGCCGCCACGCAGATCAACGAAGCCACGCTGACCTTCGTTCCGAAACTGCTCGCCGCCGTCGCGGTGCTGGGCGTCGCCGGCCCGTGGATGCTGACTTCGCTGGTCGAGTACCTGCGCAGCGTACTGCTGTCGCTGCCGTCCGCCGCCAGCTGATCCCGCTTTCCCGCGCGCATGATCTCGCTCACCGAAGCCCAGATCATGGCCTGGCTCGTGCCGGTGCTGTGGCCGTTCATGCGCGTGCTGGCGCTGTTCTCGTCAATGCCCGTGCTGGGCCAGCGCAACGTGCCGATCCGCGTGCGCATCGCGCTGTCATTCTTCATCGCGCTGGGCGTCGCGGGCACCGCCTCGCCCAGCGCCGCCGCCAACGTGCCGCTAGATTCCCCGGCCGCGATCCTGCTGGTGGTGCAACAGGTGCTGATCGGCCTGTCGCTGGGCTTCGCCGTGCGCATCATCTTCACCGCGATCGAGTTCGCCGGCGAGATCATCGGCCTGCAGATGGGCCTGAACTTCGCCGGCTTCTTCGACCCCGCCACCGCGCAGCAGGCCACGGCCACCAGCAGCTTCTTCTCGACGATGGTGGCCTTCCTGTTCATCGCCATGAACGGCCACCTGCTGGTGATCGAGGCCGTCGTGCAGAGCCTCGTCGCGTTCCCCGTTTCGCCCGAACCGTTCGCGTTCCTGCACACCGTGCGGCCGGAGACGTGGGGCGCGGAGATCTTCCGCCTGGGGCTGTGGATCGCGCTGCCGTTGATCGCCATGCTGCTGTTCATCAACATGATGCTGGGCATCATCGCCCGCGTCGCGCCGCAGATCAGCATCTTCTCGGTCGGCTTCCCGATCACGCTGGGCGTGGGCCTGGTGGGCGTGATGTTCACGCTGCCGTTGCTGCAGGGGCCGTTCACGGTCGCTCTCGAGCAGATGCTGACGCTGTTTCGGTAGCTAAACTGCGCGCTCTGCCACGAGCATCGAAGCGCATGTCCCCGCCCGGGATCCGACCCACCGCCCTGATCGACTTCCGTTCGCCCGACGAGGGCGTCGCGCCGCTGCGCCTCGCGTTCGGCGTGCCGCGCGAGCGCCTGCGCGCGCTGTCGCCGGACCTGGTCGCGCCGCTGCTCGCGCGCGTCGACGCGCTAGCGCGCGCGGGGGCCTGGTGCGTGGGCTACCTCTGCTACGAGGCGGCCGGTGCATTCGACGAGGCGTTCGAGACGCATGCGCCTTTCGATCCGACCCGGCCGCTGGCCGCGTTCGCGGTCTACGACGCGCCGCTGCCGGACGCCGCCCTCGATGGCGACGGTACCGCCACGGTGAATTGGAGCGGCAGTCCGCAGCGCGACGCGTTCGACGCGACCATCGCCGAGATCCTGCGCGCCATCGCCGACGGTGAGGTCTACCAGGTCAATGCCACCGCGCCTCTGACCGGCACGCTGCAGGGCGATGCGCGCGCGCTGTTCGCCGCGCTGCAGCGCGCCCAGCCCAACGCCTACGCCGCGTACCTGGACTTCGGCACCGCTGCGCACCCCGACGACCGCATCCTGTCCGTCTCGCCCGAGCTGTTCTTCGACTGGCGCGGCGGCCGCCTGCTGGCGCGTCCGATGAAGGGCACCGCGCCGCGCGGCGCGACGCCGTCCGAAGATGCGGCCCAATCGGCATTCCTGCGCAGCGCCGCGAAGGAGCGCGCCGAGAACCTGATGATCGTCGACCTGCTGCGCAACGATCTCTCGCGCATCGCCGAGCCGCACTCCGTGCAGGTGCCGCGCCTGTTCCATACCGAGGCCTGGCCGACGGTCTGGCAGATGAGCTCCGACATCGTCGCGACGACGCGCCCCGACACCACGCTGGCCGACGTCTTCGGGGCGCTGTTCCCGTGCGGCTCGATCACCGGTGCGCCCAAGGTGCAGGCGATGCGCCTCATCCGCGCACTGGAGCCCGAGCCGCGCGGCGTCTACTGCGGCGCGATCGGCGTGGTGCAGCCCGGTGGCGCGGCGACGTTCAACGTGCCGATCCGCACGCTGGCCCTGCGCGACGACGGCGCGACGACGCGCGTGCGCTGCGGCATCGGCAGCGGCATCACCGCCGATGCGACGGCCGCCGGCGAATGGGACGAGTGGCGCCACAAGCGCGCCTTCGTCGACCGCGCGAGCCAGGCGTTCGAGCTGCTGGAGACGTTGCGGCTGGAGGAGGGCTTCTTCGTCGATGTCGACGCACACCTGGCGCGCATGGACGGCGCGGCGCGCCACTTCGGGTTCGCATCGCCGCTGCTCTCGGCCCGCGCGGCGCTCGCTGCGTTGCGGGCGTCGCATCCGAGCGACCTCTGGCGTGTGCGCCTGCTCGCGGATCGCGCGGGCGCCGCGCGCGCGCAGGCGTTCACGCTCGCGCCCACGCGCGAACCTGTGCGCGTGCGCCTGGCCGAACGCCCGCTCGCCGGGAGCGACGGCGAGTTCGTGCGCTACAAGACCACGCATCGCGCGCACTACGATGCGTTCATGCCGGACGACGACGGCGTCTTCGACACGCTGCTGTGGAACGAGCGCGGCGAGCTGACCGAGTTCACGCGCGGGAATGTGGCGCTGCGGATAGCCGGGCGCTGGCTGACGCCGTCGGCCCGAAGCGGACTGTTGCCGGGCATCGCCCGGGCGCGACTGCTGCGCGAGGGGACGATCGAGGAGGCGGTGCTGATGCGCGACGACCTCGAGCGCGCCGATGCCGTCGCTTTCTTCAACAGCCTGCGCGGCTGGGTGCGGGCCATGTTCTGAAAAACAGCTTGGCTTGAATTCCTCTTCCGCCGCCGAGCGTTGCGACCGTCGGATTCGCAAGCGTCATCCTCGCCCGCGACGGCACTTTCCGTCCGGGAGTAACATACCCACTGGGGCATAGGGGAGGCGTCGCTACACCCGCGGCCGGAGGCCGACGTGCGCGGACGACGCGAACGAGGGCTTGCAATGCAGGATGTAGACCAGGCCATGGAGCGGCGGGCCGACGGCATGCCGCCGCCGGCATTCGACGGCTTGCCGTCCGGCGCCGCGTGCTTCGCGGTTGGAGAGTGGCAGATCGACACCGCGGCGCTGGAGCTGCGCCGCGCCAACGAGCGCTTCGCCGTCGAGCCACGCCAGATGTCCGTCATGGCCGCGCTGTGCCGCAACCCAGGCACGGTGATGAGCGCCGACTCGCTGCTCGATCTCTGCTGGCCGGGCCAGGCCAACGGCGACAACCCGGTGCACAAGGCGATCGCGAGCCTGCGCCGCGTGCTGCGCGACAGCGCCACCGCGCCGCGCTACATCGAGACCATCCGCAAGCAGGGCTATCGGCTCATCGCGCAGACACGCGTCATCTCGGACGACGGCGCGCGCTGCCACCGCCGCGGCTGGCAAGGCACGTCGCCGTTCTGCGGACTGGAGGCGTTCGGGCCGAGACACACCGGCGTGTTCTTCGGACGCGACGGCGCCGTGGCGCAGTTGCGCGCCCGTCTCGGCGAGCAATGGCGCCGCGGCCACCCGCTCGTGTTGCTGCTCGGGCCCAGCGGCTCGGGCAAGACCTCGCTGGTGCAGGCCGGCGTGCTGCCCGCGATGGCGACGACGCGCCGCCAGGGAGCCCAGGCCGGCGGTGCATTGCGATCCTGCGCGGCCAGTCTGGTCGACCTCGGCGCGCACGACGACGCCGGCGCCTGGGGCGCGCTCGCCGGCGGCCTGCTCGATTGGGACGTGGACGGCGTGCCGCTGCTGGCGGGCTACAGCGTCGCGTCGCTCGCCGCCGACCTCCGCGCCGACCCCGCCCGCGTGCTGCGCCAGCTGGAGCTGGGCATCCGGTCGCAGGGCGACTGGGCCGCGCTCGCGCCGCCGCTGCTGGTGCTCGATCGCCTCGAAGCCCTGTTCCAGCCACCGCTCGCCGCGGAGGCGGCGCTGTTCGCCGACCGGCTGCAGACCCTGCTGCGCAGCGGACTGCTGCTGGTGCTGGGCATCTGCCGCAACGACTTCTACGCGCACCTCGCCGCACATCCCCTGTTCATGCGCGGCAAGCCGTTCGGCAGCCACGTCGACCTCGATCCGCCCGACATCGACGCGTTCGCGCAGATCATCCGCCTGCCCGCCCGCGCGGCCGGCCTCACCTACGCGAGCGATCCGAGCGGACTGCATCGGCTGGACGACCGCCTGTGCGCGGACGCGATGCGCGCGCGCGACGCACTGCCGTTGCTGCAGTACACCCTGCAGTCGCTGTACCTGGCGCGCTCGCCCGGCGACCTGCTGACCTGGGAGGCCTACGACGCGCTCGGCGGCCTCGAGGGCGCGGTGAGCCAGCGCGCCGAGGCCGTGCTCGCGGCGCTGCCGCAGCCGCAGCAGGACGCGCTCGCGCGCCTGCTGCTGCGACTGGTGGGCTCGGTCGAGGAGGACGGCGTGCCGACCGCCCGCTGGATGCGCGAATCGGAGCTGGACGGCGCCGACGAAGTGGCGCTGGTGCGCGCGCTCGTCGACGCCCGACTGCTGGTGTCCGACCGCATCGGCGGCACGGTGGGCGTGCGGGTCGCGCACGAGGCCCTGCTGCGGCGCTGGCCGCGCGTGACCACCTGGATCGCGCAGCATCGCGGCATTCTCGCCACGCGCGACGAGCTCGGCGCCTGGGTGCGACGCTGGCGCGAAGGCGAGCGCGCGCCGTCGCTGCTGTTGCCGGCCGGCGCGACGCTCTGGCGCGCGGCCGACGCGCTGGCGCGGGCGCCGCAGCTGTTCAGCGCGGACGAAAGCCATTTCGTCGCCCGCTCGCAAGGCCGCCTGCAACGCCAGACGCGGCTGCGCTGGGCCGCGTCCGCGAGCGCCACGCTGCTGGCGATCGCGGCCGTGTTCATGGCGCTGCGCAACGCGCAACTGGCGCGCGTGGCCTCGGAGCGCGAGCTGCAGAGCCAGCACCTGGCCTCGTTCATGCTCGGCGACCTGGCCGACCGCCTGCGCCCGCTGGGCAAGCTCGACCTGCTGGGCAGCATCGGCGAGCAGGGCGTGAAGCTGCTCGGGCATCCCGGCGCCGGCGCGGAATCGCCGCGCGACGTCCTGGCGCGCGCCAAGGCGCTGCTCGTGATCGGCGAGGTCGACAGCAGCCAGGGGTCCGGCAGAACGGAGGTGGCCATCGCGGCGCTGCGCGAAGCCGATGCCCTGCTCGGCTCGCTGAAGCCGGGGCCGCAGCTCGCGCCCGACGACTATTTCAAGGCGCTCGGTGCGACCGCCTACTGGCTCGGCCAGATCGCCTTCGACGCCGGCGATTTCGACGAGGCCGCCGTGCAGATGGGGCGCTACCGCGCCGCCGGCGAGCAGTGGCGCGTGGCGATGCCGCAGGACGCGCAGGCGCGCGCCGAGCTGGGCTTCGCGTATGGCGCGCTCGGCTCGGTCGCGTTCCGCCGCGGCGCCTGGGGCGCGGCCGCGGGCTGGTTCGCATCGTCGCTCGATCTCAAGCGCGCCGCGCTCGCCACCGACCGCGACGACGCCGGCCACATCGGCGCCGTCGCCAACGCCCAGACCTCGCTGGGCGAGCTGGCCTGCATCCAGGGCGACCCGCGCCGCGCGCTGGCGCTCTACGAGCAGGCCTTCGCGATGGAGGACGGGCTGCGCGCCCGCTACCCCGACCAGATGGGGCGCCTGCTCGACGCCGGCATGGGCCAGGTCCGCCTGGCGGAGGCCTTCGGCGCGCTGGGCCGGCGCGACGACGCCGTACGGACGATGCAGCAGGCGACGGCGGCGCTGGCCCGCGTGGCGCACAGCGACCCGAACAACCGGCATTGGGCCGACGAGCACCTGCTTCTGGAGAGCGGCCTCGTCCTGGCGCGGCTGGAGGCCGGGCAGGCCGTCGACGACGCGCTGGCGGCGCTGCGCACGCGTCTCGACGAAGTCGCCCCCGAGCGCCGCGCCGGCTATCTCTGGCGCGCGGCCGACGCGCGCGCGCAGGTGGCGCTCGCGCTGGCAGCGGCGCCGGCGCACATGCGTGCCGCGCTCGCCCGCGCCGATCTCGTGCTGGACGAACTGCTGCAGCGGCGACCGCATGACTGGCAACTCGTCGAACTGCGCGCGCGGCTCAGCCTCCTCGATCTGAAAGGGGAGGCGGCGCCCGACGACCTCGCCGCCCGGGGCGCTCGTCGCGCGGCGGCGCTGCAGGCGGCCGTCGACGCGGGCCACGCCGGCATCGTCCTCGAAGCATGGCTGCTGGCGCGCGAGGCCGCCGGCGCCCCCGTCGACACCACGCGGCGAAACACCCTGACGGCGGGCGGCTATCGGCCGATCGCCCTGAGATTTCCAACAACCAGCCCGAGGTGATCCCCGATGCCACAACCGCCCTGCTTCCCCCACTACCTGGTCGTGCCGACCACGGGCGCCCCGACGGAGCGCACGGTGACGTGCCAGTACTTCCTCGTCGACGACGAGGGGCACTGGATCTCCGTGCCGGCCACCGAGCTCTACACGTACGCACGCGACTTCATCGTCCTGCGGCAACCCGACCACGCGCAGGCGATGCGTCACGTACCCAGCGCGGACCCGACCCTGCGGCTGTTCGCGGCTGTGGCGAAGACGCGCGATGCCAACCACCGCATGCCCAACCTGATGGCCGCCGACCATCGCGAGCTGGTCATCCCGGTCTATCCGAAGACGATCCGCTCGGCGATCCTGATCTTCGAGCGCCACGACGGCGCGCATTTCGGCGAGCTCGTGGCGACGACGGATCCCGACGTGCCGCATGGCGGCGAGGGGTCGCCGGGCACGGGGATCGGCTGCGGGCCCGACGGGCCTTGACGGCGCGCGCCGCCAGCCCGCGGCCGGGACGCTCAGCCTAGGAGGCTGCGCCCACGTCGAACGTCCAAGGCGGCTCCT
>Ga0307516_10005958_pt1 | contig 14409 bp, 14 predicted proteins | sample 19_EM_MG_FD_203310 | JGI IMG/M metagenome (GOLD analysis project Ga0307516, IMG submission 203310) | Populus trichocarpa ectomycorrhiza microbial communities from riparian zone in the Pacific Northwest, United States - 19_EM | ecosystem: Host-associated > Plants > Roots > Unclassified | place... | reverse complement strand
ATGCGTGATTTCTTCGACATTCATGCGCTCTCGGAGAATCACCACTTTGATGGAGATATCCTTACGCGCGCCGTGCGGGCAACCTTTGAGCGCCGGCGCACACCAATCCCCGAATCTCTCCCACTTGCAATGACGCCGGCATTCGCCGCGCTACGCGCGAAGCAGACGCAGTGGCAGGGCTTCTTGGGGAAGAGTGGGCTGAGCTCGGCGCCCACACAGCTGAGCGATGTAGTGCCTCGAATCGCGGCGTTCCTCGAGCCGATCATCGCCGCTGCGCGGGGCAGCGCGACAGTCAAGCTCGCGTGGATACCGGGCGGGCCTTGGGTCGAGAGTTCGTCGCATCCCTCGGGCACCGTAGCGAAAACGTAGCGTTTGATGCCTTTTTGTGCGCTACGGTGCCTATTTCGAGTGAGGGCGGGCCTGCTAAATGGTTGAAAAATAAGAAACAATAAAAACATCATTCCGACTTCGAACCAGGTGGTCGGCGGTTCGAATCCGTCCGGGCGCACTTAAATCTTTTCCCTGAAAACTCAAGGCCCGGCAATGGCTAGCATCGCCGCGGGATCAGCATGGCGATTCCCGCCAAGATTGAACCCGCCGCCAGCGTCATGACGGCGTAGTGAACGTCGATGCGCACCAACGAGCCGATAGCCAACGGCGCGAGCGTCGCACCTAGGCGGCCCATGCCTCCCGCCCAGCCAACGCCCGTTGCGCGGCTCTCCGCGGGATAGGATTCCGCGACGAAAGGGATGACCGCGCCGAAGATTCCCTCGAGGAAAAACGCGGCGACGTATCCGGCGGCCATGATGGAGGCGTGATCGCTCGGCAGCGCAAAGGCGATCAAACCCAGCGCGCTCAATGCGGCGCACGTCATGATCAACGGGCGGCGGGCGATCCGTGAGATCGCGAAGATCATGGCGATGCGGCCGCTTAAGCCCGCCAACGACAAACCCAGCATGAATCGCACGACCTCGGACGCCGCGTAGCCGCGGTAACCGCCGAGCAGCGCCGGCATCCACAAAATGAAGCCGTAGTACGAGAAAAAAGTCCCGAAATAAATCATCCAATTCGTCGTGGTCGCCCGCCGATAGGGCGGCGAAAACAGAATCCTCTCCGGAGCGCGCTTCGCGGGCAGGGGAGATTTCTCTGCCGAGATTCCCGCGGTGGGCGGCGCCTGGTCGGAGCGATTGGCGATCCACGCGACGGCGGCGCGCGCCTGCGCCATCCGACCTTTTGCCGCGAGGTACTGCGGCGTTTCCGGAACCACCCGGCGTGCGATCAGGACGAGTATTCCGGGAATGCCGCCCAACAAGAGCAGTCCGCGCCAACCCAATTGCGGCGGCATGGCGGTGACGCAGAGCGGCGCGACGAATCCCCCCAACGGCAAGAATATTCCCCACAAGGCCAACGCCCGACCGCGCCAAGCCGCGGGAGTGAACTCCGTGAGCACTGAAGTCTCGACGGGAATTGACCCGCCGATCCCGATCCCTGCGCCGAAACGGGCGGCAATGAGTTGCCAGACGGTGTTCGCACCTGCGGCGAGCGCAGTTAAAAGAGAAAAGATTCCCACCGTGGATTGGAACGCCAGGCGGCGGCCGTACCGGTCGGCGATGGCGCCGAATACATACGTGCCCAGCATCATGCCGAAAATGGGGGCCGAAATTACCAGTCCGAGCATCCGCGGTCCAAGTCCCCACTCGCGGGCAGCCTGCGGTGCAATGAAGGACATCAGCTGCAGGTTGAGTGACTCGAAAAACAAACCAGCGGAACACAAGGCGAAAACCACGGCGTGACGGTGGTTGAGCGGCACCGCGTTCACCGCCTGCTCGATCGAGGCAGCTGCGCTGCCGGAAAGGCTGCCCCCATCCGCCGGGGCATCGGACCCAGTAAAAGCGCCGGCGGAATCGTCGAGAGCCAGGGAATTTTCGCTCATGGGGGTGGCCTCAAGCTTGCCGTACTCACACAAATTGTATACGGTATACGTTCTGCATGGTCAAGAATCTACGACAATTGAGGCAGGAGCGGCAAGCGATGAATAAATCAGGCGAAATCGATCCGCGGAAAGAAGCGCTGCAAACCCTGTTGGATCAGGCAGCCTACGGGCGCATCGATCGGCGCACTGCACTGCGCGCGTTGGGTGCATTGGGCCTGGCCGCTGCTGCGAGCATGCCGGGATTCGAAGAGGCGTTCGCCGCAGGGGATACGCAGAAGAGGCTCACGGCCGCCGCGGCCGATACTTTCGATGTCATCGTGATCGGCGGCGGCTCCGCGGGTGCCGTCGTGGCCGCGCGTGCGTCCGAGGATCCGCACCGTCAGGTGCTTCTGCTCGAAGCCGGGCCGACCGATGAGGGCGTCGCCAGTATCGCCAACCCCTTGGTTTGGTTCACCAATATCCAATCCGCTTTCGATTGGAAGTACAGCTACACGCCGCAGGAGGCAGTTCGGCAGCGCACCATTCTCATCCCGCGCGGTAAAGTGCTCGGCGGCTCGAGCAGCATCAACGCCTTGATTTGGGTCCGGGGCGCTCCCAGCGATTTCGATCATTGGGCGAATGGTGGTGCCGCGGGTTGGGGATGGTCGGATGTGCTGCCCTACTTCAAGCGGGCGGAAGACTGGCAATTGGGCGCATCGTCTCTGCGCGGAGCGGCGGGACCTCTGCGCTGTGAATTGCCGAGCGAGCCGCACCCCATCGCCGTGGCGCTAGTCGAAGCCGCGAAAAGCCTGGGCCTGCCCGGCGTCGAGGATGTGAACGGCGCGACCTTCGGGGGCGGAAGCCTCGCCAACCTCAACATCAAGGACGGCACGCGCCACAACACCGCGCGCGCCTATTTACGGCCCGCCATGTCGCGTCCGAACTTGACGGTGCTCACCAAGGCGCAGGCCCTGCGACTGGTTTTCGCAGGCAATCGCTGCCGCGGGGTGCAAGTCAACGTCGACGGCACGTCTCGGGTGGTTCGGGCGCGGCATGAAGTGGTACTGTCGGGCGGGGCCATCGATACGCCGCGTCTGTTGTTGCTGTCGGGCGTCGGCGATCCTGAAGACCTTCACAGACTGAGCATTCCCGTCGTCGCCGCACTGAGGGGCGTCGGCAAGAATTTCCACGACCATCCCCTACTAATGGGCGTCAACTTCGAAGCAAGCGGGAAGGTTGCGCCGTTTCGCAACAATTGCGGCGGCAGCCAGGCGTTCTGGAGCAGTGCCGCCTCGATCGAAGTGCCGGACATAATGGTGGTGCCCATTCAGATGCCCTACGCGTCCCCCGAGGTTGCGAAGCTGTATCCGGTGCCCGAAAACGCCTTCGCCGTCACGCCGGGTCTCATGCGTCCCATCAGCCGTGGGCACGTGCGTCTGCTTAGCGCCGTGCCCAACGGGCCGATGGAGATTCAGCCGAACTTTTTGCAGGAACGCACCGATGTCGAGGCCTTGATGCGAAGCGTCGGTTTCGCGCTGGATCTCGGCTCGCAGCCGGCGTTTCGCGATTTGGTGAAGCGGCCGGCGAGCCCTTCCTCGCGGCTCGCGCCTCGGGAGTTGGAGGAGTTCGTGCGTCTTTCGTGCTCTAGCTACTTCCATCCTGTGGGCACTTGCAAGATGGGGGTGGACTCGCTCGCGGTGGTCGATCCACACCTGAGGGTGCATGGTCTGAGCGGTCTCTCCGTCGCGGATGCCAGCGTGATGCCGCAGATCACGAGCGGCAATACGCACGCTCCGTGCGTGATGATCGGTGAGCGCGCCGCGGAGTTCCTGGGCCGCGCCTGACCCGTTTTCCTCTGATTTCCCCGGTTGCCCGGTTTTTTTTGGCTTGACTATTTATGAATACCGTATAACGTATACGTTATTCGGACTACGGAGGCGGGTGCACCATGCAGGCGAACCTTGACGGCCAGACTCCAGCCATCTCCGCCCGGGCGCAGTCCTGGCTGGCGGGGGCCGCGAAGAAGATGTTGATCGACGGCAAATGGGTGGCGGCGGTGTCCGGAGAGACCTTCGATACCGTCGATCCGGGGAACGGCAGGGTGCTCGCCCGCGTCTCGCGCGGCGTCTCGCCGGACATCGATGCCGCGGTGGCCGCCGCACGGCGCGCGTTCGATCAAGGCCCGTGGCGGCGCATGCCGCCATCGGAACGCGCTAAGATTCTATGGCGCGTCGCCGATCTGATGGACGCGCACATTGACGAGTTGGCGGAGCTCGAGACCCTCGATCAGGGCAAGCCGCTGTTCATGGGGCGCTGGGCGGAGATCCCGCTCGCGGCGGAGCAATTCCGGTTTTTCGCAGGCCTGTGCACGAAAATCACCGGCGAAACGCCGGCGATCAGCATTGCCTACCAGCCGGCCGGCAAACGGGTACACGCATACACCCTGAAGGAACCCGTCGGCGTCGTCGGCGCGATCACCCCGTGGAACGCGCCCCTGGTCATGCACGCGATGAAGCTTGCTCCCGCGCTCGCGGCGGGTTGCACGGTGGTGCTGAAGCCCGCCGAAGATACGCCGTTGACGGCGTTGCGCCTCGGCGAACTGATGCTCGAGGCGGGGATTCCGCAAGGAGTGGTCAACATCGTCACCGGCGAGGGCTCGACGGCCGGCGACGCGCTGGCGCGCCATCCCCTGGTCGACAAGATCGCGTTCACAGGCTCAGTCGCCACCGGCAAGAAAATAGTGGAAGCCGCGCGCGGCAATCTCAAGCGCGTCTCGCTCGAGTTGGGCGGCAAGTCCCCCGTGGTCATCCTCAAGGATGCCGACCTGGAGGTTGCCATTCCGGGCGCCGCCATGGCGATCTTCACCAACTCGGGTCAAATCTGCACCGCCGGATCACGGGTGTATGCCCACGAATCGATCTTCGATGCGGTGGTGGAGGGCGTCAGCCAGATCGCGCGTTCATTGAAGCTCGGTCATGGGCTGCTGCCGGACACGGCCATCGGCCCCTTGGTCAGCAAGCGCCAATATCAGCGAGTCGCGGGTTTTGTCGAGGCCAGCATCGGCGAAGGCGCACACATCATGGCGGGCGGCAGTCCCACAACGCCAGATGGTCTGTTCTTCCCGCCGACGGTAGTGACCAATACCCATCCCGGGATGCAAATCGTGCGCGAGGAGGTGTTCGGTCCCGTGGTGATCATCGACAAATTTAACGACTCGGCCGCCGTGCTGCGCGCCGCCAACGACTCGCCCTTCGGGCTGGCGGCAAGCTTGTGGACGCAGGATCTGTCCGAGGCGCATCGACTGGCCGCAGACTTGCAGGCCGGGTCGGTTTGGGTCAATTGCCACAATTATTGGGATCCGGCGCTACCGTTCGGCGGCTACAAGCAGTCCGGCTGGGGCCGTGAATCGAGCGCGCTGGCCGTGCAGAACTACCTGGAGACCAAGAGCGTATGCATGGTGATATGAAGCTTGAGGACGGCGGTGTGAAAGCCGACAGTAAACACATTTTGTCCGGGCGATACCCGGAGTTGGGCTCGGAACCCATTCCCATTGAACCGTATGTCTCGCCGCAATACTACGAACTCGAAAAGAGGCATCTGTTCAAGAAGGTGTGGATCCATGTGGGCCGCGTCGAGGAGATTCCGGGCGCCGGCGACTATTTCGTCAAACAACTGGATGCCTGCGATGCCTCGGTCCTGGTCGTGCGCAACCGGGAAGGGGCGATTCACGCGTTTCACAACATCTGCTCGCATCGCATGAATAAGATGGCATACACCGAGCGCGGCTCGACCAAAAAATTCTTCTGCAAATTCCACGGCTGGGCATACGATCTCGACGGCCGCCTGGTCGGGGTGCCGGACGAGAAGTGCTTCGCCGGTCTCAAGCGCGAGGAACATGGCTTGAGCCCGGTGCATCTGGAGATCTGGCAGGGATTCATTTTCGTGAATTTCGACCGCATGCCGCGCCAGAGCCTGAACGATTTCCTACGACCGATGTACCGCGAACTTGAAGGCTATCCGTTCGAGAAAATGACCAGCTGCTATTCCTGGTCGGCGGTGGTCAACTGCAACTGGAAGCTCGCGCTCGATGCCTTCCAGGAAACCTATCATGTGTCCTATGTGCATGGTCGCTCGATTGCCGGCGCATTGCTCAAGTCCGACGCGGGCGGCCTGCGGCCCCTCGATGGTCTGTGCGGCGACTATCACCGGCGGTTGTCGATTGCCGGAAACCCCAAATCGGTTTACGGCAATCCCAACGCGCTGACGTCCGCATCGAACGGTGAGGCGCCGGCTGCCGCCAACCGCCCCATCGGCGAAGCGGCATTGCGCTTCGGCCGTGGCGGTGCGCGCTTCGACGTCGCGCAGGAGGATTTGCCGAGGGCGATCAACTGGACGCGTCATCCGAATTGGGCCTTCGATATCAACGTCCTGTTTCCCGATTTCTATTTGTCGACGCGGCCCAACTATTACCAGGCTTACAATTTCAGGCCCCTGGCCCACGACAGATTCTGGTTCGATGCGCGCGTGTACTATCCCGAAATGACCACGGCGGGCGGCCGCTTCTACCAGGAATACATGAAGGTATCCCTGCGCGACGTGCTGCTCGAGGACCTGAGCACGCTCGAACATAATCAAGCGGCGTGCGCCACGCGCGCCAAGACCCATATGGTGCTGCAGGATTTCGAAATCATGGTCAGACACCAATTCACAGTGGTCGAGCGCATGATCCGCGAGGGACAGGCCAGCGAGGGACGGGCCAGCGAGGGACGGGCCGGAGAAGCACGGCTTTGAACGCCGCCCTCGAAACGCGTGCCGGCGCGGGGCTGCCCGAGGGCTTCGAAATTCTCGAGTCCGTGGCGGCGTGGAGCTTGCCCACGGAGACCGAGCGCATCAAGCGGCGGCAGGCGAGTTCTTTTGCCGAGATCGCCGAGTTCCGCGATGCCGTATTGCCAGAATTGCCACGCATCTTCGAGTATTTGAACGCGAAGGATCTCGGGACGCTGTCGGCGACCGATGAGAATTTGCTGTTCCTGACGCTGGCGCTGGCGGAGATAGCGCCTGCGGTCGAGTTCTACCGCCAGGCCGCGGTCATCGAAGGATTCGATGCGTTGCGCTTCATGCCGGTGGAAAATTTTTGCTTGCGCCCGAAACGCTGAATTGTCTGCCAACTGGGGGAAGCCAATGGCGAAATGCAGAGTATTTGCGATCGATGACAATCTCAAGGAACTCGTGCCGCAGGGGCTGTATTCGAAGCATTTATTCGGCACGACGGTAAGCGTCTCGGTCATCAAATTCGTCACGCCTCAGGGGCCTCAGGTGCATGCGAAGTCCCATGCGCATGGCGAGGAAGCATCGCTGCAGATCAAAGGCGCATGTTCCGTGTTCGTGGGCGCGGGAACGAATCCCGGGGACCCGGAAAACCCGATGGCTCAGGGCGCGGCCATATTGATCCCGGCGCAGCTGGCGCATTACGGCTCCAACAGCTTCGGCGAGGAAGGCGTTTGCATGCGGCTCAACGTGGTGACGCCGCCGCGCAAGGAGTTCGGTCCCGAAGATAGCACCCCGTACTATCCGCTGAAGGAGCGCGCGTGAATCCGAACCCGCAGGCCGCGGCAGACGCCTCTTCCGAATGTTCCGTGCTGGCGGCGGATCGAGGCCCTCGTGAGCCCCGCGGTACGCGGCGCATCCGGGGCAAACACTTCGACATCGAATTCGTACGCATGGGCTGCGGCGAGACCGTGGGCCGCAGCCCGGGCGCCGCGGCGGGCGAAGAGGTGGCTGCCGTGCTGGAAGGCGCCTTGTGCGTCGAATCCGGCGACGAGCGGTACGTGCTCAGCGCCGGCGAGGGCATCGTCATTCCGCCGGGGCAGGGATCGCGCTGGTCGGCACCGGAAACCGGCGGCCTACTGTACCGCGTCATCGTGCGCGCCGGCGCAGCGGCCGCGGCGTGACTCAAGCTAAGGCGTCCATTCGAGCGCCGCGCCGACGCAGGGCGCGCATCCCACCGGATGTTGCCGCCGACGTGCTGGCGATTCACGACTTGAAGGCACGGTATGCCTATTTTGCGGACCATAAATACAACGGCATCCACCGCAGGCGCCAACCGCAGGCGCAGCTTGATCGCGCCGCGCGCGCTCAAGCGGCTTGCTTTACGCGCGATGCGGTCTGGGAGGGCGGGCGGGATTTCGGCAAGCGGCTGGTCGGGCGGGCCGCCCTGTTCGCCTTTTTTCGCGGCGGGCCCTGGCGCTTTGCCATGCACTTTTACGTCGCGCCGATCATCGAGATCGACGGCGATCGCGCGCGCGGTTGGTGGCGTCTTTGGCAGCTGGCCGTGCCGCGCGACGGCGAGGATGCGGTGTTCTTTGCCGCGGCGACGGCTGATGAGTATCGACGCGAGCGCGCGGGCTGGCTGCTCAGCGCCGTTCGCTTCGAACAAATGCACTTCGTGCGCCCGGTGTCGAACGGCGCGATGCACATGCTGAGCACGCTGTCATGAATGCTCAAAGTTTTCCTATTGCCGAGTCGATGGCGCGAGTCGTCAGCAACGATGCGGTCAACGCAGAATATTTTCACATGATTCTCGAGGCATCGGCCGGCATGCAGGCCGCGGCGCCGGGCCAATTCTTTCACTTGCGTTGTCCGGGAGCGTCCGGAGAATCGCCGCTGCTGCGCCGGCCGATGAGTGTCTATCGCGTGAATCGAGTGCGCGGATATGTCGAATTCCTCTACAAAGTCATGGGCGCGGGAACCCGCGGCTTGGCCACTCTCAAGCGCGGCGAGTTGTTGGATGTCTTTGGTCCGCTGGGGCGCGGCTTCAATTTGGCACCCCAGACTCGTCACGTGCTTCTGGTGGCACGCGGCGTCGGCATGGCCACGATGGCGCCGCTCGCGGAAAGTGCGCGGGCTGCGGGCGCACGCGTCACGGCGATCTTAAGCGCGCGCAGTCCCGAGTTCTTGATGTCTGACGGTTACCTGACGTCCGTGGGCGCCGTTGCACGGCCGGTATACGACGCGGATGGCTCGAGCGCCATGCCGCGGGTCGAGACCCTAATCACCGAACTGCACGCGGAGCAGCCCATCGACCTGCTCGCCACCTGCGGTTCGAACCGGCTGCTGCAATTGGTGAAGGAGTTGGGCGCACGCCTCGGCATTCCGGGACAAGTCGCCTTGGAGCAGCATATGGGGTGCGCCATCGGCATGTGCTTCTGCTGCGTTCGCCCATTTCGTACCGCCGAAAAGGTCACCTATCGCCGCGTGTGTTGCGAGGGGCCGGTGTTCGACGTGCAGGAGACCCTCTCATGGTAGACCTTCGGGTCCAAATCGGGTCCCTCATGCTCGAGAATCCCGTCATGCCGGGCTCGGGAACCTTCGGCGAGCAGTTGACCAGCGTGCTCGACGTCAACCTTCTCGGGGCTCTCGTTACCAAGACCATCACGGCGGATATCCGTGAGGGTAATCCGCCGCCGCGGATCGCGGAATTCAAGGACTCCGTGCTGTGGTCCATCGGCATTCCCAGCAAGGGGCCGGCCCACTACGTCGAGACGTTGGTGCCGTTCTACCGGCAATTCACGCCGCCGCTGGTCGCCAGCATCTCGGCCGATACGGTGGAGCAATTCGGCGAACTCGCGGCACGCATCTCGGTGCCCGGCGTGAGCGCGATCGAAGCGAACATTTCGTGCCCCAACCTCAAAAAAGACGGCAATGCCTTTGCCATGGATCCGGAAGCCACCGAACAGGTGATCCGAGCCATGAAGAGTGCGAGCGCGCTGCCGGTATGGGCGAAGCTGACACCCAACGTCGGCGACATCACCGTGCTGGCACGTGCGGCCGAGGCCGGCGGCGCCGATGCATTGGTGGTTGCCAATGCCATGCTCGCCATGGCGATCGACATTCATACGCGCCGTCCGCGGCTGGGCCGGGTCATGGGGGGCTTGACGGGGCCTGCGACCAAGCCCGTCATCCTCCGCATGGTGTATCAATGCGCGCATGCCGTGCAGATTCCGATCATCGGATGCGGCGGGGTGAGTTCTGCCGGCGATGCCATCGAGTACATGCTGGCCGGCGCCTCGGCGGTGCAGGTGGGGACCGCGAGCTTCTTGAGCGCCACCACCATGCTCAAAGTGATCGACGGCGTGCGGGAGTACTGCGAAGCCCACCAGATAGCCCGCGTCAAGGACCTGACCAAGGCCATGGTGGGACCCCGGGAAGTGCGGCTCGAAGACGCACTCACGGTGTAGGCGCGTGCCAGACGCAAACCCCACTCCTCATCATGCGACGCAACGGCGTGTCTTGGTCGTTGGCGCCGGCGGAACCATTGCCATGGTCGGCGGCTCAGCGTATGACTGGGTGGAATACGGCGAGAGCGGCCAGGTACGGTCGGTCGACGAGGTGGTGTGTGAGTTGCAGCCGCTGCTCGAGGGCGTTGAACTCGAGATGATTTCCTTTCGTGCGATGGCCAGCACCGGCATTGCATGGCGGGATTGGGTGGAATTGGCAAAGCTCGTCCGCGATCTGCCGGCGATCCGTCCGGACGCGCACGGCATCGTCATCACCCACGGCACGGCGTCGCTCGAAGACACGGCGTGGTTTTTGGACCTGGTGGTCCGCTGCGAGGTGCCGGTGGTCCTGGTCGGTGCACAGCGTCCGCCCAATACGGCGGGCAGCGACGCGGGGCCCAATTTGCGCGCGGCGCTCGCGGTGGCGGCCGCCCCGCAGGCGCACGAACTCGGCGTGCTGGTGGTGATGGATAACTTCATTTACAGCGCACGCGACGTGCGCAAGACGGCAAACTTCGCACTGGACGCGTTCGAAGCCGGAGAATACGGACCCTTGGGACGGGTCGATGCCGACGGCACGGTGGTGCTGCGGCGCCGTCCGCCGCTGCCGAAGTCCGGGTCCGCGGCGCTGGCCGGCGCCCTGGCGTGCGATTCGCCCGTGCGCGTCGACTTGACGTTGTCCTATCCGGGTGCCGACGGCACCGCGATCGATGCGTTCGTGCGGGCCGGCACGCGCGCCATCATCAGCGTGGGCATGCCCCCGGGCCGCTGCACGCCGGCGGAGAGGGCGGCCTTGCGCGAGGCGGTTGCGGCCGGCGTACTGGTAGTGCAATCGAGCCGCGCGCCGCGTGGCGCGGTGGTCGCGCAGCGCTACAACCGTGCCGACGGCATCGTCTCGGGCGGCGATCTCGCACCCAACAAGTTGAGGATTCTCTTGATGGCGGCCTTGGGCGCGGGTCTCAACGGCGCTGCCATTGAGGAGCTGCTTCGTGACTCCTGATCGCGTTCCAGCGCAGTTGACTTCCCGTGATCTGTATTCAGAATACGAAATCCCTTCCATCTGAGTAAGATCATGAAACAGGTACAACGAGTCCCCGATCTTCGCAGTCAGATTTACGAGCGCCTGCGCAACGCGATTCGCGGCGGCGAGTATGCGCCGGGCACGCGGCTGCTGGAAAACGACGTCGCTAAGGACCTGGGCGTCTCGCGCACCCCGGCGCGCGAGGCGCTGGCGCTCTTGACCCAGGACGGCCTGTTGGTGCACGAGGGACGGCGCTTCAAGGTCCCGGTTTACGATGACCGGCAAATCATCGAGGTATTCGAAATTCGTCAGCGGCTCGAGCCGTACGCGGTGCGGTTGGCCTGCGAGCGCGCGACGGCTGCTGAGCTCAAGGCTTTGCGGACGCTGGCCGACGCCGCGCTCGACAAGCCTGCCTCGGCGGAGACCTACCTGGCGGTCAATCTAAAGTTGCGCCAGGCATTGTTTCCGCTCGGCAAGAACCGGCGCCTGGAAGAAGCTATCCATTTGTATGACGAGCTGGTGCATTACGTGCGCGTCAAGACATTAAGTGTCGATGCGAACCGGCAGCTGTCGGTGAAGGGATGGAGAAAGCTGATAGCCGCCGTGACGGCGCGCAAGACCGAAGCCGCCGAGGAGGCGATGTGCCATCTGTTGGACCTGGCGCAGCGGCTGATGCTCGAGGCGATCGCGCATCAGGGCAACGGAGCCGCTGCGCCGCCGGCCGCCGAGTCGGACTGACCAATGAAGCCGCCGGCCTTCGAGTACCTGCGACCGACCTCCTTGATCGAGGCGGCCGGCATGCTCGAGGCGGCCGGCGAGGGCGCGCAGATTCTCGCCGGCGGGCAGAGTCTCCTGCCGACCTTGAGCCTGCGGCTGTCATCTCCATCGTTACTCATCGACATCAACCGGGTGGTGGATTCCACGCCGCTCGAGCATTGCGACGGGGTCGTGCGCTGCGGCACCCGCGTCCGGCATGTGGACCTTGAGCGCTCGACGATGGTCAAAGAACGCGTGCCGCTTCTGGCCCTGGCCATGCCGCACGTTGCACATCCCGCGATCCGTAATCGCGGCACTCCCTGCGGCAGCATTGCGCTCGCCGATCCGGCCGCCGAGATTCCGGCCTGTGCGCTTGCACTCAATGCCGACATCGTGTTGCAGAATTCCGCAGGCCGGCGCTCGGTCCCAGCGGACGAATATTTCGTCGGTCTCTATGAAACGGCGCGTCTCCCGACCGAGGTGGTCGCCGAGTTGCGCTTTCCGGCGGCGCAAAGCTGTGATCGATTCGGGTTCGTCGAACTTGCCCGGCGGCGCGGTGATTTCGCCATCGTCGGCATTGCGGCGGCGGCGCAGCTCGAGGGCAACGACATTCGCAGCCTGCGTCTGGTGATCTTCGGCTGCGAGCCGAAACCTCGCGTGTCGGCGGCGGTGCAGGCCATGGCGCAAGGCCGCGAGTTGCGCGAATTGCCGATCGAGCAGATCGCCGATGCGGTCGCCGCGGAACTCGATCCGATGGAGAACGCGCAGGGCGACGCCGGCGCGAAGCGTCAACAGGCTTACGCCATGGCAAAGCGCGTGATGGCGCAATTGACGGCGTGCGCAGCATGAGCGAGGCATCCACAGCGAGCTTCGAAGTCGCCTTCGTGGTGAACGGAAGCGCCGTCATCGAACAAGTGGCGCCGCGCACCACCCTGGTTGATTTTTTGCGCCAAAGGCTGGGGTTGACCGGATCGCACGTCGGCTGCGAGCACGGCTTCTGCGGAGCGTGCCACGTGCGTGTCGACGGCCGGGTGCTGCGCGGCTGTCTGCTGCTCGCGGTGCAGGCGGAGGGCACCGACGTGCAGACCATCGAGGGACTGTCCGCGTCGGGAGAAATTACGGATTTGCAGGAAGCGTTCGTGCGGCGCAATGCCATGCAATGCGGGTTTTGCACGCCGGGGATGCTCATGATCGCGGCGGAACTTCTGGCGCGGTGCGATGTGCCGTCGCGCGAGGCCATCCGGGATGCCTTGTCGGGCAACTACTGCCGCTGTACCGGCTATCAGTCGATCGTCGACGCGATCGAAGAAGTTGCGCGCGCCCGCTACGGGGTCGCGGCATGACGAAGACGCAGGGGCCCGTCGGGAAGGGGTTACCGCGCGCCGAAGCACGCCGCCTGGTTGCCGGGTCGGGATGCTACGTCGATGACATCGGCACGCCGGGTGCGCTGCACGTCGCGTTCGTGCGCAGCACGCATGCACATGCTGTTATCACTTCGATCGACGCCGCCGCGGCCGCGCTCATGCCGGGCGTGGTGCGCGTCATTTGCGCCGCCGATCTGGAAGGGATCTGCAAGCCCATGCAGGTTGCGATGCCCGCGCTCAAAATGCCGGCCACCAGTCCGCAGTATCCCCTCGCACGCGGCGAAGTGTGCTGGCACGGTGCCCCGGTGGGCGCCATCGTAGCGCGCACGCGCGCGCAGGCGGAAGACGCCGCTGAACTAGTCCTGATCGAGTACGAGGAATTGCCCGCGGTCGTCGAAGTGGAACAGGCTCTGGCGCCCGACGCACCCCGAGCGGTGCTCGGCCGCGAGGGCAACTTAGCGCTCGATCACACCTTCGGCACGGCGAACGGGGCGGCGAGTTTCGCGGCCGCCGCGACCGTGGTCGAGCAGCGCATCGTCTTCGATCGTCAGACCGGCGTACCGCTGGAATCTCGCGGCATCATCGCGGCCTTCTCACCGCTGTCGGGCGAACTCACCGTGCACATGTCGCATCAGTCGCCGTTCCAGATGCGCGAGGTGTTCTCCGACCTGTTGAATCTGCCCAATCACAAGGTGCGTGTCGCCTGCCCCGACGTCGGCGGCGCATTCGGCCTGAAGCTGCATGCCTATCCCGATGAGCTCGCTGTTGCGGCGATCGCGGTGCTGTTGGGCCGGACGATCAGGTTTCAGGCAGATCGGCTCGAGTCGTTCCTGAGCGATACCCATGCACGTGAAGCGATCGGGGTCGCGCGCCTGGCGCTCGATTCGACCGGCCGCTTCCTGGCCTTCGATGTCGAGACGTTGTCGGGACTCGGCGCTTTTCAGTCCTATCCACGCGGCAGCGTCGGGGAGGGATTGCACATGGCGCAGATGATCGGTGCGCCGTACCAATTCGACCATTTTCGATCGCGCCTGCGCGCGGTGCATCAGAACAAGGCGCCGACAGGAGCCTATCGCGGCG
>Ga0307516_10005957_pt1 | contig 14409 bp, 21 predicted proteins | sample 19_EM_MG_FD_203310 | JGI IMG/M metagenome (GOLD analysis project Ga0307516, IMG submission 203310) | Populus trichocarpa ectomycorrhiza microbial communities from riparian zone in the Pacific Northwest, United States - 19_EM | ecosystem: Host-associated > Plants > Roots > Unclassified | place... | reverse complement strand
AGTAGACGGTTTAAGCGTGGTCCCAATCAGGTGACGATGGACCCCTCGAGCAGTAGCGGCATTGAGGACCCTCTCATGATAGGTTAACCAGTTCTCACCATTGCTCATGAACTTTGGGAGCTGGGTGACCTTGATAGTTGTGTTGTTGCTGGTGGAGACTTCTTGTTGGCCCATAACCTGTTGTATTTAAGGCAGTAGATTCAGGGTAGACATGGAGACAAGACAATAAATAAGATGAACCTCAGTGGGGGTTAAAACACTAAGTATATTCCGAAGTACCTAGACAATAAATAAGATGACTATGTCATAGTCAGTAAGGTAGAACAACGAGAATATATTGTAGGGACTTACACCTCAGTGGGGGTTAAAACACTGAGGTGCGATGTAGCTAAAAGTCCACAGACAAAGAACAATTGGTTGCATAATGGATGTGAAACCATGGCAAACGATGAATAGAAACCAAATATAAATAGAACAGTAATATGGGTATGATGACTGTACCTTCAACACCCACCACAATCCATCTGAACTCATCACATCCAAGCTCACTGGCCTGATAAACGACACTGGATTCCCCAGATGCTGTCAATATCATCAACAGGTATGGAGCATTGCATCAACCTACAGTCCACAATCAGACGGACATGATTGCTGCACAAAGTCGCTGCACCGTAGTTGACCACAGTCCAGAGACTCATCAATAGAGGATCAGTACAGCCACTCGAACTTGGCATGGAGGAGGAGGACGGATCCCCTGATTGGGAAGATGTGCTGGAACGTGAGGTTTGGGCCGATTTATGGGTTGAGGGCGATGATGAAGATGAAGAGGAGGATGAGTAGATTTTTTTCACTGTCCATTCTATCTTGAATCTAGCTCTAGGTTCATATAGTACTATAAGCCCCAGAGCTAAACCTGAGCCATTTTCAATGGTTCAGCTGGCTTAAACTTGTAATGACTATACAAATAAGCCATCCTGTTCCATCGGAGCCTCAGAAAGTCACCTACCATTACTAAGTCTGGTGCTATATCATGTGCCACGTTGTCAAACACTGGCAACCTGTTCACATGTACTGCGTCAGTGTAATACTCTAATACTGATATACTTAAATCATGATCTATCACTGTGCTAGACAAAGCATCAGCATATAATCATTGAATACAATACTTTCAGGTGGTTGTAATCTCTTGCCATGCCTTGTTTAATCCTCACAGAGTTGCAAATGGTTACCTTATCTATCTAATCATATCAGGCCCCTACCAAAAATTATCATATAGCAAGAAGAGTGACACTTTAGCACAACTCTATTTCATCAACTTTCATACTTAACTTTACAGATCAGACAATGATCATTCAATAAGATTATGATACTGTGTTATAAATAATTTCAAGACATTTTCATATAGGAAGAGGAGTTGTATATTATTTTAATTTAATTCCATTGATTCTCAGACTTGAATATAGCTGTCGGAAGCTGATGACTGAATGCAATAATTTTGACAAATTATAAAGTCTTGTAATATCTTATATAGTGATGACAGAGTGAAAATCAATTGTCAATAATCTACCAGGATTGTGGACCAGGTATCAGCAAATGATCAGCCAATAAAATAATTCAGATGCATTGTAGACTCTTTTAAGCCATTGTCATATAGCAACAAGACTAACATTTTAGTTTAATTCCATTTCATGGATTTCAATATTGACATAAATAGCTCATATTCTACCAGGATTGTGGACCAGGCATCAGCAAATGATCAGCCAATAAAATAATTCAGATGCATCATAGACTCTTTTAAGCCATTGTTGTATAGCAACAAGACTAATATTTTAGTTTAATTCCATTTCATGGATTTCAATATTGATATAAATAGCTCATAATCTACCAGGATTATGGACCAGGCATCAGCAAATGATCATTCAATAAAATAAATTCAATGTATTGTAAACCCTTGTAATGTCTTATATAGTGATTACACAGTGACAAGCAATGGTCAACTGTAACTAGTTATACCAGACCCCTGCCGAAAACCTGATGTTTGTTACAGTCTTAAGAGAATATTTTTTTGAGGATAGAGCAGACAGTTTACAAGGAGCAAGTGTTAGAGATGATGGAATTGATGTGTTTTGTAGCATGAACAGTGTTTACAACCTTTCCTGTAGTGATTTGTATAATGATACTATATTTGAAAGTAGCAGAGAGCATGGATAGATGATCAGAATGGAGTAACTGGCAGTTGGAAAGGGGTTTTTAGAATACTCTGGGTGTAGCAGACTGGCTTATATCAAAGGAGGGACAGATATGACCAGTGGAAGGACTATTACTAGCCAGAAAAAGATTATTTTCCTTTGGAGCAGGGAAAATCCAGTATGTAATAAAGAGGAATGAAGTATCTGAGGTGTTGACAGTGCTCAATTAGCTTGGTTTCCAGTTTTGAAAGTCACTATATGGTTTGGTGTACAGCTCTAGGCCAGAGCCATTCTCAACAGCTTGGCTCATGAAATCCAAAAGCCTGAGCCCTAAAAAGCCAGAGCTGGCATATCACTACACACATTCAAGTTGAAGTAACCTATAATCCATACAAAAATTCCTCACAAATATTTCCCAGAAAAACATATTTGATCCACCCCCCCCCCTCCCCCTGAAAAGCTTTTGTAAGACCACTGCATTAATAACAAATGAAAGTGATTATGATATTCCTTTCAAGAGTTCAATATTCTAGCAAGCAACAACAATTCACACCACAGCCTACATAAAGTCCAAAAAAAAGTTAATGAAAGTGATGAAACCCCAAAACCCCTCAGCAATGTTTCCACATCTTGACATAATCCCTAACATTCCCGAAGACCATTCATCAGCTCAGAGCTCACTAGAGAACAGTGGCAAGACGACTCACACAACCATACCCCGATCTTCGGCGTTCGAAGGCCAGGTGGGGTACCACTGCGCCAGCGCCGTCGCGAAATCGCGCATCGGATCTATCCACCACCATCCATCAGCACACATACCAACATGAGAGATACAGACAAAACAAACGCACTGGCAGCACGATTCAACCACGGCTTCTTCCCCTGTCCGTCAGGGAACCACCCATTCGTGCCTCCCACAGCCACGTTCAAAATCAAGAAAAAGTCTACGCAATGAAATAATGGTCATCAGCATTCATCCATGGGGGGAAAAAACGATGACGACGAGAAAGTCAACACGAACCCTGATCAAAGGGAGTGGCGTTCGTCCCGTTTATCCATGGATTCTGCAACGCGATGGGGGTAGAGCCGTTATATACCACCTGGGGGAACTCTCCACGCTTGAAGAAGGGCTTGTCGAACCGGAGGTCGAGGAGGGTGTGTAGGCGAGTGTCGACGTATATCCGTCTAAACAAATGAAAGAGAGTTATTCTCTGCCAACGAGAGAGGGGGAGGATGATGATAATGGAACGTACATGAAATCTTCGGTCCACTCCAGAGCATACGTGTGAAACTCGTTGGCAAAGCTCTTTCGGCGTTGCTTCCACCAGCTGTAAGTTTTGGACACGCCGTTGAGCTCTTTGGAGATGCCCCAGTTGAGGGAGCCTTGGACAAAGTTGGAGCCTCTGAGAATGAGATAACACATTTGATCATAGTGTTAATCGGAACTGACGCACTGAGCAGTGTACCGGATCCCATTTCCGCGCGATTCGACCATGTCGATCTCGCCTGGAGGGTTGAATTGAGTTTGGGTACGAGGTGACGGTGGAAGAACAGCTCTTACCGCTTCGAGGCCAAGCACCGTAAACTGAATCGACGGGGAGCAACCAAATCGCGGGCCACATCTTAAGAAAGAAAGGTCAATATGAACGACAATATCTCTGTAAAGACAGCGTACCCAATCACTATAAACAATTGCTCATCAGTCAAGCTTGACAAAAGAAGAGGAAGAGGCAAACAACCCACCCACGAGGCATCTTCGCCCTCACCTCCACCCTCCCGAACTTGATACTCGCGCTAAACTTGGTCGTCAACCTGGCACTCTGTACAGGATTAACAATGCTCCCGGCCGTGGCGTTGCTGACGGCGCTACACGCGCTCGTGTAGCCATGCACGTCAAACACCCTCTGTCCCTTGTTGTTCGTTATATACCCATTATCAGGCGCCGTGAGATTAAAGGTACACCCGGTGGCGTTGTAGATGGTAGGTGGAGACCCGAGAACGGCGGCGTCGCCGATGTGGTCGGCGGTGAGGGTAGGTACGATGTGGAGGAAGCCGTTTTGGAGGAACGAGTTGTTTTGGGAGGCGGTGGTCATGTCGAATTGGCCGTTTCTGTGTGAAGAGGTGAGTTGGTGGGGTGTGTGTGGTGGGATGGTAACGTACCCGAATCCGCCGAGGTTGACTTCTCGGAAAAACTTTCCTCCTGTGCTGCCTACTTCGCCAAAGACACGACCGGCGTCGTTGTCGTCAAAGTTTTCGTCAAAGACGAGACAGAGCGGTTTGCGATCGAGCGGGACCTTCTTGTACTCGAAGTATGTCTGGACTGCCGCTCCGATTGCGCCTGATGAATGGAATCAACATGAAAGTCTACCAATGAAAGTAAGAAGAACTCACCGATGGCGATCAAGAAGTACACCATGTAATACGAAAACTTGGCACGAAAATTTGGAGTTGCCAACCATGGTTTGGGAAACTCGGTTCCTTCGGGGACCATGTGTGAGCGCATGCGGGGGATCACCTTGGGGCGCGGCAGAGGGGGAAGGAGGCATGCCGCCGCCGCCGCTGCTGCCCCGATGGACTGCCTCGAGAGGGGGCGCCCCGCGATCTGGTGGGAGCTGTTGCGGAGGATACCGCGGGGGGAAGCGGAGGGTGAGGAAGGAGGGCGGCGTTGTACATTACTGCTAGTGCTGCTGGTTGTGGTGGTGCTGGCAAAGGACGCCGAGGTGGGTGGGCGTGCGCGGATGGAGGGGGGACGTGAAGGAATGGGGGTGGAGAATGGGTCTGTTTGGGCGAGGGCCGCTGAGGCGCCCGAGGCGACGCCCGTTGGTGGAGTATCCGCCGACATGGTGTGGGGGAGACGGGAGTGCCGTTGGTGTATCTGGGCTTTCCTTTTCAGAAGGACAGGACCGGATGGATATATACCCAGGACCTGAGAAAGGCCCTGAGGGAACTTGACAGCAGCGTGACAGACGGTTTTAAGACGGCGTTAGAGGCGGTGTTCCGAGGCCGACATCTACAACCACAGACACTGGAATACCCTTTCTGGCCTCCTTTCACCGGTACCAGGACCTGCCTGTTCGTCTCTCATGGGAGAGTGTTTCGGGGACGGGCAGGGTGTCACTTGCGATGTGACAGTTGGCATCGATTGTCGGCATGGACACACCCGCCCTTGTGCATTCTCGGGACCTTTGCTCAGCTTATCAAGCGCTTGCCGTGCGAACAGCTTGTACCCCTGGAACTATACATTTCCGCTGTCCCCTTCATTGTTCAGACTAGGTTCGGCTTATCTTGTATTGCCAGCGAAGAATCCTTACGTTCTTCGCAGAACAGCAGCGACGCCACGGCCTTCCCGCCTCGACTCAGCCGATAAATGAATGTACCTAACTTTAATCATTCTTACGTGAAGGCACGACACAACAACCGCCGTATCTCCCCTTGATGTGGCACGAATCTTCCCTCCGATGCCATAAGTACTTACTCCCTACGTCCATCTATAAAGAACCGCCATCCCCGGAAAGTGTAGCCTTTCCTCCGCGAGGGCTCATACACCCTACTCCTATCACCTGGCGATCCCTCGCTGTCCGGTCCCTCCACCACTTGGTTTCTTTGTCCCAGAATGTCGGCGGCGGCTCTTACGATTCACAACAGCGACTATGATGTCTTCGATGCATGGCTGCACAAGATCTGTACGTTCTTCTTCCTTGCACAAGAACAGCAACCTCAACTCTATCCATAGACGAAGCCACACAAGGCGACAACTGGTTCATGCCAACAGAGGACGTGATCGCCACAGGCGTCTGTCTTCGCGTCGAAAACGGCTTCTTTCGAGTTTTCCCTTACGAAAACCCCTCCCTCATCCCCTTCGAAGCTGCCGTACGCAACCTCAACCCCGTTGTCGCAGTCAAAATCCGCAGCTCGGCCGTCCTCGCTGCCATGGCCAAAGCGTCAGTTTTTTTTTTTACAAACGGTAATAGTAAGAGTCATTCTGATGCACCACGCACCTTTTAGGAAACCTGGTGATCAATTCCTCCAGATCGACCAGAGCACGCGGATTCAGGTCTTGGACGGCATGGAATACCTTCCCCAAGCCGAAAAAGACCAATGCGGTGCTTTCATCGTGCGTCATTCTTTATTCCTCTCAAAAACCACATCATCATTGCATTTTTCCAGCGTAACGAATCCGCCCTCGTCCTATGGAGCTATTCTCTCGAACTCATGATCCCGCTCTGCAAAGAAATCGAAGAAAAACTCATCAAATACATCTGGCGCACCAGGACCGTCGCTCGTCGCTCCACCCCTTCCCTCATCTCCGGCATCTCCGCCGTGCCTTCATCGATTATTGGCAGCGGGTTCGCCCCGACCCCAACCAGCCAGCCAGCGTCGAGCACAGGGTCACAGAGCGAGCTGAATGAGAAAGAGGCTGCGGGAGCGCAAGTGACGAGGTCTCCTTCGCAGAGGGGCTGGTGGAGCTGGCGGTTGCAGCCGCGTAAACAACCACCAGGAGCAACTCAGAGCCCCGATCCTGAGAAGGGTGCCGCAGGGAAGAGGCAGGAGAGGAAGTTGATGCTTTTTGGTCCGCTTTATGCCGGTATTGGGGCTGCTTTGGCTCTGTGTGCGTTCTCTTTTCTTTTCACTTCTTTTTTCGGAACGTGCTGATGAATTGTGGACCGTTTAGACTTCGTGTCGGGTGGTGTCAAAGTCCTGCTTGAAGAGTGGGCATTGGATGGAGACCCAAGACGGTTTGCCCTGGTTTCCACCATACCAGTGATCTACTGCGTTTGCTTGGTGGGTCTACCTCTTCTTGCACCAGGATTGTTACCGTGATACTAATGACGACGCCTACAGTTCTTCTGTCTCCAGCTGGTCGGAAACATCTCGCTCATGTATGTACATCACTTTGCATCCTCCACCCCAGCTCAACCTCTCAATCCAGTCTCGGACCCGTCGCACAATACCACGAAAACTCAATGTTCTACTCTGCCATCAAGCCTGCTCCCAATCCCGAAATCGACAACAACCTCCCTCACATCACCATCCAACTCCCAGTCTACAAAGAGTCTCTCGAACTCACCATGTAAGCCTCGCCCACTCTTCATCCCTCCTCTTGCTTATCACCCCTCTCAGTGGCCCTTCCATCTTCTCCATCAAGAAAGCCATGCAGACTTACGCCCGCCAAGGCGGCACATCCGCCATCTTCATCTGCGACGACGGCCTCCAGCTCATCAGCCAGAAAGACCGCGAAGAACGTATCGCCTTCTACGCCAACCACAACATCGGCTGGGTCGCACGTCCCGCACACGACGGCAAGAACCCAGACGGGTTCAAGCGTCGAGGAAAGTTCAAGAAGGCTAGCAAGTGCGTCTCTCTCTCTTACCGTAAAATCCTCATCTGACCGACTCTTTGTATCGTCCTCGCACAGCATGAACTACGGCCTCGCCCTCTCTCTCAAGCTCGAAAAGTTCCTTGCGCAGCTCATCGCGGAAGGCGCGGAGGACGACCCGAACGTCTCCGAATCGCTTGAAGACCGCGCGATGCGCATGGCACAGGAGGAGCTCTATGAGGAGAGTGGAGGCAAGTGGAGGCCTTGGTGTGCGAATGGAAAGAGTATACGTGTCGGGGAGATTATTCTCATCATTGATGCTGATACCATCGTTCCCGAGGTATCTCTGCATTCTCTACTCTCTTGGAGTGGAACTCGGACTGACAGCACTTTTGATACAGGATTGCTTCAGAGATGCAGCTAGAGAGATGGGAGAGTCGCCTGATGTGGCCATCATCCAGCACGAGTCTGGTACGTCCTCACCAAAATGGTCTAGGGAAAAAGATGGTCAACTAATATGCACACCTCTACACAGATGTCATGCAAGTCGCACACCACTACTTTGAAAACGGCATCACCCACTTCACCCGGCGCATCAACAAGTGCATTTCCTTTGGCTGCGCCAACGGCGAGGTCGCACCCTTCGTCGGCCACAACGCCTTCCTTCGCTGGTCAGCCATGCAAGACGCCTCCTTCATCGACAACTCTGAGGAAGACGGTGGCGGAGGTGGCCAGAGGAAGATCTGGAGTGAGGCGAACGTGTCGGAGGATTTCGATATGGCGCTGAGGCTCTTGTTGAACGGGTATACCTTGAGGTACGTCCCACATGCTGAATTTTTTGCCCGCGAGATGTTGACGTTGGGCATTGGACAGGTGGGCTACGTATTCCGAAGGCGGGTTCAAGGAGGGTGTGTCCCTCACCGTCGTCGATGAGCTTGCACGCTGGCAGAAGTATGCATATGGTAAAGTCCCCTCACCAGTACCTCTGCCTCTTGGAGACTGATCTTGGAGCGCAGGCTGTAACGAGATCATCTTCAACCCCTTCATCAAGTGGTGGCGCCGTGGCCCTATCAGCCAACAGCTCAAAGGGTTCGTGTGGTCCCAAGCCCCAGTGCACTACAAGATCGGAATGATGTCTTGTACGCCTCTCTCTCACCTCTTCCAGGAAGACTCCGTAGCTAACCAACACGTCCTCGACCTCCACAGACATGTTCTCTTACTGTACGTCCACCTTACCTCTCTTTCCCTTCCCTCACTAACAGTGACCGCATCCCTCAGACGGCATAGCAGCCGCAACCCTCGGCTCGATCCTCAACTACCTCCTCCTCGGCCTCGGACCCGACATCGACCGATTCTACCTCCACTCCTTCGAAATTCTCCTCGCATGTACCGTCGTCTTCCCCGGCATCGGCAATCTCGGGTTCACACTCCTCGAATACCGACTCGGGCACAGGAATTTCTTCGCGGCGATGATCGAGAATCTCCGATGGATTCCCTTCTTGTGCGTTCCCTTGTCTCCTTTTCGGGATCAATCGTTAACGCTAACGGTGAACTCGGATGACTCGCAGCTTGTTCTTCTTTGGCGGGCTGAGCATTCATCTGTCGACTGCGGTCCTCGCGCATCTGTTCTCGTACAACATGTGAGAACCTTTTACTCTTGTTACCTCTGTTATCACACGACATCCGCTAATCGACATCAACGCTTTCAGGACGTGGGGATCGACCGGAAAGGAAGTCGAACGATCAACGTTCTGGATCGAGGGTTGGTCTTGCTGCATCGGCTCGAATTCTACCCTCGCTAATCTTCCTACCCAGTTCCAAGGATCTGGCAGCGCTTCAAGCTGTCCTTCATCATCTGCTTCGCATGCTGTCTCATGATGGTCATTTTCGCTTCCCCTGTCGTGCCTTACGAATGGCAGATCCAGGGCTGGAACTATGCTTTGATCATACCCCTCGCGCTGTGTGTCGGATGCCATGTGCTCTTGCCTGTGAGTCGCTAGCGTTGGCGTTGACGTTGGCGTTGGCGTTTGCGTGGATAAAGCCTTTGCTGACACCTTTTTTTTTTCTTGGCAGATTGTATTGAACCCCTGGCTCATGATTTTCTCATATTAGAAACACACAATGATACGTTCCCATCCCTGTCCCTACTGCTTCCTTATCGTGTGTTCCTGTTGTTATTCGGGTTTTGTTCGGACTTCATTGGATCAAATCTACACAACTTCTTACCGGACTCTCTCAGTCGTTACTGCGAACGTCATTCGTTATGTATTGTACAAACCTCATTAATCGTTATTCTTATTGGCCTAGCTAGGTTCATCGCATCATTCTTTTGTATGGTTGTTCTAGCCGCATTCCATTCTATTATATTTGTAGATAGCCAACTCGATAGATGTCGCCCTCCGCCACCGTCGGAAAGTGTTTGGCAAGTAGTATTGAACATCAACTATCATTGTACAAAGTGCCCAAAGCGCAGCTCTAGACTCGGGTTCTTTTGAATCTGCGACATCAACACGATTTCAAAGTAAGCGATAGTATCTGCATGTTCGTCGCGGAGTTCCTGTACTTCGTTCCCATCCCATTTGTGAGGACTTACCCTGTCTCTCCCGATAAATCTCGAAAACTTCTCTCTCACAAAGGCATTGGAGGAACTCGTTCGCCTGATATCACCATCATTGTATTCATCTTGAAACAGGCGCGCCCCACATCACATTCTCGACATCATGACATCGCCCTTGCCGGCGCCTTGCTCTTCTTGAGGAATTCTGATGACTATCTTGCCAAACTGATGTCCGCGCCTCATTGTCTCAAACCCTTCTTCCACCGACTCTAGTCCCTCAAACACATGCGAAACGATGGGCACGATCCGGTGTTCCGCCAAAAACTGTGTGGCATCGATAAGGTCTTGACGGGAGCCCATTGTTGATCCTGATAGGGGGAATGCGGCGTAAACGGGAGGTCTATAAATGGACATCTTAGCGAGAATATACGTACCGATGAGCTTCTGGTGCCGAAGCACTTCCTGCATTGCGAATGATATTTTTGGAGCGGAGGTCCTACGGTCCGTGATAAGAGGTTTCCGACTCGGTCAAGGAGCGGCACTTACATCCCATAACAAATGACCTTTCCCCCCTGTTTGAGTATCTTCCTCGTCTGACCGAATATATCCCCACCAGCCGAGTCGATGATAGCATCAAGGACCCCACTCCCCGCCAAGTCATTCTTGAGTAGGGCGCCCAGCTGCACCGCCCAGTCCTCTATAACCCAAGATGTTACTTATTCAGTTCGGTGTTGACTCGAATCGCATACCATCTTTGTAATTCACGCCCCCCTTTGCTCCAAACTGAACAGCTTTCTCCAACTTGTCCTTCCTTCCGCTCGTAACCCACACATTCGCTCCGAGTGCGAGACAGATCTGCATTGCAAGCAGAGCCACGCCTCCACCGATGCCGGTAATCAGTATGTTCTGGCCACGTTGGACTTGGGCGTTGACGACTACAGCTCTTCATGATGTTAATGGACAAACGGAAGAGCAGTATGAAAATGAGGGTGATACCTCCAGGCCGTGACACCGCCAAGCGGCCATGCCGCTGCTCGCACGTCGTCGAGATGCGCGGGTGTAGGTAATACCTCATCCCGTGAGACGGCGACATAGGTAGCGAATGTGCCGAGAGGGGGGAACCGACATCCACCCAGCATCCCGAATCTAAAGAGATAAAAGGTCCTTATGAGATGTAGTCCAACCAATTCTGATAGTTGGAAACCTCGGGAATAGACTGACGTTGATTCCGGAGCATCAGGATGATCTTTCCACCCCCTCATGGGCGTCAAAAAGACTCTTTTGTGGAGAAGAGGGTCTTGTGGTTCAGCGGAAGCAACAACGGTACCTGCAAATGCAAGAATCCAGGATGTATGAGTAAAGTTTAACTCGCAGAAATGACGACCCCCGTATAACCCACCAGCTCCGTCTGCTCCGAGAACGCTGTCGAAAGCAATCCCAGGATACTGGCCTCTCCGAATCCACACCTAAGTTGTAGTAGTAGTAGCATCCTCAGTATCGTGCGCCATGAGCGAGTGGATCGAGGCTTACATCCCGGTGATTGAAACCAACTGCCCCCATGCGAACGAGGATCTCGCCATCTTTCAATTGAGGAATTGGTCTCGTTTCAAGTACGGCATCGTGGTACACGGGTCCCGATCCGAGTGTTGAGATAGACCTCTTCAGAGTGATGACCTTGGTGGTCTCGGGTCCAACGGGTCTCGTAGACTTCATGGTAAGCCGGAGAAAAGAATGGATCGATGTACAACGTCAATCCGGAGGACACGAAAGACTCGGGGGTGCCATGATATGTAAGACGATTCACGCAAGATGATCTCGTGACTTGAGTGTAAGTTCAACGTCCAAGGGCAAATTTGAAGCTTCGACACTAGCGAAAGTTTGTCTACACGGATTTTGTAGACAAACTTGGAGACAGTCGTGGACAGTCGCTATCCAAAGTTGTAGACACAGGTGTTGAGAATATAGACACCTACTACTTCGAATTTATAGACAAGCTGCTTGTGGTATAACCCGGGCCGGACCTGGACACTAGTAGACCAACTTAAACCGACGCGTCCACGTCTGCTGGGCCTCCGCCACACGCTACAACTGTTGGCCAGTTTGTGGCCTGCTCACCATGCATAACCACTCGGAGAAACGGACGTGTAGGTGTTCGTTTACACAGGCGTTTACGAGTAAACAGACTGCTCATTACCGAAAGTAGTTCGTGACAAGAAACATCTGGAGGAATTTGGCCTAATACTAACATGTAGCAGGGATAAAAAGAAAGTCACAGATATTTACTACATCAGATGTCAAAGAGAACAAAGGATACTGATTAACAATTTTTGAAAATTATCAATTCCTAAGCCGAGATGAGGCGGCGGCCGTTGTGGTGCCTCATCAAGCCTTGAAGTGAGTTCCCAGTTCAAGGAGACGGTGTCACGGCGGCTCGCCCTCTGCATCGAGAGGTCGCCAGCAGACGCCCTCTGTATCGAGCGATAGTGATCTGTGAGGGCAGCCCGCAGGTCTTCATTCGATGTAACATGATCTCGAGCTTCATCTGGGATCAATCGACCAACCATAGCAGAGGTGACACGAACTTGATCAAGTTCCGGTTGGCTAAGCACAGCAGCTTCAACATTGGAGACCGAGAATGTAGCCATCCTGAACGTCGGCACCCCGTTTTCCTCCGAATAAACCCTCGTCGTCTGATCGACATGATCGACTATCACTATATACAGGACTAGGTCCCCTCCTTGTCTCCTTTCGGTGAGGGAATAGAGGAGGGAACTATCGGGAAAGGCCAGAGGTCGGACGAAAATTGCGGAATGATGTCGAAGCGATTGAAGAAACTGGTGGGCCCGTTGAACTTTGAGGTCAAGACCGTTGATTTCTACCTCAGGCAACGGCTCCCTCTGTGTTACAAAGTTTACAAACGGCTCCCTCCACGACAAGGTGCTGTTTGTACCAGCTCGTATAAGTCTCAACGGGGGTGCGTCATCGCATGCCGGATTTAAACTCCATATGAGGATCCGGATGATTGACAGAGTAGTTTCCGCCGCAATCCAAATAAGTGGTCCTCGGAGAGAACCTCTGTAACCTTGCACAATGCTGAAACACCCAATATAACCCACCACGCATCCAAGGCTGCCAAGCAACGTCGTCCAAATGAATAGCGATTCCACTGTTCTATAGAGCAGGCTGAGGGCCAATCTCGCCAGCGCTGGTGCGCAGATAAAACGTGCTATTCTGAGTTGTATCAAGATCTGTAGAGATACGACCGTGAGGGAGCTGGCAACAATGCGTGTGATTGGAAAGAGTAGTCGAAGGCGGAGAGGAACGTGGTTGCCATTGTGGAAGATGAGCTCGATATAGGCCATCAAGTTCGCCATACAACAGACAGACGTGGCTAACAACATCTTGAGGTTCCACCAGCCTAAACCCTTATTGAAGAAGGCGGGAATACTCCCCTTATTTTCAAAATGCAGATCCTTCAGCCGTTCACACAAGCGTGTCTCGATGAGATAGCGATCTCGGTTTGCGGGGTCCATCATGATGAGTGCCAAGTTCTTGCCCGATGGTTTGAATCCTGCGTCTCGAAGCTTCTTTGCACCTATGCTCGCAAAGGCTGCTTTGAAGCCAGCCCTGGCAAGACCAAGGGATCCAAAGATAGAAAGCGGGGTGGCAGCAGCAAAGAGGAAACCATCGCTGAGAGCTGAACCAGCATGCTCCTCGCACTGTTCAGTCCCAAGGAGGGGCAGAAGTGCGGATATGTCTTGGATCCCAGAAGTGAGAGTGCCTCCATAAGACATTGGGTTTTACTAGTAGACACTGGCATTGAACTGTGTTAGCCAAAAGTCGTCATGGTAAGATATGGGAGGGACGTACCTTCAAATGATAGTGGACTCGAAGAACGAAAGTCCTTATGCAACGTGCCCTCCACTTTATAATAAGGTTAGGAGGACCCCGGACCGAAGTGTGTCGTATCTTGGAAAGAGGTTCGAGTCTTGGGTCAAGTTCACGCCGATCTGTATCGCATTTACAGTGGTATGAGATAGATACTGTGGCGGGTAAGGTTGATCGCTCTCATTGGAACGAATCTGCGGGTCGCCGTGTTGAATGAAGAACCCTTCCGGTCCTGGGAATGAGGATACCAGTTGGTCCGACTTGGATGGGGTCACAACCGAATGCGGCTTCCTAGTCGGGACTGCCGCGGGTTAATCTATCCTATCCTATCCGCCGAGGCCGGGCCTTGCCTTCGTGCCGTCCTATACAGAAACTTGCATAAGGAACAGGATAGCATCACAGACCCACTTCTTGCCCCCCAACCTCCCAAACGCCATTTTCATCTGCAATGATGCCGT
>Ga0307516_10005955_pt1 | contig 14414 bp, 19 predicted proteins | sample 19_EM_MG_FD_203310 | JGI IMG/M metagenome (GOLD analysis project Ga0307516, IMG submission 203310) | Populus trichocarpa ectomycorrhiza microbial communities from riparian zone in the Pacific Northwest, United States - 19_EM | ecosystem: Host-associated > Plants > Roots > Unclassified | place... | reverse complement strand
GGGCACGGTACATACATATACACATATATAGCTCGGCAGGCGGATCGGCAGCCGGTGTATTTATGTACTAGCGAAAGAAAAAAAAAGGACCGTTTGCTATTGCTATCTAGATACCTGCCCCACTCTGCAATCGGAACCGACAATCTACATACTCCATCTGCACGCATGTATCTATTTCCCGACGGTGATCGTAGGCCGCGCCAGCACTATCTATGTACACAAATTCTCCCCCGCAGAGTGCGTCGCTCAGCCGCCCGTGCCACGCACCCGCGATGGGAGATGTGTTCCCCCCCCCTAAAAAAAAAGAGCGGTCGGGACAGGTGTTGAGCCGCAAGCAGTGCATGGCGGCTCACTCGGATGGCCCTCTATTCGACGCCGTCGGACTGCAAGCGCAAGGCAGTGAGCCGGGGCGATCCAGCTGCTCTGGGGATCAGTCAGGCGAGTTCCACGTAGTTTGTACATAGGAAGAAGGCGCATAGAGACAGGAGGAGGTTACGAGTGTGTCATAGCTGATGGGGAGAGGATTGCAACAGCTAGGTGCGACCAACGTTGGCAGTCAATTTTCGTGCCGATATGGGAGGGATTCGTTGGCTCGCTGCCTTCTTGTGACCGCGCGCATCTTTGAGGGTATTAGGCGAGGCGATCGCCGGGCTGGTTGGAAGAACGAAACATATCTATTGGCAAGAGGTCCGTGCAGTATTGCTGTTCCATTCTCGAATGCTACATGCTATCTAGAGTAGAGAGACGTCCTCGCATATCATTACAAGCCGTCACCGTCCGCCACGTGAAAGCCGCTAACCAAAGCAGAAAACGCCCGGAAATGCCACTTGCCATCGAAATGCTCGCAGAAAAAAGAGATGAGAAACCGAAACGGGGTATAGAAGCACGCAATCTCGCACCACACCACTGTCGGTCAAGCCTCAATGACCTGCAGCTCACTAAGCTTCTCCTCGGTCTGCTCGCCGTGATCGTGATCCTTCCTGAGGTCGCCGATCATGTCCTCGACAGCCTGTTTGAGCTCGCCGACGGTATAGCGAAGATCCCCGTCATGCGAACAGCAGCGCGAGATGATGTTCGATAGCCTCTCGCCCAGCCCGAGCATGTTGATCTCCCGCAGGCTCGCGGACTGCGTCGCAATTTTGGCCAGTATGGAGGCCCTCTCAGCCGCGGTACTAAACTTGTAGACCAATTCCAGCAGGATAATGCCCAACGCCCAGACATCCACCGCCGCGCGTCTTCCGCCCTCGGGAGCGGAGTAGAACGTCGTCCCCAGGTTCGGGCTTGGTACCACGACCGCAGAGCGCGGAGTGTCGTCGATGCCTCCAACGAGACCGAAGTCGCCAATCTTGGGGACCACGGCACTGCCCGGGTTGGCACAGCAGTCCATTGGTCCGCTGATGCTGAGGAAGACGTTGCCGGGCTTGAGATCGCGATGGACGACGCCTTGCCCGTGGAGATATTCGACCCCGGAGATAATGCCGAGGAGAATCTTCAGCGATGCGAGCGGACAGAAGCAGTGGCGGCCGTGGACCTTGGAGCCACGTGGGGAAATGTAGTGAGACAACGAGAGCGGGTGAAGGGTCATCGTGATGTACAACATAATGGTGGGACCCTCGATAGGTGGGTTGTGGCGAACAAGTGCACCAGTACCGGTGTCGCTGCCAGCGAAGATTGATGATCCAGCCTCGGTTCCCGTCCCGTCTGAATCCGGAAACAACGCAGTTGTACTGGATTCCTCAACGACGGCACTGGGCCGGGAGCACTCAAACACAATGTGCGACGTTCCGTCGACTTTACCATCATCACTCGCACTATAAGAATCTCCTGTGGTCACAACGTCGTCATTATCGAGTTTAAACCTGACGCGCCCTCCATTGCTGACATCTGACGAGTCGTCGTACGACTCGGTTCCGTCCGAGCTCTCGTACATGCTCCCCTCGGCAATCGGCGCGAGGCCTGGAGCGGGAGCGCGAACGTGAACGGGGGCAGGGACCAGGATCGGGGGGGCAACATCTTCGGAGTGCTCGATCCAGCTATTGTAATAGCGGACGATGTTTGCATGGTCAAGCCTAGCCAAAGTACGGATCTCGTTAAGGACCTTGCTGGCTTCCAGTCCGAGGCCGTCGAGAGCACGGAGGTCGCTGGCCGTGAAACGGATCTTTTTCAAAGCGTAGCACGCCTTGTGGATGTGTTAGCTCCCAATGGCACTGATCCAGTGGCGGTGGAGTAGTACCTGGTCCAGTTTGTGTACCACCTTGTACACTTCGCCGAACCCGCCCTTTCCGATCATCTCGTACTCGTGGTACTCTTCGGCGAGTCTGGACTGTTTCTTATAAGGCTGAGGACGCCCCACTTTCGAATCCGCTGGCAGGACTTCCGAGCCATTGGCCACACGAAGTTTAGAAGTTCCTTCAGGTAGAGACGCACTTCTTCTAAAGGCCTTGGGTCCTTCAAACCCGGCACGAACAGGGCTGAGTGGGAGCGGTGTCTTCGTGTCGTGCGGCATCAATTCTGTTCCAGAGGCAACACCTTGGAGCTTCAACCTGACCAATCGATCCTCGGCATAATTCTCGGCGATATTCATGTAGGCGGTTCGTTGGGCATCATACTGCGGAGAGGCAGCGGCTTCGAAATTCAAGCCGACGGTCCCAAACCGGGCCGCTATGTCCCGGAGGAGCCCCTGCCTGGTCTCGGGGGACTCGTCCTGATACTTGGTTTGGATCCAGGAGGCGACAATGGCACTCAACGCGATCTGCGAATTGAGGACCGGGTCAACAAACGAAGGCGAGTCAATGCTTCTAGTCGAGACTTCGAACGATCCGGTGATCACCGACTCCGTCACTAGCGGCTCCTTCGACGGCAGATCATGCGTCGATGGCTCAACGCCGGCTTCGGTGTCTTCGAATACTTCCTGCACGCGGCGGGGATCGTGGGCGCCATGGCCACGCGACGAGTTGGGCCTGGACATACTCGAGCTGCGATCGTTCACTGATCCGGGGGATTGCATTATTATCGGACGCTGTTGGTGAGGGGAGTATTGAATAGAAGGGGAAGGGGGCAGCACGACAACACGGTTGGGAGGAGGGCGAGGTAGGGAGGGTGACGGAAGGAGGATGAGGGGAGGGAGGTGAGGGACGACGGCGAAGGCGAAGGATTGACAGTAGCTCAAGCCCTGGAAGTTGGATATCAGCGGCTGCTCAACGTGAAGAGGACAAGCACTACTTTCTGTGGATTATCGGTGATGTCGCTGCTTGGTCGTGCGGATACCACGTCTCGGCGGACGTTCGAGATGGTTACGATGTCCGTAGGCTCCCAATGGAAAGTCTTGCTTGATGGCTTCTTAGGGGCTGAACCGATGGCGTATGCTAGGCGCGCGGACACAAACGGGGCGTATGTCTTCTGTATGCAGGAGGGGCAATCGCGATTGCCGCCGATGGGACACGCAGGAAGAGACGCAGTCGTGAATGGTCGAGATCACTTGATGCCCGCCGGGAGCGTGCGAGACGGCATGGAGAAGGTGCGTATGCGACTCTTCGAGAATCAAAGGAAAGAGGACGAGAGAGGGAATGACACGAAACGACAGAAGGGGGGGGAATACCGTAGAGTATGGTGAACCCAGCGCGTGCATGACCGGTCGTTCTAGCCGTATCGAGACTAGACAATACGCATGAGTAAGCAGACGAGATCTCCGCCAGCCCAAAGCCGCGACCACTATCTAGACTACATATGATGGCCTTACTTTATATCTACTCTAGTAACAGAGCCGGGGAGTTTTTTGACTGCAGCTTAATCTCTCCGCTGCAGATCGGAGCCAACGAAATCCGGCATGTCGGGACGAAACCTTGATCTGCACATATGCAGTGTGTACGTACGTATGAACTATCGATATCTCGATGTCCGATCGTGATGATCTTCGTGCGTAGTTATGTATGGGGTTCCCTGCGAGGTTAGGTGTTCTCAACCCGGTACCTATGTACAAAAGACATCGCTGACTAAGGATCCGTGCGTCGGTGGATGATGCGGAAGAAACAGGCGGTTCCTATGTTGTATTCGTGGAAAACATCACGGAATCGAGGTCGTTCAGTCGGCACGTGCGACAAAGCTCGACAAGAGGGCCAAGAAGCAGTTATGTAACCATGTCGCTCTCACGACGAAAATACAGCCGTTTCAAAATGCCCGGGAGCGAACGATATGTCTACACGCGAGCCCGTGGGAAGGCGGCAAACTCGCGGCGGTTTCGGGATGCCGGATATGCTGCCGTACTCTGTACGTACTTAGGTATGTACATCGCGATTATGCTCCCAACCTCCAGCGTCAGATTCTGGGGTTGCACTATGTATACAAGTGCCAGTCTGTCCAGAGTCGGGCTTACCATGTGGAGGAGGCCAGTTCTAGCAATTGATGATGAAGTCACCGACACCTAAGTGCTACTGCTACATGGGCTGTTAGTATTGTGGCGCACTGTGGGGGGCGGCGTCGATACGGCTGGTCACTGTGGCTGAGGATTTACTCTTTGCTATGGTTGGAGGTGGCCAACAGGGTCATAGTATATCACCCGACGGATACATCCCCCTCTATGTCAAGATTATCATGGAAGTTTGATGGAATGATGAATTCTTGTGTGTATTGTCTTAGAGAGAAAGGCTGAAAGAGCGAAAAGTCTGAATACACGTATATGGCGTGATTCTACACATGACAAAACAGAACGAGTGAGATATTACAACACCCTTCGCAATGCTGAGTCATGAAGATTGCACGTCATTGTATATGTGCATGTATTCAGACTTTTCACTTTTCAGCATTTCTAAGACAATACATACTTAAGTATGTGTATTCTGGTCTTGCCGTTTCTATCAACATTTTATCTATTATTCCGACACTCCCCGCTGGTTGCGTTCTCGATCCCTCGGGCACATCACCTGATCACGGTATGGTACTCCACAGGATTCCATTCCCTCCGCCTCACCGACCAGCCACCTTCCCTCTCCTCCCGGCCAGCTCGTCACACCTCAAGCATCCCCCTTCTCCTCCGTGTGAGAGCAGCGACTGATGCACAGGGTGGTGAGATCGCGGGCGAAGCGCGGGCGCGCTGGCGATGTTGTTGCTGCCACCGTGGTAGATGCTATCTGCGATGTCGGCGTAGAGGTGCTACTGGGCCGGCCTTCCTCGGTGCCCGGGGCGGGGGGGGGGCGTAGGGTGGATGTAGGCGCGGACATTGTGCAGGAAGAGCGCGATGGTGATCGCGGTGGGTGCGGAATGTGCGGGGTGGTGCGCTCGAGGATGAAAGGGAAGAGCGGCGGTTTGTACCTCTCGGAAACGGATTGCCGTGTTGAGTCCCGCAAACGACAGTTCGGCGTCGGATATATGGGGGTATATTGTGGGCCACGCCATATACCCCTTGGGCTGCCATACCACTGCGTATCCAGATTGCCCTTCTCCCCTGCGCCATCTGCCCACGTTGTCGGTTCTGTCTCTGCCTCTGCCATGGTGTTTTCTTCATCGAAGGTGCGTGGTCCGTCTGCGTTTTTGTTGTTTTGTCATCAATCGCGCGCGACCTATCTAGATCATGGCGACGTACACACTGTCCGGCTCCTGTCTACTGTTCGACCCCGACCTCGACTAGTCTGCAGGTGGCCCGTTGTAGCTCCCCTTTGCCCTCCGCCAGGGAAAGGTATGGTGCACCAAGGGGATTACAAAGGAAAGACGAAAGAAAGCCGCCTCCAGACTCCCTGCTCCTCTTCCGGCGAGGGCATGAAGGAGGGTGTGGGCAAGAACTGCAACCGTTCTCCACCCCGGCCCCCACCTCACTCCCCTGCCCCCTCCTGGAGCTCGTCTCCTCGTCCGTGATGGAGAGCAAGTCCAGGACCGCCAGGCTGCACCTCATATCCGCGAAGAGCTCCCGGTCTCCTTCTGAACCTCCGCCCACAGGATCTTCTGCTGGGTCTTCCACTGCGGGCAGTTTTTGAGGAAGACGTGCTCGCGCGTCTGGCTCCTGTACGGGCGCCACCAGCGCTTTGCGGTGGGCTGGTTTCCCGTCATAAAAAATCATATACCTTTCCGTCGAGTAGCAGACAAACGAGTGAGAGCCCATGCTACAACCCCACCCTCAGTCAAGTCTCGGAAAGAAAGCCAATCGTAAAGTCACGAAAGTCGTATTCGTACTTAATCGCGCTTTCTAGAACATGGTGAAAAGAAAAAAAAAATAACCCCCAACCCGTTTTGTCTCCCAGCCAGTCCAGTCCGGTCCAGTTCCCAAATGTACGAACCCACGGAACCCCCCCGGTGCATTGCACATTACATGATCTTTCCGTCCCCGACCGCCCTCTAAAACAGCCAAGAGATGTACCTCTTGTAGAATTTCTTCATTCCCGTTCCTTCCGGCTCTAGCGCCTGCCGGCGGAGGAACTCCGCTTCCTCCCTGTCGATCTTGTCCTTTCCGAGGAACAGGTCCGCCTCCATCGGCTTCAGTCCGTGGGTGTTGTACCAGAACTTGTAGCCAAAGAAAAGGCCTAGGTACAGCGGGATGCCAATGTACCCCGTGATGAAGTTCTTGTGGTCCCATTTGCCGTACGTCGTCGGCGACGAGACGAAGACGTTGAAGTTCTTGAAGATAGCGATCAGGCAGCAGCCGAACAGGGCGCCCCACGAACCCCAGATGCCGAACGGCGACACGTACGGCATCTGGTCGTCGGTGATTCCCTGGGCGCGACGCGCACGCACGAAGAAGATGTGGGTGACCAGGATCGAGATCCAGGTCAGGATGCCGAAGATCGTCGTCAGGTTGACAAAGTATCTGAACACGACTCGGGAGTCTTCGGCCACGTTCATGTAGGCCAGCAGGGCGAAGCAGGATGAGAGACCGAGCGCGTAGATGGGAACCCCACGACGGTCGGTTTTGGCCAGGAACTTGGGCGCCTTGCCTTCGAGGGCGAGACCGTAGATCGTGCGCGAAGCGATGTACAGATCGGAGTTGGAGGCTGAGAAGACGAAGACGAGGATACACGCGTTGAGGACCGACGGGAGACCCTTGATTCCCGCATTCTCGATGGCAACGACGAACGGAGACGCCGAGGCGCCAGTCGAAGCGTTCTTTGTGGCGAAGATCAGCCGGTCGCTGTTCCAGGGAACGATCATGCCGAGGAGGAAGACAGAGAGGACGTAGAAGATCACGATGCGGTAGAACGTCAGGCGGATGGCGCGTGGGATGGTGCGGCGCGGGTTCTGGGCTTCACCGACCGTCACACCGACGAGCTCGGTGCCGAGGTAGGCGAAAGTCGCAGTGACGAAGGTGGACCACAGGGCGAGGAAGCGTCTGGAATCGGTCCGCCCGTTAGCTCATTCTTCGGTGATCTGGCCGCTTTGGATCGCAACCCACCCCGTATCGCCCTGAGCGAGGTACGGCCTGAAAGCGCCAGGGTCTCTCCAGTAGCGGAATCCCTTGCGGTCGTGATCCGGGCCTCCTCCGAGGGCCAGACACAGAGACAGCAGGATCAGGCCTACGATGGTGACGACCTTGAAGCTAGAGAGCCAGAATTCGATCTCTCCAAAGAGCCGGATGCCAAAGTAGTTGATGAACAGGATGGTGATGAGGAAGATGGTGATCCAGACTCCAGGATTGACCGTGTCCCTGTCGATCCAGAACTGCAACACGAGCGACGCCGCCGTGAGCTGATTAGGCGTGACGATGATGTATCTGCAATCTCAGGTCAGCCCGAGGTCTCCGAAGGGGGACGGAGGCGCGACACACTTGAACCAATAAGTCCAGCCGAGGGCAAAGCCAAGCGCGGGATCGCAAAACCGGGTCGCATAGCCAGTGAAACCCGAGCCCAGCGGCAGCCAGGCGGCCATCTCTCCCAGAGCGCACATGACAAGATAGACCAAAAAACCGACGATGGAGTACGAGATGAGAACCGGCGCGGGACCAGCCTGCGCAAGCGCCGAACCGCTGCAATTCCACACGCGCGCACCCGTCAGCCGACCGCCTTTTCCGCAGCGCACACCTTCCGAGCGAAACCCACGTTCCGATGATCAAGCCGGTACCGATAGCACCGCCGATGGCGATCATGGTGATATGGCGGGCCTTGAGGCCTCGCGTCAGATCGTGGTGGACATCGGCGAGCGGGTCATCCTCCTCGAGCGTCGGTTTGTGAGGTGCGCCCTTCTCGGCATCTGCGACGTCGCCTCTTGGATTACTCATCGTCACGGGTTCGGGATGTGATCCTTCAAGAAGGATGTTGCACGTGGGGAGCGCGTTGTTGCTTTCCGACACAGCTTCCGAGGCTCTGCTGCCGCTGTTCCGCTGCTGCAGATGGAGAATGGAGTTAACGGGACTGGGAGAAGTGCGGAGGAAGACTCAAAACAGCGGAGCCCATCCATAGGTATATATATATATACCGGCCAAGTCTTTTCGAGACGGTAGGTGGGTAGCCATTCGAAATTTCCGAGATTCCACTATGTACCCGCCAGCGTTACCGGGAGGCAAGGAATGGGACGGGGGGCATCTGCAGCCACCCCCGTGAGCCCCGGCCTGCCTTCCTCCATCCCGCTGTCGATCGCACCGCATTCCGCAGGGCCGCAATAGGTTGGAGTTGGGCACTGCACACACGGGGGGGGCAGACCGGAACATAACCTCGGCTGGTGTGCGGCCGCGTGGTGGTTTAGTAACTCTAGATACGTGCATGATCATCCGTCGACCATGTCTCAACCCCGCCACCTCCATGGCGTACAGGAACCAGGGAAAAGGTCTCAGTTACACACCGACCAGCCCCTAAGCACTTTCATGTGTGGTCCAGGTGTGGTGATATGTAGAGTAGAGTTGATGCTTGGATTCCTCCAAGTCTATCTATCCAACCGCACTAGCATAGAGGCCAGTCCTCACACTAGCATCCAATCCATCAATGCACCAGAGACATATCCCTACACCAGGACTGTGCCTTTCGATTCACGCGCAGCCAGTCCTCCGTCCGGCTCCTCCCTGGGCTGACGCAAACTCGAAGCTAGGCACACTCGCACTCATCCCACTCGCCCTTCTGGTTGCACTCGCATTGGCTCGGGCTCTCATTTCATTGCCGTCTCCACCCGCATCACGCGGCGGTCGGCCCCTGCCGTCGCAACTACCAAGTAAAGTAGATACAGCAGCACCGCCTTACGGACTGACTCCGTCGCCTTCCTCTTGCGCACGCAACTCCGACTCTGCAGTTCGTCCTGGCCGGCGTCTCGCACAGGAAAAGCGCCTGCTGATATTCCGTTACTGTGTACACACACCAAGAGAAAATAAGCATGGTAAGACATTGGTGATTTCGGCCCCCTAGTGAGATCTGGGTTGATATTCCGATGCAGCAGCTAGAATAGATTTATGTAGAGTATGTAGTTGGGGATGGGAGATGTGGCGCTACTATACCAAATACAAGACTAAAATTTTGAGTGAAATTTTTTCCCATGCCCGCACTCAGCACTGTTCAACTGCGGAATCTGGCTATGAGCTGGCACTTTATCCTCTCGTCGCAACAGGAGGATAATCTCGAGGCCGAGCGGTAGCCGAACGCTTAAAGCTAAGGATGTTGAATACTCTTTAATATTTAATGGTACATACTATTTTAACTTTATTGACATACCAAAGATCATGAACGAAATTGAAGCTTGCCAGGCAGCATCTCCATCGGTATCGCCCACTGCTCCATGTGATGGACCAGAGTTCAGTCGAAGGGCCATCAGGCTACTTCTCTGCAGAGGGCCCGTATCGCTGTTGGTGTTGCTCATCGTCGGTGCTGGAGTTGGCGAAGATTGCGAAAATTTAGATTTCATCGCCCCACCAAAACGAAATCCCAGGCCTCACCACGTCAGCGCTGTTCCTCATCTGCCTCAGATGAGCATATCTATTCACTAGATATTCCTAACAAAGCCCAACCCGCTAGCGATCCCCAAGAGTTCGGGTTGTGCCCAAACTTTTCGGGTTGGGGATCAATTGTTGTTGCTAATTTTAACCGGTTGCCACAGTTACATACAATACATACCCCAAAACCCAACCCCAACTCGTTCCCCAACCGGCTGCAACAGTTATCCCAAAACCCAACCCAAACTCGATCCCCAACCGGTTGCAAAATCACTCTACCCAGCTTGAAGATCGGCTGCATGTGCTGTGTGCCTTCCGGTGATATATACCTAACCGCTCGAGGCTGACAGATAACGGCAGGACACGTACCCGTTGGATACGGATACGGATACGCTGTGAGCAACACCTTCTCTCCGCTTCCGCGTCGAATTAGGTCTCAGCATAGCCAGGTATCTACCGTCCGGCGGGTGAGCTGGAAATAGCCATCTACAGCTCAACCCCCGCGGTATGTATGTATCCGGATCGTCTGGTGAGCGTCCCGCATCATCGCAGCCGCGTTGTCGGACTGCAGTCGGGATTCCTGGACTCGAGCGAACAAACAACGACCGTATCTGCTGTGCGTGCAGCTCTGTAGGCATGTGCCGATGGTTGAGTTGCGCCTGGGGATATGCCCGGCCGGTCCACCACGAGACGAGCACGTACTCGCCTACATAATGCTGCAATACGAAGTTCGAGACGCTGTGTTATTCTGCACTACTCCGCTGCCGACGGATTGTCGGATCTCCGCTCTCACGAGGCTAACACCTGGATGTGCTGCCTAGTCCCCAGCACAGCCACCCTCCGCTCGCCAAAACGCCCCGGACGCGCACAGAAGAGCGGTACCGATAACACCCCTATATCCATCTGCACGAGCAGGAATAATCCCAGAACTCCGGACCGCGGACCAGTATCGATAACAAGGCCGCCTTGTGTCTTACCGCTCTGCTGTATGTACCGTCTTCATGACCGAGTCCCGCCAACTCGGTTTGCCATACGACGGCGTTCTCAAGGGTCAGGGAACAAACACATGGCACAGACAATGTACACGTCGAGCAGAGCAAGGTTTCCGAAACTCCCGAGTGATGCTCGTGAACCCGTGTCCCCCGCACTCCGCCTCCGCCTCCAAAACAAATCAAGCCCGGACATGCCGCTATCTAGCTAGTCGAAAGACAAGCGCCGCGGAACAACCCGTCCTGTCTCATCTCGTCTCGTAGGGATGGCACGCGCACTGCGCAGGGTGCTGCTTCCCGCGTGCTCTCTGCATAAATTTGGTTATACATATATGTATGCAGACTACTCTAGATACTATGTGGACAGTACTCTACACAGCCCCGCGTTGACACGTATGGGTGTCGTCGGCGGCGGAGCACAAGGCAGCTTGGGACAGGTTGCATTTCAGCCTCGCACTGCGGCTGCACACCGTTCAAGCCGAGAAGGTAAAACAGACAATGCGGGGGCAGGGGGCGGGGCTGGCCTGCAGACCCAAACCAGTATGTGGATATCTTAGCTGCGTGAGCAGTGGAGATTCGCACGCACGTGTGGCTTGAGTATGTACTAGTTAGTACTCGGCGCATATAGCCGCGGAAAGCCTGTAGCTATCTATGTAGCCAACTCAGTTACGATTTCCGCCCGCCCCGCACCGCAGAAATAACAAGTGGGGTGGGAGAGAAAGGGAAGGGAAAAAAAACAAATTCCGTTACGGGGAATTGAACCCCGGTCTGGCCGGTTTTATGCTTTCAATGGACTGAGAGCGGCCGATGCTAGCCACTACACCATAACGGATGTGTTATATTTTCTTGAAGAAAGAGCGTCATCAAGAGGTAGCTACGCACGCCGCCGCGACGACCGGCAGGATTCTCTGGGCGGTGATGGAATGGCCCGAGAGGTATGCCCGACGGAGTAGCAGCGGCGGGTGGGGTGGTGAAGAGCGGGGAGCACGGCGGTGTTTGCCGGCGTGGGCAGGTCTCAGGGGAGTGCTTTTCGGCACGGGCTCGCGGGGAACTGGCATGTACATACCGAAAACGTGCTCCTCGATGAGCAGCGAATACGCGGACCCGAATCTTTGAGGCGTGGGCTCCAGTCGTATATGCCCTTCTTTTGGCCCGCCTCTGCGATCGCCAATGTTTAGAGCACACCCGGCGCCGCCGCTCATGATGACCGATAATGAGTCCAAGGAACATAAACATCCGCTCTTCGCCGGAAGAATACGACCGCACCCGGCAAGTCCCCACGGCCCACAACCACCACTACCCCACACCTCCAGAATGTCCACCCGCTTCGCTGCTATGTGCATGGGCTCGGCTGCGACACGGACGTCAACGAGGTCAGAGGAAGCTGGTTGGTGGGAGGACGACGAGGTGGGTGCAGAACATAGTTCTGCGGGCCAGAGAGAGGATTTGCCGCAATGCTGATCAAACGTTGTGAATGGAGCCCGATCGAATTCGCCATCCTCAGAAGATTGGCTTACCGAGTGATATTGTAGGCATGAGAATTGGTCTCCAGTAAGGTATGGATTTTTTTTTGTTTGTTTAATCATTACTCGCATGCGACCTATCTAGGTCATGGCGGGATTGTGTACAGTCCGCTTCCTGTGCGCTGTCCGCGCGGTGGCGGCACGTTGCAAGCTCCCCTTTGCCCTCCGCCCAGGCCTGTCCCAAGAATGTGATACGCACCAAAGAAATTACAAAGGAAAAGAAGCCGAGCGGGCGTGAAGAACAAAGGAAAGAGACAAATGAAAGCGCGGCCCATTACACCTCTCCTGTAGACGCTATGAGTCAGGCGTGGGCAAGAATAGTGGATCCCCCCCCCACCCGGGGGCGCCCAGCTCACCGGCCTCCGCCCCTCCTCCCACTCCCGCAGCTCCTCCTCTGACACCTCGCTCACTGCGCCCTCCTCCTCGGCCGGCACCCGTCTCCCCACGTCCGTAGAGGCGAGGAATTCCAGCACCGCCCGGCTGCATCTCCCATCTGCCAAGAGGTCCCGGATCTTCCACCGGTCTTTCCACCTCCCAGTCTGCTTCCGCACCTCCGCCCACAGGATCTTCTGCTGGGCCTTCCACTCCGGACACACCTTGAAGAGGTGCTCCCGAGTCTGGTTCGGGTATTGGCACCACCAGCACTGCGGGGCGGCCCGGTTCTTCGTCCAGTGGAGGTACTACCCAGTAAGGCAGCGCCCCGTCTTGATCTGGTAGAACCGCGAGGCGAACCTCTTGGTACTCCCAGCAAACGTGCTGTCCGGCTCCTGGTTTTTCGGCATCCTGGATTTCATCCTAGAGACTCGGCTTCCTGCCCACTGGCGCGCCTCCACCCACTTCTTCTCAGAGATCTCCCGCTTGAGGCGTGCGAGTGATCGTGGGAGAGGCATTGCACGAGCCTCGTTCCGGTCCAGGTAGCTCAGCCATTCCATCCCGCGAGCGCCTGACTCCTAGTAAGGTATGGAAGAATGGTGCATTGTAAGATTTCGTTTGGTAGCTTCGTCGCAGTGGGAGTCGTGAGCTCCCTACGCTTCGAACCTACAGCCTCCCTTCCCTAGACGTTAATCACCTGGAGTACCCCTATTTTTTATTCCCTATTTATACAATACTCGCATGCGACCAGTTTTGATCATGGCGAGTCTAACTCAGAGAGATAGGTTTGAGGGAAGAGAAAGGGAGCTTACACTCTCTGAAGGGCCCGGGAAGCCATCAAATTCGTGAGCTGTAATTCTAGGTTTGAAGCCTGTACCCTTACAACTGCGAGAATTATGTTTCATAAAATTTGACACGTTCAGAGCAGGTGGCCCAAACTCACCCGGCCCCTCCTTGCATCCATGCCTTGGCCAGGGCTGGGGTAGGCTGTTAAGGGCAATACAAAGTCCTAGACAGTTTTCATAGCCTATCCAAGTCGGGCTGCTTTTACAGACAGTCCCGGGGCTGTGATAGCGTATAGACTTTACCAAAAGTCTAAGTCTCTCCATCCAGACTTTGCGCCGTATAGGCTGCAACAATGGGAGCAGGTGCTGCCGGAATTCTAGCCACCTAACTGGCAGGCAGTCCGAGCTTTCAACAGGCCTTGCCGCGAAAGTATGTTCCTTCACTCTTTCGACAAAACCGTCCAAACTTCCAGGAGGCCTTACTGCGAAAATGCGTTTCCCAGTCCTAGGCTTTATCCTTCAGGTACATCTCCATGCAGACCGAGTTTTATGGCTTCTCAGGCCCTCTATTGTACCCTACTGTTTAGTCGCCATTTCCAACACTTGGACATCGGTAGAAGCGAGTGTGAACTGATGATCGTGCAACAAGTATTTCATGCACCGAAAAGTAGGACAGTAGATCGGGAAGGCTGCCCTGGGACGGAACAGAAGACAACCGTGTTTGCCTAGCCCTCCTTCGTGCATTCGTTCACTCTTTGTACAGAGCAGTGGGAGGGAAAGCGTTGATCGGCAAGACTGTCTTCCTGTACTACACCAGGACCATCGAGCCGGCTACACAGTCCTGCTCTGTTTCATAGCACCTCACCCTCCACCCTCCTCATCCTTCTCTGTTTTGCTCTAAATCCCTCCATCC
>Ga0307516_10005954_pt1 | contig 14417 bp, 14 predicted proteins | sample 19_EM_MG_FD_203310 | JGI IMG/M metagenome (GOLD analysis project Ga0307516, IMG submission 203310) | Populus trichocarpa ectomycorrhiza microbial communities from riparian zone in the Pacific Northwest, United States - 19_EM | ecosystem: Host-associated > Plants > Roots > Unclassified | place... | reverse complement strand
AGTTGCATATTTGAGCACACACTACTATTAACAAACAGTGTGATATTGGTGAACTGCAAACCTCGCTTGAGAGTGTATTTGACTAGTGTGTCACTAGTAGTGCATTAGCTTGATTGGTTTTAACATGACATGCGTTTAGTGGCTGCCCCATCACCTGTAGAGCGGGAGGAACAAAGGCTCCCTGTCAATGCCTTTCTGGTGGGCATATTGCGAACTGATTTTGAAAACGCCCCTAAGGATAGTTCTGACGAGACCTGGTCGTCAACCCTGGGAGTCCGCAGGGCGGGTTTTAAACTGGACTTTGTCTTCGGGGGAAAAGATTCAATGGGCGTCGTGTACGCCTTTGAAGTCGGAAAGTTTTGCATCATAGATGGGGAAGAAGGTTTGCTGGTTCTAGCACTATTGTTTGACGACCTTGTTACTCCAAGATGGGACCCAGAGTCCAGTTGATAAGGGGAACGCGTCATGCGATCGATCGTATCCCTGAGAGACGGTAAAAGTTGCGTTTCGAGGTCCTCAATGCGACTTTGACGCTTCTCGCTATTCAACGATGTTGATATTCGTCCGAATTGTAAATGGTTGGCGGACTTGAATTCGAATGATGAGACCGATGTGGTCTCGGACTCTGGTGCGTAGGATACGGGCATGAAAGGGCTCTCATACTCCACATCGGGCGGGATGTCATCCGATGCAGGAAAGTGAGTTGAATTGCTGGACTCGCTGCTCTCACTACGCAATGAAGATGTATATGCTATCCCGGCGGCCGCTGCGTAATGTGACGGTGGCAGATAGTTGGGCGCTTTTGTTGTGGGCGGTATCGGCGAGCGCGATTTACTCCGTGCAGTGAGAGTCCTAGCCAAGGGCATTATTCGATGGAGCGGACCAGAAGTGTTTGTTTGGCAAAGACCTCCAAACAGACTCGGAACACTTACCACCCATACACGACGGATCCATGGCCAACAGAGTATACTTACACTCAACTTACAGCGTTTCATGAGAGAGAGACCTGGATGGAGTTGTCATCTCGGAATAAGAGAAAAGTTGGAGCTGTTCACATCTGACAACCACAATTCAAAGTCCTTCCATCGTCGGAGTCAAAGACTTATACTTCTCTCTTTGATGCCCAAACTGGCAGTTGACCTCAACAGGGCATCCGCACGAGCATGACTCGGAGTTGGTGAAAATGCTTCTTAGACAACGATATACCATAGTACTATTGCATCTTAAGCTTGTTCTCTGGGCCTTTGCAAGGTCAGCCTGAGACAAGTGTGATAGGTTGATATTAACCGCCCCGGTCCCGAATAAGAACAGGCGGGTAAAATCACATCGGCACTGGCTTCATGTCTGGAGGGAGTCACCAACCGTTGAGAGCGGGGGGCTCGTCAGCCAAGCAACTCAAGCTTAAGGGGAAGATTAATTTGCTACTTCACACCACTGATGCTTTTGTCAATGGCACATAACTGTATCCAGGCAGATCGAACAATATGATCCAACTGGACGTCGACCCAAAGACGGTCCCGTGTCGGCTCAGGTATCAAAGAGGAAATTGACATATTGCAGCAGCAATCATACGTCCGTCCCCACAGGTGCAACTGCGTAGGAAACTTTTTTGTTCCTCCATCCTCCAATTCCAACTAACTCGAGCTATTCGCGTCCCACCTTTGAAAACTACTCATTCTCTCCCCATCGCCCATTACTTTACTTACAGGTTCGATGAAATTCTACAGTACATTGAACCCAATCTGGAGTCTCTCAACGTTGACGTTCAGCCATGAGAAGACGGTACTCCGGTAGGAAGAGCATGTCTTGTGGGACTGTGAGGATATTTATTGAATGGATTCCAGGAAGCTCGACGGTGAGCTCGTCTCAACTTTATTGTGCGATTTGTCGAGTTGAGAATTGGAGTGGGACTCGTTAAGCTTTTCACATAGAAAAGCGACGACTTCTTTGGCTACTGGACGTTTCTCCGGCTCGTGGTTCCAACACTTGTCAATTACAGCCCACGTTTCGTCGTCCAGACCAAGGTCCTGGCAAGCTATATTCCACGGCTCGCAGATCAAAGGGCGAGAGGGCCGCTGTCCACGAATGACTTGCAATGACACCACATAATCGTGCATGTTGTGGAATGGCGTGAGACCGGAAAAAATCTAGACGTCAAGGGAATGAGAACTTGGTAGCGGATCAACTGGTATGCATAATACCTCATAAGAAACGCAAGCAAACGAATAGATATCACTGCTTGAAGTGTTGATAAGTTGTTCCCCTTTCAAGAGCTCTGGAGAAATCCATCGAAGGGTTCCGCCACCATGCTTTGTGGATGATGAGATGTTGAGCACTTGAGAATCAGATGCTGTAGATAGCCCGAAATCGGCCAAACAGGCGCGGTTCTCGTCCGTAACTAGGACGTTGACCTAGACAGATGTCTAGTGACTACCAAACCCTGATAATGGTCACTCACAGCTTTCAAATCCCCATGAACGATCCTTGGTTGCATGGAATGCAGATAATCGAGCCCGTCGGCTACATCAAGCATCTGGCGTCCTTGAGTAAAAGCTATGATTAAGAAATCAGAGATATGAGACTGACGAGCGACAGCCTCAATTTGTTTTCGCCTGTGACACGTCGCAGGAACTCTCGAAGATTGCCATTCTGCATCCACGGAGAAACAAGGCCGAACCTCGATGAATCGTTCTCTGGATGGTGAAGGCAAAGGAACGGCAGAACGTTGATGTGACGGAGCTGTCGCCAAATAAGCGTTTCCCGAAGAACCCTCTGAGAAAATGTTTCGGCAGGAATCGCTGAGGAAAATACTGAAGCCGACCTTTACATGTTGAGAGACGTCCGACATTCCGTAGAGTCTGAGGATCTTGATCGCAACTTTTTTATCTTGAAACGTCCCTTTCCATACGTCACCGAAATGTCCAGCAGTCAAAGGATTGGAGCTCTCGATAGTCACTGAATTTTGTACGAAAATCTTGGGGTAAATCCCAGATTTGCTTGATAAACGTAGCATGGCGTTCAAAAAGGGACTCTTGTAAATTGGATTCAAAGAGGGCATGTCTAACAGCTAGCACAGGTAATCATGAGTATTTTGAATAAACATGACTGGGGGGGAAAAGCCAGACGAACCTTTTGCAGAAGATCCGTCATCTCCTGTGCTTGCTCTTTTTGGAGATCCACGAGTTTCTTGAATGACTCTGGCGCTTGCAAAAGGATGGAAAGTCGGGCACAAACCACATTAATATCGAGCGCCTCGTTCTTTTGCCCAGCCTCAGGCTCCTTCTGCTGTGCCTCCTCTGCGCGCTTCCTCACTTCCTCCTCAGACTTTCTGACCTCCTCCTCACGCATGCTGACCTCCTCCTCAGACTTTCTCACCTCCTCCTCACGCTTCTTCACTTCCTCCTCATGCTTCCTCACTTCCTCCTCATGTTTCCTCACTTCCTCGTGTTTCTTTCTCAATTCCTCCTCCTTTTCCTCCGCCTCTTTCTCCTTTCTCCTGACCACTTGTTCCTTCCGCTTTGCCTCCTGCTCTTTCCTTCGAATCTCTTCCTCGTTTCTCTGCAATTCTTCTTCCTTTCCCCTCGCATCTTCCTTCATCCTGGTCCTCCCTTGGTCTTGCTCCTGCAAGCTCAAAACGGATATATTGTTATTCACGTTATCGTACGATGTCCCAGAGTAGAACAGCTTCTCCGGTGTGCCAGACAACAACAAGTCCCATATCCCACGATGCGGCGAATACCGTCCAAAGCCATAGGTTTTCCAGCGAACGAGGACATCTTTCGGTGTATTTGAGCCTATCTGCGACATATGCACATAAATATAACCAATGAAAATATGACCAAAACTTACCTTTAACCATGCTATCACACGTTCCACATCTTCTTCACAAGCCTTGTCGAGGGTAAAATCACGAAGTCGACATATCAAGTCCTGGTCGCCTGGTACACACTTGGACTCAGACAAGATCCGGCTCCAATTAGCCAGCACAAGTTTGCGGCATTCCTCGTGAATCAGTGAATCTGGCCCCTGTGGATCCGGAGTGGCTTCTAGAAAGAGCAGCCAGCGGTTTATGATACGAGTGTAGCACTCAGCCCGTTCGTTATACAGGGCGCCGCAGCGCCTGGGGTGACCCAAAAATTCCCAATAATGACTCCTCAATCCAGGGCCCTGAAACAAGAGGAACGAGACGATGTTCTGCGGCACCTCATCATCAGTGTAGCCATCATCCGGTGACCAAGAGATTTTGAGCATGACCTCTGCGGCAGAGCTCGCAGGTGATGGCAGCTCCATCACAATGATCAAGGTTGATATAATTGCGGTAGGATGTGAGGATATTTGACATTGACAGGCAAGATCAATAAACCTGGAGACCCGTTCGATTAACTTGGCTGGGGGATGTCCACGGGCCTATTCCTCGCAAAAATCAATAACAATTACGATGGCAATGAGACACTTACACTCAGATATCTCTTGAAATCATGAAGCATTAAAACTAAATAGTTTTGATATGGGATGGACCATTTGCTGGACGCGAGAATACATGGCTCCCAGGCACAAGAACTCTCGTCAAGGTAATCGATAAGGGCTTTCTCGCTCAGCGGGTTGGTCGCTGAGAGGCGGTTGGCTAGATGATCAATTATCAGGCCCATTCCGGCGGCACTGGAAAGTGTAGTAGGCATAACGGTGGATCGCATTTGAGTGATGATGGCTTACCTCAGGGAGGATTTCTGTTTGTCATAATCTCGCATGAGATCTGCCGTGCCTCGGACAATATCTGCATTGATATTCTCCTGATTAATATAGTATCTTCCTGCCCGGCTCTCGTCAAAAAGAAATTGAGGAAAGGAGGCATGGAATGGCTTGACTCGTCGGGTGTGATCGACGGAAACTTGGATAGCTAAGACAGAGTGCAAGCCACGCAAAATATGCTCGACTTGTCCGGGATGCAAACCCAGGATGGCTTGTAGAGATTCCATGCCTTCAAGATCATATAAATGAAGTCGAGAGCGAACCGGGGTTAGGAGACCTCCCAGTACGCGCAAAAGGAGGTCGGTATCGAGATAGGTTGAGAGGATTTGCGTGTACAGCTTGTCAAGTTCCGCAAATGCTGACGAACCAGGTTTGGATAGTTCGAGTATTTCTTGCAGCCGATCAATGCATGAAGAATCGTCGACATACTTCAGGACGGTGGAAGCATAGATGAAGTAACCACCAGACCGATCGACAAACAGCTGGACGATCTCATCGGAAGGCCACGGTTTGGGAACATGCTTCATGATCGCGGCATGCCTTTCCGAGTCGTGGATGGTATTGAATCCGGTTCGAAGGAATAGACAAACATCCTCTCGTGCTTGGTGGTCTCCGTAGATTGATATTCTCGTGCTGGTATTCATTGGGACAGTGTCGAAAAAGTGACATATTTGGGGTTCAGGTCGACTGAAAATGAGAAATCGGAGGGGAGGGTGATGGGTTTCCACAAGCTCGAGAATATGCAGCAGCAGCGTAGACTGACCCCCATCACATTCATCCAGACCATCGACAATTACTAGAAAAGGTGGGCTGGGAGCTGAGGATGAGGATAGAAGCGGTAGAATAAACAGTTGCTTCAACTGTGCCGAATGTTGTTTGTGGAGGATTTGTAAATCATCCTCGACGGCTTTACAAATGCCCTGCCTCATTTGCGGCATGGAATGAGCAATTTGGAGAGCAATCGTTGTAAAGAAGCGCCGAGCATGGCGAGCTGAGCGAGAGAAGAAGAAGCTAGCAGCCAGTTGCCCTCGTGCTGAGCACATTTCCGACACAGTCTGCGCTATTGCAGATTTCCCAGCACCAGCAGGGCCATGAATCCAACAGATCTTGGTCTGGTCTAGATCAATCCAGCGTTCAACTTCGTTCAAGAATTCTTCTCGTGTTCCAGGTAGGCACTTGGGAGGGGGGAACCGATCAGCAGAATCGAAAGCTGCGTCGGGTGAGGATGCACGAAATAGTTCGAGGAGTCCTGCGGGTCAGTTCGGTTAGCATACGAGTTGGGGTCCTACGCCCACTAACCTGTCTCCGATTGTTGTATTAATATGGTCGGGTGGAAGTCGCCCTGGACATCAGGAAATGTGCCGTTCGGGATATGGACGTGGTCATTCGACGATGGGCTGGGATGCACCATGATTGCACGTTGGATAGAGTGTCGGCCATGAGGCCAGCTGCCACATTTGTGACGAAAGAATGATGCGACAGTTTCGGCACACGAGAGATCACTTGAGACTGTTAAAAGTGTTCGAATTTCTGAGGTAGGTAGTACAGAAGGCTAGCTTTATATACTAAGTACCTCGACATGTGATTAGAATCATCGGAGAGTCGAAAGACCTGGAATCCATAGCTACGCAGAAGAACTGAAATAAGACATAGCATCGTGGCAACAGAAGGTATTGTGGTGGAATGGAAGGTAGTAGGTGAAATAAGAAGGCATTCAATGCCCATGGGGAAAGGAATAGGAATGAATAGTGACGAGGGAAACGGGGGTACGAACTGGATAGGTAGTCGACGGCTCGGGCCCGGGCCATTCCGTGACAACATGCCATATACACTCATTTCCTCTCTTTTTATGTATGTAAGTAGGTAGCTTATATATGTAAGTAGGTATGTATCTTGTCTTGTAGCATAATTTTCAATCGGTTTCCTGTGTCCGCCATGCCTCCAGATCCTGCAAGTGGGACGATTCTGGCGCTTGTAAGAGCCCGAAAAGCCGGGCACAGACCACACCAACATCGAGCGCCGAGTCGTCCTTTTGCCCAGCCTCGAACTCCTTCTGCTGTGCCTCAGCGCGCTTCCTCACTTCCTCTTCACGCTTTTTGACCTTCTCCTGACGCTTCCTCACCTCCTCCTGGCGCTTCTTCACTTCCTCCTCATGCATCCTCACCCCTTCCTTACGCTTCTTCACTTCCTCCTCACGCTTCCTCACTTCCTCATATTTCTTTCTCAACTCCTCCTCCTTGACCTTCGCCACTTCTTCCTTCCTCCGCACCTCTGGTTCCTTCTGCTTTGCCTCCTGCTTTTTCCTTCGAGCCTCTTCCTCGTTTCTCGTCAATTCTCCTTTTTTCGCCATCGCATTTTCCTCCTTGATGGCCTCCACTTGGTCTCGCTCCTGAGGCTGCAAGCTCAACTCCGATGACCTGTCATACGCGTTCGCGCTGTCGTATGATGTCTTCGAGAAGTCCAGCAACACCAGCGCGGGGCGACGTGATAGTGCCAGGTTGTAGTCGGCCTTGCTGCCTGCCAGCATTGGCGTAGCTGGGAGAGAAGGGTCTCCATGGGGAAGGGCAGGTTGCTGGGCGAGAGGGTCTTGAAGTACCTGTGGCTGAGGTAGTAGGTCGACATCGCTTGTGACATCGCCAGGGCCAGTAGCGATAGAATCGATCAAAGGAAGCGGAGTGTAGCCCTCTGGCAAAATGTGGGTAGCTTCGGGCTCTGGGGCGTGTGGCGGAGAAGTTGAGAGTGCAACATTCGGTGATTGGGAGAGAGGAGAAGGGGCGATTGGTGGGGAGTCATTTTTCTGGGCTTCGTCCTCATAGGTGGGGGACTCTTTAGTGGGGCTCGGAGCTACCAAGGAAGGAAGGACTTGGGAGGGTAAAAAATTGGTGGCAATGCTCTTGACAGAACTAGGCTTGACGGACTAACCTTTGATGGATGGGGAATCGGAAATCCCGAGGTCGCGGTCCGAGCCAGTGACGGAGGGTGGTTGGGCAGTAATGAAGACGGTGGAGGCCCAGCGGATAGCGCTGCACACGTGGGACCAGTAGAATTTAGGGATACTCATGGCCGATTGAAGAGACAGGAGGGCTGTGGAAGACCATTATGAAGGGATGGCCAGCAGGTTCCATTGAGGCAGAAGCAAAGGGGACGGGGTGCACGTGACGTGCGGCGTGCAATATGCATGCCTGTCCTTAACCCATACCTCTCGTAACCTATAATGCATAAAACCCCTTATATCCCATGGTCACTGACCGCAATACTATCGTTGATACCGTAGTGGTCAGTGACTGATCAATGGTCAGACAGTGATGCACCCACTTCCTCATCCTCTACACCTTAGACACCCCTTCGTGTGTTAGTTTTATACCTTTCCAATACCCACTGTCTTTTTTTGCCAGCGAAAAACCCATTATTTGAGCTTTCCCGTCTTTTTGGGGGTTGTCACCTCTCGTCACGCCTGCCGTAGACTGCCGCTTCGGACTACAAAAACCACTACCGAAAAAGGCATCCCATTACGTCAGGGAGCTCGCTTGAGCCAGACGGGGCGATGAGGAGCCGCCGGAGAATGAAATCTGCCCTTGTGACCGTGTGACTGACCATTGGCCGGACACTGACCACAACGCCGTCAACGATAGTAGTGAATGGAAATTATTTTCTCAAAAATTAAAATAAGATCACGATGCTTTTCAAAGTACTGTACTGCTACTGTATGATATATCCCCGATCCAGCCCAAAAACCTCGAGGTCGACACGTGCACTACGCCTCGATGGAACCTGCTGTCCATCCCTTCATAATGTCCTAAGCCTCCCCCTTCTCGTTAATGGATACCCCTCAAACAGGGAAGTTCAGCTGGTCCCGCATGCGTGGCGCTGTCCGCCACGCCCTCACCCTCGTCATTGCCCCCGAACGACTCTCTGTCGCTGGCTCTGACCGCGATCCCGATTGCGCCTCCATCAAAGGTTCCGTCAAGCCTAGTTCCGAACTCAAGAGCATTGCAATCAATATTTTGCCCTCCAGAGTCCTTCCCTCAGCTCCGAGCACCATCGCAGAGTCCTCCGCCCGCGAGAACGAAGCCACGAAAGGCGATTCCCCACTAATGGCCCCGTCTCCTCTATTCCAATCCCAGAATGTCTCACCCCAGACTTCTCCGCCACACGCCCCAGAGCTCGAAGCCATCCAGATTTCGCCAGAGGGCTACACCCCACTTTCTTGGATTGATTCCACCACTACAGATTTCACAGAAGATGTCGATCAGCCCCAGGTGGTTCGAGACCCTTTCGCCCAGCAACCTGCCCTTCCCCATGGAAACCCTTCTTCCCCAGCTGCGCCGATGCCGGCAGGCAGCAAGGCCGACTACAACCTGGCAATACCACGTCCCCCTGCGCCAGAGTCGCTGCATTTTTTGAGGACGTCATACGATAAAGCGAACGCAAATGACAGGTCATCAGATTTGATCTTGCAGCCTCAGGAGCGAGACGAAGCGGAGGCCATTCAGGAGGAATTAAGAAAGAAAGATGAGGAGGTGAGGAAGCGTGAGACGGAAGTGAGGAAGCATGAGGAGGAGGTGAGAACGCATGAGGAGGAAGTGAAGAAGCGTGAGGAGGAGGTGAGAAAGTCTGAGGAGGAGGTCAGCATGCGTGAGGAGGAGGTCAGAAAGTCTGAGGAGGAAGTGAGGAAGCGCGCAGAGGAGGCAAAGGCGCCTGAGGCTGGACAAAAGAACGAGGCGCTCGATATTAATGTGGTTTGTGCCCGACTTTTCATCCTTTTGCAAGCGCCAGAGTCATTCAAGAAATTCGTGGATCTCCAAAATGAACAAGCACAGGAGATGATGAATCTTCTGCAAAAGGTTCGTCTGGCTTTCCCCCCCACGTCATATTTATATAAATACTCATATGATTCCTAGCTGTTAGACATGCCCTCTTTGAATCCTATCTACAAGAGTCCCTTTTTGAATGCCATGCTACGTCTATCAAGCAAATCTGGCATTTACCCCAAGACCCTCGTACAAAATTCAGTGACCATCGAGGGCTCCAATCCTTTGACTGCTGGACAGTCCGGTGGCTTATGGAAAGGGACGTTTCAAGGTAAGCAAGTTGCTATCAAGGTCCTTAGATTCTACGGGATGTCGGACACCCTGCTTCAAAAGGTCAGCTTCAGGATTTTCCTCAACGATTCCTGCTAAAACATTTTACTAGAGGGTTCTTCGGGAAACGCTTATTTGGCGACAACTCCGTCACATCAACGTTCTGCCATTTCTTTGTCTACACCATCTAGAGAACGATTCATCGAGGTTCGGCCTTGTTTCTCCATGGATGCAGAATGGCAATCTTCGAGAGTTTCTGCGACGTGTCACAGGCGAAAACAAATTGAGGCTGTCGCTCGTCAGTCTCATATCTCTGATTTCTTAATCATAGCTTTTACTCAAGGACGCCAGATGCTTGATGTAGCCGACGGGCTCGATTATCTGCATTCCATGCAACCAAGGATCGTTCATGGGGATTTGAAAGCTGTGAGTGACCATTATCAGGGTTTGGTAGTCACTAGACATCTGTCTAGGTCAACGTCCTAGTTACGGACGAGCACCGTGCCTGTTTGGCCGATTTCGGGTTATCTACGGCGTCTGATTCTCAGGTGCTCAACATAACATCGCTCTCCACGAAGAATGCTGGGGGAACCCTTCGATGGACTTCTCCAGAGATTTTAGCAGGGGTACAACCTACTAACACTTCAAGCAGTGATATATATTCATTTGCTTGCGTTTCCTATGAGGTATTTTGCATACCAGTTGATCCGCTATCAATTTTTCATTCCCTTGGCTTCTAGATTTTTTCCGGTCTCACGCCATTTCACAAAATGCACGATTATGCGGTATCATTGCAAGTCATTCGTGGACAGCGGCCGTCTCGCCCTTCGATTTGCGAGCCGTGGAATATAGCTTGCGAGGCCCTTGGTCTGGACGACGAAACGTGGGCTGTAATTGACAAGTGCTGGAACCATGAACCCGAGAAACGTCCAGGAGCAAAAGAAGTCGGCGTTTCTCTACGTGCAAAGCTTGGCCAACTCGTTCCAACGACGAATCGCAAAACATACCACGGGACTTCCTTGAATTCCTTCAATAAATGACCCCACGATCCCCCCAGACATCCCAGAGTACTACCTTCTCGTGGCTGAATGCCGAACGTTGATGGCATTTGAGGATTCTCCAGTTCGATACAATTTTACAGTATATCGAACACCATCTTGTAAACAAAACTAATATATGGCAGCAGGAACTGTCCGGAGTCGAAACGAACATATCGTGCGTGAAATCAAGGAACATCCAACTCAACACGCCCCGACCTCAACCAGTATTACATTCCGCCTCTGCAACTCCCTCATCACCTGCCTAAAATTCACACTCCACCACCCCCATTCCTCCCTTCCTCTTTCTGCATTATATCTATATGCACCCTTGTCACTCTCGACGTCCGGAAGACTGTCCGATAGGCATCCAATGCCAAGTCCGTATTCTTGATAGACTTCGGAAGCTTTCCTTGCGTGTTGTTCGCAGTTTGATTCGAGGAGCTCCAACTGGAAGGGGTCGCGATCGAACGCAGTGTGTATTGAAAACATCGCTCGAAAACTGATATCCATGATGCCCGTCTCTTAGCAGTCGTCTCTTCCGTCTCGTTACCTAGGCCAATGGTCGTAGTTGGATCCATAACACCGAAAACGTAAGGCCGGGGGGGGGTGGAAAGTAAACCAGAGCTTGAGGCAAAGTGGGGAGCTCGAGATCGTCCAGTCGCTAGGGCAGGAACGGCAAGTGGCAAAGTAGTCACAGAGCCAGAGCGATCACCAATATCCGCATGCTTGTCGATGTCCACAGGAAGGGATCCAGCACGGTAGTCCCGTTCAACTGTTCACGATCCGAAAGCGAGCTATTCAAAGGTTCCTTTCCGTCTTTTCAACTCCTAGAATCCTCACGACGCCGATATGTTTCAAGAGAGTCCACTGGTCGCCTTCGTTAGTACTCGCCGCACCACCACCACCAGTAATAGAATCCGAGGACGTCAGGAGAGGCAAACACAACAAAATCATTAAACACAAAAACATGAACGCGAGCCTCTCCCGGCCCCCCTCTTGATCTTGATGGCTTGTCAAAGGCTTGCTACCAAGTGACCAGCATTCCGCTTCAGCGGAGCGGGACTAGGCGATGCCGGAATCTTGCTTTTGCTCAGCTTAGGAATCTGTCTTCTTGTTGTTATCCTTGGCGTTGTTCTTGTTCCGTCGCCCAGTAAGTATCGTGAGACGAATTGAGGAAAAGAGTAATGAAGGTGTCATTGGTAGGTCCGCCGACTTGCTGCGTTTCGTATCCCAATGGTTGATGGCATTTGCGAGTGCTTCTTGAGCTTGTCGACACCCACTTGCTGTGTTTCGCATCCCGATGGTTGATGGCATTTGCGATCCTGCTTGAACGGTTGGGGCTACTTGCAGTATTTGAACAGGTATCAGCGGGGTGCATTGTGCCAGGAGGAAAGTGTTGAGAAATCCCAGGCATTCGTTGTCGAGTTGTTATCGACATCGACCAAGAAAATATTCCTTGATGTAGCAACCGCTGTTCCCTTGTCGCAAGTTGGACTTCCGGCAACAAACCATGAATCTGGTTCGATATCTTTAATCATTTCGTACTCTTTCTCCCGAACTTTGACCTCGTTTAGCATTCAGATGACCATATTCATGGAACGCAAGACTGAGAATGTTGAAAGATCGTCTGGATGATCTTTTGCGTCACTTCTAGCAGCCGCTAACGGAGCACATGAGGTGTCTTCATACAAGCAGCCCAAAAATAGAAATCGCACACACCGTGAAGAACTCTGGAAACCTTGTCGATGGACTATCAGGCTCCGCTAGGTATTTCTCAAAGCCATCCATCGCACTCCGGCGCTCCCTGCTGAATCTCCATAAACTCCCTAAAATCACTCTCCTCATCGCGCATCAGCTGCCCATTCAAAGCCACGACCTCCGCGAAAGTGACGAGACAAGGCTTGTACACTTCAAACCGCGGCACAAGCGCACGGGTCGACTCGGCTACTCAATGTACGACAGGATATTGCGCATCCTGCGTTGTCCCCGGCGGAGACAAGATCTGAGTGTGAAGAACGAGGATATCCTCTAGACAGTCAAACAGACGAGCAATCTCGGGGGGTACGCCAGAGATCCACGTCCCGCTGTCAATAGCAATTCCGGCTTCTCCAGAGTATTCGCTGTCTTCGCTTGCCGCCCCCACCAATGGCGTTCCCATGTCACGTTCAAGTCCAGAGACGATCCCCAAGAGCGCTGCTCTCCGCCTACGATGCGCTTCGGGGGGCGCTTGAGTTTTTAAATTCTTCCGAGGGCGGGGAATGCCCGAACTTTGTAAAGATTTTGATTCCATGCCACCTTTTTGAGTCTACTGAGTTGAGTCGCATTGTTCGTTTCCTAGCGCTGACCCAGAGGCGCCTGGCGATGAGCAAGGGGAAGCTACCGCAGACCTAGAAACCTGACCAAGGTCAGTAACATATACGCAATATTATTCTGAAATGTATAGATACCTTTAACATGCGTTTGATGACTGCTCCATCATCTGTAGAGCAAGAGGTACGAAGGCTCCCTGTCAATGCCTTCCCGGTGGGCATACTGCGAAAGAGTTTGTTTTCGGGGGAAAGGATTCGATCGGCGTCGTATACACCTTTGAAGTTGGAATTTGTTGTGTCATAGATGGTGAAGTTCGAGCGCTATTATTTGAAGACTTTGATACTCCAAGATGAAACCCAGAGTCCAGTTGATAAGGGGAACGTGCCATGCGATCGATCGTATCCCTGAGAGACGGTAAAAGTTGCGTTTCGAGGTCATCCGATGCAGGAAAGTGAGTTGAATTGCTGGACTCGCTACGCGACGAAGGTGTATATGTTATCCCGGCGGCCATTGCATAATGTGACGTTGGCAGATAGTTGGGCGGTATCGGCGAGCGCGATTTACTCCGTGCGGTGAGAGTCCTGGCCAAGGGCATCGACGTGATGGTGCAGCGGACCAGAAGGGTTTGTTTGGCAAAGACCTCCAAACAAAGCTACCACCAATACGTAATTTCTACGTACTTTTATACAATTTATTCAGACCCTTGACGGGCTTGGATCGAGGCTCCCACTCCCTTTGTCCCTGCACAGGGATGGACATTGGACACGTTGTTCCTTCCGACCCAAGTGGATCATACCCATGAACTCGAACAACCCCGGTCGTATGTTCTCGTTTTCCCCCCAGGTTCACATCTATCTAACTCTCTGTCATCTAGGGCAGACGGAAGTACTATCTATCGCGAAACTAAGCACAGATATCCTCTATGTCATCTTCCTTGAGGTCCACACCACTAGTTATGGGAGCCAGGCCGGTGTGTTTCTCTCCCATGTATGCCGACGTTGGAGAAACATCGCCATAAGCTCGCCCCTTCTTTGGACCAACATCCGCATGCGATGTGTACGCGCCGAACAAGAGCATCCATGGACTATAGTGCATTTAAAGCGTTCAAACCGCTGCATGGTGGCACTGGTTCTCGACGCCTTCAGACACCTGTATCCTCACGAGCTCAAGACGATTTTCGAGCCTCATGGCCATCGTATCCGCCGTTTAAGGATCAAGGGGATCAATTACCACCTGA
>Ga0307516_10005953_pt1 | contig 14417 bp, 22 predicted proteins | sample 19_EM_MG_FD_203310 | JGI IMG/M metagenome (GOLD analysis project Ga0307516, IMG submission 203310) | Populus trichocarpa ectomycorrhiza microbial communities from riparian zone in the Pacific Northwest, United States - 19_EM | ecosystem: Host-associated > Plants > Roots > Unclassified | place... | reverse complement strand
GTGGTTTTCCCATGAGGTTTTTTACACGGTTATGAGTTTTAACGAGGCATCTGAGGATACTGGGTTTCACTGTTTTTGTTTCTTTTCTCTGCAACTGTTTGTTGCTATACTGGCGGTTTCGTTTTCTCCTCTCCTGCGTTCCTTTGCATCTTCCGTACGAGGGGAAGTGTCAGAATAATGGGCGTCCGGAGATGACGGACCGGAGACAGCGTCCAGAGATGACGGACCAGAGGCAACATGTCCGGAGATGACAGCAGCCTTAGTCTCCGAGCACCGGTTCGGGAGACAGTCTTCCATCCTTTCCCCTTGGCGAGTCCCCCAGGCACGTTTTATATAGAGAGAATGTTCCTCCTTCGACTTTGTATCAATCAACCAATTCACTATCTTCGTCTTTATTGATCCATATATTCCAACAGCGGCGCAATACATGCTGCCTTCCTTTGTGATTTTTAAGGGAACTGCACAGTATATGGGCTGGCATTCAGAAACCAGCGACCCTGATGCGATGTTTGCCTGTTCACGTAACGGGTGGACTGATGACGAGCTGGGCTTGGAGTGGTTGTACCACTTTGACCGTTGCACTAAGGACCAGAAGGGGGGTAGTGACACTCTACTGCTCATCCGAGACGGCCATCGTTCGCACCTTACCCTCAAGTTTATTCAGTATAGTATCAACAACAACATTCAACTCCTTTGTTTTCCAGCACATGTAACACATCTCCTCCAACCCCTTGATGTCGGTCTTTTTGCCCCCCTGCAAACGTATTATGGCAAAGCGGTGGATGATTATATCTGAAATACTCGTACCAATATCTTGAAGGGAACATTCTGGAGATTCTACAGTGCAGCATGCCGGCAAGCCTATACAAAGAAGAATATCGCCTCCACCTTCCGTGCAACTGGGATTTGTCCCTTCAATCCTGATGCTGTCACAAGACTGATTACTGGTGATACCAACCCTGTCACAGTCCCAACCTCCACCGTAGCCACTTCGTCACAGCTGGCTGTCGATATTTTGTCCCAACTTAAGACTCCCCGTAAGAGTCGCGATGTGCGCCAGCAAACACAATTGGCGATTGAAGCCCTTCGCCAGAGCGGTGATGTCAATGTTGCCATTGCTGTTGTCAAGCGCTATGGTCACACAACCCAGACAGCACTTGTGACCACGGAGGTACGGGGGATCGAGCTTGCTGATGTACGTCGACAGTATGGGGGCAAGAAGGTTGCAGTTACCGACAGACGGGTGATCTCTAAGGCTCGGGTTATAAATGGAGCCGATCTCATTAGGAAGATGGATGAGAGACAGGAGGTCGATCGGCTGAAGGAGGAGAAGGAGCTATGTAAACTGGCTCTCGGCAAGCTTAGAGCTCCATCTAGGGGAAAAAAGCCTAAGGTCTGTTCCAAATATCTACTCTTAATATTGGTTATTTAATTAGGGAGTTAGGCCAAGATTGAGTCTGGCTATGAAGAGGGAAGCGAGAATGCGCCGATTGCGATATCACCAACCCCAACCGCAGCGAACACACCCTCCAAAAAATCTGCCACCACTCGGGCACCCACAAAAAAACCTAAAAAAGAGAAGAACCCGGTACTCATCTATACTTCTGCAGTTCCTCCAGCTTTTACTAACTCTCATCATAGAAATCTGTACGCTTTCAGGAGCCAGCCCCCACACTGGGTAGACCCCCATCTGACTTGCTCCACCAAGCTCCCATCACTCCACAGCGCTCTATCAGTCTGGTAGTACGCCCTGGAATAGTAAGTGATACCCCTCTTAATTTTTTGTAGATCTTACTAAGCTTTCAACAGCGAATTGTGGCTCCAGCGAGTCCGGGTACCTCTGCTACCCAATGGACGATTAGTGACCCTGAAGAATGGGAAGACCTCTCAGTCGATACTAAGAGAGAACTTGCAGTGCTAGTTCCTAGGCTAAGTACACAGACAAGGCCAAGTTCTCATCTACCTGACCGGCCTTTGGCGATGAGTTTATGCAGCCGATGACCACAGGGAGGGTAGTTGTGTGGTGGATAGATTTCTACCATTAGATTAGCGATTAGAGGTCTTAGGAGCAATTGATTTTGGTAACACCTTCAGAGAAGGTTCGTCTATATATTCTCAGTACTTGTACGAAATTTAGGCTCCTAGCTGGCTAAGGTTGTTGAAATCTGTGGAATATCCGGTCGTGGGTGCGGTCATCGCGAGTGTCCGGGTTCCATATCGTGTCCGGTTACCCTATCTGATACATTAATGCAGCAAGGAATCCACGAAGAGAACCAAATCCATCATGGATCAACCAGACCCAGAACACGAGTTTGAGGTAGACGACCTCGACACAAACACCTTTGATCTTGGTGAAATCTGAGCAGCACCAGACGATGCACGACCTCCAAGCCCCATACCACCCAAACTACAATCCCAGCCTGAGACCCCTGAAACCCCGGAACAATCAAGAAGAACGACCGAAGCCTCTGGCAGTGGTGGGCAGGATGTCATGCAAGCCCTCCTACAGGAACTCATCTTGCAATGGGGTCGGAATGAGAGAACCAGCCGACCCAGAATCAAAGATCCAGAATTGTATTATGGAGAACGTGCAAAGCTCCAAGCATTGCTGATACAATACGAATTGAAGGACAACTGCGAGTCATACCGATTTGCGAACGAGAGTGAGAAATTCCACTATGCCAACAGCTGATGCTGTGGAGCAGTCTGGAAATGGATTCAACTCTTGATCACGGACTGATGAAGTAGTATCACAACATGGGAAGAATTCAAAAGCGCGATCTACAGAGCGTAGGGAGAAATCAATGTAAAGGAAATCGCCAAAGTCAGGTTCAATAAGATCAAACAAGGTACCCACTCCACAGCACTGTACTGGACCGAATTCCAATTTATCATTGCCAATCTTGACTACAACAACTTGGTATACATCAACAAATTCAATGCAGGACTTCCTGAACGAACACAGACTCAACTGGCAATGCTTCCAATGGAACCAGAAACCATCATGGAATACGCCAACAAGGCCATCGAAATTGACAACAAACTGTACAATATTCAGGCATGGCACACAAAAGGTCGACCACGGATGGGACCCATGATATCCTACCACACAGTGAGAACAGCAAAGGAAATGCCCTCGCTGACCCAGAACCAATGGACCTTGATGCCACCTGAAGATACAAGTTTGCAGGATGATGAGTGGGATATTTCTCTCAAGACTGCAAGCAGCCCCAGAAGGATATCCTCCGACGACCATATAGGGCAGTAGAAGCAACATATGAGGAAACAACAGAAGAAGGAGAAGGCCAGAAAGAGAAACCATCGGGAAACAAGGGCCCTTGGGAATAGGTGCCAGCAACTGCCACCTGAGGGCAAACTCAGTTACAGAAGAAAAAACTGCAAACCAGATATATACGATCTGGTATGACCACAAAAAAAAATTATAATCAAGGTAAGGATCCAGGGAACCGAAGGCAAGGAATGTACCACCACAGCCCTGGTGGACAGTGGAGCATGCAAAAACTTCATGAATAAGGCCTACGCTAAGGTCGGCGGAATCCCAATGCAACAGAAGACAACATCAAGACGAGTGCTAACAGTCGATGGAAGTGAGATTACTGGCAGGCCGGCAACCCATGATACCCAAATCCGTTTAACCATCAACCACTATGAGGAAGATATCTGGCCACACTACATCACAATCGGGAACGCCCCCATCATTCTAGAACTCCCATGGCTCAAGCTCCATGACCCAGTAATAGGATGGAAGGACCATACAGTGTAATTCCACTCCGACCACTGTGTTGGAAGATACTTACCTAGCTCGCCAAGAGCAAACACAGTCCCAGAGGAAAGGGCTACTGAGCAATACTACAAGATAATATTGGAGGAAAAAAACTGGGAGAATGGCAAAACTGATCCCTGAGAAGTATACCAAACAGTGATTGATAAGATCAAGAGAACCTTGCTATCCGTCACTAAAATGACAATTCCATCAGAGTATTACTCTTGAAGTATTCACAGAGAAAGAACCTACAGCCCCTCTGCCCCACCACACCCAAGACCACCAGATCCCATTAGAAGAAGGGAAAAAAACCCCGTATGAGCCCCTACGACCCCTGAACGAAGAGAAAATGAAGGTCCATAGGGAATATCTAGACATCAACAAGAAATGGGGATGGATCCATGTATCAACTTCCCCAGCTGGAGCACCTTTACACTTTGTGAATAAAAAGGATGGAGGACTTTGGGAATATGTCCGTACAATACTAACCAGAGTACAAGACATGGGGCTCACAATGAAAGCATCCAAGTGTGAATTTCACACCACAGAAACAGAATACCTTTGGTACGTCATATCACTGCAACTTGAAGGAGTACGCATGAACGAAGGAAAAATCCGGACAATCAAAGAATGGAAGTAATCAAAAAGTATCAAAGGAATCCAGAGCTTCCTTGGATTTGCCAATTTCCACCAGTGATTCATCAAAGACTATAGCAAAATCACAATGCTGTTGTCATCTCCGACACAAAAAGAAAAAGCATGGAATGGGGTGATACCCAACAAATAGTATTCAACACACTCAAGGAAGCAGTGACTATGGAACCGATATTGCAATACTTCAACCCAGAGTGGCCTGTCACCATTGAAACCGATGCCTCAGACTACACCATAGGAGCAATCTGTTCCTAGCCTGACAATACGGGAATTTTGCACCATGTAGTATACTACTACTCAAGGAAGCCCAAGAACTTGGAATGCAACTACGATATTTATGACAAGAAGCTACTAGCAATCGTAGATGCACTATGAAAATGGGACACCTATTGCAAAACAACAGGGCCAAAAATCACGATCCTCACAGACCACAAAAACCTCGAATACTGGAAAACAAAGGAAGACCTCAATCTGTGGCAAGCCTGGTAGGGTGAGCAATTAGTAAACTATGACTTCACAATTAAGTACCGGCCGGGAAAACTGGCCGGCAAACCAGATATCCTCTCTAGAGAGTCAGGAGACTCTCCCTGGGAAGGGGATATGAAGTATTGGCCAAATCCTTTCAAAAAACGCTTTTGAAGCACTCCAGACCAATACAACGGAAACCATTGACCTAGAGATAGATAAAGAACTCCTCAGCGAAATAAGAGCATTAAGCACCACAGATAAAGAGATCCAGGAAACCTGGAGGAAAAAAGTGAATGGGACCACCCACAACAGGAGGATCACGCTAAGACTATACAATAAAAACAAGGGATTACTACTGTACGATGGCCTTATATAGATCCTGGACAACAACGATCTGCGACTATGGATATTGAGAGACCATCATGATATGCAAGCTGTGGGACACCCAGGCTGAGCAAGAACTCTGGAACTCATTAGCTGAAACTTCTACTGGCCACAGCAATGAAAATACGTCTACTAATACATTGATAACTGTGATACCTGCTGACAAATCAAGCCAATCAGACATGCCCCCTTTGGATTACTGAAACTGATAGAACCCCCACATAGGCCATAGGACTGCATCTTCATGGACTTCATCACTGGGCTCCCAGCAAGCAATGGGAGGGATGCACTGTGGGTAATTATCAACCGATTAACCAAAATGAGACACTTCTTGGTGTGCGAAGGCACAATCGATCTGGAAACACTGACAGACAGCTTTGTCAGACACATAGTCCAATCCCATGGGTTGCCTACAAACATTGTGACGGATATGGGATCACTTTTCACCTTGGGATTTCGGGAATGTGTCACGAGAGCCCTCCACATATCATGAAAACTTAGCACGGCATCTCACTGCCATACGGATGGACAAACTGAACGCGTCAATGCAACCCTGGAGTAATACCAGCGAGCATACTGCAACTATCAACAAGACGACTGGAAAAGGCTTATGTCAATTGCTGAATTTTGCTACAATAACACAGAGGCTGAGAGCACAAAAGTAACCGCCGTCTTCGCCAAGTATGGATATCACCCCTGCATCCAGCTGGACCTCTAGCCATGAAACAAGGAAACACTGGAAGTCTCAGAATATGTCATGGCACTTCAGAACCTACAAGAAGAACTTCACGCAGGAATGATTGAGGCACAAATAGCTCAAGCTGAACAGGTCAACAAGAAACTACACCTGGATCTGGTGCTAGAACGAGACGACAAGGTCTGGCTCCAGAGAAAGAAAATCCGAACAACACGACCCTCAAACAAACTGGATGATAAGCAGATCGGCCTGTACACCATCCTCGAGAAAATAGAATCGAGGGCATATAAACTCAACCTGCCAGCCACTGTCAAACTCCACCCAGTCTTCCATATCAGCCTCCTGAAACCCACAGCCAGTACAAAACCAATCCCTAGACATCACCAGCTGCCACCACCTCCCATTATCATCCAGGAACAGCAAGAGTGGGAAGTGGAAAAAATTTCCTCAACTCCCGACACCACAGAAACCAGATCCACTAGCGAGTCAAGTGGACAGGCTTCCACAATCTGAATCGTACCTGGTACCCAACCCGTATCTTTGAAAATTCCCCCACCGCCATCTGTAAGTTCCACAAGGAATATCCTCAGAAACCCATCCCCCAAAACTAAGAATGTCTACCACTGCCACCGTCGACACCACCGAAGGCTGAACCTTCGCTGAAAACAACAACCCTGTCTCCGAGTTTCCCACCACGACCAAACCCAACAACACCTGGGGCATCTCCGCCACCACCACCAATGACTGGGATGCCCTCCCAACTACACCATCTCCACCACATCAGGAGAAAAAAAACAGAGCGTCCGGATAAAACAGACGGTCGAGACGTACTGGACGCAACCTCGATAATGCGGACACAGATTACCACAGCGTGGGGCGTCCAAACGCAGCTACGATGGTGGTGTGCGTTCGGACGCAGTGAGCCAGGGCACCATGCATCTGGATGCAGTGCGCCAGGGCACCGTGCGTCAGGACGCAACTGCTACTGCATATACATTCCAGACAAGGAGTGTCAGGGCATTAACCTTCTGGATGCAGCGTGTGTGTTCCGGATGTAGGGTGTCAAGGCAGATGGCGTCCGGACGACACCTGCCATGGTACCACACGTCCAGACACAGCTGTCAAGGCACAACGCGTCCGGACGCAGCTGTCAATGCACCATGCGTCCGGACGCAGCTGCCGTGGCATATGCCTTCCGGACGAGGAGTGTCATGGCAATCGTGCTAAGGACGCAGCGCGTGTCTTACAGACACAGAGTGTCAAGGCAATATTCTTCTGACTAAGCGTGTCAAGGCAAATGTCTGGACGACACTTACGATGGGGCACGACACATAGGTAACTGAGCGGTCACGGTGGTAGCATCCAGACGCGACCGTCAGGGTACGGTACATTGCAGCGAAGACGATCAAACAATTGTGACTCAATCCCATTCTATTGATTACTTTTAATGTACATCTATTTACCACACTTCGCTTACCCTGTGCAAGCACCCAGCTGGGTCACATCCAATGATGATGCCGACCGCAAGGACAATCGCGAATAAGACACTGCGAGAAGATTGACAAATTTCCTGAGATTGTTAGCATAACTTTCCAAGGGACAGACGAAGGAGGAAGTTGTATAATACGACGCAACGAGTACGATGTCGATGAGAATGGCAGTAAGGGATGCTGGCTGCAAGGACAATCGCGAATAAGACGCAGTGAGAAGATTGACGTGCTTTGCAAGATTGTTAGCGCAGCTCTCTAAGTGACAGTGGGAAGTTGTACAATACGATGCGACGAGTACGATGTTGATGAGAATGGCAGTAAGGATGATGATGGCCGCGAGGACAATCACGAAAAAGATGCGCCGAGAAGACCGAAGTGCTTCATGAGATTGTTAGCACAGCTCTCTAAGTGACAGTGGGAAGTTGTACAATACGACGCGACAAGTACGATGTCGATGAGGATGCCAGTAGTGTGGATGGTATTGGTAGGACACGACGAGTACGATGTTGATGAGAATGGCGGTGACGATGATGCTGGCCACAAGGACAATCGCAAAAAAGATGCGGCGAGAAGACCGACGGCTTCATGAGATTGTTAGTGCAGCTCTCGGAGTGACAGTGGGAAGTTATACAATACAATGTGATAAGTACGATGTTGATGAGAATGCCGGCAGTGTGGATGGCATTGGTAGGACACGATGAGTATGATGTTGATGAGGATGGCGGTGAGGATAATGCCAGCCACAAGTACAATGACGAAAAAGACACGGCAAGAAGACCGATGTGCTTTGTGAGATTGTTAGTGCAGCTCTCTAAGTAACAGTGGGAAGTTGTACAATACGACGCAATAAGTACGATGTCGATGAGTATGCCGGCGGCGTGGATGGCATCGGTAGGATGCGATGAGTACGATGCTGATGAGGATGGCGGTGAGGATGATGCCGGCTACAAGGACAATCGCGAAAAAGACGCGGCGAGAAGATCGAGATGCTTCGTGAGATTGTTAGCGCAACTCTCTAATTGACTGTGGGAAGATGTACAATACGACGCGATAAGTATGATGTCTATGAGGATGCCGCTGGCATGGATGGCATCGGTAGGACGTGATGCATCAGGAAAAAAAATAGAGGTATATTGCTTTTTTTGAGTCTGAGACATCCACTTTCAACCACTTTTCTCGAGGTTTCAGGCGAAAATAGAAAAAAAAGGTTTGGTTTTTTTTTCTAATGTGAGTATGATGTTGATGAGGATGGTGGTGAGGATGATGCTGGCCACAAGGACAATCGCGAAAAAGACGCAGCGAGAAGATTGACGTGCTTTGTGAGATTGTTAGCGCAGCTCTCTAAGTGACAGTAGGAAGTTGTACAATACGACGCGATGAGTATGATGTCAATGAGGATGCCGGCAGAGTGGATGGCATCGGTAGGACGCGATGAGTACTATGTGGATGAGAATGGCGGTGAGGATGAGGCTGGTAGCAAGGACAATCTCGAAGAAGACGTGGCGAAAAGATCAACGTGTTTCGTCAGATTGTTAGTACAGCTCTCCAAGTGACAGACGGTGGGAAGTTGTACAATACGATGCGACGCGACAAGTACGATGTCGATGAAGATGGTGGTGAAGAGTTTGCCGCAGCATGGATGATAGCAAGTAAGAGGTGTTCAGTGCGATAGGCTTAACATGAAAGGCGAAGAAAAAAGGGGTGGAATTGCGGCCCGTGCTGTCATATTTTGAATGCGGAGCTGTGGTAAGTGTGCCAAGCTGTGGTAAGCGTGCCAAGCTGTGGTAAGCGTACCAAACTGTACAAAAGCGCAGGTGCTAGCAAACACCACCTTTGAAGTTGCATGCGAAATCACTCGCAATACGTAAAACTGGTGAATTCCACTCCCAAAGTCGTCGATACCCTAGAACCCGTAGTTTATATTCACCCAATTGTTCCCTGTCGTATCAATTCAGCCTTACCAAAAATGTAATGCTTATTGACTCCAGTTTTTCAAGATCGGAATGCCGAAGAGTTAAATGATATACGCATTGGAGGGTTATATCGTATGAAATCTCCACAATTGGTAGCAACAGCATCACAACGCTGCAAAGTAGGAGCTAGTATGCACAATGTTTCAACCAGACTATATTGGTATGAAAGGGAACAATTGGGAGAATATAAACTGCAGGTTCCGGGATATTGACGACTATGGGAGTGGAATTCACCAGTTTTGGGCATTGCGAATGATTTCGCATGCAACCTCAAAGGTGGTCTTTCCTAGCGCCTGCGCTTTCGTACAGTTTGGCACACTTACCACAGCTCGGCATGATTACCACAGCTCCACTTGCAAAATACGAGGACATGAGCCGCAATTCCACCCCTTTTTTTTTCGCCTTTCATCATATGCCCATCGCACTCGACGTATCTTACTTGCTTTCACCCACGCTGTGGCAAACTCTTCACCACCATCTTCATCGACATCGTACTCATCGTGTCACATCGTATTGTACAACTTCCCACTGTCTGTCACTTGGAGAGCTGCACTAACAATCTGACGAAGCACATTGATCTTTTCGCCGTGTCTTCTTCGAGATTGTCCTTGCTGCCAGCATCATCCTCACCGCCATTCTCATCCACATCGTACTCATCGCATCCTACCGATGCCATCCACTCTGCCGGAATCCTCATCGACATCGTACTCATCGTGTCATATCGTATAACTTCCCACTGTCACTTAGAGAGCTGCGCTAACAATCTCACGAAGCATGTCGATCTTCTTGCTGCATCTTTTTCGCGATTGTCCTTGTGGCAGGCATCCCTCACCGCCATTCTCATCGACATCATACTCGTTGCGTCATATTATACAACTTCCTCCTTCGTCTGTCCCTCTGAAAGTTGCGCTAACAATCTCAGGAAATTCGTCGATCTTCTCGCAGTGTCTTATTTGCCATTGTCCTTGCGGCCGGCATCATCATTGGATGTGACGCAGCTGGGTGCTTGCACAGGGTAAGCGAAGTGTGGTAAATAGATGTACATTAAATGTAATCAATAGAACTGGATTGAGTCACAATTGTTTGATAGTCTTCGCTGCAATGTACTGTTCCCTGACAGTCGCGTGTGGATGCTAAGACTGTGACCGCTCAGTTACCTTTGTGTCGTGCCATCGTAGACGTCGTCCAGACATTTGCCTTGACGTGTTCAGTCTGGAAGAAAATTGCCGTAACACTTGGCATCCGTAAGACACGCGCTGCGTCCGGATGGCAAATATCCGGACACTCCTCATCCAGAAGGCAGATGCCGTGGCACACGCCGTCCGGACGACATTTGCCTTGACACTCTGCGTCTGGAAGAAATTTGCCTTAACACTATGCGTCTGTAAGATACGCGCTACATCCGGATGGCAAATGCCCTGACAGTCCTCTTCTAGAAGGCAGACACCGTGGCACACACTGTCCGGATGACATTTGCCTTGACACTCTGCGTCCGGAAGGAATAATGCCCTGACACTCCTTGTCCGGAAGGCAGATGCCATGGAACATGTTGTCCAGACGACATTTGCCTTGACACTCTGGGTCCGCAAGGAATAATGCCCTGACACTCCTTGTCTGGAAGGCAGATACTGTGGCACACACCATCCGGACCACATTTGCCTTGACCCTCTGTGTCCGGAAGGAATAATGCCCTGACACTCCTCGTCCGGAAGGCAGATGCCATGGCACACGCCATCCGGACGACGTTTGCCTTGACACTCTGCCTCCGTATGGAATAATGCCCTGACACTCCTCGTCCGGAAGGCCGGTGCCATGGCTTGTGTCGTCTGGACGACATTTGCCTTGACACTCGGCATCCGGAAGGAATAATGCCCTGACACTCCTCCTCCGGAAGGCAGGTGCCATGGCTTGTGTCATCCGGACGATATTTGCCTTGACGCTCAGCATCCAGAAGGAATAATGCCCTGATACTCCTCGTCCGGAAGGCAGATGCCATTGCACACACCATCCGGACAACATTTGTCTTGACACTCTGCATCTGGAAGAAATTTGCCTTGACACTCTGCGTCTGGAAGAAATTTGCCTTGATACTCTGCATCTGTAAGACACGTGCTGCATCTGGATGGCAAATACCCTGACACTCTTGTCCAGAAGGCAGATGCTGTGGTACACGTCGTCCAGAGGACATTTCCCTTGACACTCTGTGTCTGGAAGTAATAATGCCCTGACACTCCTCGTTCGGAAGGCAGATACCATGGCTTGTGTCATCTGGATGACATTTGCGTTGACACTCTGCGTCTGGAAGGAATAATGCCCTGACATTCCTCGTCCGGAAGGCAGATGCCATAGCGTGCGTCGTCCGGAGAACATTTGCCTTGACACTCTGCGTCCGGAAGGAATAATGCCCTGACACTCCTTGTCCCGAAGGCAGATGCCATGGCACACATCGTCTGGACAACATTTGCCTTGACACTCTGCATCTGTAAGACACGCGCTGTGTCCTGAAGCAATATGCACTGACATTCCTCGTCCGGAATGCAGATGCCATGGTGAGCATCGTCCGGAGGATATTTGTTTTGACACTCTGCGTCCGGAAGGATTAATGCCCTGGCACTCCTCATCCAGAAAGCAGATGCTATGGCACATGCCGTCCGGACAACATTTGCTTTAACACTCCGCATCTGGAAGACACGCGCTGCGTCCGGATGGCAAATACCCTGACACTCCTCGTCCAGAAGGCAGATGCCATGGTACACGTCGTCCGGAGGAGATTTGCCGACACTCTGTGTCCAGAAGGAATAATACCCTGACACTCCTCGTCCGGAAGGCAGATGCCGTGGCGCGTAAAATCCGGAAGGCAGATGCTGTGGCACGTATCGTCTGGATGACATTTGCTGTGGCATTATTTGTCAGGAAGGCCAATCTGCTGCCTATCTGCATCTAGTACACTATGCACGGGCAGTTCTCATCTGTAGCGGCATTTGCGCTGACACGCATCGTCCGGAGCGAGACTACCTTACCTTGTTGTGTTCTGAGCATTGAGATGTTTCGGACACGTATAGAGCATCCGGACACTGAATTTTTTGCCTGATGCACTGTCTACCATAGGACAGGCCCGCACCAACAAGCATGCATCCCTCCACTCGACCACCTGTTATGACAACTATTGCAGTGCTCACCGCCAAATGAAAGACAATAACTACTACCCTCGATGCGGTAATGACCGCTGCCACTGTAACCACCAACAATGCGACTGCCCGAATGCGCATCCTTTCGAACTAGTAGCTGAAGTAATCTGCAACCGACACCTCAACCCCCACAAGGCCTATGTGGATTGGCAAAAAGGGAAGAGGGTCTGCCCCGACTGTCAGTTTCTTGTGAACATGAATAGCTATTACCTACACTGCCGCATCAGGAAAAGAAAAATTGCATCCAGTGCGTCCAGATGCACCAGACGGTCGAGACATACTGGAGGCAACCTCGCTAACCTGGACGCAGCCTACCATAGCATGGGGCTTACGAATGCAGCTACCCTGGTGGTGTGTGTTCAGAGGCAGTGTGCCAGGGCACCATGCGTCTGGACGCAGTGCGTCAGGGCACTGTGCGTCAGGACGCAGCTGCTATGGCATATTCATTCTGGATGAGGAGTGTCAGGGCATTAACCTTCTGGATGCAGCATGTGTGTTCCAGATGCAGGGTGTCAAGGAAGATGGCGTTGGGACGATACGTGCCATGGTACCATGCGTCCAGATGCAGATGTCAAGGCACAACGCGTCCAGACGCAGCTGTAAAGGCACAATGCGTCCAGATGCAGCTGTCAAGGCACAACGCGTCCAGACGCAGATGTCAAGGCACAACGTGTCCAGACGTAGCTGTCAAGGTACAATATGTCCGGATGTAGCTGTCAACGCATTATGCGTCCGGACACAGCTGCCATGGGATATGCCTTCCGGACAAGGAGTGTCATGGCAATCACGCTCAGGATGCAGCACGTGTCTTACAGACGCAGAGTGTCAAGGCAATTTTCTTCCGACTGAGCGTGTCAAGGCAAATATCGCTAGATCGATTTTTTCACGCAGGCTTTCTCCCGTGGCTTGAGCAAAGCTGTTTAGTGCTCGAAACTCTGTTACATATGCCCGAATTGATCCTTGGTATCTCAGTTGCCCAAGTTTGAGTTGGGTGTCAGCGGCCTCTTGTTCGTTTCAATATTCAGCCCAGATTGCCGCCGAATAGTGAACTCAGGTGTCTTGGTCATTTAGTTCCCGATAACGGTGTAGGTGCCATACCAGTGCCGTATCCATTAGGAGCGTTCCCACCCAGGCAATTTTCTGTCGGTCTACTGTTTTAGGGTAGAATCCTAGGTTCATGGTGACGGATTCCCACCACTGGTTAAAGACGGTAGCGGTTTTTCCATCGAACGGCTTGGGGTTCTTCATTTTGAGCCACGAGGTGTTGATCTGTTTGGTCGCAGGTTGTCGCACCACTGCAATTCCTTCTCCTACCAGCCTAGCTATTTTGCCAGGGGTGAGCATGGTTGCCAGCACATGCTCCATGGGTTCCCTTGCGTCCGGAGGGGGTCGACCCATAGGAAGATTCCTATTGTGTAGGTCATCGTCACTGTTGTCGCCATCGCTGTGTGGCGACGAGGGTTTTTTTTTTTTTTGTTTAATCATACTCGCATACGACCTATCTAGATCATGGCGGCATACATTTTGCCCAGTTTTCCTGTCCGCAGTCCGCGCAGTGACGGCTCGTTGCAAGCTCCCCTTGTGCCCTCCGCCCGGCCCTCCCGAGAAGTTATTGTGCACCAAGGAAATAGACAAAGGAAAAGAGAGAAAGAAAACCACCGCCCGTCCCCTACTCCTCCCCCGCCGATGCCATGAAGGGTGGGGTGGGCAGGAACAGCGGCTCCTCCCCAGCACCCAGCGCCTCCGCCTCCACCCTGCGCTCCTCTTCCCGCTCCCGGC